>Ga0247773_1000018_pt1 | contig 69904 bp, 63 predicted proteins | sample UWRJL092311B6_FD_179934 | JGI IMG/M metagenome (GOLD analysis project Ga0247773, IMG submission 179934) | Plant litter microbial communities from Arlington Agricultural Research Station in Wisconsin, United States - UWRJ-L092-311B-6 | ecosystem: Environmental > Terrestrial > Plant litter >... | reverse complement strand
GCCCGACCGCCTCCGGGGCGCCACCTGTGAGAGGTGGCCACTGTGGCCGTAGCAAACGAAATCCTGCACGACCGGCTCGCTCGTTCCCTCGCCGCGGTGGGCGAGCTGGTCGACGCCATCCAGCCGGAGCAGTGGTCCGCGCCGACCCCGTGCCTGGACTGGACGGTGCACCGGCTCGTCGAGCACCTGATCGGCAAGAACCTGGTGTTTCTCGCAGTGCTCGCCGAGCGTCCGCTGCCGCGGCGGGGCGATGCCATGCCGATTGACCAGCTCGGGCGCGCCTATCGCGAATCGGCTGCGGAGTTGCTCGACGCGTTCGGGCAGCCCGGCGTCCTCGATCGCACCTATCGGGGCCCGCTGGGACTGGCCACCGGCGCGGAGCGGCTGAAGATCCGCATGTACGACCTGCTGGCCCATGGCTGGGATCTCGCCCAGGCACTCGGACGCCCGGCCGACCTGCCGGCGGACGCCGCCGAGGAGGCGTTGGCCTTCGCGCGCGCGGACGGGCGGGCGGTCCGTCCCGGTGGCGGCTGCTTCGGCCCGGCCCGGCCGGTCGCCGACGCCGCCCCGGCGATCGTCAGGCTGGTCGCGTTCCTCGGCCGGAACGTGCCCGATCACCGAACCCCTGCCGGCGAAGGCGAAGCACGACCCGGCGGCGCGGCGGGTGCGATGGAGATTGACGTATAGCTGGCGACTTGCTCTGATACGCCCATGTCGCTGCAGCCGTCGGAAAGCCGCCTGGTCGTGCCCTTCGCCGGTTCGGTGTCGGGTAGCGGCCCGCTGACCTGGGGCGAGAAGGCGCTGCTGCAGGACCAGCGCGAGACCGGCTGGGCGCTGAACGCCACCGGCGCCCAGAACCTGGCCCCGGGCGTCACGGTGGAGCAGGCAGCCGCCCGGCTGGGGACGTTGATCGGCAAGACGCCGGCGCTGCGGGTCCGGCTGGCCGACGACGAGCACGGCAACCCGTACCAGACGGTGGCCGCCTCCGGCGAGGTGGCGGTCGAGGTGATGGACTTCGCCGACGACGACGATCCGGTCGACGTCGCCAAGTACACCGAGCGGCTCTGGCAGGACTGGCTGGTCGAACCCATCGACCACTACCGGGACTGGCCCGCCCGGATGGGGATCGTCCGGCACCGGGGCGTGGCGCTCTACCAGGTGCTGTCGTTCAACCACCTGGTCATCGACGGTGCCTCGATGACCTTCCTGATGCCCCAGCTCGGGGTGGGCAAGCCACCCGCGGTGTCGGGCCGCACCAACCCGCTGAACATCCTCGAGCTCGCCGACTACGAGCACTCCGAGCCGGCCCAGAAGGTCAGCCGGCGGGCGATGCGCTTCTGGGAGTCGCAACTGCGTGACATCCCACCCCGGACCTTCGGCGAGCCGGTCCATGCCGACGGCCGGCTGGGCAGCCGTTACTGGCACGGCCGGTTCGCCTCACCGGCCGCCTTCCAGGCGGTACTGGCCATCGCCCAGCGCTCCGGCGGCGACGTGTCCCGGGTGATGTTCGCGGTGCTGGCCACCGCCCTGGGGCGGGCGATGGGCCACGATCGGCTGCGGGCCAAGGTGATTCTCAGCAACCGCTACCGGCCGGGCTTCGCCGAGACCATCGCCCCGCTGGCCCAGAACGCCATCGTCTCGGTCGACCTCAGCAACGCCACGGTGGACGAGGTGATGGCGCGCGGCCGGCAGGCGCTGCTGGCCAGCGGCATGCACGCCTACTACGACCCGGACCACCTCAACGAGCTGACCGCCCGGCTGGACGCCGAGCGCGGTTACCCCGCCGAGGTGACCCTGCGGATGAACGACCGGCGCCGGACCACCCAGCGCTGGACCGCGGAGGAGGCCCGGGCGGCCACGGTCACGCCGGCCGACATCCAGGCCCGGCTGGGCGAGACCTTCTTCTCCTGGGACGGCACGCTGGACAGCTGCCACGACCAGGCCTTCGTCACGATCGAGGACTACCGCAACACCTTCCACCTGCAGCTGATCTTCGACATGGCCTGCTTCACCGAGGAGCAGGTCGAGAATTTCGTCTACGGCGTCGAGAAGGTGGCCATCGAGGCGGCCTTCGACCCGGCGGTGCCGGCCGGTTGCGGTTGAGCCGGCGGCGCGGCCGGCCGGGGGTTTGACGTTCGGCCGGTGCCTTGTTCTGATACCCCCATGTCATTGCAGCCAGCCGAGAGCCGATACGTCGTGCCGTTCTCGTCGACGGCCTCGGGCGCGGCGCCGCTGACCTGGGGTGAGAAGGCGGTCCTGCAGGACATCCGGGAGACCGGCTTCTCCCTCAACGCCAGTGGTGCCCAGCAGGTGGCCGACGGCGCCACCGTGGAGAGTGTGGGCGCGCGACTGGGCCGGCTGGTCAGCCGGTACCCGGCGCTGCGGGCCCGGCTCGCCACTGACGCGCAGGGAAACGACAGCCAGGTGGTCACCGGTAGCGGTGAGGTCGCCGTCGAGGTGATGGACTTCGCCGACGACGACGATCCGCACGACATCGCCAAGTTCACCGACCAGATCTGGCTGGACTGGCTGCTCACCCCCTTCGACCACTACCGGGACCTGCCGGTGCGGGTGGGAGTGATCCGCCATCGCGGGGTGGTGCTGTACCAGGTGCAGACCTTCAACCATCTGGTGGTCGACGGCGCCGCGCTGACGGCCCTGATGCCCGAGCTGGGCGCCGGCGAGCCGCTGGAGGAGCTGCCGCCCCCGACGGGCCCGTCGGTCCTGGACCTGGCCGAGCGCGAACGGACGCCCCAGGCGCTCAAGGCCAACGACCGGTCGCTGCGGTACTGGGAGTCGCACCTGCGCGACATCCCGCCGCGCACCTTCGGGGAGGGGATCCATCCCGACGGCCGGCAGGGCAAGCGCTTCTGGCATGCCCGGTTCGGCTCGCCGGCCGCCCACCTGGCGATGCTGGCGATCGCCCGGCGGACCGGGACGGACACCTCCCGGGTGCTGTTCGGCATCATCGCCACCGCGCTCGGGCGGGCTGTCGGGCTGAGTTCGCTGACGGCGAAGGTGATCGCCAGCAACCGGTTCCGGCCAGGGCTGGCCGACATCATCGCCCCGATCGCCCAGAACTCGCTGGTCACCCTGGACCTGGCCGGCGCCACCGTGGACGAGGTGGTGGCGCGTGGCCGGCGGGCACTGCTGGCCGGCGGCATGCACGCCTACTACGACCCCGACCAGCTCACCGAGCTGATGAGCCGCCTCGACGCCGAGCGCGGGTACCAGGCAGAGGTCAGCTGCCGGATCAACGACCGGCGGATGGCCAACCGGCAGCTGGTCGACGAGTCGGCGCGCACCGCCGAGATCACCGCCGAGCAGATCGAGGCCAAGCGCGGCGAGACCTGGTTCTCCTGGGACGGCACGCTGGATCACCTGCACGAACAGGCCTTCATCACCGTCGAGGACTATGGCGACACCGTCCACCTGCAGCTGATCTTCGACATGTCCTGCTTCACCTCGGAGCAGATCGAGAACTTCGCGCACGGCGTGGAGCAGGTGGCCGTCGAGGCGGCCTTCGACGCCGACGCGCCGGCCGGCTGCGGGTGAGACACCCGCATATTGACTGTGACTGCGCCGTACCGCAGGCTTACCCCGATTCCACACCAGACCATCTATCCAACCGCGGCCGTGAAGTAGGTAAAACTCGATGACCGTCGCCTCCGAGCTGCGGCAGTACCCGTTCGAACCGTTCAACGGTGACATCCCCGACGAGCTGATCGAGATGGTGGAGACCGACCCCATCAGCCGGGTTATCCTGCCTGACGGCCGGGAGGCCTGGCTGGTGCTGGACTACGCCAGCTGCTGCACCGCCCTGTCCGATCCGCGGTTCTCCCGGATCCCGCTGGGCAACACCCGGCTGCCCGACGCCGGCGGCCCGCGCGACCTCAACATGGACGGCCCGCCGCACGCCAGCCTGCGCCGGGTGGCCAGCCGGCCGTTCACCGCGCGCCGGATGGAGTACTACCGGCCGCGGGTGCAGGCAATCGTGGACGAGCTGGTCGACGACATGATCGCCGGCGGCCAGCCCGCGGACCTGGTGGCCTCGCTGGTGGCGCCGCTGCCGCTGCTGGTGGTGTGCGAGGTGCTCGGGGTGCCCGCCGAGGACCGCCGGCGGTTCTACGGCTGGCTGGCGGGCCTGAACTCGGTGCTGGCCTACGGTTCGGACGACGCCTCCACTGCCCAGCAGGAGCTGCGGGCCTACCTCGGCGAGCAGCTGGTGGCCAAGCGGGAGACGCCGGGCGATGACCTGCTGTCGGCCTGGTCTGCGGACCAGTCGACGCACCAGCTGACCGACACCGAGCTGATCGACCTGGCCATGGGAGTGCTGGTCGGCGGCATCGAGATCAACTCCAGTGCCACCGGGCTGCGCGCGCTGTTCCAGTACCCCGAGCAGCTGGCCAAGTTGCGGGCCGACCCGAGCAAGGCGGCGGCGACTGCCGACGAGGTGCTGCGCTACACCACGGTCAGCAGCCTGTTCCGGGTGCAGGTGGTGGCCGAGGACCTGGAGCTGGGCGGCGTGGCGATGAAGGCGGGCGATTGCCTGATGGCCCTGCCCTGGCTGGGAAACCGCGACCCCAAGTTCTTCCCGAACCCCAACGTCTTCGACATCGACCGGATCCAGCCGGCGCCGCACCTGACCTTCGGGTTCGGTCCGCACTTCTGCCTGGGCAGCGCGCTGGGCAAGATGCAGGTCGAGATGGCGATCGGCACGGTGGTGCGGCGGCTGCCCACCATCGCGCCGGCGGTGCCGCTGGAGGAGCTGCCCTGGCGGCACGACCGGCAGAACTGCGGCATCGCCTCGTTCCCGGTCGTCTGGTAGCCGGTTCCTCGGCGGTACGGCGGGTTTCGTATCCGTTTTGCACGCCCTGGCAAGCAAAACGGATACGAGATAACCGAGCGGTCAGCGTCCGTCCAAGCCGATCGGGGATCATGCTCGACACGGATCAGGTCCAGGTGGCGGCCCGCGCCATCGCCGAGGCGACGCTCGGTCGGGACCCCGGGCAGCTGGTCAGGCTGGCGAGCCGCTCACACCACGTCTTCGCCGGTGCCGCGGTCGTCGTGAAGGTCATCGACGCCGACGACCACGCGCGGCTCGATCGCGAGGTCGCACTGGCCGCGGCCCTGCCGTCGGGCCTGTCGGCACCGGTCCTCTCCAGCGGCGCCTTCGCGACCGGGGCGGGCGAGGTGCGCTACGCCTGCGTGGCCCGGCTGCCCGGCAGCTCGCCGGGCATGGGCCTTGCCGGTGTCGATCGCGAGTCCGCCCGGCACTGGGCGAAGCAGGCGGTGCGGCAGTTGCAACGCCTGCACGACTGGGCTCCAGCGAGCGTGGCGGCGACGATCCTGCGCGAACCCCTCGATCATGGCGGCTTCGTCGGCCGGGCCCGACTCCTCGACGCGATCGACCGGGTTCGCGACGTCGACGACGAGCAGATCGTGCCGCGACCGGTTCTCGACGGCCTGGCTGCGATCGCCGAGGGCGCGCCGGAACACGCCGGCGCGAGCGTCGCGGTCCATGCCGACTGCCACTGGGGCAACTGGCTCGTGCACGAGCAGCGGGTCACGGCGCTGCTGGACTTCGAGTGGGCCCGGTTCGGCGAAGCGGTCGACGACTGGGTGTTCCTGTCCCGGTTCAGCGGCCCGCACCGGCATGCCGTGCTCGAGGTGGTCGCGGACGAGACCGGGACGTCGCTGGAGTCCCTCCGGGCCGCCTGCGAGGTCCGCGAGGCGGCCTACCTGACCTCCGACCTGAGCCTCGCGCTGCAGGCCCGTTCCGCACGCGCCCGAGTGGCGGCCGAGGAGCTGGTCGGCGACCTGCGAGAGCTCGCGGTCTCGCGCTCGTGGTGGCCACCCGGCGGTGATTGACCGTGGGTCCGGCCGGCCGCCACCGGCCCGGGATCAGTAGTTGTCGACCGCGTTGACCCGGTCCGGCCAGTAGCGCGCGCCCGGCGCGGCCTGGTAGTGCGGCCAGCGCGGCTCGTCGCCGGTCGGGTGGTCGCCGAGCACGGTGACCCGCTGGCCCTTGCGGATCTCGCGGTAGTCGTTGACCGCGTAGTGCTGGGTGACCCGGTTGTCCCAGATCGCGATGTCGCCCGGGTGCCAGCGGTAGCGGCAGGTGAACTGCGGCCCCTCGGAGAACCGGAACAGGTACTCCAGGATCGCGTCGCTCTCGTTGCGGGTCAGCTGCGGGATGTGCGAGGTGAACAGCCGGTTGACGTACAGCGAGCGGCGGCCGGTCTCGGGGTGCACCCGCACCACCGGGTGCTCGGCCCGGCTGGTGAACTCGTTGCCGATCCGGATCACGTGGATCGCGGTCAGCCCGTCCAGGAAGTCGCGCAGCGGCGCGGACAGCTCCTCGTACACCAGGTACTGGTTGGTGAACATGGTGTCGCCGCCGGTCGGGGGCACCTGCAGCAGCTGCAGGATGGAGAACTGCGGCGGGCTCTGGTGGAAGGTCATGTCGGTGTGCCAGACGTCGACCTTGCCGCCGTCCTCGGAGTCGATGATCACGATCTCGGGGTGACCTTCGAGCCGGGGCAGGTACGGGTGCAGCTCGACCTCGCCGAACCGGCGGCCGAGCGCGATGTGCGCCTCGGGGGTCAGGCCGGTCTGGCCGGGCAGGAACACCACCTGGTGGGCCAGCAATACCTCACGAATACGGGCGAAACCCTCATCGGTCAGCGTGTTGACGTCCAGGCCGGAGATCTCGGCGCCCAGCGCGCCGGTCACCGGCCGGACCTCAGGCTCGATCGAAGTGGTCACCGTTGCTTCCTTCCCGACGCTGCGCACCTGATGACTGCGCCAGCGCATCCTCTCAGGTCGAGCGTGCCATCACCAGCGGCTTGACTGTCTGCACACGCCTTGACAGAATCCGCCGGTGCCCGGCGACCGCCGTTGTGCCTGGTGAACCCGAAAGGCTTTGTCTGTATGGCGGTCGACGAATCGGTCAATGCCAACGCGCGACTCGACGAGCTGGTGGACCTCGCCACCCCGCTGGGCATCCGCGCCGTGGTCAACCTGCGGGTGCCCGACCAGATCGCGGCCGGCGTGCACCAGCTGGACGACCTGGCCAAGGCCTGTGACGCCGATCCGGCCACCCTGGCCCGGTTGCTGCGCTACCTGGTGCACAAGGGAATCTTCGTCGAGGCCACCCCTGGCGAGTTCACCCTGACCGACGTCGGCGAGCTGCTGTGCGACCGCACCGGCGGCGGCCGGGGCGCCTACCTGGACCTGGACAGCCTGGGCGGCCGCACCGACCTGGCCCTGCTCGGGCTGCCGTACGCCGTCCGCACCGGCGAGCCCAGCTTCGCCACCGTGCACGGCCGCGACTACTGGGCCGACCTGGACGCGCGGCCGGAGGAACGCACCTACTTCGACGAGCTGATGCGCAGCCAGCAGCTGCTCACCGCGCCCGAGGTGGCCTCGCTCTACCCGTGGTCGCAGATCGGCTCCGTTACCGATGTCGGCGGCGGCTCGGGCGGCCTGCTGGCCGAACTGCTGGTGGCCCACCCGCACCTGCGCGGCACCCTGGTGGACCGGCCCGAGCCGGTGGCGACCGCGGCCGGCCGGTTCGCCGAGCGCGGGGTGGCCGACCGGGCCGAGGGCGTGGTCGGCAACTTCTTCGACCCGCTGCCCACCGGTTCGGACGTCTACGTGGTCTCGCGCGCGCTGACCGACTGGAGCGACAAGAACGCCGGCGCGATCCTGCGCCGCTGCGCGGAGGCGGCCGGGGCCGAGGGCCGGGTGCTGGTGGTCGAGGTGCTGCCCACCGAGCCGTTCGTGCCGCACCTGTCCTCCTACGACCTGACCATGCTGGTATCGGTCGGCGGCCGCGAACGCGGTCTGGACGACCACCTGGCGCTGGCCGCCGGCGCCGGCCTGGAGCTGTCGGCCAGCTACACCGGCACCCGTGGCCTGACCCTGTTGGAGTTCCGCCGCCGCTGAGGACGGCCGTGAGGCGGCGTCAGCGCGGTTCGAACGCCGCCAGGCACAGGTAGCCCAGGTCCGGGTCGTAGTCGGCCGCCACCACCAGGTCCGGCTGCCCGTCGGCCAGCTCGTCGAGCAGCCGCCAGCAGAGCCCGGTGGCGGGCTGGTCGGCCGGACCGAGGTCGGCGGGCTGCTCCGGCCACGCGCCGGCCAGCGCCGGGTTGGCCAGCACCCGCACCTGGCGATAGTCCGCCGACAGCTCCGCCAGGTCGGCCGCGGCCTGTTGGGCGACCTCGGCGGCGGCCAGGCCCGGACGCTGGCGCAGTCCCACCAACCGTGGCCCGGCAGCCCCGGCGACCACCTCGCGCTCGAACAGCAGCGCGACCCCGCGATGGCGCGCGGGCCGGGGCGCGGCAACGGGATAGGGCAGCGCGGCCTGCTCCAGCACGATCAGCAGCACCCGGCCGGTGCCGGCCGGATCGGCTTGATAATCCTGGGCGATCCGCAACCCGGTGAAGGCGGCGGCCGAGCCCTGGTCGCAGATCGCGAAGGACAGCGGGGTGCCCGGGCACACCGAACTCAGGTAGGTCGCGGTGGCCCGTCCCGGCTGCACGTCGTGGATCGAGTAGGCCAGCACCAGCAGGTCGACCGGCGCGCCGGCCGGCACCACCGCGGCGATCAGTTCCTCGGCCATCTCGCCGTAGGACTGGCCGCCGTAGGACTGGCCGTCCCGCGGTGCCGAGCCGGCGCCGGGCAGGTCGGCGAGATAGGTCGCCAGCGCGGCGCGGTTGGCAGGGTCGTCGAGATAGCGGGCCGGGCCGGCGAAGGTCCGGCGCTCGGTCGCGACCAACCGCAGGCCGGCGCCCACCGGCCCGTGGCCGGAAGAGCCCACCGACGCTAGAACGAGCGCGAGTGGCTGGCTACGAAGGTGGCCAGGTCCCCGACGGTCGTGATCTGGTCCTGGTCCATCAGCTCGACGTCGATCTGGATATCGAGCTGTTCCTCCAGCCGCAGCAGCAGTTCCAGACCGAGCAGCGAGCTGACCATGAGCTCGTCCATCAGCCGCATGTCCTCGGTCACCGGCTCATCACGTTCGAGCAGCAGGATCAGCAGGTCGCAGGCGGTCTGGACGACCTGCTGCCGGAACGGGGCATCCGTACCGGTTTCGTCCACGCCGGTCTGTGCCACGCCGGTTTCTGGTGATGCCATCGTTGCCTCTCCTCGTACCCGATGCCCGCACTGTAGTCAGTGTTGGAACACCATGGCGGCGAAAGTCGCACCATGTCCCGCGCCGACGGTCGCGACGAGGTAGCGGTCACCGTCGGCCAGTAGCCCGCGCTCGCGGGCGGTCTGGTAGTTCAGGAACGCGTCCGCGCAGAATACGTGCCCGTTGCCGGCGATGTTGTCCAACAGCACCCGCTCCTGCGGAAAGCCGATCAGCCGGCACATTCGTTGCCAGGTCACCAGATTGACGTTGTGCGGCAGGATCAGCGCGAGGTCGGCCAGCGCGATGCCGGCCTGTGCCAGCGCCCGGGAGATCACCTGCGCCAGCAGCGGCCGGTACTCGCTCTGGAAGCGTTCCGGAGTTCCACCGCCGGCCGGGTCGAACTCGCCGCGCTGCGAGCAGGCATAGGCCAGCAGCCGGTCCCGGCTGCCGGTGGCGCTGACCAGGCAGGCCGAGGCCCCCTCGCTGAACAGCGACATTCCCGGCAGTACCTGGGCATCGCGGGTGAAAGCCTTCTCCCCGGTGAACACCAGCGCCAGCGGCTCGTCGTCCGGATCGGCGTGGGTGTCGGCGGCCAGCAACCGGCCGGCCAGGTCGATGGCCTGCAGCGCGCTGGCACACGACTGCTGGGTGAGGGTGAAGGCCAGCGCGTGCCCGAGTCCCAGGGCTTGACACACCTCGTGCAGCGGGTTGCCCGGAAACGGCACCACGGTGGGGAAGGCCCGGGCCCACAGCACGTAGCGGACGCGATGTTGTCGGCCGCGCAGGTCCAGGCCGGCGGCGGCGTTCAGCAGCAACTCGGTCAGCGAGGTGTCCGGATCGATGCAGATCTCGCGCAGGCCGTGGAAGCGCCGGAACAGCTTGACCTCCATCTCGCTCAGGCCCAGCGGACCGGCCAGTTCCTCGACGGTGCGCCGGCTTGTCGGCTGGTAGGCCGCGACGGAGTCCAGGGCGGTCACCGTGGCAGGATACCGGCGTGGCGCGCTTCCTGATCGTGGTATTTCCCTTGCCCAGCCACCTGTTCGCGCCGGTGGCGATCGGTCAGGCTCTGACCGAGGCCGGCCACGAGGTTGCCTGGTGTGGCCCGGAAACCGATCTGCGACCGCTGGTCGGCGACGACGCGACCGTCTACCCGACCGGCAAGCGCTACTACCGGGACTACCCCGACCTCGGGGTCGCGGCGGCCCGCAAGCTCTGGAACAACGTGCTGATCCCGTTCACCCGCTTCGCGCTGGAGCCGGCCGACCGGGCGGTGGCCGACTACCGGCCGGACGTGGTGCTCATCGACCAGTACGCCCTCGCCGGCACCCTGGCAGCCTGCCGGCACGGTGTCCGCTGGGCCACCCTGTGCACCGGGGCCATGGAACTCACCCCGCCGAGCTGGGAGCTGCCCGGCCATCAGGAGTTCGTGGCCGAGCGGCTGGCCAGCCTCTGGCAGCTGGCCGGCCTGCCCGCGCGGCCCGGGTTCGACCTGCGGTTCTCCCCGCACCTGGTGCTGGCCCTGACCAGCACCGCGCTCACCGGCTCGGCGCCGCTGCCGCCGCGGTGCGTGTGCATCGGGCCGGTGCTGGGCCGCCGGCCCACGGTCCCCGGCTTCACCTGGCCGGCCCCGGAGCCCGGCCGCCGCCAGGTGCTGGTCACCATCGGCACCCTGGCTTCGCAGTACGTCGACGACTTCTACGCGCGGATGCTGCCGGCGCTGGCTCTGGTGGCCGACCGGGTGCAGGCGGTGGTGACCTCGCCCGAGCCGCTGCCGGACCGCCCGGAAGGGGTGCTGGTGGTAGACCGGGTACCGCTGCTGGAGGTGCTGCCCCGGCTGGACGCGGTGATCTGCCACGCCGGGATGGGCACCGTCACCGAGGCGCTCGCGCACGGCGTGCCGCTGGTGGTCGCGCCGGTCCGCGCCGACCAGCCGGCCGTCGCCCGCCAGGTGGTGCGGGCCGGCGCCGGGGTGGAGGTGTCGTTCGCCTCGGCCGGCCCCGTGGACTTCGCCGCGGCGCTGACCGCGGTGCTGGACGAGCCGGGTTACCGGGCAGCGGCCCGCCGGGTCGCGGACTCCTTCGCCGCCGCGGGCGGTGCTCGGGCCGCCGTCGCCGAGCTGGCGGCTTTGGCCGCCCGGGCCTGATCGCGGGCGCTACGCTGTCGAGCAGGTGTGTCGAATGGCCTTTACGTCCAGGCTAATTCGATGCACTTGGGTGATTGCGGATAGCTTCGCCCGATTCGACGGGAAGGCCATCGAGTGAGCGACGCCGCGCTGCTGTCCGGCACCCCCGCCCTGCCGGCCGGGAAGGTCGTGCTGACCTACGACGACGGCCCCGGCCCCAAGTCCGCCGAACTCGCGCGGCTGCTGCGCGACGAGGGCGCGCCGGCGACCTTCTTCGTGCTGGGCGAGAGCATCCGGCGCTACGGCGAGGTGCTGGCCGAGATCGCCGACTGCGGGCACACCATCGCCCTGCACAGCGAGTTCCACCGGCCGTTCACCTCGCCGGTGCTGGCCAGGGACCAGCTCGGCAAGTGCCGCAGGCGGGTCGAGCAGCACCTGGGCGCGGACTACTTCGCCGACAAGCCGATCTGGTACCGGCCGCCCTACGGCGTCGGCGACGAGCCGGTGCCGGGCTATGCCGGCCCGGTCGGCTGGCACGCCTCCGGCCGGGACTGGGACATCACCTACCGCAACGACGCGCCACTGCGCGATCCCAGCGAGCAGCGCCAGGACCAGACGGTCGAGGGCTGCGTGGACGACATCGTCACCGGCCTGCGGCGTGGCGACGGCGGCGTCGTGCTGTTGCACGACTTCGCACCCACTTCCGAGTACACCGCCGGCGGGCTGACCGAGGCCGACCTGGACCTGCGGGCCATCGAGATCACCGCGTTGCTGTTGCACCGGTTGCGCGCGCTCGACTTCGAGCTGGTGAACCTGCCCGAACCGAGGCTGGCAGCCGGGGTGGCCGGCGCCTGAAAGCGCACTTCTGGTCGGTGCTGCCGGTGTTATCGTGACCGGCGTGGGGCTGCCGTCGGCTGATGACTTCCAATGGGCGCGGCAGCGGCGTGCCACCATGCGGGCGGCCGGTGGTGTGCTCGACCTGGTGTTGCCCCTGCGGGTCGGCGGATCCGGGCCGCCGCTGTTCTGCGCCCATCCGATCGTCGGGCTGAGTTGGTGCTACCGCGCGCTGCTGCCGCACATCGGTGAGCAGCACCCGGTCTACGGCCTGCAGCCGCGCGGGCTGCGGCGGCCGGAGCCGTTGCCGGCCAGCATGGCCGAGATGGCGCGCGACTACGCCGACCAGATCCGGATGACCCAGCCCGAAGGCCCCTACCACCTGCTCGGCTGGTCGCTCGGCGGCAACATCGCCTTCGCGATCGCCGAGGAACTCGAACGGCGCGGGCACCAGGTGGGGCTGCTGGCGATCATGGACGCTCGTCCGGACATCGTCGAGCTGACCGGCACCGACGAAGACGCCTGGAAGCTGTACAACTTCGTGCTCGCCGAGTTCGGCTACGACCCGAGCCTGACCGGGGACGAGCCGGATCCCGAGGCGCGGCTGCTGCAGGTGGTCCAGCGCCGGCCCGGCCTGGGCCTGGAGGACTGGCCGCTGACCCGGCTGCAGGCGCTGTTGCGGATCATCCGCAACACCGTCACGGTGACCCGCGGCTACCGGCCCGAGCAGGTGAGCGGGCCGGTGCTGTTCTGCGCGGCGATGCGGATGGGCCGGCCGCTGGCGGACAAGCTGACCGATTGGCAGCCGTACTTCCAACAGCCGGTCGAGGTGATCGAGGTGGACTGCGCGCACCGGCACATGCTGTTGCCCCAGCCGATCTCGGTGGTCGGCGCCGCGGTGACCGAGCGGCTGGCCCGCGTCGCCGTGCCGACCAGCTGAAGGTGACTGCCGGCCCGCGGGTATCGGGCTGATTCGCCACGTCGCTCCGTTGGCCGCCGCGATGTCACCCGGCTGATTTCGTTCTGGCCAACTGCCCTTGCCCGGTGACTGCGCTGGGGTAACCTCGCCTGGTGCCCGGCCCGGTCGTCGGCCCGCCGTCGCAGAAGTTGTCGCACAGGGAGGCTCGATGATCGAGGCCACTGGCCTTAGGAAGACCTACCAGCGCGGGCACGGCCGCAAGGCGAGCACGGTCGAGGCGGTGCGCGGCGTCGATTTCTCCGTCCAGCGCGGTGAGATCTTCGGCTTCCTCGGCCCGAACGGGGCCGGCAAGTCGACCACCCTGCGGATGCTGTCCACCCTGCTGCGTCCCGACGGCGGGGAGGCCCAGATCGCCGGTGCCGACCTGCTGCGCTCGCCCGCCAAGGTGCGCAACAACATCGGCTACGTCGGCCAGGCCAGCGGCACCTACGAGCAGTCCAATGCCCGGCGCGAGTTGGTGCTGCAGGCGCGGATGCACGGCCTGCCCAAGTCCACCGCGCTGACCCTGTCCGAGGCGGCGATCCAGGCCTTCCAGCTCGCCGACTTCGCCGACCGCGAGATCAAGACCTACTCCGGTGGCCAGCGGCGCCGCCTCGACGTCGCGCTCGGCGTCATCCACTCGCCCAAGGTGATGTTCCTGGACGAGCCGACCGCCGGTCTCGACCCGCCGAGCCGGGCCCGGATGTGGCAGGAGGTGCGCCGGCTGCGGGAGGAGGGCATGACGATCTTCCTCACCACCCACTACCTGGACGAGGCCGACGCGCTGTGCGACCGGATCTCGATCATCGACGGCGGCCTGATCGTGGCCGAGGGCACCCCGGCGGCGCTCAAGCGTGAGATCTCCGGCGATGTGGTCGTGCTCGACATGGCCGCGGCCGACACGGCCGGGGTGGTGGACGCCAACGTGGTGGCCGAGGCCGAGAAGCTGCTCGGTGAGGAGCCCTACGTCAGCAGCACCGAGGTGATCGACGGGACGGTGCGGCTGTACGTCGACAGCAGCGCCACCGCGATCCCGCACCTGATGCGCACCCTGCTGGACAACGGCATCGAGCCCGGCACCGTCGAGGCCCGCCGGCCGAGCCTGGACGACGTGTTCCTGGCCAAGACCGGCCGCTCGCTGCAGGAATGACCCGCCCGGTGCCGGGCCGGGACGACCCGGCCCGGGAACCGTCCGGCATCACGAGTGAGAGTTGAAAGAGGACAGCAGTGAAGCTTCTCCGTGACACCTGGCTGATCTACCAGCAGGAGTCCAGCCTGCTGTTGCGCAGCAAGACCATGATCGCGTTCAGCCTGGCCCAGCCGATCAGCTACCTGGTGCTGTTCGCCCCGTTCCTCAAGACCACGTTGGCCGGCCAGGGTGCGGACAGCTACGCCGCCGCGTACCGGATCTACGTGCCGGGCCTGCTGGTGGCGATGGGCCTGTTCGGCGGCCTGTTCGCCGGCTACGGCCTGCTGCAGGCGATCCGGGCCGGCATCATCGAACGCTGCCGGGTCACCCCGATCAGCCGGGTCGGCCTGCTGCTGGGCCGGGCGCTGATGCACGTGACGCTGATCGTCACCCAGGGCGTGATCATCACCATCGCGGCCCTGCCGCTGGGACTGCGGGTCCAGCCGCTGCACCTGCTGACCGCCTACCTGATGCTGGCGATGATGGCGCTGATGGCCACCTCGATCTCCTACGACCTGGCGCTGATGGTGCGCGACCAGAACACCCTCGGCATGATGGTGCAGACCACCAGCCAGCCGATCTCGCTGCTGGCCGGCGTGCTGATCCCGCTCTCGCTGGCGCCGCTCTGGATCCGCGACCTCTCCCTGGGCAACCCGTTCGCCTGGGCCACCAACGGCATCCGGGCGCTGTTCACCGGCCACGCCGGCGACGACGTGGTCTGGCAGGGCGCGCTGATCATCACGGTGCTGGCCGCGCTCAGCGTGGTGCTGTCGTCGAAGCTGTTCAACCGCAAGATCGCCTGAGCCGGCAAGGAGGACATCGTGGATCCGAGCGACCTCCGGGTGAGGCTGGCGGCCGACGAGCAGGTGGGCGCCGGCAACGTGCTGCTCCGACTGGCCGAACTGGGCGCCGACCCGGACCTGCCGCGGGTCAGCTTCGACCGCGACCTGGACGGCATCCCGGCCGAGACCCCGCTGTCGCTGACGACGCTCACCGAGCGGGTCGCGGCCCGGGCGCACTGGTTCAGCCAGCACGGCATCGGCCGCCGCGACCCGGTCGCGGTCTACGTGACCTCGGCGGCCGACGTGTTCTGCAACTACTTCGCCCTGACCTGGCTGGGCGCGATCCCGGCGCTGCTCAACGGCAGCATGCCGATCGAGACCGCGGCCGAGTTCATCCGCCGGTTACGGGGGGTCGGGGTGATCACCGACGCCGACCACGCCGCGCTGCGCGAGCACGAGCTGGGCGTGCCGATCCTCGGTGACGCCGGCGAGACCGGCACCGGCGACCCGGCCCTGGCGCCTCCGCACTACCGGCACCACCCGCTGGACCCGGTGGCCATCACGCACTCCTCCGGCACCACCCGGATGCCGGCCGCGATCGTGCACTCCCACCACGGGCTGTTCGCCGCGGTGCGGGCGGTCCGGCTCACCGAAGCCCGGCCCTACGGCGAGGTGCGCGAGCTGTCGGCACTGCCGGCCGCCCACACCGCAGGCATCATCACCATGAACCAGGCGCTGTGCAACGGCTACCACCTGCTGAGCCTGAGCGCCCAGGGCGGCGAGTTCCGGCACAGCGGCGAGGCGATCCTGGACGCCATCGAGCGCTGGCGGCCGACCGGGGTCTTCGGCTTCGCGGTGACCTGGGCCGAGCTGGCCCGCTACGACCTGGCCGCCCGCGACCTGGACTCGGTGCGCAACTGGTCCTCCACCGGCGACTGCGCGCACGAGTCGCACATCCGCCGGCTGGTGGCGGTCGGCAGCCACCTGACCTACCAGCGCGGCGAGGGCGTGGTCCGCGTCCCCGGCTCGAAATTCATCGACAACCTCGGCTCGACCGAGATGGGCCACAGCGCGTTCTACATGACCCACCGGCTGGGCAGCGACCGCTACGGCCGGTGCGTGGGCAAGCCGTACCCGTTCGCCGAGGTGGTGTTGCTCGACGTCGAGACCGGTGCCGAGGTCGCCGACGGCGAGGTCGGGCACTGCGGGCTGAAGTCGCCGACCCTGGCCCTGGGGTACTGGAACGACTCGGTGAACACCTTCCGTACCAGGCTGAACGGCTACTACCTGACCGGCGACCTGCTCTACCGGGACCCCGACGGCTACTACTACCACGTCGACCGGGCCAGCGACGCGATCGATCTGGGCGGCGGCGACTGGCTCTACACGGCGCTGTCGGAGGAGCGGATCCTCAGCCGGTGCCCCGACGTCCGCGACTGCAGCGTGATCGCGGCCCGCGAGCCGGACGGCAGCGTCCGCACCCAGGTGCTGCTGGTGCTCGCCGAGGACGCCGACCCGGCGCTGGACCGGGAGGCGGAGGTCCGGGCCGCGCTCGGCGAGCCGGTGGCGGCCACCCTGGAACAGGTCGTCACGATTCCCGACGACGGCGTGGTGATGGGACCGACCGGCAAGGTCCGCAAGTTCCTGATGCGCCAGCAGTTGCTGGCCGGCTCCGGCGCGTCCTGAATTCGCCATGGTTGCCCAGGCCTTGCGTCCGTTAATCCGGCGTGACATTCTCGCTCGGCGCGCCGGCGTGCGCGCATCCCTTATCCGACCGAATTCGCGGCCCGGCCGCGCTGTGCCCCGGAGTGGTTGATGGCTGACACGCAACAGGCCCGGGTGTACGCGGTCGTGACCAACCACGAGGAGCAGTACTCGATCTGGCCGGCAGACCGTGAGTTGCCGGCCGGCTGGACCGGCGACGGGTTCACCGGCACCGAGGACGAGTGCCTGGCTCACATCGACGAGGTCTGGACCGACATGCGGCCGCGCTCGCTGCGGAACTGGATCTCCGACCGCGAACAATCCGTGCAGAGCTGAGTTGTACCTCGGGAATGACGGCAGAACCGCGGCAGGTTCGCAGGCCGTCGTCGATCCGCAATCCCCCGAGCGCTATCGGGCATTGCCGGCCCAGCACGGCATGGTGCTGAACAGCCTGCGCCATCCCGGGGACGGGGTCGACGTCCTGCAGATCACCCTGGACTGGCCCGAGCCGCTGCGGGCCGAGCCGTTCGAGGCGGCCTGGCACGACGTGATGGCGCGCAACCCGGTGCTGCGCAGCTGCTTCGAACTGCACGACGAGTACGGCCTGGTCCAGGCGGTCGACCCGGCGGCCACCATCGAGATCCGCTGGCACGAGCTGGCCGCGGCACCGGCCACCGGCGAGGACGGCGAGTTCGAGGAGTTCCTGCGCAGCGACCGGCGCGAGCCCTTCGACGTGAGCCGGCCGCCGCTGATCCGGCTGAGCGTGCTGCGCCGGCCGGCTGCCCTCCGGGCCGAATCGACGGCGCCGGCCCACCGGTCCGTGCTTACCTTTCATCATGCGCTGCTCGACGGGCGGTCCATGCGACTGCTGGTCGAGGAGGTGGCGCGCTGCTACGCCGCGAGGCTGGCGGGGCAGGCCGCCCCGGAGCAGCCGCGTCCGGCGTTCTCGGAGTTCGTGAGGTGGTGGCAGATGGCTGATGGGCCGGCGTCGGAGGAGTTCTGGACGCCCTACCTCGCCGACACCGTGTTACCGCGGGCACTGCCGGGCTACCTCGGCTCACGGCGGCCCGGCCCGGCCGAGCCGCGCAAGCTGGAGACGGTGCTCTCGCAAGCGGATTCCGAGCGGATCGCCGAGCTGGGGCTGGCCGCCGGCCTGAGTTCCAGCACCGTGCTCAGCGCGGCCTGGGCGCTGCTGCGGGCCCGCTACGGCGGGGTGTCCGATGTCGTGCTGGCCGTGACCCGGTCCTGCCGGCACGCCAGCATCCCCGACGCCGACGAGGTGATGGGGCTGCTGATCAACACCGTGCCGCTGCGGGTCCGGATCGATCCGCGCTGGACGGTGGCCGAGCTGCTGGCCGCGGTGGACGCCGGCATCGCCGAGATCCGCGCGCACCAGCTGAGGCCGATGGCCGAGATCCTGAGCCGGGCCGGGCTGCCGGTGGACAGCGGGCTGCTGGACAGCCTGGTGATGTTCGACCGGTGCCGGCTGCAGGCCGGGCTGCCCACCGGCCCGGCCAGCCCGGTGGCGGCCCGGGTGGACCGGTTGCCGTCCTATCCGCTGACGATCTGCGGCTACGGCGAGTCCGAGCTGCAGCTCGGCATGATCTGGGACGGCCGGCGGTTCGCCGAGGGCTCGGTGGACCGGATGCTGGCCCAGCTACAGGCCACCCTGGTCGAGTTCGCCGACCGGCCGGGCGCACCGCTGGCCGACCTCGCGCTCGGAGCCGACGCCGAGGCCGGCCTGCGCGCGGGATACAACGGCGACGCCGCCGGCTACCCGCGCGAGGCGAGCATTCCCGAGCTGTTCGCGGCCCAGGTGGCGCGCCGGCCGGACGCGCCCGCGCTGGAGTGGGCCGACGGCACCCAGAGCTATGCCGAGCTGGACCGGCGCAGCAACGCCCTGGCCCGGGCGCTGCGCGAGCGCGGTGTGGGCCCCGACGTCGCGGTGGCGGTGGCGCTGCCGCGCGGCGCCGACCTGATCGCCGCGCTACTGGCGGTGCTCAAGGCGGGCGGGGCGTACCTGCCGATCGATCCGAGCAGCCCGCCGGCCCGGGTGGCCGGCATGATCGCCGGTGCCCGGCTGGTGATCCTCGAGGACGACACCGCCGCCGGGGTGCCCGCGGTTCCCGGCGTCGACCGGGTCGCACTCGATGAGTTGGCCGGCGCTACCGATCCGTTGCCGGCCGGCCTGGCGCATCCGCTGAGCCTGGCCTATCTCAGTTTCACCTCCGGCTCGACCGGAGTGCCCAAGGGCGTCGCGGTGCCGCACCGGGCCGTCGTCCGGCTGATCAGCGATCCGACGTTCGCCACCCTGGGCCCCGGCCAGCGGCTGCTGCAGCTGGCGCCGGTGGCCTTCGACGCCTCGACGCTGGAGATCTGGGGTGCGCTGCTGACCGGCGGGACCCTGGTGATGGCGCCACCCGGGCCGCTCGGCCTGCCCGAGCTCGCCGAGCTGCTGCGGACCCGGCGGCTGAGCCTGGCCTGGTTGACGGCGGGCCTGTTCCACCAGCTGGTCGAGACCGACGCGGCCGCGCTGGCCGCCGTCGACCAGCTGCTGGCCGGCGGTGACGTGCTCAACGCCGACGCGGTCCGCACCGTGCTGGCCGTGCGCGGCGGCCGGCCGCTGGTCAACGGCTACGGCCCGACCGAGAACACCACCTTCACCACCTGCCACGTGATGACCGACCCGGACCAGGTCGGTTCGGCAGTGCCGATCGGCCGGCCGATCCAGCACACCAGTGTGCAGATCCTGGACGAGCGGCTGCGGCCGGTGCCGGTCGGGGTGGCCGGCGAGCTGTACACCGGCGGCGACGGCCTGGCGCGCGGGTACTCGGGCAACGCGGCGGCCACCGCGCGGGCCTTCGTCCCGGACCCGACCGGCACCGGCGAGCGGCTCTACCGCACCGGCGACCTGGCCCGCTGGCGGGCCGACGGGGTGCTGGAATTCCTCGGCCGCGCCGACGACCAGGTCAAGGTCCGGGGCTTCCGGGTCGAACCGGGCGAGGTGGAGGCGGTGCTGCGCAGCTTCCCCGGCGTCCGCGAGGCGGTCGTGCTGACCCGCGGCGACGGCGCGCGGCGGCACCTTGTCGGTTACGTCAGCCCGGCCGAGGGGGTGGACGCAGGCACCCTGCGTCCGGCACTGCTGCGCGAGTTCCTGGCCTACCGGCTGCCGGAGTACCTGGTGCCGGCCGGCTTCGCGGTGGTGGAGCGGTTCGCGCTCAACGCCAACGGCAAGCTGGACCGGGCCGCGCTGCCGGACCCGGAGCGCGAGGCCCGGGAGCCGGCCGACCCGCCGCGCGGCGAGACCGAGCGTCGGCTGGCCGAGGTCTGGCAGCTGCTGCTCGGCGCCGAATCAGTCGGGCGCGGCGACAACTTCTTCGCCCTGGGCGGCAACTCACTGTCCGCGGCCCGGCTGATGTTCCGGATCCGCGAGGTGTTCGGCGTCGAGCTGCCGATGGGCCTGTTCTACGCCGAACCCGCGCTGGCCGAGTGCGCCGCCGCCATTGAGGCTGCCCGCTCCAGCGTTCCCACCGGCAGCCCGGCGCCCGGCGTGATCGGCCGCCGGTCCCGGGCCGGCTACCAGGTCGCCGCCCCGGTCGCCGATCCGCCCGCTGCCCCGCCTGCTTCACCTGCTGATCCGGCTGATCCACCGGTGGCCGCGCCGGTCCGTCCGGGCTCGTCCGGGATCGCCCGGCGCGACCGGGGCGCGTTCCGGGTCGCCGCGCCGGCTGCCGAACCAGCGACCAGCACCGGTGAGCCGGGCGGCACCGAGCGGCTCGCGCCGAGCCCCGACCGGCTCGCGCCGCACCTGGTGCCGATGACCGAGCACTGGGCGCTGTGGCGTGAGGTCACGTTGCGCGCGGCCGGCTTTCCGCTCGGGCTGCTGGAGGCGCTCGGCGATCCCGGCCTGGCCGCGCTGGCCGACGCCGCCAACGCCAGTGCGCCGGAAACCGAGGCCGAGGCCGCCTATGCGGCGGAGTTCCCGGCCGCGGTCCGCCGGCTGACCGGCGCGCTGTACGACGCGGCCGGGCTGCCCGCGCTGCGCGAGGCGATCGCCTGGCAGAACCGGCGGGCGCTGGACACCGGCATCGACGCCCTGCTGCGGCGCGGCCCCGACCCGGCCAAGCGCAACACCAAGCACCGTCAGCACGAGGCGCTGCTGGCCAGCTACCTGCAGCGCTACTGCGCCAAGAACGACACCATCGGCTTCTTCGGGCCGGTGAGCCTGGCCCGCTTCGACGACGGCAGCGGCGTCCGGATCAGCCATTCCGGCTCGGCGGCCCCGGTGAGCGACCGGGTCACCTACCTGGAGGGCTGGTCGATCCGGGCGTTGATGGCCGAGCACGTCCAGGCGCTGCGGCCCTGGCTGGTGCCCCGCCGGATGCCCTTCCTGGGCCTGGACGGCACCCTGCTGCGGCTGCCGCTGGCGCCGCCGGTGCAGCTCACCGCGGCCGAGGCGGCGGTGCTGCGGGCCTGCGACGGGATCCGCACCGCGCGCCAGGTCGCCGCCGAGGTGCTTGCCGATCCGGCAGCCGGGCTGGCGGGCGTCGAGGACGTGTTCGCGGTGCTGGCCCGGCTTGCCGAGCACCACCGGCTGGTCTGGACGGTCGACATCGCGCCGCAGGACATCCGTCCGGAACGCTCGATGCGGGCGGTGCTGGCCCGCGTGGACGACGGCGCGGTCCGCCAGCCGGCCGAGGCCGCGCTGGACGCGCTGGTCGCCAGCCGGGACGCCCTGGCCGCGGCGGCCGGGAACCCGGAGCGGGTGGTGGCCGCGATGGCCGGCCTGGAGGAGACCTTCACCCGGTTCGCCGGCGTCGCGCCGACCCGGCGGGCCGGTGAGCTGTACGCGGGCCGCACCCTGGCCTACGAGGAGTGCCTGCGCGCCGACACCGTCCGGCTGGGTCCGGACGCCCTGGACGGCGCGCGCGAGGCGCTGGGCCTGGTGCTCGACAGCGCCCGGTGGTTCACCGCGGTCACCGGGGCGCTGTATGCCCGCCGCTTCGGTGAGATCTTCGCCGAGCGGTCCGCGGCCCTGGGCGGTGGCCCGGTGCCGCTGGCCGAGTTCTGGCTGCTGGCCAACGACGCGCTGTTCGACCAGCCGCCGCCGCTGGTCGAGCCGGCGGTCCGGGCGCTGCAGCAGCGCTGGGCGGCGATCCTGGGGTTGCCGTCCGATCAGCAGCCCTCCGATCAGCGCCGGATCCAGTTGCACTCACATGACATCCGGGCGGCGGTGGCGCGGGCGTTCCCGGCCCAGCCCCGGCCCTGGCCGATGGGGGTGCACCACAGCCCGGACCTGATGATCGCCGGCCCGGACGCGGCCGCCGGCGGGAGGTACACCTGGGTACTGGGCGAGATCCACCCCAGCATCGTCACCACCCGCTACGCGACCTGGATGGCGTTCCAGCAGGATCCGGAGGCCATCCGGGCCGGCATGCGCCACGACCTGGGCGGCGACGCGGTGTTCCTCGCCGAGACCGCGGTCGAGGGCGGGGTCAGCTCCCGGCTGTCGAACGTGCTGGCCTCGCCGCAGGACCTGCGGCTGGCCTTCGCGGCCGACTCGTGCGGCTACGACCCGCGCAAGCTGCTGCTGGTCGGCGACTGCGAGCTGGTCGACTCGCCCACCGGGCTGCGGGTCCGGCGCCGGGACGGTTCCCTGGAGCTCGGCCTGCTGGAGGTGCTCGGCGACCTGTTGAGCGCGGTGGTCGTGCAGACCTTCCACCCGGTGCCCCGGGGCGGCCACGCGCCGCGGGTGACCATCGACGACCTGGTGGTCAGCCGTGAGTCCTGGACGCTGCCGGCCACCGAACCGCCGTTCGCCGACACCGCCGACGAGCGGCTGCGCTACGCCCAGGCCCGGGGCTGGGCCGCGCGCCACGGGCTGCCGCGCTACGTGTTCCTGCGGTTCACCGGCGAGCGCAAGCCGATCTTCGCCGACCTCACCAGCCTGGCCTCGATCGACCTGATCGCCCGGGCGCTGCGCCGCTCGCGCCGCGATGTCGGCGACGGGGCGAGCGTCAGCGTGGTGGAGATGTTGCCGACCCCGGAGCAGGCGTGGTTGACCGACGCCCGGGGCAACCGCTACAGCGCCGAACTGCGCATGGTGGTCGCCGATCAGAAACCGCCGACCCAGAAGCCGGGAGGCTGAGCATGGCCGTGTACGAGTTTCCGACCTCCTTCGGCCAGCGCCGGATGTGGTTGCTGGCCCAGATGGATCCGGACCAGCCGACCTACAACATCGCCTGGGCGGTGTGGTTGGACGGCCCGCTCGAGCTGGACGCGCTGCGGCAGGCCTGGCAGGCCACCCTGGCCCGGCACGAGGTGCTGCGCACCACCTTCCGCGACGAGTCGGGCATGCCGGTGCAGGTGATCTCCGACGACCCGGACGTCGAGCCGCTGGAGGTCGACTCGGTGGAGCAGCTGCCCGAGGCCGAGCGGGAGCCGGCCGCCCGGGCGCTGATCGGCGCGCTGGCCCGGACCCCGATCGTGCCCGGACGCGGCGCGCTGCTGCGGGTCCGGCTGGTCCGGCTGGCCGCCGACCGGCACGTGCTGGCGGTGGTGATGCACCACATCGTCGCCGACGGCTGGTCGTTCCGGATCCTGTTCGACGAGCTGTCGGCCGACTACCAGTCGATCCGCGACGGCGGTGAGCCGGTCACCGAGGAACCGGCGATCCAGTACGCCGACTACGCGCTCTGGCAGCTGGAACAGGCCGAGAACGGCGAGGACGCCCCGGCCGAGCGGTTCTGGCGGGCGGAGCTGGCCGGGGCGCCGGCCGCGTTGTCGCTGCCCACCGACCGGCCCTATCCGGCGTTGCAGACCTTCGCGGCCGACGGCCTGGACGCCCTCGTCGAGCCGGAGCTGGCCGCCCGGTTGCGCCAGGTCGCCGCCGGCCAGTCCACCACCCTGTTCGCCGTGCTGCTGGCCGGCTATGCCGCCGTGCTGTCCCGGCTCACCGGCGAGCGCGACCTGCTGGTGGCGGTGCCGATGGCCGCCCGGACCCGGCCGGAGACCGAGTCGGTGATCGGGTTGTTCATGAACACCGTGCCGATCCGGATCTCGGTCGACCCCGAGGCGGGCCTCGCCGAGCTGGCCCGGACGGTGCATGCCGCGACCGCCCGCGCGCTGGCCCACCAGGAGCTGCCGTTCGCCCGGGTGGTGGAGCTGCTGCGTCCGGACCGAGACCCGGCCCGGTTGCCGCTGGTGCAGGTGATGTTCGCGATGGAGGAGTCCTGGGCGGTGCCCGACCGCGGCGGCCTGCACTGGCGTCCGGAGCTGCTGGAGAACGGCACCGCGAAGTTCGAGGTCGAGCTGACCGTGACCGACGCCCCGGCCGGCCACCGGATCCGGCTGAACTACAACCGAGACCTGTTCGACCCGGCGACCGGCGAGCTGATCGCCGAGGGCTTCGGCCGGGTGCTGCGCGCGTTCGCCGACGACGGTGACTCAGTTGTCGCCGACGTCGAGATCATGTCGCCCGAAGCGCACCGGCTGGTGACCCGGGACTGGCCGGACGCGGGCCCGGTGGCCGACCCGGCCGCCACCGCGGTGGCGCTGCTGGAGCGGGCCTGCACCGGCGATCGGGTGCTGGCCCGCGGCAGCGACGGCGAGCTGACCGGCGACCAGATCCGGGCCCGGGCCCGGGCGATCGCCGCCGCGCTGCGCGAGCACGGCATCGACGGCTCGGACCGGGTGGCGATCCTGGTCCGCCGGGGCGCCCGGCTGTTGCCGGCGGTGCTGGGGGTCTGGTCGCTGGGCGCCTGTTACGTGCCGCTGGACGAGATCTATCCCGACCAGCGGCTGGCCACCATGATCGCCGACGCCGCGGTGCGGGCCGTCATCGTGGACAGCAGCGCCCCGGACGCGCCGGTGCCGCCGCCGACCGACCGGCCGCTGGTGGTGATCGACCTGGCGGAGCTGGCCGAGGCCGACCAGCCGGTACCCGACCAGCCGGTGTCGCCGCTGGCCGCCGCGTACACCATGTTCACCTCCGGATCGACCGGCCGTCCCAAGGCGGTCACGGTGACCCAGGGCGGCATCGCGGCGCTGCTCGAGGCGGTCCGGCCGATGCTCGCGCTGGGGGCCGGGGACCGGTTCGTCGCGGTGTCGACGTTCACCTTCGACATCGCCCTGGTCGAGCTGCTGGCCCCGGTGCTGGCCGGCGGCTGCGTGATCGTCGCCGACTCCGAGCACACCCTGGACGCCGCCCTGCTGCGCGAGCTGTTGATCTCCTCCGACGCCACCGCGATGCAGGCGACCCCGGCCGGCTGGCGGATGCTGGTCGACGCCGGCGGGGTGCCGTCCGGGGTGCGGTTGCGGATGACGGCCGGCGAGCCGCTGGCCCGCGACCTGGCCGACGCGATCGGCGGCGGTCCCGGGGACCGCCTGCTGAACCTGTACGGCCCGACCGAGACCACCATCTACTCCGGTGGTGCCGTGGTGGAGCCGGCGCCGGCCCCGATCGAGATCGGTTCGGTGATCCAGGGCACTCAGCTCTACGTGCTGGACGAGGGCCTGCGGCCGGTGCCGCCCGGCGTGCTGGGCGAGGTCTACGTCGGCGGAGCCGGTGTCGGCCGTGGCTACTTCGGCGCGCCCGGCATGACCGCCGCCCGGTTCCTGCCCGATCCGTTCGCCGATCAGCCCGGCGCCCGGCTGTACCGCACCGGCGACGTGGGCCGGTGGCGCAGTTCGGGACGGATCGAGCTGGCCGGCCGCGCCGACCGGCAGCTCAAGATCCGCGGCTACCGGGTGGAGGCCGGCGAGGTGGAGGCGGTGCTGCGCGGCCAGCCCGACATCGCCGAGGCGGTGGTGTCGGTGCGCGGCGCCGGCTCCGACGTCCGGCTGGTCGGCTACCTGGTCACCCGCTCCGGTGCCGACAAGCCGCCCGAGGACCTGGGCGAGCGGCTCCGGACGGTGCTGCCGGACTACATGGTGCCGGCCGCCTTCGTGGTGCTGGACCGGCTACCGCTGACCGGCAGCGGCAAGATCGACCACCGGGCGCTGCCGGAACCGGATTGGGGGGTGGCCGCCGCAAGCGCCGCGGTCGCGCCCCGGACCCCGCTGGAGGCCGACCTGGCGGCGATCTTCGCCGAGCTGCTGGCCCTGGGCGCCCCGGTCGGCGTGACGGACAACTTCTTCGCCCTGGGCGGCCATTCGCTCACCGCGACCCGGCTGATGACGCGGGTGCGGTCGGCCTACGGCGTCGACCTGCCGGTGCGGGTGCTGTTCGGCGATCCGACGGTGGCCGGCCTGGCCGCCGCGGTGGAGGCGGCCCGGTCCGGCACCGGCGGCACCGCCCGGCGTCCGGTCGGTCTCAGCGACGCCGAGACCGAGGACCTGCTGCGGACCCTGATCGCCGACGAGCGCGGGTAGGGTTTCGGCGATGCGCTTTCCGGTGTCCTTCGCCCAGCGACGGCTGTGGTTCCTCGAGCAGCTGATGCCGGGCGAGCCGACGTTCCACATGCCGTACGCGATGTGGCTCGAGGGCTCGCTCGACGCCGAGGCGCTGCAGCGTGCCCTGGACCTTATGGTGGCGCGGCACTCGGTGTTGCGCACCAGCATCGCCGCGGTCGACGGGGTGCCCGAGCAGGTGGTCGCCGACACCGGCACGGTGCCGATCGAGCGGATCACGCTGCCGGAGAGCTATTCCTGCGAGGCGGACGCGCGCCGGGCGGCGACCCAGGTGGCCACCGAGCGGGCCGTCCAGCCGTTCGACCTGGCCCGCGGGCCGCTGCTGCGCGCCGCCCTGGTCGAGGCGGGCCCGGACCGCTGGCTGCTGAGCCTGGTGCTGCACCACATCATCAGCGACGGCCTGTCGCTGCAGATCCTGGTCGAGGAGCTGTCGGCGGCGTACCGGGCCGAGCTCAGCGGGGTGCCGGCGATCTTTCCCCGGCTGTGGATGGAGTACGGCGACTACGCGGTCTGGCAGCAGGACCGGCTGCGCGGCGAGGAGCTGGACCGCCAGATGCAGTACTGGCGCGACGAGCTGCGCGGGGCGCCGACGGTGCTGTCGCTGCCGACCGACCGGCCCCGGCCGGCCAAGCAGTCCTCGCGGGGCAACGTGGCCGCGTACTCGGTGGACGCCGTCACCACCGCCCGGTTGGCGGAGCTGGCGGCCGGCAGCAACGCCACCATGTTCATGGTGTTCCTGGCCGGGTTCGCGGCGCTGCTGTCGCGCTACACCCGCCAGACCGACCTGCTGATCGGCACTCCGGTGAGCGGCCGGACGCACGTCGAGCTGGACCCGATCCTCGGCATGTTCACCAACACCGTGGCCCTGCGGACCTCGCTGGCCGGTGATCCGACGTTCGCCGAGCTGGTGGCCCGGGTCCGCGACACCACCGTGGAGGCGGTCACGCACCAGGAGCTGCCGTTCGAGAAGCTGGTCGAGGAGTTCGCCCCGGACCGCTCACTGGCGCACGCGCCACTGATGCAGGTGCTGTTCGGCTACCAGTCGCTGACCGCGCCGGCGCTGGACCTGCCGGGCCTCAAGGCCAGCAGCCGGGCGCTGTTCACCGGAACGGCGAAGCTGGACCTGACGATGTACATCGACAGCTCGGACGGCTCGGACGCCACCCTGGCGCTGGAGTACAACACCGACCTGTTCGACGCGCCGTGGGCCGACCGCTTCCTGGGTTGCCTGGCCCGGCTGCTGGAGCACGCGGCGGCCGCTCCGCGGACGCCGGTGAGCGAGCTGCCGCTGCTGTCGCCGGAGCAGAGCCGGGCGCTGGTTCGCGCGCACCACCAGGGCGGTGGGTCGCGGGAGCAGGTCGACGTCCGGGCGCTGCTGTCGGCGGCCACCTCGCTGGTGGTCGACGGAGCCGAGTCGGTGCCGATGACCGAGGTGTGTCGGCGCGCCGCCCGGCTGGCCCGGGTGCTGGCCGAGCGTGGCGTCGGCCTGGAGACGCCGGTCGGGCTGTGCCTGGACCGGGGCGTCGGCATGCTCAGCGCGATGCTCGCGGTGTGGTGGGCCGGCGGTGCCTACGTGCCGCTGGATCCGGACTTCCCGCGGTCCCGGCTGGCCGCGATGGCCCGGGGCGCCGGCGCCCGGATCGTGATCACCGACCAGGGCAACCGCGAGCTGGCCGGTTCGCTGGTCGAGGGCATCGAGGTGCTCGACGTAGCCGACCCGCGGGTGCTCGAGGCCGAGCCGCTGCCGCCGGTGCCGGTGCCGCCGGACGCGCTGGCGTACCTGATCTTCACCTCCGGATCCACCGGCCAGCCCAAGGGGATCGGCGTCGAGCACCGGTCGGTGGCCAACCTGCTGGCCTCGTTCCGGCGCTCGCTCGACCTCGGTCCGGACGACCGGTTCGTGGCGGTCACCACGCTGTCCTTCGACATCGCTCTGCTGGAGTTGCTGCTGCCGCCGGTGTGCGGGGCCGACCTGGTGATCGCGACCGCGCGGCAGGCCCGGGAGCCGGACCGGCTGCGGTCGTTGATCACCTCGGCGGGCGCGACCGCGATGCAGGCCACGCCGCAGACCTGGCGGCTGCTGCTGGCCGCCGGCGGGGTGCCGCAGGAGCTGCGGCTGCGGCTGTGCGGCGGCGAGGCGCTGCCGCGCGACCTGGCCGACCAGCTGAGCGCGCCGGACGCGGTGCTGTGGAACGTCTACGGCCCGACCGAGACCACCGTCTGGTCGGCGGCCGGCGTGGTGGCCGACGGCCCGGGGCCGGTCGAGATCGGCGCGCCGATCGAGCACACCCGGATCTACCTGCTGGACGACCGGCTGGCTCCGGTGCCGGTCGGGGTGCTGGGCGAGGTGTGGCTGGCCGGCCGCGGGGTTGCGCGCGGCTACCATGACCGGCCGCGGCTGACCGCCGCCTCGTTCCGGCCGGACCCGTTCAGCGACGAGCCCGGCGCCCGGATGTATCGCACCGGCGACCTCGGCCGGTGGCGCGAGAGCGGTGGCCTGGAACTCATCGGCCGCACCGATCACCAGGTGAAGATCAGGGGATTCCGGATCGAGTGCGGTGAGATCGAGGCGGTGCTGCGCGCGCATCGCGCGGTGCGCCAGGCGGCGGTGGTCGCGGCGACCCGCGGCGACGAACCGGTGCTGGTGGGCTATGTGGTGCCGCGCCGGGGCGGTGCGGCTTTGGAGCCCGGGGTCGACCTGCTGGAGTTGCTGCGCCCGCACCTGAAGGCGTCACTGCCCGACTACATGGTGCCGGACCTGATCGTGGCGTTGCCGGCGTTGCCGTTGACCCCGAACGCCAAAGTGGATCGGGCCGCGCTGCCGGTACCGGACTGGGGTCAGCGACCGGCGGGTGTCGAACGGGTGGAACCGCGCAACCCGGTGGAGGAGACCCTGGCCCGGATCTGGGGTGAGCTGCTGGCTACTCCGACGTCTGTCGGCGTCACCGACAACCTGTTCGACATCGGCGGCCACTCGCTGACCGCGACCCGGTTCGTGGCCCGGGTTGCCGACAGCTACGGGGTGAACCTGCCGGTGCACGAGATCTTCGCCCATCCCACCATCGCCGAGCTGGCCGAGATCGTGTCGGCCGATCCGGACTTCGGCAGTACCGAGTCCAGTGGTGAGCTCGACGAGCTCAGCGACGACGAGTTGGACGAGCTGTTGCGGGCGGCCCTGGCCCAGCGCAACCGCCGCCGCGCCGCCCCCGGCGCAACCGACGCCTGACCGGTCCACCACCAGGGTGAGGCCGCCCGGTTGTCGCTACCTCGCGTAATGCTCTCGAAGGCGTGCGTGGAAATCCGCCGGATCCTCGATCGCGGCCAGGGAATCAGGAATCTCGATGTGCTCGAGCCGTTGCCCCGGACCGGCCAGCAGTCCACCCTCGAGACCTTCGGTACCCGGTGGGTGTCCGACGTGCCCGTGACTTCCTCCGATGATTTCTCCGGTTTCGGCGTTGACGATCGCCGTGAACTTGGCCATTGCTAAGCCATCCCTCCGCCTTGAAGGTTGTGCCACGCCGGGCCAGGGCCCTGGTTCACGATGTGAACGAAGTAAGTGGCATTGCCATTTCCGTCGAGCTGCTTACGGAAGTTGTCAGCCAGGTGCACTGCGGGACCGCGACCGTCCCCGTTGTGGAGCTTGATGTCGGCGGTCGCCAGCTGGGTTCCGCGATCTCCGCCGAATGAGAACCACCACCAGGCGTCCCCACCCTCATTGAGGAAAGTGAGACTACCTAGGTTGTTGAAAGCCATTTGTTCCCCCCTGCATAAACAATGTATCGGGGCATGTCATGCTGACGCTGCCCCGTGGCACCGGTGCCAGGTCTGCGGAAGAACCACTGGAACGGTGGTCAGCCGGTGCACTCGTGCGAACAGTGCTGATGGTCGAACACGATGGAAACCGAACTGAAACCGCATCGCGCGTTTCGTTATATGGAAGTACGCGGAACCGCGCGATGAATGGTCGGACGGCCTGGTCTCCTGACACTCACACGCCAATCGGAACTGACGAGTGCGAGGTACCTGCCTATGGCACCGCTTGAGTAACAGCACAGTGTGATGACTGGCAGGCGACTAATCTGAACCTGTTTCCGCCAAGCGATTCCCCCTCGGAGCCCGAATCCAATAATGATCAAGGGCCCTACAACGCCAGCGGACAAATCTTAGTACGCTATTTCATACGGGTAAAGGACTCGGGTTAGGCAGTTCGCCGATTTTGGACGCGCCGTGGGATCGGCGCGGCAATCCATCCCGCTAGCGCAACCGACAGCTAACCGATCCCGCCGAAAGGGCAGCCGGGGTATTTTCGTTGTGGTGAAATCTGCCAGGCTCACCGCCGAGCGCACCCGAGATCTCACCGTTCCCGGGCCCTAGAGCTTCGCTGGGGACTCACTACCGTGTCCGGCCCAGTGCTCGACGTGCACCCGTCGGCGTACGCCAACGGGTAGTCCTGACCTGACAGGTATCGCTTCGCGCAGTCGGGTGAGACGACGCGCTGGGTCGTGGCGGGGTTGGCGTCGAGCAGGTGCGCCGGCCGGATCGGCCGGCGTTCGAGGTTGCCGCCGCAGTTGGGGCAACGGCGGTCGGGAAAGCGGGCGACGCAGGCGGCGCACCAGGTGCATTCGAAGGTGCAGATGTAGGCGTCGCCGGACTCCGGCGGCAGGTCGCGATCACAGCACTCGCAGTTGGGTCGCAGGTCGAGCACGCCCTACTCCGTTCCAGAGGTGAAGCCCGTCGCCTGAGTATTGCCGGTGACAGGAGCGATGACCAACACGTGGGCAACGGCCGTGCCATGCAGCTAACCCTGCTCGGTTGCTGAACCCGCTGGTCGGTCAGCGCGGCGAGCGGCGAGTGGACGCCCGGGCCACCAGCTCGGGGGTGAACAAGACCTGCTGGTGCTCGTGCGCGGGATTCGAAGCTTCGTCCAGCAGCAGCTCGGCGGCGGTCCGGCCCAGCTCCCGGCGGGGTTGGCGGACCGAGGTCAGCGGCACGGCGGCCAGCGCCGCGAAGTCGATGTCGTCGTAGCCCACGATGGCCAGGTCATCCGGGACGCCGACCCCGAGGGCGACGCATTGCTGGAGCAGTCCGAGGGCCAGCAGGTCGTTGGCGCAGAACGCGGCGGTCGGCCGGGATCGGCGTGCCATGCCGGCGATCCGCTCGCCGGCGCTGCGGCCCTCGTCGGCGGTCAGCGCCTCGGTCTCGACCACCACCAGGTCGTCGGGGGAGCGGCCGGCTTCGGCCAGTGCCTGCCGGGCACCGCTCAGCCGGTCGCGCACCTGGCCGATCCGCATCGGTCCGCCGACGAAGGCGATCCGCTGGTGGCCGAGGTCCAGCAGGTGCTCGACGGCGAGCCGGCCGCCGTGCGCGTCGTCGACGGCGACCGAGCAGTGCGCGGCCACGTCGCTGACCCGATCGACGATGACGATCGGGGTGCCCTGCCGGGCGATCTCCTCCAGGGCCGGCTCGTTCGGGTTCACCGGCGTGATCAGGATGCCCTGTACCCGCTGCTGCTGCAGCCGGGTCAGGTAGGCCAGCTCGCGGTCGGCGCGGTTGTCGCTATTGCAGCTGAACACCGACAGGTCCCGGTTCTCGGTGGCGTCCTCGATGCCGCGCGCGACGTCGGTGAAGAACGGATTGCTGGCGTCCAGCATCACGTAGGCCAGCGTCCTGCTGTGCCCGGCCCGCAGTTGACGGGCGGATTCGTTGCGCACGAAACCGAGTTCGCGCATGGCCTCCTCGACCCGGTGGCGGGTGCCGGCGCTCACCAACTCGGGTCGGTTGAGCACGTTGGACACCGTTCCCAGCGACACCCGGGCGGCCGCGGCGACGTCCTTGACGTTGGCCGACCTGCCGGCCCGCGCGCCCCTGTCGATCGCCACCGGGCCAGTCCCTTCGTCAAACGTAGTTCCGATGCGATGTGCGCTGGCCGACCGCGCGCGGCTCACCAGGATAGCTGGCGTTTCGGCGGGTAATACCGCAATTCCCCGGGCCTCAGGTGCAGACTGCCGCGTTGATTGAGACGTGTCAAGAAACTAGTCAGAAGAAACTCTTGACGTGCTCATTCACCAAGCTCTAACTTGGGCGTCACTTGGTTGCAACGATTCAATTTCATCGCTCGACCACTCGATCTCCTCCACCTGCGCCGCGTTCGCCCGGCTGCACACCGAAAGGATCACCGCATGACAGCTCCGAAGAAGGCGGTCGCCGTGCTGGCGGTCGGGCTCGCCGGCGCTCTCGCGCTCAGCGGCTGCAGCAAGAAATCCGACAACGCCAGCACGGCCGGCAACTCCACCGCCGCCGCTGGCAGCTCCAAGCAGGTCAGCGTCGCGTTCGTGCCGAAGTTGCAGGGAATTCCCTACTTCGAGGCGATGAATTCCGGCGGCCAGGAGGCCGCGGCCGACCTGGGCCTGAAGTGGATCTACAAGGGCTCGACCACGGCCGATCCCGCCGCCCAGACCGACATCGTCAAGTCCCTCATCCAGCAGAAGGTCAGCGCGCTGTTCGTGGCGCCGAACGACCCGGACTCGATGGCGCCGGTGCTCGCGGACGCGAAGTCGGCCGGCATCCACATCGCCACCGCCGACACCGACGCTCCGAACTCCGCCCGCGAGGTGTTCGTCAACCAGGCCACCGCCGAGGGCATCGGCCAGGGCATCATCGACGCGCTGATGGACAAGATGGGCGGCAAGGGCAGCTTCGCGATCGTCTCGTGCGGCCAGACCGCGGCCAACCTCAACGCCTGGATCGCGGTGGAGAAGAAGTACACCGCCGAGAAGTTCCCTGACGCCAAGATCGTGAGCACCGTCTACGCCGGCGAGGACGAGGCCAAGGCGGTGTCAATGGCCAAGGACCTGATGAACGCGCATCCGGAGCTGACCGGCCTGGTGGGCGAGTGCACCTCCTCGGCACCCGGGGTGGCCAAGGCAGTCCGGGAGGCGGGCAAGACCGGCAAGGTCTTCACCGTCGGACTGGGCACCCCGCAGGCCATGAAGCCCTACCTCGCCGACGGCTCGTCCAGCGCCGCCATCCTGTGGGACGTCAAGAAGCTCGGCTACCTGACGGCGTGGGCCGGCAAGCAGATCGCCGACGGCGGCTCGCTCGAGCCGGACGCCGCACTCAAGGCCAAGGTGCCCGACGCCTCCTACGACGCCGGCTCCAAGACCCTGCTGCTCGGTCCCGCGCTGCGGATCACCAAGGACAACGTCGACCAGTTCCCCTACTGACAGCTCGCCGGCCGGGCCTGCCCCACGAGGCGGCCCGGCCGGTGCTGGGAGGCGTCATGACGAGTACCTACGACCTGGACCGGGCCGACCCGGCGGCGGCCGGCACCCAGGTGCTGCGGCTGACCGGGGTGCGCAAGCGCTATGGCGGCGTGCAGGCGCTGCGCGGCGTTGACTTCGACCTGCTGCGCGGCGAGGTGCACGCCATCGTCGGGGAGAACGGCGCCGGCAAGTCGACCCTGATCAAGATCATTTCCGGTGCCGAGGTGGCCGACCAGGGCGAGATCGAGATCGACGGCCAACAGCTCGCGGCTGGTAGCACCACCTCCGCCCTCGGTGCCGGCATCGCCACCGTCTACCAGGAGCCGCAGCTGTTCGGCGAGCTCACGGTGGCCGAGAACGTGTTCATCGGCCGCGAGCTGCGCAGCCGCGGCGTGGTGGACCGGTCGACCCAGCGGGCCCGGGTGCTCGAACTGCTCGACCGGATCGGGCTGAACCGCGAGCTCGCCGACGTCCGGGTCGCCGACCTGCCGGTCGCCGAGCAGCAACTGGTCTCGATTGCCAAGGCGCTGTCGCAGGATCCGCGCATCCTGATCCTGGACGAGCCGTCGGCCATCCTCACCGATCGCGAGATCGAGACGATGTTCTCGGCGGTCCGGGCGCTGCGCGACAGCGGGGTGGCAGTCATCTACATCAGCCACCGGCTCGACGAGCTGGGCCAGATCACCGACCGGGTCACCGTGCTGCGGGACGGCAGCGTGGTCGCCAGCCGGCCGACCGCGCAGTTGTCGGTGCGCGACGTGGCCGAGCTGATGGTCGGCCATACCGTCGACACCGGCGCGATCGAGCGCACCGTCGCCGACGCCGAGCCCGCCCTGCGGGTGTCCGGCCTGACCCGGCTACCCAAGTTCCAGAACGTCGACTTCAGCATCCGTCCGGGCGAGATCCTCGCGCTGTACGGGCTGATCGGCTCCGGCGCGGCCGACGTGGCGCGCGCGCTGTTCGGCATCGATCCCGCGGATGCCGGCACGATCGCGGTCGACGGCCGCGACGTCGTGCTGAGCACGCCGGCCGATGCGGTCGGCAACGGCATCTCGATGCTGCCGGCCAACCGCAAGGTGCAGGGCGTCTTCGGGCCCAAGAGCATCGCCTTCAACATCTCCAGCGGGCACCTGCGGCTGCTCAGTAAGTGGGGAGTGTGGGTCGACCGGGGCAGGGAGAAGTCGATCGCCACCGATTTCATCCGGCGCATCGCCATCAAGGCGCCCGGCCCGTCGACAGCCGTGAACAACCTCTCCGGTGGCAACCAGCAGAAGGTGGTGCTGGCCCGGCAACTGGTCGAGCGGCCCCGCATCCTGCTACTGGAGGAACCGACCCAGGGAGTGGACGTCGGCGCCAAGGACGAGATCCACCGGATCATCCTGGAACTGGCCGACAGTGGCAGCGCCGTCCTGGTGATCTCGTCGGACCTGCCCGAGGTGCAGCAACTGGCCGACCGGATCCTGGTGGTGCGCGGCGGCGCGATCACCGCGGAGTTCGGCAGGGGCGCCCGGCAGGCGGACCTGCTCGCGGCGGCGGCCGGCGACACCGGCGACAGCCCCGAAGTGAGTTCTGCGACCGACGGGAGCAGTGCCTGATGGCCGTTCTCACCGAGACCCTGATCGCCCGGCGCCGCCGGCCGGTGGCCCGCGCGGTGGAGGGACAGGAACTCGCGCTGATCCTGGTGCTGGCAGCGATGTGGGTGTTGCTGTCGCTGTCCACCGACACCTTCCTCAGCTCGGACAACCTCAGCAACCTGCTCTATTCGGTGGCACCGGTCGCGCTCATCGGCGTCGGCATGACGGCGGTCATCGTCACCGGCGGCATCGACGTGTCGGTGGGCAGCAGCGCCGCGGTCGTGATGGTGGTGGTGGCCAAGGCGATTCGCGACAGCGGGCTGGCCCTGCTGCCGGCGCTCGGGCTGGGGCTGGTGATCGGGCTGGCGCTGGGCCTGGTCAACGGGGTATTGGTCGCCTACGGCGGCATCCACCCGATCATCGTGACCTTCGGAACGCTGAACCTGTACCGCTTCCTGGCACTGCGGCTGTTCGAGAACAAGCAGGTCACCGGGGTGCCGGACACCTTCGACGTCCTCGGCGGCGGCAAGGACGGCGAGACTCTCGGCATTCCGAACGCCTGGCTGCTGACCATGGTGCTGGCCGCGCTGATGTGGTGCTACATGCGCTACTGGGCAACGGGAAGGCACTGGTACGCGCTCGGCAACGACGCGGCGGCGGCCCGGTTGGCCGGCATCCGGGTCAAGCGCCGGGTGATCGCCGCCTACGCGCTCACCGGCATCTTCGTCGGCCTGGCCGGCTGCGTGCTGATCGGCAGTGGCGGCCTGGTGCAGCAGAACGCCGGTTCCGGCCTGGAGCTGCGGGTGATCGCGGCCGTGGTGATCGGCGGCACCAGCATCCTGGGCGGCCGGGGCAGCGTGCTCGGCACCCTGCTGGGCGCGCTGCTGGTCGGCACCGTGACCAGCGCCATCACCCTGCTCGGCTGGCGGAGCGAGCTGATCGAGCTGTTCATCGGCGTGTTCATCCTGATCGCGGTCGGCGTCGACCTGGTTCGCGAGCGGCGCAGGAGGAGGGCCAGATGACAACCCCTACCCGAATTACCCCGCCCGCACCGGGCGACGCCGCTCGGCAGGAGCCCGGGCGGCAGGGGCCGGTGCGGCGCGCGGTCGGCCTGGTGCTCGCGGAGCGGGTGCCGTTGCTGGCGGTGCTGCTGGTCGCCGTGGTCGGCTACTTCTACGTGCTGGGCCAGCAGGGTTACCTGGTCGCCCCGTACGACTCGGACTACCTGTTCGCCGCGCTGGATACTCTCGTTCCGCTGTGCCTGCTGGCCTTCGCCGAGCTGGTGGTGATCGTGTCCGGCCGCGGCGGCATCGACCTGTCGGTGGGCTCGATCGTGAGCCTGTCCGGTATGGCCTTCGGTTTCATGGTGGGCCTGTGGCACTGGCCGGTGCTGATCGCCCTCGTCGTCACCGTCGCGGTCGGCGCGGTGCTGGGAGCGGTCAACGGCCTGCTGGTCGCCTACCTCGGCTTCCCGGCGCTGATCGCGACGCTGGCCACCTACTACGCCTTCGGCGCGCTCGCACTGCTGAGCCACAACAACGCGCCGATCTCGACCAAGCCGATCCAGGACGTCCACTCGTTGACCCGGACGGTCAGCCTGCCGCTGGGTGACCAGGTGCCCGACGTGCCGTTGCAGGTGCTGACGTTCCTGATCCCGGTGGCGGTGCTGATGTGGTTGCTGGCCAACCGGACCGCCTATGGCCGCAGGCTGTACGCGATCGGCACTAACGACATCGCCGCGCGGTTCGCCAACATCGCGGTGCGCCGGACCCGGTTCCTGGCCTACGTGCTGTCCGGCCTGCTGTCCGGGCTGGCGGCGGTGGTGACCGTCGCGCAGTTCGCCTCGGCCCGGCCGGATGCCGGCAGCGTCGGCAACGGCATGGCCCTGCCGGCCATCACCATCGCGGTGCTCGGCGGGGTGGCGATCATCGGCGGTGTCGGCCGGGTGGTCGGGGTGATCCTGGCCGGCCTGCTGGTGGTCTGGCTCAACGCCGGCATCCTGCTCGCCTTCGAGGGTTCGGACGGCAGCCAGTTCCAGCTGTTCGCACTGGGTGCCCTGCTGGTGCTGTCCGCCCTGCTCAACGCCTATAGCCTGCGGCGCGGCCGCGGCGCCGGATGAGCGCCGTCCCCGACCGCCTGCCCCGTTCAACAGAAAGGCCCGGATAGATGACCGACATCGCCGCCGTGAAGGCGCAGTTGCGCCAGCAGCGCATCGAGACGCCCTCGTGGGGCTATGGCAATTCGGGCACCCGGTTCAAGGTGTTCGCGCAGGAGGGGGTGCCGCGGACGCCGCAGGAGAAGATCGCCGACGCGGCCACCGTGCACCGCTTCACCGGGGTGGCGCCGACTGTCGCGCTGCACATCCCGTGGGACACCGTCGACGACTTCGGCGAGCTGGCCGACTATGCGCAGGCGCAGGGGGTGCAGCTGGGCACCGTGAACTCCAATGTCTTCCAGGACAACGACTACAAGCTCGGCAGCGTCACCCATCCCGACCCGGGGGTGCGGCGCAAGGCGACCGACCATTTGCTCGCCTGCATCGACGTGATGGACCTGACCGGTTCGCGCGATCTCAAGCTCTGGTTCGCCGACGGCACCAACTATCCGGGCCAGGACAACATCCGCGACCGGCAGGACCGGCTGGCCACCGCGCTGGCCGAGGTCTACGCGCGGCTGTCCGACGACCAGCGGATGGTGCTGGAGTACAAGCTGTTCGAGCCGGCGTTCTATCACACCGACATCCCGGACTGGGGTACGTCCTACGTCCACTGCGTCGAGCTGGGGCCGAAGGCGCAGGTCGTCATCGACACCGGTCACCACGCTCCCGGCACCAACATCGAGTTCATCGTGGCGTTCCTGCTGCGGGTCGGCCGGCTGGGCGCGTTCGACTTCAACTCCCGGTTCTACGCCGACGACGACCTGATGGTCGGATCAGCCGATCCGTTCCAGCTGTTCCGGATCCTGCACGAGATCGTGCAGGGCGATGCGCTGCGGCCCGAGTCGGGCATCACCTTCATGCTCGACCAGTGCCACAACATCGAGGCCAAGATCCCGGCGGTGATCCGGTCGGTGATGAACGTCCAGGAGGCGACGGCCAAGGCGCTGCTGGTCGACGCCGACGCGCTGGCCGCCGCGCAGCGCCAGGGTGACGTGCTCGCCGCCAACGCCGTGCTGATGGACGCCTACAACACCGACGTGCGCCCGCTGCTCGCCGAGCTGCGGACCGAGATGGGGCTGGATCCCGACCCGATCGCCGCCTACGCCGCGTCCGGGTACTTCGAGCGGATCAGGCAGGAGCGGGTCGGTGGCCAGCAAGCCGGATGGGGTGCCTGAGATGACCGAAAGTCCCGCCACCGAGCTGGTCGCGCGCAGCAACCGGCTCGGGGCCGACCCGCGCAACACCAACTACGCGGGTGGCAACACCTCCGCCCAGGGCCCGGCGACCGACCCGGTCACCGGCCAGCCGATCGAGCTGCTGTGGGTCAAGGGCTCCGGCGGTGACCTCGGCACCCTGACCGAGGCGGGCCTGGCGGTGCTGCGACTGGATCGGCTGCGGGCCCTGGTCGAGGTCTATCCGGGGGTGGAGCGCGAGGACGAGATGGTCGCCGCGTTCGACTTCTGCCTGCACGGCAGGGGTGGTGCGGCACCGTCGATCGACACCGCGATGCACGGCCTGGTGGACGCGGCACACGTCGACCACCTGCACCCGGACTCGGGGATCGCGGTGGCGACCGCCGCCGACGGCGAGGCGCTCACCAAGGAGATCTTCGGCGATCGGGTGGCCTGGGTGCCGTGGCGGCGGCCGGGTTTCCAGCTGGGGCTGGACATCGCCGCCATCAAGCGTGGCAATCCCCAGGCGATCGGGGTGATCCTGGGCGGGCACGGCATCACCGCGTGGGGCTCGACCAGCCAGGAGTGCGAGGCCAACTCGCTCGACATCATCCGGACCGCCGAGCGCTACCTAGCCGAGCACGGCAAGCCCGAGCCGTTCGGGGCCGAGCTGGCGGAGTTCCGCCCGCTGCCCGAGGACGAGCGGCGCGAGCGAGCGGCCGCGCTGGCACCGGTGATCCGCGGCCTGGCCTCGACCGACCGGCCGCAGGTCGGGCATTTCACCGATACGCCGGTGGTGCTGGACTTCCTGTCCCGGGCCAAGCATCCGGAGCTGGCGGCGTTGGGCACCTCGTGCCCCGACCACTTCCTGCGGACCAAGGTCCGGCCGATGGTGCTCGACCTGGCCCCGGACGCGCCGCTGGAGCAGGTGAGCGAGCGGCTGCGGGAGCTGCACGCCGCCTACCGGGCGGACTACCGCGGCTATTACGAGCGCTACGCCGACGACCGGACGCCGCCGATGCGAGGTGCCGACCCGGCGATCGTGCTGGTGCCCGGGGTGGGCATGTTCAGCTACGGCGCGAACTCCCAGACCGCCCGGGTGGCCGGCGAGTTCTACGTCAACGCCATCAACGTGATGCGTGGCGCGGAGTCGATCTCGCGCTACGCACCCATCGACGAGAGCGAGAAGTTCCGCATCGAGTACTGGGTGCTGGAGGAGGACAAGCTGCGCCGGCTGCCCAAGCCCAAGGCGCTGGCCAGCCGGGTCGCCTTCGTCACCGGCGGCGGGTCGGGCATCGGTCGCGCGATCGCCCATCGGCTCGCGGCCGAGGGTGCCTGCGTGGTGGTGGCCGACCGGGACGGGGATGCCGCGCGGACGGTAGCCGGGGAGATCGGCAACTCCGACGTCGCGGTGCCGGTCACTGCCGACGTCACCGACCCGGCGGCGGTGGCAGCCGCGCTGCGCGAGGCAGTGCTGGCCTTCGGCGGGGTGGACCTGGTGGTGAACAACGCCGGCCTGTCCATCTCCAAGCCGTTGCTGGAAACCACCGAGGCCGACTGGGACCTGCAGCACGATGTGATGGCCAAGGGGTCGTTCCTGGTGGCCCGCGAAGCCGCCCGGGTGATGATCGCCCAGGGAATGGGCGGCGACATCGTCTACATCTCCAGCAAGAACTCGCTGTTCGCCGGCCCGAACAACATCGCCTACGGTGCGGCCAAGGCCGATCAGGCCCACCAGGTCCGGCTACTGGCCGCGGAGCTCGGTGAGCACCGGGTCCGGGTCAACGGCATCAACCCGGACGGCGTGGTGCGGGGGTCCGGGATCTTCGCCAGTGGCTGGGGGGCCAAGCGCGCCGCGGTGTACGGGGTGCCCGAGGAGGAGCTCGGCGCCTACTACGCGCAACGGACGCTGCTCAAGCTCGAGGTGCTGCCCGAGCATGTGGCCAATGCGGTCTTCGCGCTCACCGCCGGCGACCTGTCGCACACGACCGGACTGCACATCCCGGTCGATGCCGGCGTCGCGGCGGCGTTCCTGAGGTGAGCCGCATCGCGCAGCTCGCGGCGGTCGACCTCGGTGCGTCCAGCGGCCGGGTGATGCTGGGCCGGGTCGGCGACGGGCTGCTGGAGCTGGACGAGGTCAACCGGTTCGCCAACCGGCCGGTCCGGGTGAACGGCACGCTGCACTGGGACGTCCTCGCGCTGCATGCCGGCATGCTGGACGGCCTGCGAGCCGCCGGCCGTGCCGCCGATCGCCTGGACGGGATCGGCATCGACACCTGGGCGGTGGACTACGGCCTGTTGGACTCCTCGGGTGCGTTGTTGGGCAACCCGGTGCACTACCGCGACGCTCGCACCGAGGGCGTGCTGGACCGGCTGGTGGGCTCGGTCGGGGCGGAGCTGCTGTACCGGGTGTCCGGGTTGCAGTTCCTGCCGATCAACACCATCTACCAGCTGGCCGCGGCTCGGCACGATCCACAGTTGGGATTTGCTCGAAAGCTGCTGCTGATGCCCGATCTGCTCGGCTACTGGCTGACCGGCCAGCAGGTCGCCGAGATCACCAACGCCTCGACCACCGGCCTGCTCGATGTGACGGCGCGGACGTGGTCCACCGAGCTGACCGAGCTGGTGGGGGTCGGCCCAGATCTGTTGCCGCCGCTGGTCGAACCGGGTTCGCGGATCGGCGAACTGCAACCCGAGGTGCTGGACGCGACCGGGCTGACCGGTCCGGTGCCGGTCTGGGCGGTCGGGTCGCACGACACCGCGTCAGCTGTCGTCGGGGTGCCGGCCGCCTCGGAGCGATTCGCCTACATCTCCTGCGGAACCTGGTCACTGGTCGGGCTGGAGCTGGCCGCCCCGGTGCTGACCAGCGCCAGCATGCAGGCCAATTTCACCAATGAACTGGGTGTGGACGGCACGGTGCGCTACCTGCGCAACGTGATGGGCCTGTGGGTGTTGCAGGAATCGTTGCGGGCCTGGACCGCCGCCGGGTTGCCCGCCGACCTGGACACGCTCCTGCCCCTGGCCGCCCAGGTCCCGCCGTTCTCGACGGTGGTCGCGGTGGACGATCCGGTGTTCCTGCCGCCGGGGGACATGCCGGCCCGGATCGCCGAGGCGGCCCGGCGCACCGGGCAGACCCCGCCGCGGAGCCAGGCCGAGACGGTGCGATGCATCCTGGACAGCCTCGCCCTGGCGCACCGGAGTGCCCTGCGGGACGCCCAACGGCTGTCGGGGCACGACGTGGACGTGGTGCACCTGATCGGCGGGGGCGCGCGGAACGAGCTGCTCTGCCAGCTGACCGCCGACGCCTGCGGGCTGCCCGTCGAGGCCGGTCCGGTCGAGGCGTCGGCGTTCGGCAATGTGCTGGTGCAGGCCCGGGCCCTCGGCGCCGCCGCCGGCGACCTGGCCGGGCTGCGGGCGTTGCTGCGGCGTACCCAGCCGATCCGGCGCTATCAGCCGTCCGGGCGGACCGCCGACTGGGCGGCCGCCGCCGCTCGCCTTGAACGATCAACTGACAGGGAGACCGCATGAACCCCCTCGGAGTACACGCCCTGGTCTGGGTCGGCGACTGGAGCGAGCAGTCCGCCCGATTCGCCGTCGAGTCCACCCGTGAGGTGGGCTTCGACCTGATCGAGCTGGCGCTGCTGGACCCCGCCGCCATCGATGTGGCGCTGACCCGGCGGTTGTTGGACGACAACGGGCTCGGTGCCACCGCCTCACTCGGCCTGGATCTCGACGCGGACGTGTCGAGCGAGGACCCGGCGGTGGTGGCTCGGGGCCGGGACCGGCTGGCTGCCGTACTGGAGGTGGTGCACGGTGTCGGGGGCACCCACCTGTGCGGGGTGCTCTACTCCGCGCTGGCCAAGTACCCGCAGCCGGCCAGCGCGCTGTCCCGGCAGAACAGTGCGGAGGCGATGGCCTGGCTGGCCGGGGAGTGCGCGGCGGCAGGGGTGACGCTGGCGCTGGAGGTGGTGAACCGGTATGAGACCAACATCGCCAACACGGCCGCGGAGATGTTGACCTTCATCGACGAGGCCGGGGCGGACATCGCCGTCCACCTGGACAGTTACCACATGAACATCGAGGAGAACGGCTTGGTCGAGCCGGTCGAGCAGTGCGGGTCGAGGCTGGGGTACGTGCACATCGGCGAGTCACACCGGGGCTACCTCGGCACCGGCAACGTCGACTTCGACTCGCTGTTCGGCGCGGTCCGGGCCAGCGGCTACACCGGGCCGGTGACCTTCGAGAGCTTCTCCTCGGCGGTGGTGCACCCGAGCCTGAGCAACGCGCTCGCGGTGTGGCGCGACCTCTGGCAGGACAGCCGCGACCTCGCCACCCATGCCCACGCCTTCATGAAGGACCGGCTAGGGCCCTGACCGGGTACCGGTAGCCGCGTCAGTTCCTGATCTCAGGAGCGTGGAGCGGTGATCACCGACCTTCGATGGGGCTCCGGCCCTACCTGGCGGCTAGGCCGGAGCCCTTCGACTGGACGCTCCCAACGCTGGTACCGAAGCCGCTTGTTTCAGCGGCCGCATCAGAATGCGCAAGCCCACCCTACCGTGAGTCAGCTGGCTGGGGTGAGCCGTCGTGGCGGCCATCCCTCGCCGGAGAATATCCGCAGGTCCGGTGCAACGAAGCCAGCTAGTCGGACCAGGATGCGCAAGTGCCATGGTGCTTCGTGACCGTTGTTCTGCGTCACAGTCACCTGACTCGGAACTCCGGTGCGCACGGCGTGTGCGTAGGGAAGAAGTAGGTCAGGCACCCATCCGATGGGAGCGCCGCTTTGATCGGTAAGCAGGATCGCAGCGCGGTTTACCGGATTGTCCGGGTCGAGTTTCATCATCAACTGGTCACCTGCCTGCAGTCGCATCGCGGCGTTGGCGCTCGAATACTTTCGAGTCGCGTAGCTCGCTCCGCGAACCAGGAAGGTGGCCTCGGTATGCCCGTCCTGCCTAACGTGAGGCTCCTCGGCCAGGTAGATGCTGTCTGCCTTCAGCTCCCCTCCGCTTCGGCTGAGTACGTCGAGCCGGGAGGACTCGCGAGGCAGTCCAAGGCGGGCAAGGTAATCACTGTAATCGGGCCGACGCCGGTCCATCACCCTTAGGTCGAAGAACGGCCACAGGCGCTGGGATTCATATCGCCTACCGAAGTCCGGAAACCCTAGGAACGGTCGAAAGTCCTGAACTTGGTCGACATTGGCGAGGTACGCGAACTGATAGCCCTCATTGTCGTAATCGAGCACGCCGACGGGCGCATTACGGTCCCTTGATGTGTTCCGCCATGCAACTGCGAATCGACGCGGTCGATCAGCCGCGATGTGGTGCCGGATCGGCTCAGGCAAGAGCATCGGACAGCCTCTCGCGATTGATCATGAGCAGCTCCGAGGTGAATTCGCGCGTGATATCGGACAAGCCTGGTGCCGCGGCAAGAATCGACTCCACGGTGCTCCTGTGGACGCTGAGCACTGCCTCGCGCCAGTGATCACGCACGGCGGGCACGCAAAGATCGGCAGCAGCTCGCGCCAGGTCGACAAGGGTTTGCTTGGACGGTCCAGGTCGACGCTCGAACTGCCTGGCGTATCCTCGCTGGGCCCACTTCGCCACAGTCCCCTCGACCAGATGACGACGCCGCTCGTCGTCCGAGACGTTGAAGCCGAAACTGCTGGCATGATCATAGGATCCGCATAGTGCATCCTTGCCTGGTCTGCCTGGTGGGCGAATCAGCACCGCCCAGTTGCGATCGTGCCGATCGCCATTGGCAATGAGGGCATCGAACGTCAGGTACCCGACGAACACGTCGTAGGCGGCGAAGCCCGCTGGCGTCCGGGCTGCCGGCGGCGCCGCGAACCGTTCCAGCGCTAATCGGATGTTTACTACGTTATGACCACGACGGCTGGGATCCTCCGGGTCGTAGTCAGGCAGTACTTCAGGCAGCAGGATCCGGCCTGGCTGCAATGAACCCTTGCTCCATCGAACATCCTCCACGATGCATCCCAGCGTGCCTTCCCGTTGCGCCAGATCGGTTGGGCCGGACGGAATGCCCATGATCTTGGCGAGCTCGCTCGCCAGCTTTTCAGTGATGTGCTCACCGAGAGGGCGGTCGCGCGAGGGTCTCAAGGGCTTGAACAACCAGGTCCGCTGACGGGATTCGTGGCTGAGCCACCGGTGCGGCTGCAGACCCTGGGTTTCCTCGCCTGCAATGGTCCAGGCCGACACGTCGACGATCGGCCATTGATCAGTCACGTCGGACATCCTGCCAATACTGAGCGCGTGCGGCGATCCTAATGGCAGCTCCGCCGGTTAGGCGTGTCGGGAGGCTGCTGGGGCTAGTGGTCGTAGCGGGCAGCCGCGCCGCAGGTCTCGCAGCGGTAGACGCCGTCGGAGGCGGCGGCCAGGTCACCGTGCGACACGCAGGCCGGGACTCCGGCGGCCGAGAGCACCACATTGCCGATGCCGACGTCCCAGCCGCCGTCGATGTCGACCAGCTGCCCGCCTGATCCGCCGACTCCCTGCCGGGCCTGGTGCAGCGCCCGCACCACCGCGATGGTGCCGGTGGCGATCCGCGAGCCCGGCGCCCAGCCCGGCAGTGCATCGGCCGACGGCAGCACCGGCTCGTCACCGCGCATCCGGATCACCAGAGCGCGGTCGTCACCCGCGCCGACAGTGAAGGTCACCGAGTAGCAGCCAGGCTCGTCCAGAGCCTCGATCGTGCGCAGCAGTGGGTCCACCCCGGCAGCATCGCCCTACTCGCGGTCGGAGAAGCGCTCCCACGCCGATTGCCGGGTCATATCCAGCGCTTCGCCGATCCGCGCCCAGGACACCCCGCGACTGCGGACCCGGCGCACCCAGGTGGTCAGGCTGCCCTCCACCTGCGTGGCGACGCCGGCGATCTTGGGCAGCTGGTCGAGCAACTGCTGGTCGGTCATCGACTGCCAGTACGTCAACTCGGGCGGCTCGGCATCGGCGGGCTGGCCGGCAGCGGAATCGAGGATCTCGTTGCAGAGCCCCACGCACTCGTTGCAGATGTAGATGCCCGGGCCGGCGATCAGCTTGGCGATCGCAGCCTCAGGCTTGGCGCAGAACGAGCAGGCAAGGGCGGCGGCAGTGACGGGCTCGGCGATCACAGCATTCCTCCAGACAGTGGTGTCAGGCTAGTCCTGACATACTGTCAGGTTAACCCTGACGTGTCAAGAGCCGGAGGGAGCCACGGCGTCCCGGGACCGGCGGGAGGGCGGCTGCGGGCGTACCAGCAGACCCAGCGGGCCGGTGAGCCTGCGCAGCGCACCGGCCCGCCGATTCGAAGCCAGCCGTTGCCGCAGCAGCGGCACGCCGTCGCCGGTCAGCTCGTCGAGCACGGCGGCCCGGCCGCCGATCCCCAGCAGCAGCGTCTCGGCCGGTCCCGCGACCGGCGCCCCCACACCGTGCTCCCAGCCGGTGTCGGTCGCGGTGAACCGCAGCCCGTCCAGCCGCGATCCCATCGTGAAACCGGGCGAGGCGCGCGAGGTCAGGTGGTGCAATGCCACCGACAGTCGCTCCTCGCGCATCGCGCGCGGGATGCCGAGCGGCACCCGGATGTCGAGGTCGTGCAGCACCAGGTCGGCCAGCACCGGGTCGTAACCCGAGCGCGGCACGGTGGTCCGGGCGCCGGCCCGCCGCCGCAGCACCTCGATGATCTCGGCATCGGACTTGACCGCCGCGCGCCGGGTGAGCCACTGGTTGACCCGGTCCAGGTCGGCGGCGGTGACGACTATTCCGGTGTAGATCTTGAGCTGGCCGAACCTCAGGAAGGTGATCAGGTGGGCCGCCACGTCGTGCACGGTCCAACCCGCACACAGGCTCGGTGCCTGCAGCTGGTCGGGAGTGAGCGTGCTGAGCAGGTCCGCGATGTGCCTGCGCTCGTCCACAATCATGTCGTAGACCCGCATTCGCCGAACCTAGCGCGACCGGCGGCGACCGGCGTTCTCACATCCTGCTGGCTTCGCGCGGCCCCGCGAATGTCAGAACTACCCCCCGGTTTTGCTAGCGTGGCTTCATGCAGCCCGACCTCGCTGGACCTTCCGATGGGCCCGACGACGCCGGGAACGACCGGCTCAAGATCGGCGTGCTGGTGGTGGCCTTCAACGCCGAGTCCACCCTGCAGGCCACTCTCGACCGCATTCCGCACGACCTTCGCGCCCGGATCGACGAGATCCTGATCTGCGACGACGCCAGCCAGGACCGGACGGTCGACGCCGGGCTTGCCTGGCGGGAGGCCAACGGCGCGATCCCGACCACGGTGATCCGGCATGTCAGCAACCTCGGCTACGGCGGCAACCAGAAGGCCGGTTACCAGCTGGCCCGCGAACGCGGCCTGGACCTGATCGTGCTGCTGCACGGCGACGGCCAGTACGCCCCGGAGGCGATGGCCGACCTGCTCGCGCCGCTGGAGCGCGGCGAGGCCGACGCGGTGTTCGGCTCCCGGATGCTCGAGGCCGGCTCGGCGCGGGCCGGTGGCATGCCGCTGTACAAGTACCTGGGCAACCGGGTGCTCACCACGTTCGAGAACCGGCTGCTGGCCTCGAACCTGTCGGAGTTCCATTCCGGCTACCGGGCCTACCGGGTGTCGGCGCTGGCCGAGCTGCCGCTGGAGTTCAACACCGACGACTTCGACTTCGACACCCAGATCATCATCCAGCTGCTGGACGCCGGCAGGCGGATCGTCGAGGTGCCGATCCCGACCTACTACGGCGACGAGATCTGCTACGTCAACGGCATGAAGTACGCCCGGGACGTGGCCCGCGACGTGTTGCAGTACCGGCTCACCAAGGTCGGCATCGGCACCCACCGCTGGGTGCCCACCGATCCCGAGTACGCCGGCAAGGAGGGTGAGGGCACCTCGCACACCGTCATCACCGACATGCTCGCGCAGCTGCCGTCCGGCCGGGTGCTCGACCTCGGCTGCTCGGGCGGCCGGCTGTCCGAGCGGGTCCGCCAGCTCGGGCACAAGGTGATCGGCGTGGACGGCGTCGAGATCGCCGGGGTGCGCGACCGGGTCGACGACTTCTTCCTCGGCGACCTCGAGGACGGCATTCCCGAAGCGGCCGGCGGCGACTTCGACGTGGTGATCGCGGCCGATGTGATCGAGCACGTCCGCAACCCCGAGCGGCTGTTGCGCCAGATGGCCGAGGTGCTGTCACCGAACGGCCAGATCGTGATCTCGACGCCGAACTTCGGACACTGGTACTCCCGGGGCCGGGTCGCGGCCGGCGCCTTCGACTACGACCGGCGCGGCATCCTGGACGAGACCCACCTGCGGTTCTTCTCCCGCAAGAGCCTGCGCCGCACCATCGGCTCGGCCGGGCTGGACCTGCTGCAGCTGGAGTACACCGGCCTGCCGCTGGAGGTGCTGACCCGCACCGACAGCTGGAAGGCCCGGGCCGCCCGCTCGGTGGACCGGCGGCTGGTGCAGCTGCGCCCGACCGTGTTCGGCTACCAGTTCGTGGCCCGGCTGCGCCCGCACCATGCCGGCTCCGTCACCCACCTGGCATGACCACCTCCGAGGCGGCCCGGTCCGCGCTGGCCGGCGACCGTCCGACAAGCCCCGAGCCACTGGTTGCCCGGCGGCGCCGGCTGGTGCTCGGCCTGGCCCTGCTGTTCCTGGTGCTCAAGTCCGTCATCGCCGCCAGGACCTACGGAACCAACGACATCCGGCACTGGACGGACTTCGTCAACGGGGTGGCCGAGCGCGGCCCGGTGGGCGTGTACGGCATCACCTTCGAGCGGTCGTTCTACAACCACCCTCCGGTGATCGGCTATTTCCTGCAGCTGGTCGACTTCGGCCGCCACCACGGCCTGAGCATCGGCTTCTCGATCCGGTCGGTGGCGAGCCTGGCCGATGTCGGCTCCGCCCTGCTGATGTTCGAGATCCTGCGCCGGCGTCGTAGCCTGCGCGAGGCGAGCTGGGCGGCTTGTCTGGTCGCGGTCAGCCCGGTGCTGGTCATCATCTCCGGCTTCCACGGCAACACCGACCCGATCTTCGTGCTGTTCACGCTGCTGGCGTTGTACTTGTTGGCCGATCGCGACCAGCCGCTGGCAGGCGGCCTGTCGATGGGGATCGCGATCGGGATCAAGATCGTCCCGGTGGTGGCGATCCCGGCCCTGCTGGTATTGGCTTTCACCCGCGGCCGCAACAGCCTGCTCCGGTTCGGTGCCGGCTTCCTGCTCGCGTTCGGGATCACCTGGTTGCCGGCCCTGATCAGCGAGGGCCGGCCGGTCCGCGAGCACGTGCTGGGCTACGCCGGCAGCGGCATCAGCCAGTGGGGACTGATCCAGATCGGGCACTGGTTCGACGACCCGGGCTGGGCCGATTTCCTCACCGACAGTGGCCGGTTCCCGATCGTGCTGCTGTGCGCCCTGGTGCCGGCCGCGCTGGTGTGGCGCCGGCCGGCGATGGCCGCCGAGGCGGTCGGCCTGTCGCTGGTCGGTTTCCTGTTCCTCAGCCCGGCCTTCGGCTGCCAGTACCTGGTCTGGGCGATGGCCGCGGCCTACCTGCTCAACTTCGGCTGGGCCACCGCCTACAACCTCGGCGCCGGGGTGGTGTTATTCAAGATCTACACCCGGTGGGCCCACGGCTTTCCGTGGAACCACGCCGACTACTGGGGATTGGTCGGCATCGAGCTGGTCGGTGCGTTGCTGCTGTGGGGCTGCCTGGGCATCCTCGCCGTGCTGGGGATCCGCCGGATCCTCCGCGACGGGCGCAAGCCTGCGGTGGAGGACGCTCAGGCCACGTAACCGAACTGGGTGATCCGCTCGGCGGCGTACTCATACTGCTCCGGGTCACTCGGCGCCAGGGTGCCCAGGCCGTCGACGTAGCGGTTGTACATGCAGAACGCGGCGGCGATCAGCACCGTGTCGTGCAGTTCCATGTCGGTGGCACCGTTGGCCCGGGCGGCGCCGATCAGCTCGGGCGTGACGTTGCGGCCACTGACCTGCACCGCGGCGGCGATCCGCAGCAGCGAGCGCAGTTTCGGCGTGACCGGCGCGCTGTTGATGTCGGCCCGCACCTTCTCCACCAGGTCCATGCCCTCGGTGAGCTGGGCGGCGGCGAAGGCCGAGTGCGATCCGCAGCAGAACCGGCACTTGTTGCGGCCGGAGACGTAGGCGGCGATCAGCTCGCGCTCGCCGCGGGACAGGGTGCTCTCCTCGCGCAGCAGGACCTCGGCCAGCTCGTTGAGGGGCTTGGCGGTCTCGGGCCGGTAGATCAGCGGTCCGTTGATGCCCGGGAATTCGGTCTCATCGACGCCGAGGGCGATATGGGCCATGGTGTTCACGCTCGATTCGGTAGTTCCAACTGGTTGTATAGTGACACTATCCAATGAGTTCGGAACGCGCGAGGCCCGGCGCAAGCCGAGCAATTTCGGAGAACCGGCCAGCCGGAACAGGAGCCTGATCAGCGCCGGTAGCCGGACCGGACGATCCGCTCGGCGGCCAGGGCATACATCGCCGGGTCGGCCGGAGCGAGGGTGCCCAGGCCGTCGACGTAGCGGTTATACATGCAGAACGCGGCGGCGATCAGCACCGTGTCGTGCAGCTCCAGGTCAGTGGCGCCGGCGTCGCGGGCCGCGCCGATCAGCTCAGGGGTGACGTCGCGGCCGCTGACCTGCACCGCACCGGCGATCCGCAGCAGGGCACGCAGCTTCGGTGAGACCGATGCACTGTCCAGGTCGGCGCGGACCTGCTCGACCAGGGCCATGCCCTCGTCCAGCTGGGCGGCGGCGAAGGCCGAGTGCGAGCCGGCGCAGAACCGGCACTCGTTGCGGCCGGAGACGTAGGCGGCGATCAGTTCCCGCTCGCCGCGGCTCAGGGTGCTCGGCCCGCGCAGCAGCACGTCGGCCAGCTCCATCAGCGGTTGGCCGGTCTCCGGCCGGTAACGCACCGGGCCGGAGATGCCCGGAAATTGGGTCTCGTCGACGCCGAGGTCGATATGGGCCATGGCTCGTCACCCTCGATTCAGTGGCCGGCAGGCGATCATGGCCAAACTATGCCGTTCCACCATGCCGATCGGCTACCCCACCGACGACGGCGGACGCCTCAGCCGAACCGGCCGGAGATGTAGTCCTCGGTGCGCCGCTCGCGCGGGTTGGAGAAGATCTTCTGGGTGTCGTCGATCTCGACCAGCTGCCCCGGCTTGCCGACGCCGGCCAGGTTGAAGAACGCGGTGCGCTCGCTGACCCGGGCCGCCTGCTGCATGTTGTGGGTGACGATCACGATGGTGTACTTCTGCTTCAGCGACTGGATCAGGTCCTCGATGGCCAGGGTCGAGATCGGGTCCAGCGCCGAGCAGGGCTCGTCCATCAGCAGCACCTGCGGCTCGACGGCGATCGCCCGGGCGATGCACAGCCGCTGCTGCTGGCCACCGGACAGGCCGGCGCCGGGCTTGGCCAGCCGGTCCTTGACCTCGTCCCACAGGTTGGCCGCCCGCAGCGACTTCTCGACCACCACGTCGAGGTCCGAACGCTTCATCCGGGACGCCTGCAGCTTCAGGCCGGCGGCCACATTGTCATAGATCGACATGGTGGGAAACGGGTTCGGCCGCTGGAACACCATGCCGATGGTGCGCCGGACGTTGACCGGGTCGACGTCGGCACCATAGATGTCCTCACCGTCGAGCAGCAGCTCACCCTGCACGGTGGCGCCGGCGATCACCTCGTGCATCCGGTTGATGGTGCGCAGCACGGTGGACTTGCCGCAGCCGGACGGGCCGATGAAGGCGGTCACCGAGCGGGGCGCGATGGTGAAGTCGACGTCGGCCACCGCCAGGAACTTGCCGTAGTAGATGTTGAGGTTCCGGGCGTCGATCCGTTTGGCCATCGGGTGGTTCTCCTTCGTCGTGACTTCGAGAATACGAACGGACCAGCGCGGTTAGGACGAGACCTTGCTGCGGCTGGCGATCAGCCGGGCCAGCAGGTTCAGCGCCATCACCAGCAGGATCAGGGTGAGCGCGGCAGCCCACATCCGGTCTGCGGCGTAGTGCACGCTCACCTTGTGCCCGCCGCGCAGGATGGTGGTGCTGCCCAGGTTGCCGAACTGGTCCTTGATCATCCCCGGCAGCGAACCCTGCGGTCCGCTGAACAGGTTGTTGTTGTCGTTGGGGGAGTAGCCGACCAGCACCAGCAGCGGCGCGGTCTCGCCGGCCACTCGCGCCACCCCGAGCACGATGCCGGTCATGATCCCGCTCATCGCGGTCGGCAGCACGATCTTGACGATGGTCTTCCACTTGGGCACCCCGAGGGCGTACGAGGCCTCGCGCAGTTCGTTCGGCACCAGCCGCAGCATCTCCTCGGTGGTGCGGACCACCACCGGGATCATCAGCATCACCAAGGCCAGCGAGACCAGCCAGCCGGCCCGCTGACCGGAGAAGCTGGTGACGAACACGGCGTAGATGAACAGCGCCGCCACGATGGACGGGATGCCGGTGAGGATGTCGACCATGAAGGTGGTGGCCCGGGCCAGCGGGCCACGGCCGTACTCGACCAGGTAGATCGCCACCAGCAGCGCGATCGGCACCGAGATCACCGTGCACAGCGCGACCTGTTCCAGGGTGCCGACGATCGCGTGCAATGCGCCGCCACCGGCGTCGCGGTAGGTCAGGCCGCGCTGGCTGCCGGTGAACCAGCCGTCGCCGGTGATGCCGCGCAGCCCGCGGCTCACCACCGTCCACAGCAGCCAGACCAGCGGGACGAGCGCGACCAGGACGCAGGCGTAGATCACCGTGGTCGCGATCCGGTCCTTGGTCTTGCGCCATCCCGAGCCGGGCGTGGCGGCCAGCGGGCCGGGAACCGTCAGGCTCGTCATGAGAACTCCTTGCGGCGGTTGACCACCCAGCGGGCGGCGGCGTTCACGGCGAAGGTCAGCACGAACAGCACCAGGCCGGCGGCGATGTAGGCCCCGGTCTGGGCCGGGCTGTTGAACTCGGCGGCATTGTTGGCGATCTTGGAGGCGAACGTCTCGCCGCCGTTGAAGATCGAGAACGAGAAGGCACCGGTGTTGGAAACCTTCGACAGGATCAGGGTGATCGCAATCGTCTCACCGAGTGCCCGGCCCAGGCCGAGCATCGCGCCGCTGACCAGGCCGGGCCGGCCGTAGGGCAGCACCGCCAGCCGGATCACCTCCCAGTGGGTGGCGCCCAGCGCCCAGGCGGCCTCGATGTTGGCGCGTGGGGTGCGCTCGAAGACATCCCGGCCGATCGCGGTGACGATCGGCAGGATCATCACCGCGAGCACCACGCCGCCGGTGAAGATGGTGCCACCCTTGACGTTGTAGTCCTTGAAAAGTGGTACCCAGCCGGCATGCCCGGACAGCCAGTCGGCCACCGGCTGGATCTTCGGCGCCAGCACCGCGATGCCCCAGACGCCATAGATGATCGAGGGGATCGCGGCCAGCAGGTCGATCACGTAAGCCACCGGACGGGCCACCCGGGCCGGTGCGTACTGCGAGATGAACAGTGCGATCCCGATCGCGACCGGCACCGCCAGCACCATCGCCACCAGCGAGATCAGCACCGTGACCCAGAGCAGCGGCAGCACCCCGAAGTCGGGTGCGTCGCCGCCGACGTCCCAGCTGCGGGCGGTCAGGAAGTTGGACTTGTCGGCGGTGATAGCCGGCAGCGCCCGGATCACCAGGAAGACGGTGACCAGCCCGATCAGCAGCACCAGGAACGCGCCGGCACCGGAGCTGAGGCCGGCGAGCAGCCGGTCGGCGAACCGGCCCGGGCCGATCCGGCCGCCCAGGGTGCCGGCACCGAACACCGGTTCGTCGTCGGGTAGCACTCCGGCCGACTGGCTGGACCCGATCACCGGGCCGCGCCGATCGCCGGCTGCCCCGCTGGGTTCGGGATGTTCGAAGTCCGCCTGCGGCGGGTCGGCGAGCCGGGCCGTACCGGTATCAGACGGCGTCCGATCCATTCTGCTGTCTCGCTTCGGCATCGTCGGTGCTCTTCGGGTGGGATCAACTGCTACTACGGCTGATTCCCCGCCGGACGGATGAGCCGTCCGGCGGGGAATCCGTACTGCTGGCGAGCGTGATCGCAGGTACTAGCTGATCGAGGCGACCGCGGCCTGCACCTGGGTCTGGATCTCGGTCGGCAGCGGTGCGTAGCCCAGGTCCTGCAGCGCGGCCTGGCCGTCACCGGCGGTGTAGGTCAGGAACGACTTGACCAGCGAGCCGATCTTGGCGTCGGCGTACTTGGAGCAGACGATCTCGTAGGTGACCAGGATGATCGGGTAGGCGCCCGAGGTCTTGGTCGCGTAGTCGAGCTTGAGCGTCAGGTCCTTGCCGCCGTTGCTGGCGACCTTGGCCGCGGCCACCGCCGCACCGGCGCTGTCGGCGGTGAGTTCCACCGCGCCCGAGCCGTTGTCGACCTTGGCGGTGTCGAGGTTACCGCTGACCGCGAAGGACCATTCGACGTAGCCGATGCTGCCCTCGGTGGAGCCGATCGCCTGCTGCACGCCCTGCGAGCCGGTCTTGCCCTGGCCCGCGAAGCCGGCCTTGGACGAGTCCTTGTCGGGCTTGGAGGTGAAGTCGGTCGGGTCGTTGGCGGCCAGGTACTTCTCGAAGTTCTGGGTGGTGCCCGAGGAGTCGCCGCGGTAGAAGACCGTGATCTTGGTGGACGGCAGCGAGGCTCCGGAGTTGATCGCCTTGATGGCCGGGTCGTCCCAGCTGGTGATCTTGCCCAGGAAGATCTTGGTGATCACCTGCGGGGTCAGGGTCAGGTCCTTGACGCCGTTGACCTTGTAGGCCACCGCGATCGGGCCGGTGACCATCGGCAGGTTCAGGGCCGGCGAGCCGCAGGCGGCGGTGGCCTTGCTGACCTCGTCCTTGGTCGGGTCCAGCGCCGAGTCCGAACCGGCGAAGTCGTCCTGCTTGGCGATGAAGTTGGAGACGCCGGCGCCCGAGCCGGTGCCGTTGTAGGTGATCGTGGTACCGCTGCACTTCTTCTGGAAGTCCTGGATCCACTGCTCCATCGCGTTCTTCTGCGCGGTCGAGCCTTCGGCCTTGAGCGAGCCGCTGGCGCAGGAGGCAGTGCCGGTCGAGCTCGAGCCGGCCGGCGAGCTGCCGCCGGCGTCAGCCGACGAGCCGCTGTCCGAACCGCAGCCGGTCAGCGCGACGGCGCCTGCCGCGAGTGCGGCCAGAACGCCCGTGCGGGTGGTGATCGACACCAGTAGTCCCTTTCGTGGTTCGTTGGGCGGCCCTGGGCGCAGGTGCGGCAGGGCGCCGCGAATCGTTGACGAAAGCAACGCTAAGGACGTCAGGTAGCCGGTCGGGAAGTGCTTGGTGAACGGGACGTGAACGACTGCCGGACGACGGGTCAGCCGGCGGCGAACTGGATGTCGCGGGCGAACACCGTGAACCCGAGCCCCTCGTAGAGCGCCCGGGCGGGGCCGTTGTCGGCCTCCACGTACAGCAGCACGGTGTTCAGGCCCCGCTCGTGCAGGTAGCGCAGCCCGGCGCCGAGCAGCGCCTTGCCGAGCTTGAGACCCTGGGCTGCCGGGTCGACGCCCAGGACGTACACCTCGCCCATCGGCTCGGGGGTCTCGGTGTGCACCTTCGTCCAGTGGTAGCCGAGCAGTTGCTCCCCGCGCACCGCCAGCAGGAAGCCGGCCGGGTCGAACCACGGCGCGGCGAGCCGGTCGTCGAGGTCGGCCCGGCTCCAGCGGCCCTGTTCGGGGTGGTTGGCGAAGGCGCGGGCATTGACGGCCAGCCACGCGTCGGAGTCGAGTTCGGGGCGGAACGGCCGGATGTCGACGCCGCCGGGCAACCGGGGCTCGGCGAGCACCACGTCGGCGATGTCGTCGAGGTCGGTCAGTGACCGGCGCAGCTGCAGCAGGGTGCGCACCGGTTGCCAGCCGGCCTGGGTGGCGGCCTGGGTGGCGACGCTGTTGCGACCGTGCGCCCACAGCCGCAGGCCGGCCGGACCCACCAGCCGGCCGGCCGCCTCGAGCAGTTCGGTGGCCACCAGGGGATCGGTGGCGATCAGCTCCACACCGTGGCTGGCGCCGTCCGGATCGAGCTGGGCGTAGCCGAGCAGCGTGTCGTCCTGCTGGTGGACCAGGTGGCGCACCGGCGGGCCGGCCGTCAGCCGCAGCAGGGTCTGCTCGCTCAGCGGCGGGGTGTCGGCCGCGTCCGGGCTCTGCCGGGCCAGCGTGCCGATCGCCTCCACCAGGGCGGGGCTGAGTTCGGCTACGTCGGAGATCGGCGAGGTCACACCGGCAAGGCTAGCGGGCCGCTCCGTGGCGCTGTGCCGGTTCACCGGCGGAGTAGCCGCTACCGGACAGCTCGGCGGGCACGGCCGGCTTGACCGGCTCGGCGGGTTCGGTGCCGCGGGCCCGCAGCCCGGCCTCGGCCGGCTTGACGAACTTGTAGCCGACGTTGCGGACCGTGCCGATCAGCGACTCGGACTCCACGCCGAGCTTGGCGCGCAGCCGGCGCACGTGCACGTCCACGGTGCGGGTGCCGCCGAAGTAGTCATAACCCCACACCTCCTGCAGCAGGTGCGAGCGGGTGAAAACCCGGCCGGGGTGCTGGGCCAGGAACTTCAGCAGCTCGAACTCCTTGTAGGTCAGGTCCAGCACGTTCGAGCGCAGCCTGGCGGTGTAGGTGGCCTCCTCGATGGTGAGCTCGCCGACCTTCACCACCCCCGGTTCGCTGTCCGACGCCGAGCTGCGCCGGGCCAGCGCCAAGCGCAGCCGGGCGTCCACCTCGGCCGGACCGGCGGTGTCGAGCAGCACGTCGTCGACCGCCCAGTCCGCCGACAGCGCGACCAGCCCACCCTCCTTCAACACCGCCAGGACGGGCAGGTTCAGCCCGGCGGTGGCCAGCACCTTGGTGAAGGCGCGGGCGCCGGCCAGGTTGAACCGGGCGTCGATCAGCACCGCCTCAGAGGTGGTGGTCAACAACGGGCTGACGTCGAAGTCGACGACGTTGACCTGGTGCCCCAGCAGGCCCAGGGCGGGCAGTACCTCGGTGGTCGGCTGCGCTGCCGTGGTGAGGAGGGAGATCTCCATGACGCCTCCCGGCGGGGCCGGTTACGAACGAACTGAGCAACAATGTTGCCATGATCAGGGGCCCGGAACCTGTGCGCCTTCGGACAGCGGACGACATAGTTTTATCGGCGGACTATTACGCCGGTGTTTCCGGCGGCTCCGTACCCGTCGCCTACCTGCTCGGACACGGCTTCACCGGCTCGTCGCGGACCCCGCAGGTGGTGCGGATCGCCGAGTCCCTGCGCTCCTCCGGCGGCTCGGTGCTGGTGCTGAATTTCCGGGGCCACGGGGCCTCGGGTGGGATGTCGACCATCGGGGTGGACGAGACCGCCGACGTCGAGGCGGGGCTGGCCTGGTTGCGGGCCCGGCAGCCGGATGTGCCGCTGGTCACCATCGGGTTCTCGATGGGTGCCTCGATCGTGATCCGGCACGCCGGCCTGGGCGGCAGCCCGGACGCGGTGATCGCGGTCAGCGGCCCGGGCCGCTGGTACGAGCGCGGTACCGAACCGATGCGGCGGCTGCACCTGGGCGTGGAGACCCGGCTGGGCCGGCTGGTGCTGCACCGGGTGTACCGGACCCGGATCGGTGGCGGTTGGGACGTGCTGCCGGCCTCACCGGTGGAGGTGGTGGGCTCGGTCGGCAGGCCGCTGCTGGTGGTGCACGGCGACGCCGACCCCTACTTCGGCCTGGAGCACCCCCGGATGCTGGCCGCCGCCGCCCCGCAGGCCGAGCTGTGGATCGAGGCCGGCATGGGGCATGCGGAGAACTCCGTCACCGACTCGCTGCTGGAGCGGATCGCCGGCTGGGCCCGCCGGGCGGTCGGGGTCTCTGCCACCATGGACCCGTGACCGTGGACAGCGCCGCAACGCCCGATCAGCAGCCGTCCGATCAGCTGGCCCCGGCCCGCCCGTCGGCCGCGGCGGCCGGCGCGGCGCAGATCCAGCTGGCGGTGCTCACCGCGCTGGCCGGCGGGGTGCTGGCCGCCGGGTCCTATCTGGGAAGGGTTCCGCTGCTGGTGGCGGTCTGCCTGGTGCAGCTGGCGCTGATGCTCAGCTGGCTGTTCGGGACCTCGGTGCCCGGCCGGCGCGGTGGGCTGGTGCTGGGCGTGCTGGCGGCCGGCGGCGCGGACGCGGCAGTCGTGCACTGGCCCGACAGCGGCTACTCACCGGTGCTCGGCGTGCTGGGCATGGCCGTACCGCTGCTGTTCGTCCACCAGCTCAGCCGTGGCGTGGTGCGTACCAGGGTGCTGGAGTCGCTGGCCGACATCACCGTCCTGCTGGTGGCGCTGGTGGCACTGACCGGACTGCTGGTGCTGCGCCACCAGGGCAACGGCGACATCCTGACCCCGGCGGTGCTCGGCGCGATCGCCGCCGGGTTGGTGGCGGCCCACTTCACCGATGCGGTGTACCCGGCTCCCCGGTTCGACCCGGCGGTGGACCGCGGTCTGCCCGCCGTGGTGGTGGGGGTGCTGGTCGGGGCGGCGGTCGGGCTGCTCAGCCTGCGCCGGGTGATCGACTTCGCCGGTGGCCGCGGGGCCTTCGTGGGGGCCGCGATCGCCGCGGTGGCGTGTCTGCTCTCGATCGGCGCGGCGTTCAGCGGGGTGCACTCGGGCCTGGCCGCGGCCGGTACCACCGGCCCCGCGAACCGCACCGTTCGGCTGCGTCCGGTGGCGGCCGTGCTGATGACCCTCGCGTTGAGCACGCCGGCTGCCTACGTCCTGGTCAACGCGCTGAGCTCGAACCGCTGAGGCTGCCCGCCGGAGGGGAGCAGTCCCGCCACTTGGCCGGTCCTCGTCGGGTGGCTAGGCTGGGGCCACTATGGGCCAGCTGCTTACCTGCCGCCGCGCGGTGGACCTCTGCCGCGTCGGCAGCGCGCTGTGTCCCGCCCGCTGATCGGGTAGCCCTCCGGAACTGCCCGACTCCTTCGCCGGGTGCGCGTGCGCACCACAGCCGAGGACGATTCGCCCACCCCAGCTTTCTGTCGTAGATCTCCCCTACTGATCAAGGAGAACCAAACATCATGAGCCGCTCCGAAGCGCTCGTCTCGGCCGACTGGGTCGAAGAGAACCTCAACACTCCCGGCGTCGTGATCGTGGAGGTGGACGAGGACACCGCCGCCTACGACACCGGTCACATCGCCGGCGCCGTCAAGCTGGACTGGCGGGCCGACCTGCAGGACCCGGTGGTGCGCGATGCGCTGAGCAAGGAGGCGTTCGAGAAGTTGCTGTCGGCCAAGGGCATCGGCAACGACGACACCGTGGTGCTCTACGGCGGCAACAACAACTGGTTCGCCGCGTATGCGTACTGGTACTTCAAGCTCTACGGCCACTCGGACGTCAAGCTGCTCGACGGCGGCCGCAAGAAGTGGGAGCTGGAGGGCCGCGAGCTGTCCAAGGACGAGGTCTCGCGACCGGCGGCCGAGTACCACGCCCAGAACCAGGACACCTCGATCCGGGCCTTCCGCGACGAGGCGATCGCGGCCATCGGCACCAAGAACCTGGTGGACGTCCGCTCGCCCGACGAGTTCTCCGGCAAGCTGCTGGCCCCGGCGCACCTGCCGCAGGAGCAGTCCCAGCGCGGCGGCCACATCCCCACCGCGGTGAACGTGCCGTGGTCGAAAGCGGCCAACGAGGACGGCACCTTCAAGTCCGACGACGAGCTGACCAAGCTGTACGGCGAGGCGGGCCTGGACACCAGCAAGGACACCATCGCCTACTGCCGGATCGGTGAGCGCTCCAGCCACACCTGGTTCGTGCTGCACGAGCTGCTCGGCCACCCCAACGTCAAGAACTACGACGGCTCGTGGACCGAGTACGGCTCGCTGATCGGCGCCCCGATCGAGAAGGGCTGATCCCAGCTCGTGAGGCTCGCAGCGAGCGCCAGCGAGCGAGGACCGGAGCGAGCGGCCGATGAGCGCTCGCGCGAAGAGGAAGAGAAGCAATAATGTGCGGAGCCCCGCCCCAGACCCCCACCCTGCCGCCGAACGTCGACATCACCAAGGAGACCGTGATCTACGGGACGGTCTCCAAGGGCGAGGCCCCGGTACCGGGTGCCTACGTCCGGCTGCTCGACGGCACCGGCGAGTTCACCGCCGAGGTGCTGACCTCGGCCACCGGCGACTACCGGTTCTTCGCCGCCCCCGGCGAGTGGACGCTGTCGGTGCTGCACAACTCCGGCTCGGCCCGCCAGCCGGTCAGCGCGACCGGTCCCGGTCTGGTCGAGGCATCGCTGGAGCTGTCCTGACGCGGTAGCTGTACTAGTAGACCAGCGCCTGGGCGTCCGGTCGCAGGACCTCGTCGACGAAGCTCGCCGAGCCGGCGATCCGGACGCCCGGGAGCAGCTGCTCGGCGGTGATGTCACGCCGCTGGGCGCACTGGGTGCAGACCGTCAGCGTGCCCAGCTCGAGTACCGCGTCGCGCAGCTGGGCCAGCGGCGCCGAATGCGGCAACACGAAGCCCTCGGCCCGGCCGGGCAGGCCGAACCAGGCGGCCTCGCCGGTCAACCAGAGCGACACGCTCGCACCGGCCGCCGTCGCGGTGGCGGCGACGGTGAACGCCTGCGCGCAGCGCTCGGCGGCCTCGGCACCCGCGGTGCACTTGACGATCAGGAAACGGGCTGGCATATCCACAGCGACTACCCTGTCCTTCCATGGAGGCTTTTTTCATCATCCTGCTCATCGTCGCCTTCCTGGCGATCGGCGGCATGGCTGCCCTGATCGTGGGCAAGCTGTTCGCGGGACAGCAGTAGGTGCTCCAGCCCCCGATGCCCGGCGCGGCCGACGTACCGGAGCCGACCGACACCACCGACCTGCGCTCGGGCCCGGAGATCAACCAGGCGTTGCTGGCGGTGCTGCCGCTGGTCGGCCGTTGGTCCGGGTTCGGCGCCGGCGCGAAACCGGCTACCGGCGAGGACTTCCGCTATGCCCAGCGGGTGAGCTTCGCCCATGACGGCCGGCCGTTCCTGTCGTATGAGTCGCGTACCTGGCTGCTGAATCCGGACGGTTCGGTGCTGCGGGCGGCGTTCCGCGAGAACGGTTTCCTGAGGATGGGCAGTGGCCCGGACGAGCTGGAGCTGGTGCTGGCGACCGCGGTGGGCATCGTCGAGGTGTTCACCGGCGTGGCCGGCGATTCGCGCTGGGAGCTGGCCAGCATCGGGGTGGGTTTCACCCGCTCGGCCAAGCAGGTCGCCGGCGAGCGGCGGCTGTACGCGCTCACCGGCGAGACCTTGAGTTATGCCCAGGAGCTGGCGCTGGTGCCGGGGGACTACCGCCCGCACCTCAACGCCACCCTGACCCGCGACTGAACGCCGGGCCGGGTTCGAACATGTGAAAACCCCGAGCCGGTTCACTGTGAACCTGGTGCCGGTCGGACAAGCCCGGCGGCTCGGGGTTTCAGGAGGCACCGGACTAGCCGGCAACCTCCTTAGGTGTCCGAGAGCGCATCAAGTTCTGGACCACCTCCTCTCTTGGTTCGGATATCAATCTACGTCGCGATCCGGCAGCAGGCCAGTGTTTTACCGGCGAGCCATATCATGGAGCGATCATGGCCCGCCAACCTGCCGTCACGCCTGATCCGCTGGCCAGCCGGCTGCGCGAACGCGGCCTGCGGATGACTCCGCAGCGCCGGCGCGTTATGGCTGCCGTGACCCAGCTGGTGCATGCCACTCCCGACCAGGTGGCCGAGGCGGTGCCCGACATCGACCTGACCACGGTGTACCGCACGCTGGAGGTGCTGGAGCAGATCGGCCTGCTGGCGCATACCCATCTCGGCCACGGGCCGCCCTCCTACCGGCTGGCCGAGGACGACCACGTGCACGTGGTGTGCCACCACTGCTCGTCGGTGGTGGATGCCCCGGCGGGGCTGGCCGACGCGCTGGCCGCCCGGCTACTGGCCGAACGCGGCTTCGTACTGGACCGCTCGCACTTCACCGTCTTCGGCACCTGCGCCGACTGCGCGGCCAGCACTGACCGCACCGCCCGTCCAGCCGGAGGAAACCATGACTGACTACCGCTCGCCGCTGCTGGACTGGCCCGGTGCCGTCGAGGCCGGTGGTCCCGATACCGGCACCGCCTGGCACTACGGGGATCCGCTCGGCGAGCAGCGTCGGGCGGCGGCCGGGGTCGGGCTGCTCGACGGCTCGCACCGCGACGTCCTGGTGGTACCCGGCCCGGACCGGCTGGACTGGTTGCACGCGATCTGCTCGCAGCACCTGAGCGCGCTGGCCGACGGCGACTCCACCGAGGCACTGGTGCTCTCGCCCAACGGCCACGTCGAGCAGCACTGGCAGCTCACCGAACTCGGCGACCAGGTCTGGATCGACACCGAGCCGGGTATGGCGGACGAGGTGCTCAACTACCTGCTCAAGATGCGGTTCCTCAAGCGGGTGGAGCCGGCGGTGGTGACCGCCGAATACGCGGTGCTGTCGCTGGCCGGGCCGCAAGCCCTCGACGTGCTGGCCGCGGCCGGCCTGCCGGTGCCGGCCGGTCGGGCGGTTGCCTTGCCCGGTAAGGGTTTCGTGCGTCCGGCCCTGGCCGACGGCGGTCCGGTGGACCTGATCGTCGACCGGTCCGAGCTGGCCTCGATCGCTGACCGGTTGCGTGCCGCCGGCGCCCAGCCGATCGGCAGCTGGGCCGCCGCCGCGCTGCGGGTCGAGCACCGGCGGCCGCGACTGGGCCTGGACACCGACCACCGGACGCTGGCCCACGAGGCCGGCTGGATCGGCTCGGCGGTACACCTGGACAAGGGCTGCTACCGCGGCCAGGAGACGGTGGCCCGGGTGCAGAACCTGGGTAAGCCACCGCGCCGGCTGGTGCTGCTGCACCTGTCCGGTGACTCCGAGCAGCTGCCGGCTCCTGGCAGCCCGGTGGAGCGGGACGGTCGCGCGGTGGGCTTCGTCGGCACCGCCGTCCAGCATCACGAACTCGGCCCGATCGCGCTGGCCATCGTCAAGCGTGGCCTGACCGACCAGGACACGCTGAGCGTGGCCGGCCATTCGGCGGCGCTCGATCCGGCGGACGCGGTTGGCGAGCTGCCGACCGGATTCGCCGGCCGGGCCGGGAGCACCGCCACCACCACCTGACACGTGGAATGCCTTACGTAGTCGAGGGGTTGGACCCGTCGTGACTACTTGGGGTTTTATCGGCAGCGGAAACATCGGCAGTACCGTCGCACGGCTGGCGGTGGCAGCCGGGCACGACGTGGTGATGAGCAACAGCAGGGGCCCGGCGACCCTGGCCGACCTCGTCGGCGATCTCGGCGAGCACGCGCGGGCGGCAACGGCAGCCGAGGCGGCCCAAGCCGCTGACGTGGTCGTCGTGACGATTCCGCTCAAGAGCTACCGGGATGTGCCGGTCGAGGAACTGGCCGGCAAGGTCGTGATCGACACGATGAACTATTACCCCCAGCGCGACGGGCAGATCGAGGCACTCGACTCGCAGGCGACGACGTCGTCCGAGCTGCTGCAGGCTCACCTACCCACCTCGCGGGTGGTCAAGGGTTTCAACAACATCAACTTCCAGCACCTGGGCGACCTGCCCCGCCCGAACGGATCCACCGATCGCAGCGCGCTGTCCATCGCCGGCGACGATGACGAGGCCAAGCGCACGGTCACGAGCCTGTTCGACGAAATCGGCTACGACACCGTCGATCTCGGGCCGCTGGCCGAAGGCTGGCGGGTTCAGCCCGGCACGCCGGCCTACGGCCTGATGTACGCAGCCGACGAGCAGGACTGGTCGGCCGGGGCGCGGCCTGCCGATGCCGCCACCGTTGCCGACCGAGCGGCAGCAGCTCAGCCCACCCAGTCCGGCTGAGCCCAGGCGCAGCGCTGTGCCGGCCACCAATGGTGGCGGGTCCAGCCCGTCGGGGCGCGAAAACCGGGCGGCAAGCCGTACTGGCTTGCCGCCCGGTCGCGGTTCAGGTCGGGGCCGCGGGTTGGGTTCGAGAAATCAGGTGCCCCGCGCGGACCACGGTCAGGGGCAGGTCGGCTCCCCCGTCTGCGCCGGGACGCTGACGGCGTTCCAGGCAGCCTTGACCTTGTTGAAGTTGGTGCAGTTGCCGGGGGTGAGGTTCTTGGCGGCGTTCAGGGTGGCGATGCGGTACTTGAAGTAGGACATGCCGGTCGTCTTGGCCAGCATGGCGTTGTAGAAGATCTTGCCCGCGGTCTGGATGCCGATGCCGACGAGGCCGGTGGAGCCGTTGCAGGTGGTGCTGGTCGGCTGGCCGTTGGTGGGGTTGGTGCCCTCGGCGAGCAGGTAGAACCAGTGGTTGCCCGGGCCGGCCGCGGAGTGGGTCTCGGTGGAGGGGATGGAGCTGGAGTAGCAGTTCGGGTCACCGGCCAGCGAGGGGTTGTACATGTAGCGGATCGGGCCGGAGCCGACCAGGTTGACCTCTTCGCCGACGGTGTAGTCCGGCGGGTCGTAGGCCGCGGACTCGTTGGCGTAGGCCTCGGTCAGCGCGCCGAAGACGTCACCGGTGAACTCGGCGACGGCCGAGGAGCCGATGCCGCCGGGGGTGAAGTTGTCGACCGCGTGGCCGAACTCGTGGCCGAGCACGTCGAGCTCGGAGATCCAGTCGCCGGCGTTGTTGTGGCCGACCGCGACGCGGGTGCCGTCCCAGTAGGCGTTGACGTCGTTGAGGCCCACGTAGATCGGGTAGCCGGTGCCGGAGCCGTTGATGCCGTTACGGCCGAGCCAGGCCGAGAGCATCTTCCACTCGGTCTGGACGTCGAACAGAGCGTCGACGCAGCCGGTCTCGATGTTGTTGCCGACGCCGTTGCCCCACACGTCATCGCTGCCGGACAGCACCGCGCCGCCGGTGTAGTTGCGGCAGGAGATGCCCGAGCGGGTCGGGTCGGTCATCGTCCAGGTGGTGCTGGTCGGGTGGCTGGTGTCGATCGTCAGCGGGTTCGGGCCGTTCCACTTGCCGGTGCCGGTGCCCTCGCGGACCTCGTCGTAGGAGTAGGCGACCGCACCGGTCTTGGCGTCGGTGAACACGTGCAGCTTGCTGGGGGTCGCGCCGGCGTGGCTGGACACGACCGTCTCGTAGGCCAGCCGCGGGGTGCCGACGGCCAGGATCACCTTGCGAGCACCGGAAACCGCGTCGACGGTCTTGCCCTTGGCCTGCGCCCGGGCGCCGGCCGCTGCCTGGGTGGCAGTCTGGGCGGCGGCGATGTCGACGTTGGCGACCTTGTCCTGCGCCGTCGTGGTGGACAGCACCCGGCCGGCGGAGTCGGTGACGACGACGAAGTCGCCGCCGAAGACCGGCAGGCCCTTGTAGGTGCGGTCATAGGCCACGTACTGCAGGCCCTCCCGGGTGGAGACCGGGCTGTGCGCGATGAACGCGTCGTCCTTGCTGGCGTGCAGGACGGCCGGACGGGCGGCCACGTAGCTGGCAGCGGATTGCGCGGCCAGCGCGGTCGGGGACGCCTTGGGGCTGGGCGCGGCGGTTGCCGAGCCGGTGGTGAGCGCGATACCGCTGACGGCCAGTGCCGTCAGACCCGTCAGGGTGACGATCGCGGTGGAGCGACGAGGTCGCTGTGGCAGAACCATGGATGGGGTTCCTTCAGGGGTCGGTGAAACCGGGTGGGGATGGGGCAAGGCACAGCTGGGATGGGAAGTACTGCGGGCGCGCACCTAGTCCGACGCTGCTGACGGATGTAGGCCCCCCGCGCGGTGTTACTGCCCGTAGCGGACCGTAGCGAGATTTGCATTCAATTTCAATGGAAGTTCATACATTTCGTGATCTGGGAAAGTTGTGACGTATGGGGCTGGTGAGGTTGGGTGAGGCGGCGGTACCAACGGCCGTGGAATCGGCTCGCGACGGCGGGTCGGCCGGGTACTAGTCCCATCGTCTGATGGCGGGCGTACCGGGCCGGGGAGGAGAAATGATCCTGACAGCTACACCCGCTACCTGGAGATCGATATGAACCGCTTGTTCCTGCTGACCGCAGCCGCACTCACCGCCACCGGCCTGGCGGCGGCACCTGCCGTCGCCGGCCTGGCGCACAATCCCTCGTTCAGCCACCAGTTGCCGGTGCGCGCACCCAGCGGCGCCCAGACCGTCGAGCTCGGCGACGACTCGGCGCTGACGGTCCGCTCGTCCACCGCCAGCAGCCGGCCGACCCCGTCCGCCACGCCGAGCGCGACCCCGAGCCGGTCCCGGACGCCCGAGCCCGGTGACGACCGGGGTGGCGACCGGACCGGTAGCCGGACCCCCGAGCCCGGTGACGACAACGGCGGGAGCCGGACCGGCAGCCGGAGCCCCGAGCCCGGCGACGACCGGGGTGGCGACCGGACCGGCAGCCGGACCCCCGAGCCCGGTGACGACAACGGCGGGACCCGGACCGGCAGCCGGACTCCCGAGCCCGGCGACGACAACGGCGGGAACTCGGGCAGCGGCTCCACCAACTCGGGTAGCGGCTCCACCAACTCGGGCACCGGTTCGGACGACTCGGGCAGCGACGACCACGGCGGCAGCTCCGGCGGCAGCGGTTCGGACGACTCGGGCAGCGGCTCCAGCGGTAAGAATGGCAGCCATGACGGTTAAGGCAGCCCGGAGCCGGTGATGGCTTCCAGCGACGGCGGCGCCGTGACGGTCCCCGAGACCGGCACGGCGCTGCCTGCTGCTCGGCCGCCGTCCGACGCGGCCCCCGCCGGCGACTGGCAGGTCCTGGCCGGGGCGCGAGCCAGCACGCCGCGACCCCCGTCGGTGCGACGGGTGCTGGTGCAGGTGGCGGTCGCGGTGGCGGTGGCATTCGCGGTGGTGGCCCTCAGCGGCATCCTGGTCTTCCAGCGGATCGCCAAGCAGGAAGCCGTCCACCAAGTGGCCGAGGTGACCGACATCCTCGCCGAGAGCGTGGTCCAGCCGGCTCTCACCGATGCCATGGCCACCGATCCGGCCCAGGCCACCGCCGTCCTGGATCCGTTGATCCGCAAGGGAATTCTCAGCACCCAGGTGGTGCGGGTGAAGTTGTGGAGCCCGCAGGGCCTGGTGCTCTACTCCGACGAGCGACGGCTGATCGGACAGAGCTTCGCGCTGGACGACGAGGCGCGCGGGGCGCTCACCGCCCCGCGGACCGAAGCCGGCATCTCCGACCTGGACCGCCCGGAGAACGCCCTGGAGTCCGCGCCCGGCAAGCTGCTCGAGGTCTATCGCCCGGTGTGGACCCCGAGCGGCAAGCCGCTGCTGTTCGAGGCCTACTTCCGCTACGACCTGGTGTCCCAGCGCAGTGACGAGCTGTGGCGCGGCTTCTCCGGCGTGATGCTGAGCAGCCTGGCGGCGGTACTGGTCCTGCTGGCTCCGTTGCTCTGGCTGTTCTACCGGCGGGCCCGCTCGGCGCAGTCGCAGCGGGAGCTGCTGATGCGGCGGGCGCTGGATGCCTCCACCGAGGAGCGCCGCCGGATCGCCGCCACCCTGCACGACGGCGTGGTGCAACAACTGGCGGGCGCGGCGTTCCTGGTCGGCGGCGAGGTCGAGCGCGCCACTGCCCAGGGCGATCCGGCCCGGGCGCAGCGGTTGTCCGAGGCGGCGGCCACGGTCCGCGACGGGGTGGCGGGCATGCGGTCGCTGCTGGTCGACATCTACCCGCCGAGCCTGACCGCGGGCGGCCTGGCGGCGGCGCTGGCAGACCTGGTGCGGACCCAGTCCGGCGCGGGAGTCGACATCCGGCTGCAGGTCGACCCGGCCGCCGCGTCGGCGCTGGACGCCGAGCAGCAGCAGGCGGTTTTCCGGGTCGCCCAGGAATGTCTGCGCAACGCCGTCCGCCACTCCGGGGCCGGCATCATCCGGATCGAGCTCAGCCAGCAGGCCAGGGACGTCCGACTGGAGGTGGCCGACGACGGTCGCGGCCTGGCACCCGGCCGGGTCGAGCAGGCCGCGGCTGCCGGCCATTTCGGCCTGCGGCTGCTCGCCGACGTGGCGGTCGGGGTGGGGGCCAGGTTGTCGGTGGCCAGCAGTGACGGCGGTACCCGGTTCCGGATGGAGGTATCGACGTGATCAGGGTGTTGCTTGCCGACGACCACCGGTTGGTGCGGGCCGGCCTCGCCGGCCTGCTGAGCACCGCCCCCGACATCGAGGTGGTCGGCGAGGCGGCCGACGGCCGGCAGGCGGTGGAGCTGGCAGGCACGACCGGACCCGACGTGATCCTGATGGACCTGTCGATGCCGGTGCTCGACGGCATCGAGGCCACCCGGCAGATCCTGGACGCGGCCCCGTCGATCCGGGTGATCGCGCTGACCTCGTTCGCCGACCAGGACAAGGTCAGCGACATGCTGGCCAGCGGCGCGGTCGGCTACCTGCTCAAGGACAGCGAGCCGGCCGACCTGCTGGCGGCGGTCCGGTCGGCCAGTGCCGGCGGCGCGCCGCTCGATCCGCGGGTGGCGATCGCGCTGCTGCCCAACCGGCAGCCGACGTCGGTGGTGGATCAGTTGAGCCTGCGTGAGCGGGAGGTGCTGGCGCTGGCCAGCAAGGGGCTGGCGAACAAGCAGATCGGCCGGACGCTGGGCATCGCGGAGCGGACCGTCAAGGTGCACCTGGGCAATGTCTTCCGCCGGATCGGGGTCAGTGACCGGACGTCGGCGGCGCTGTGGGCCCGCGACAACCTGCCCGAGGCCCGGCCGTCCTGACAGCGGGCGCTCGGCCGGTCGGGCGGGTCGTCAGTCGCGCGCCCGGGCGGTGGCCCTGCGGTTGGCCTTCATCAGCGCTTCGACCAGCTCCGCCTTGGTCATCCGCGACCGGCCACGCACGTCCAGGCGCTTGGCCAGCTCCAGCAGGTGTGCCTTGCTGGCGTTGGCGTCGACCCCCTCTGCGGTCTGACCGCCCCGCCGGGCCCGCGCGCCGCGCTTGGCCGCCTGCTCGTCGGACGGCCCCTTCTTGCCACCCTCCTTGGGCTCCCAGTGGTCGCCGACCTTCTCGAAGGAGTGCTTGAGCGAGGAGAAGGCGGTTCGATGTGCCCGCTCACCCTCGCCGTACTGCTCCACGGCCGCGTCGTGGGTCGCGGACCAGGTCTCCTGCGCCTTCTTGGGCGAGCGCCGCAGCGTCGAGGGCAGTTCTTCCTTGGCGGGCATGGCATACCTCCGACCGGCTCGGGTTCTCGATTCTAGGGCGTCCCGGCTGGCGGTGCGCTCCTCGCCGACTCAGGGCTGGGTGTAGCTGACGATGCCCAGGCACATCTCGTCGGAGGATCCCTCGCCCCAGACCACGTAGCGCGGCGGCAGCTTTGCCAACGCCGGCAACTTCTGGCGCAGGGTGGCGTCATGGGTACAGCTCACCCGCAGCCGGTCGCCGGCGTGCACGGTGATCGGCTCGGACAGCACGCTGGCCCGCTGGTCGTCGAAGTCCCAGGCCGTGATGTCGAGCAACCGCCGGCTCGTTCCGTCCTGCCGTTGCAGGTCGATCCGGATCGACCTGCCGAGCAGGTGCATGTGCCCGGCCACCGCCCGCAGCTGCATGGTCTCGGTGACCGGCCGGCCGCAGCTCTGCGTCGAACCGGCCCGGGGATTGCTGAACGAGCCGTCGCACAGCAACTGCAGGCCGGCCACCACCCGCCCGGAGTCCGGCCCGAACCGGCGCATCACGTCGGCGACGGAGGCGCTGCGGTCGCACAGCGGGCCGGTTTGGCCTGCCGGGCAAGGCAATTCGACCGGCGCCGGCAACAGCAGGGTCTGCAGCGGCTGCAACCGGGCACCCGCCGGCGCGACCCGCAGCTTCACCGTGGTGCTGTCGGCGCCGTCGCCGTTGAGCAGGTTGTAGTGCATCTGCAGGATGACCCGGGTGCCGGCCCTGGTGCGCTGGCCGGTACCGGCCGCGAAGCGCTGCTCGCCACCCGAGGTGGCCCAGGCAGCCACCCACGGCGCGGAGTTCAGGCCACCCAGGTCGGCGGAGTTGCCGGGCAGTCCGGGGCCGCCGAAACAGGACCAGCCCAGCCGCGGGTCACCGGCGTCCTTGGCCTTGGCGGCGGCCACCTGCTCCGGGTCCACCCGGTACAGGATCGCGTGGTGCACCAGGTTGGGGTTGCCGGGCTCCAGCACCACGCCGGACAGGAAGGCGTCGCTGGTGATCTTGGGATCGAGCAGGATGCAGCGGTAGTCGTCGGTGCCGCCGGCCTCGGCCTGCGGGCGGTAGGCCCCGCCGGGCATCGGCAGCGTGATCCAGCGCTCGCCGGGCCGCAGCGCCGCGACGGCTACCGTGCCGGCCGCCGCGTGGTCGCCGTGCGCCGAACCGGACGGTGCGGCCGCCGGCGACGTGGCACCGGACGGTGCGGCCGCCGGCGACGCGCCGCCGCCCGCCGGGCCGGTGGCCGGGTCCGCCGCCGATCCGCCGGCCGAGGTGCAGCCGGCGATCAGCGCGGCGACGCCCACCCAGGACAGCGCACCCCGCAACAGGCGGATGGCGGGTGAGCGGCGAGCAGTCCGGCGGTTTCCAGGCACCGCACCATTCTGCCCGTCCGGGCGGCGGCGCGCAGGCCGCCTAGAACTCAGCGGCCGGCGCCACCAGTTCCCTGCCCAGCAACTCCAGCCGTTCGGTCTCCCAGACCCGCGGCACCCAGCCGTGCGCCTCGGCGACCCCGAGTGCGGCCAGCCCGCGCAAC
>Ga0247773_1000017_pt1 | contig 70012 bp, 58 predicted proteins | sample UWRJL092311B6_FD_179934 | JGI IMG/M metagenome (GOLD analysis project Ga0247773, IMG submission 179934) | Plant litter microbial communities from Arlington Agricultural Research Station in Wisconsin, United States - UWRJ-L092-311B-6 | ecosystem: Environmental > Terrestrial > Plant litter >... | reverse complement strand
CAATGGTGAACACCGCGCCACCGAACGCCATGGCGGTACCGTTGTAGTTCCGTTTTCTCCGTTGTCGTTCCCGTGTTCTCTTTTTGACGACCCCTCCGGCAGCACCATCGTTCGGGACGGGGGAAATGGAGCGACGCTCAACCACCTGGCCCTTCAACCGTGGCTCCGTGTTCACCCGTTGGCGATGCATGCGTTCGGCGCGCGCATCGTTCATCGCGCTACCCTCGGCGTCCGCGCCGCCTGGCGCGAACGTTGCCCCCCCGGCACGCGCCGCGGCACCACGCCGCGACACCATCCATCGACCCCGACCGAAGGTGGCAGAATGCCGAAATACAGGATGCGCCAGAAGCTTCTCTCCATCGGCGAGGACTACACCATCGAGGACGAGAGCGGGCGCGCGGTCTACAAGGTCGACGGCAAGGTGCTGCGCGTGCGCGAGACCTTCGTGATCGAGGACATGGGCGGGCGCGAGGTGGCCACCATCCGCGAGAAGAAGCTCGCCATCCGCGACAGCATGAAGATCCTGCGCGGCGGCGACACCATCGCCACGGTCAGGAAGGCGCTGATCTCGCCCTTCACCGACCGCTTCGACGTGGAGGTGGAGGGTGGCGACGACCTGAAGGTGAAGGGGAACCTGCTGGACCACGAGTACGAGATCAAACGCGACGGCGACACCATCGCCACCGTCAGCAAGCACTGGTTCACCATCCGCGACACCTACGGCATCGACGTGGCGCCGGGGCAGGACGACGCGCTGATCCTGGCCATCGCCGTGGCGCTGGACGAGATGGCCCACGACCCGGACGAGGGGAAGGGGAAGTAGATCCTCATCCCCAAAACGGGAAGCGGCGGCGCGGGACGATGTGTCCCGCGCCGCCGCCGTCTTTCACGGCCGGAGAAGCGTCAGCCGCTCCGCCCGCTCAGCTGCCGCTGACGCCGAAGAGCATCAGGCTGCCGCCCTTGATGGCGTTGATCAGCTGCGTGAACTGGCTCATGGGCACGGCGGGGCAGCCGTTGCTGCGCCCCTGGATCACCGGCTTGTCGGTCACGTACTCGGCGCCGTGCACCACCACGGCGCGGCTGCGCATGTTGCTGTTCGTGTCCGACAGCCCGTCCAGCCGCAGCGACAGGCCGTGCTTTCCCTGGTAGGTCTCCGCCGTCCGCACGAAGCCGAGCGAGCTCATGTTGGAGCCCGGCACGTTGCCGAACTTGTGCGCGATCCCGTCGTGGTCCGGCTCGGAGCCGATGCCGTTGGCCATGCGCAGCGAGTGCACCTCGCCGCTCTTCATGTCGATCACGTGGAAGCGCGGGTCGCGCGAGCTGCGCTTGTAGTCCAGCACCGAGATCACCGCCTGGTTGGCGAACTTGTCGCGGTGCGTGTGGAAGAAGTCCAGCACCCTGGTCAGCAGGTCCGCCGGCACCACCTTTCGCGGGTCCAGGTGCGCGAACTCGGCGGCGGGCGCGCCCACGATCTCGGTCACGCCCATCGCGGCGGCGGGGAAGAGCGCCGCCGCCTCGCCGTTCGCGGCCGCGTCCGCCACGTCGGTCTCGCTCAGGTCCAGCGCGTCGTCCAGGATCTCGAGAGCCATGCTTCACCTCGTTTTGGGGATGATGATGCGGAGCTGCGCGCGGCCGTGAGGTCGCCGCGCGGTGGGGCAGGGGTGCGTAAGATGGCGATCCGCGCGAAGTGACGGAAGATGCGCGAAGATCCAGATCCATCGATCCGGTGAATCCGCTACGTGCCCAGCGCTTCGGCCAGCCGGGTGGCGGCGAGGCGGAGCACATCCGTTGGGCACGAGGTCGCGGAGTCCGCTGCGGAGCCGACGCGTCCGGAGATCGAACTTCATCGGCGCGCGTGGATCACCGTCTCACGTCGCGATGCCGACCTGCCGATCCGCACGACGCGACGGACGCTCCCGAGCGCTATCTTCAGGGTTCGTGGGGTGGAAGGGCCGCTCTCGTACCCCCACGCGTCCCACTCCGGCGGACACGAACCGAACCGATCGCATGACACCGACCGAACCGATCAACCACGCCACCACCCCGGGTGACGTGGAGCTGGATCGTGATGCGCTCCTGCGCAGGCTGGACGAGCTGGAGCGCGCCTCGATGGCGCTGGAGCCCGATGCCGCCGAGCGCGCCCGGCTCCGCGACGCGGCGATCGCATCGACCGAGCGCTTCCTGGAGAGCATCGGCACGCTCAAGACCTTCGAGACGGTGGAGCGCCCCGGCGCCGGGCTGCTGGACGCGCCGGTCACCGAGCACGGGATCCCGCTGGAGCGCGCCATCACGCTGCTGGAGCGCGAGGTGGTGCACCCGGGTGGGAACCCCGCCTCGGGCGGGCACCTGGCGTACATCCCCGGCGGCGGGCTCTACCACTCGGCCATCGGCGACTTCCTGGCCGCGGCCACCAACAAGTACGCCGGCATCTTCTTCACCGGCCCCGGCTGCGTGCGGATGGAGAACCTGCTGGTGCGCTGGGTGGCCGGGCTGGCCGGCTACCCGGCCGGCGCGGCGGGGCACATCGCGTCGGGCGGGAGCATCGCCACGCTCGCGGCGATCGCCGCCGCGCGCGACGCGCACGGGCTGCGTGGCGCCGACTACGCGGGCGCCGTCGTCTATCTCACCGCGCAGGCGCACCACTGCATCCACAAGGCGCTGCACCTGGCCGGCATGGGCGAGGCGCCGGTGCGCACCATCGCCACCGACGAGCGCCACCGCATGCGCCCCGCCGCGCTCGCCGGCGCCATCGCGGCCGACCGCGCGGCGGGGCTGCGGCCCTGGCTGGTGATCGCCGCCGCGGGGACCACGGACACCGGCGCCGTCGATCCGCTGGACGAGATCGCCACCATCGCCCAACGCGAAGGGTGCTGGTACCACGTGGACGCGGCGTACGGCGGCTTCTTCCTTCTCACCGATCACGGCCGGACGATGCTGCGCGGGATCGAGCGCTCCGACAGCGCGGTGCTCGACCCGCACAAGAGCCTCTTCCTCCCCTACGGCGCGGGGATGGTGATCGTGCGCGACGGGGCGCGGCTGGCGGCCACGCACGGCTACACCGGCCACTACATGCAGGACGCGGTCGACGACGAGGAGATGTCGCCCGCCGACCTCTCGCCCGAGCTCTCCAAGCACTTCCGCGCGCTGCGGATGTGGCTGCCGCTGATGGTGCTGGGCACCGCGCCCTTCCGCGCCGCGCTCGACGAGAAGCTGCTGCTGGCGCGCCACTTCCGCGCCGAGGCCGCCGCGCTCGGCTTCGAGGTGGGCCCCGAGCCGGACCTCTCCGTGGTCACCTTCCGCTGGGCGCCGGCCGGGATGGAGCTGGACGAGGCGAACCGCGTGAACCAGGCGATCGTCGACGGCGTCCGCGCCGACGGCCGCGTCTTCCTCTCCTCCACCCTGCTCGAGGGGCGCTACGTGATCCGCCTGGCGGCGCTCGCCTTCCGCACGCACCGCCGCACCATCGAGCTCACGCTCGGCATCCTCCGCCAGCAGCTCGCGGCCCTGGGTCTCTGAACGGCCCGGGGGATGCATCCACGCGGCCGCCGGGGAGCGACCCTCCGGCGGCCGTGGTCATCCGATGAATTTGGCCCGAGATTGGACAATCTGGCAGGGCAGGCCGGGAATGCAGGCGGCGCAACGGCTTGCCCGTACGCGCCGTGAATGCTACCCTACACTCTTTCCCGCCGGCCGGTTGAACACCTTTCGGCGCGCGGCGTGTTCCCGAAAACCGAGACAGGCGCATGGCAACGACCTTGAACCCCTCTGCCGCGGCCGCCCCCAGCTTTGGGCGCGAAAGCCGGCACGGGCTTGATACCCACGGCATCCGCAACCCCGGCACCGTGTTCTGGAATCTGAACCCGGTGGAGCTGGTGGAGCACGCCATCCGCCGCGGCGAGGGGATCCTGGTGGACGGCGGGCCGTTCAATGCCGTGACCAGCCCGCACACCGGCCGCTCGCCCAACGACCGCTTCGTGGTGCGCGAGCCCGGCAGCGAGGCGCACGTGGACTGGGGGAAGGTGAACATCCCCATCGACGCCGCCCACTACGACCGGCTGCGCGAAGACGTGATGGAGCACCTGGAGGGGCAGGACCTGTACGTGCGCGACATGTGGGCCGGCGCCGACCCGGCGTACCGCCTGGGGGTGCGCGTGGTGACGCCCAATGCGTGGCACAACCTGTTCGCCTACAACATGTTCCGCCGGCCCGACGAAGCCGAGCTGGAGCAGTTCCAGCCCGGCTTCACCATCCTGCACGCGCCCGAGTACCAGGCCGACCCCGAGCGCCACGGTACCCGCACCAGCACCTTCATCCTGATCCACTTCGGCCGACGCGAGGTGCTGATCGGCGGCACGCGCTACGCGGGCGAGATCAAGAAGAGCGTCTTCGGCCTGCTCAACTATCTCCTTCCCACCCAGCACGACGTGCTGAGCATGCACTGCTCGGCCAACGTGGGGAAGGAGGGCGACACCGCCCTCTTCTTTGGCCTGAGCGGCACCGGCAAGACCACGCTCTCGGCCGACCCCGAGCGCGCGCTGATCGGCGACGACGAGCATGGCTGGAGCGACGACGGGATCTTCAACTTCGAGGGCGGCTGCTACGCAAAGGCGATCAAGCTCTCCAAGGAGGGCGAGCCCGAGATCTACGCCACCACGCGGATGTTCGGCACCGTGCTGGAGAACTGCGTGGTCGACGACGAGCGCCGCGTGGACTTCGACGACCAGACGCTGACCGAGAACACGCGCGTCAGCTATCCGCTGCACTACATCGAGAACCACGTGCCGGCGGCCCGCGGCGGCCACCCGCGCAACGTGGTGTTCCTCACCGCCGACGCGTACGGCGTGCTCCCGCCGATCAGCCGGCTGAGCCCCGAGCAGGCGATGTACTACTTCCTGAGCGGGTACACGGCCAAGGTGGCGGGCACCGAGCGCGGCGTGAAGGAGCCGCAGCCCACCTTCAGCGCCTGCTTCGGCGCGGTCTTCCTGCCGCTGCACCCCGGCGTGTACGCCGAGATGCTGGGGAAGAAGCTCGAGGAGCACGGCGCCCGCGTGTGGCTGGTGAACACCGGGTGGACCGGCGGCCCGTACGGCGTGGGGCACCGGATGAAGCTGCGGTACACCCGCGCCATGGTGCGCGCCGCCCTGGCCGGCGAGCTCGACGCGGTGGAGACCACCACCACGCCGTTCTTCCGCCTGGACGTGCCCAAGGCCGTCCCCGGCGTCCCCGCCGAGGTGCTGGTGCCCCGTGACGCCTGGGCCGATCCCGCCGCCTTCGACGAGCAGGCCCGCAAGCTGGCTGGCCTGTTCGTGGAGAACTTCAAGCGCTTCGAGGACCGCGTCTCCGACGCCGTGAAGGCCGCCGGCCCCGTCACCGCGTAGCATCGGGAACGTCCACGGATCGACCGCCGTCGGGCCGGGGATTCGCTTCTCCGGCCCGTCATGCATTTACGACAACAGGTGGGCGGCTGCGCCGCTCCGTGTTCACTGGTTGAGAGCGGTGGAGCGTGAACGACAGGCGAGGAAGGCGCGGTCGTTTCATCGTCTCCGGGAGCGCATCCACCAATGGCGCGCAACGATGCGGTTGAACTTTCGGGCGGATTGATGTAGCGTCGAAGGAACGTCCCGCGCCGCGTCGATGTGGCGGGTACCGCAGCACGACCGCCCACACGGGCCGGGGACACGCTCCCCGGCCCGTTCCGCGTTCCGGGCGACGGCGAGATGCGGATCACGCGTCCGGCGGGCGTTCTGCCGCCGGGCCGGCCGACAACACAGCGGGAACGCCCACACCGGGCCGGGGATGCGCTCTCCGGCCCGTTCTGCATCCGCGGAATCAGGCGGAGCCGGGTCGCTCGGCAGGGGCGGAGGTCATCGCGAAACGAAAGGAGTGCCTTCGATGCGAACGATCGAGAGAGCCATCCGCGCGAAAACATGTGATCCGCGTCCTACCCATGTCGGGGCCGCGGGTACCTCTCGTTCCGCGGGCGCGGCACGATCCCGTCCCCGAACCTCACCGTTCATGCGCATCACCCTTCTCGCGGCGGCGCTGCTGCTCGCCCCGCCCCTCCACGCGCAGGGCGCGCCCGCCGCCGCTCCGGGCGGAGAGAGGTCCACCAGCCCGCCGGCGGCGCCCAGCCGCGTGGATCCGCGCCCATGGGCGCAGGTGGTGAGCCCCATGCAGGCCACGCGCGGCGAGATGATCACCATCACCGGCGACTTTCCGCGCGACGCGGCGATCGAGATCCTCTTCGTCCGCCAGGCCACGGCGGTGGCCGATTCGCTGCAGCCGCTCCCCGCGCCGCAGCCGTGGACGCGCGTGCGCGAGGTGGTGGTGCGCGATTCGGGGAAGACGCTCCAGTTCGTGATCCCCGTGGAAGCGCGCTTCGACACCTACCAGCTCTCCGCGCTCTTCGGCCGGGGAGCCGAGCAGGCCGATTCCATCGCCCTCCCCGGGCCCTTCCAGGTGGTGAACCGCACGGCGGTGAAGCTGAACGCGGTGGTCCCCGCCGTGGGCTTCCCGGGCGATTCCATGCAGGCTTCGCTCGTGGCCGACGGGCTCAGCCCCTTCGCCGACGAGAACCGCGTGCTGGTGAACGGGCGCCTGATCCCCGCCTGCGCCACCGGGCCGGCGGCCGGCGCGTGCATCCGCCAGGAGGTGCTGCCGGACGGCCACACGCTGCATCTCACCGCGCTCCCGCGCTCCATCTTCCGCGGCCCGGTGAAGGTGCGGCTCCGCGTCGGCGAGCAGCTGTCCGACGAGCTGCCGTTCACCATCTCGCGCGTGAACGAGCGCACGCCGCTGCTGTACGCGCTGCTGATGCTGGCGCTGCTCGGCACCGTGGTGGGGTTGATGCTGCGCCCGCTCACCCGCGGCATGCGGCGCGGCACGGGGCTGTTGCGCGCGGCGTTCCTGGACACGGCCACCAACACCTACAGCCTCTCCAAGCTGCAGTTCTACCTGTGGACCGCGGCGGCGCTGCTGGGCTACACCTATCTCACCATCTCGCGCAGCCTGGTACAGGGCGACTTCACCCTGCCGGACGTGCCGCGCAACCTCCCGGGAATCCTGCTGATCACCGCGGGAACCAGCGTGCTGGCGGTGGGGATCACCGGGGCGCGCGGCAGCAAGGGCGCGGGCGGCATGCACCCCAGCGCGGCCGACTTCCTCACCACCGGCGGCGTGGTGGCGCCCGAGCGGCTGCAGTTCTTCGTGTGGACGGTGATCGGCGTGGGCGCGTTCCTCCTCCTCACCCTCTTCACCAGCCCCGCGCGCATCGACACGCTCCCCTCCGTTCCCGAGGGCTTTCTCTACCTGATGGGGATCAGCTCGGCGGGGTACCTGGGCGGCAAGCTGGCGCGGCCGCCCGGGCCGGTGCTGAACCGCGTGGAGGCGGTGATGGGGAGCCTCGAGGTGCGCCTGGAGGGCACGCACCTCTCCCCCGACGCCACGCTGCAGATCGACACCACCGAGCTGCTGGCGCGGATGCTCGACGCGGAGAAGAACCCCAACGGCCGCCCCGCCGTGGCCGTGGCCGACGAGCAGGCCGGCTTCGCCCGGGCGCTGGAGCTGTACGTCACGATCATGCCGGACGAGTGGGCCCGGCCGGAGTGGCTCGCCCGGGAGCACACCTTCACCATCATCAACCCCGATGGGCAGAAGGCGGTGCTCCCCTTCCAGGTCACCTCGCCCACCACCCTCCCCACCGGCCAGGCCGGCGGCCCGATGACCACCACCGCCACCACGGACGCCACCACGTCCGGAGACGCCAGCGGCTCCCTGCCAGCGGCCAGCGACACCCGATGATGGGCCGCCCGCGACGGCGGCGTCCTAGGCACTTCGCCCGCGGTCGCCGCTGGATCGTGCGGATACGAAGCGGGGGAGGCGATTCGCATCGCCTCCCCCGCTCGTGTCCATCGGCCCGATCGCCGTTCAGTAGTACGGCGTCACGCCGGCGTCGTGGTCGGTGAGGTCCACGATCTCGCGGACCTCGGGGACCTCGTCCTTCACCATCCGCTCCACCCCCATGCGCAGGGTGGCGGCGCTGGCGCTGCACCCCTGGCACCCGCCGCTCATCCGCACGTACACGACGTCGTCGGCCACGTCCACCAGCTCCACCGCGCCGCCGTGCGAGGCGATCTGCGGGTTCACCAGCTCGTCCAGCACGCGCTGGATGCGGTCGGCCAGGGGTCCGCTCACGCCGGGGTTGCTGGAGACGGCGGGAGTGGCGCGGCGCACGGGCTGCGGCGTCTCCACGCGAAAGCCGCCGCCGGCCTCGTCCCAGTCGATGGTGGCGCCGCTCAGCAGGTTGCTGGTGTCCAGGTTCAGCAGCACGCGGATCCCGTCCACGTTGATGGCGATCTCGGTCTTCTGCTTGTCCTCGCGCTCCACCAGCGAGATGGCGTAGCCACGCTCCCACGGGCTGCGCGGGGCGTCGCCCTCGCCCAGGCCGATGCGCAGGGCGGGGTCGCGAACCACGTCGGCGTCCACGAAGCCGAGGATCTTGTGTCGCGCGGTGTCGGTGAGCTGGATCATGGGTGCGTCGGTGCCGGATGAGCGGGATCTTCGGCCCCGATACACCCACGCCGGCCTTTCGTTCGAACGGAGACGTCCGGACGGCGCGGCCTGGACGGATGATGACCAGCCGGAAGAGGCTGCGGATCCGCCGAAACGACGAAGCGCCGCCCGATGCTCGGACGGCGCTCGGCGCGGGGTCTCGCGGTGGAGAAGGCGTCAGGGCTTGCCGCCGCCGTTCCCACCGCCGTTGCCGTTCCCGTTTCCATTCCCATGCCCGTTGCCGCCGCCGCGGCCCTTGCCGCGAGAGCCCGGAACGGTCGATGGCGGGCCCCCGCCGGAGCCCGCCCGCCCGCCATGCGCGGCCGCGTTCGTGGGCCCCCGGGTGTCTGGCGGGCCGCGCCGCGCGCGCGCGGCGGCCGAGGTGGCGTTTCCGTTCCCGTTGTTGCCGCCATTGGCGCTGGCCTCGCCGGGAAGCTGGCGGAGCGCGTCGGAGCCGCGGGCGAGCGCGGCGTTCACCCGCGCCAGCGCCTGCTCCGAGGTCACGCCCTGCTGCACCAGCTGCGTGAGCACCGCGATCGCCACCGCGCGGCTCTCGGTCGACGCGCTCTGCGCCAGGCGACCCAGCACCGTGGGGTCCACCCCCGCCTCGATCGCGTCCGCCCCCACGCTCAGGTCGGCCGGGGTGACCGCCACGCGCCGGGCACCGCCGGCCATCGCGGCGCGGGCACGGTCCAGCGCCGCCAGCCGCCGCTCCACCGCCGTGGCGATCCGCTCTTCGGGAACGTGCTTGGCCCGGCCCTCGTTCACCTTGTTGTCCAGCAGGGACACGGGGATTCCCGCCTGCGTGGCCCGCTGGCGTGCCGCCTGGATCCTCTGCGCAGGGTCGCCCTGAGCCGACGCCCACGACAGCGGCGTCAGCAGCAGAACGACGGTGAGCAGAAAGCGTTTCATCAGGGAATCTCCAGGGAACATCCAGCGTCCATTCACCCCGAAGGACGAGCGGACGCGCCGCGGGGTCACATCGCGCCGGGTCATGGAACCACCACCACGGCCGACACCCCGCCGAAGCCGTCATCCACCGTGGGCACGCCGGGCGGGATCACCGTCGCCCCGTCGCCCGTCTGGTAGGCGTAGTGATGCGCCCCCGCCGGGAGCCGCACCGATGCCGTCCAGAACCCCTCCTCCGCCACCGCCATCGGCTGCGGCTGCCATTGGTTGAAGTCGCCCAGCAGCGCCGGCGGCTGCGGATACGACGACTGAGGCAAACGGAATACCGCGACGCCGTTCTCCACCACCGGGGCCAGCGAGGGCGGCGGCAGATCGGCCGCGCGGCGTGGCGCGGCGGCGACCCGGCCGAACCCCTGGCTGAGCTGCACCGACCACGAGCGCCGCGGCGTGCCGAGGTAGACCGGGTCGACCGGCTCCTGGCGCACCGACGCCTCCAGCCGCGTGCGGCGGAAGCGGACGCTGGCTCCCACGCCGTACGCCAGAGTGGGCGACGGGTAGTCGCCCTTGATCCAGCTCCCCGCGTACGCCCACCCCGCGTACGGCCCGCCCTCCGCCTGCAGCGCGCCGCCCGCGTAGGGAAAACCGCCGGCTTCCGAGACCACGTAGCGGGTGTCGCCGCTCAGCTCCACCCCCGGCGCCAGCGTGGCGATCAGCCGCGCCGACGAGGCGCTCACCACCCGGCTCCCCAGGCGCAGCGAATCGTCGCCGAAGTCGGTGACGCCGATGGCGCCGCTGGCCAGCTCCGCGCGCAGCGCTCCGCGCGACAGCGTGAGCGCCGGCATCACCTCCACCGAGGCGCCGCCCCCCGCCTCCACGCTGTCGGCCGCGCCGAAGCCATAGCCGTGCGCGCCCAGCGACGCGCCCAGCGTCCACGCGTCGCGGTCCAGGCCCACCCAGGTGCCCAGGCCGCCCGCCACCCAGCGGGGCGCGTCGCCGCCGAAAGGCGTGCCGGCGGTCAGGTACAGCCAGCGGGCAGCGCTGTCGGCGTACTCCAGCCCCAGCGAGGCCACGTTGTTGGGCACCCGCGCCGAGACCGGGTCGGCCACGGCACGCCCGGCCGCCGCCTCCACCGTCCACCCCTGCGCGGCCAGCGCGGCGGGGAAGAGGGCAAGGGCGGTGATCAGGGTGGAAGCGATGATGCGAAACGTCACGTAGCGCCGATCGGGGGGAGCGAGATGCGGCTGTTGGTGCCGCCGAAGCTGTCGTCGACCTGGGGGGCGTTGGGGTCCGACACCCACCGGTCGCCATCGACCACGAACGCGTAGTCGTGCACGCCGGGGCGCAGCGGGACCAGCGCCGTCCACTCGCCGGTGTTGGAGCGGGTGAGCGAGACTGCCGGCTTCCACCCGGTGAAGGTGCCGGCCAGCTGCACGCGGCGCGCGTCGGGCACGCGGATGCGGAACTGCACGTACACCGGCGGCGCGGCGTGCGCGACCGCCACGGGGAGCGCTTCCGGCCCGGCCGGCGCGGGCACGTGGCCCCGCGGCAGCGCGAGCGCGGCCGCGGCCACCCCGGCGAAGGCCACCCCGTACGCCGGGCGGAAGGCGAGGCGGATCGGCCGCGGGTTCCACAGCCACTCCAGCACCTCCCTCGCCGCCGAGCGGCGCCCGGGCTCCGCCACCACGGCGACGGGCGGGAGCGCGGCCATCACGCGCGTGGCCAGGTCGCTGGGCGCGCGCTCGGCGCGCAGCGGCGCGGCCGCGGCGTCCAGGAAGGAACGCAGCGCCAGCGCCTCTTCGCGCTCGTCGTCGCTCAGCGACTCGAGCGGGAGGTCGCCGTCGAGCCAGGCGTGGATGCGGTCGTCGCTCATATCGATCCGTGCATGCAAAAGGGGGATTTCCACGTCCACTGGACGACCCCCCGCCGCCACGCGTCACACCGGCGCGATCGCGGCTCGTGCAGGCTGTACTGCAAGATACCCACCTCTCGCCCCCGCGTGCCAGCCCCCGCGCACGCGGGCGCCGGCGGAACCCTGTCTTTCCCCCATCGTGCACGCGCCGCTCCCGCGCGGCCGGTCCGGCAGGTTCGCGGAACAAGATTCTTGACCGAAAATGGGTCGACGGTTATCCATTGCTCACTCACCTCCGGACGGACCTCCCGAAGCACTCGTGGTGGCACTCGTGAATCCGAGAAAACGTTCGACGCGTGCGTTGCGCGTGCTGCTCTGGGGCGGGCTGGGCGCCTGGGCGCTGTGGCTGGGCATCTTCTACGTCACCCGCAACGTGCGCAGGGCGCCTCGAGCGGGCGAGCAGATCCTGACGCGTCGGCTGGTGGCCAGCAACCTGGATGGCCGAGGGATCCCGCTCCTCCCCGGCGACAGCCCCGTGGTGGTGCTGGCCGCCACCTCCGAGTGCGCCGCCTGCCGGCTGGGGGTGCCGCGCTACCAGGAGATCGCGCGGCGGCTGAGCGCCGAAGGCGTCGCCTTCCGCGCCATCGTGGGGAGCGACTCGGTGGCCGCGCGGCAGTTCTCGCGGCTCCTTCCCGAGCCCGGGTCGGTGGTGTGGGATCCCGAGCAGAAGCTTTTCCGCAGCCTGGGGATGCACGTGGTGCCGAGCCTGTACCTGGTGGGGCGCGACGGCCGGCTGCTGCAATCATGGACACCGCTGCCCAGCGACGATCGCATGCCCGAGGCGATCGCGCGTGTCGCGCGGCGGGGACGATAGATCAGGCGGGCGGTTCGCAGGGCGGGCGGGGCCGAAGGCAAGGCAGTCGAACTCCCATGACCCACACATCCCACATCCAAGGAGAACGCCATGCTCAAGAAGGAACTCGTGTTCGCCGCGCTGGTCGCTTCGCTGCTCTTCGCCGGAACCGCGAACGCCACGGCGGCGGCCAGCTGCCTGGATACGTGCCGAACCTACATCGGCAACAAGATCATCTACGACGGACAGGCGTACGAGCTGGGCTCGTGCACGGAGTACACGAACGGTGACATCGACTGCACGTATTATCAGAGCTGAACGTCCATGACCTTTGCCTCGCCCGCCATGCGGTTGGCCCGCCCCGCCGCCGCACTCGTATTCGTTGTTTCTGCGTTGTCCTTCGCCTCCTGCGGACGCGAACCGCGCGGCTCCCCCACACCCGCTACTCTGCGCGACGTCAGCCGCCATGCCCTACATGTGGGGTTGGGCCTCGACGGACCGAACCAGGCGGCTCTCGGCCAGGTGATGGCTGCCCGCCTGACGGAAGGTGGCTATCACCTCGTGGTGCTCGATTTCGTACCCCCGTTCGTGAAGGTGTACGACCGCGCGGGGCGCTTCCGGACGGCCTTCATGGGGCGCGGCGGCGGACCCGGCGAGGGCCGCTCGCCCACCGCCCTCGCCGTTTCGGGCGATTCGCTGATCCTGGTGGCCGAGCCTGGTCTGGGGCTCACCGTGTTCGACCTGGCGGGGAATGTCCGCGCGCACGGACGCGTCCCGGCGATGGTGCCGCTCGCCGCCGCCGCGGCATGCCCGGGCGAGTGGCTGGTGTACGGGCCGCGCTACGACCGCGGCCCCGGCGCCGCCTCGTGGCTGCACCGGGTGCGCATGCCGGCCCGGGGCGAGCCGCGGGTGGAGAGCACGCTGGTCGACACCGTTCCCCGCATGCTTTCCGCCGGGCTTCCCTATGGGATGGTGGCCGACGGCGCGGGAACGCTGGTGCGCCACACGCTGGGACGCCGGTCGCAGGTGCTGCGCGTGGCGTGCGGCGGCGGCGCTCCCGTGGTGGTGCAGAGCGAGGAGCGCAACGCCAACGCCGAGCCCGAGCGTGGCAAGCGTGGCGGGGTGGCCACCTCGGTGCAGAGCGGCATGCGCGCGCCGGCGGGTGTGGCCGCGGTGAACGGCGGCGTCGTCTTTGGCGACAAGGTGCACGTGCGCTCGGGCGAAGACCGCCTGGACCTGGTCTACCTCGCCGGAACCCGCCGGCGCTCGCTCTCCCTCGCGGGCGACTTCGTGCTGCAGGACAGCCGCCCCGGCCTGGGCGTGCTGGTGAGCACCAGCGACCCCACGCCCCAGGTGTTCCTCGTCCGCGCCGGTGATTTCGAGAAGATGTTCCCCTCGAACTGAACCCGGTGGTGCGTGCCGCTTCGATCCAGGTCCATCGGCGGGCCCGATGAGAAACGCCCTGCCTCGCAGCCGCGGGGCAGGGCGTTCTCGTCCGAGCGCCGGCGATCCGCCGAGGCGCCGGCCGCTCACGGTGGCGGCGGGCGACCCGGGGCGATGCGCTCCGTGGCGGGACCGTGGGCGCGGGGCAGCACCGGGAGCTCGCGGCCATTCCCCTGGCCGCCGGCGCCGAGCGGCACCTTGATGCAGGCCACGAAGTGCATCCCCCCCTTGTCGGCCAGCGGGGGAACGATCTCGGCGCAGTCCTGGTCCTTGAGCGGGTGCTGGCAGCGCGGGTGGAAGGGGCACCCGCTCGGCGGGTTCGCGGGCGAGGGGACGTCGCCCTCCAGCGTGATGCGCGTGCGCCGGACCCGCGGATCGGGGATCGGCACGGCCGAGAGGAGCGCCTGCGTGTACGGCATCAGCGGGTTGCGGTACAGCTCCTCCTTGTCGCACAGCTCCACGATCCGCCCCAGGTACATCACCGCCACGCGGTCGGAGATGTGCTCCACCACGCTCAGGTCGTGGGCGATGAACAGGTAGCTGAGGCCGAACTGGTTCTGCAGGTCCTGCAGCAGGTTGATGACCTGCGCCTGCACCGACACGTCGAGCGCCGACACCGGCTCGTCGCACACGATCAGCTCGGGCTCCACCGCCAGCGCCCGGGCGATCCCCAGCCGCTGCCGCTGCCCGCCCGAGAACTCGTGCGGGTAGCGCACGGCGTGGTCCGGGCGCAGGCCGACCACGGCCAGCAACTCGCGGATGCGCTCCTCGGCCCTGGCCCCCTTGGCGAGGTTGTGGATCGCCAGCACCTCGCGCAGCATGTCGCCCACCGTCATCCGCGGGTTCAGCGAGCTGAACGGGTCCTGGAAGACGATCTGCGCCTTGCGGCGGAGGCGGCGCAGGTCGCCCTTGTCCATGGTGAAGATGTTCTTCCCATCGAACAGCGCCTCGCCCGCGCTCGGCTCGATCAGCTTGAGGATGGTGCGGCCGGTGGTGCTCTTTCCGCACCCGCTCTCGCCCACCATCCCCAGCGTCTCGCCGCGCTTCAGGAAGAAGCTGACGCCGTCCACCGCCTTCACGTCGCCCACGTGGCGGTTGAACAGCCCCTTCCGGATGGGGAAGTACTTCTTGATCCCGCGTACCACCAGGAGCGCGTCGTCGGGCGGCTGCATCTGGTCGGGGGTCTCGCCGCGCAGGTCGCTGTCGCCCTTGGCGGGGGGGAGCTCGCGCCGCTCCGGCCGCTCGGGAACGCGGTCGATCCCCGCGCCGTGCGCGGTGCGCGCCTCGGCGGTCGGCGGCCGGGTCACCCCCTCGCCGACCAGCCCCTCGGCGGGCGGGCGGCCGATGGGCGACTCGCCGCCGCCCACGTGCCCGTCCGCCGCGCCGCGCCCGCCGGCGGGGGTGCGTCCGTCGGGCGTGCTCACGAGCCCACCTCCCCATCCACCGGGCCGGGCACCGAGGTCTCGGGGCGGCTGGCCCCGCCCGCCCCCGCGGTGGTGAAGCCGCCCCCCGCGCGGATGATCTCCTCGCGCTTCTCGGGATACTTCACCAGCCAGCACTTGTTCTTGCGCCCGGGGGCGATCTCGAACAGCGGCGGCTCCTCGCGCTCGGTCTTCTCCCACCCGTAGGGACAGCGCTCGCGGAAGCGGCACCCCTGCGGCCAGTTGGTGGGCGCGGGGACCACGCCGGGGATCACCGCCAGCCGCTCCACCTCCTGCCCCAGCTTGGGCATGGAGCGCAGCAGCCCCTCGGTGTACGGGTTCTGCGGGTTGTGGAAGACGTCGTCCACCGGCCCCTCCTCGAACACCTGCCCGGCGTACATCACGATCACCCGGTCGCAGGTCTCGGCCACCACGCCCAGGTCGTGGGTGATCAGGATGATGCTCATCCCCAGCTCGCTCTGGAGCTTGTTGAGCAGCTCCAGGATCTGCGCCTGGATGGTCACGTCGAGCGCGGTGGTCGGCTCGTCGGCGATCAGCAGCTTGGGGTCGCACGCCAGCGCCATGGCGATCATCACGCGCTGGCGCATCCCGCCGGAAAGCTGGTGCGGGTACTCGTCCACCCGCTGGTGCGGAATCGGGATCCCCACCAGCTGCAGGCTCTCGATCGCCTTGTCGCGCGCGTCGCGCTTGCTCAGCCCCTGGTGCAGCCGGAGCGACTCCATGATCTGCTCGCCCACCGTGAACACGGGGTTGAGCGAGGTCATCGGCTCCTGGAAGATCATGGCGATGTCGTTGCCGCGGATCTGCCGCATCCGCTTCTCGCTCACCTTGGCCAGGTCCTCCACCTGGCCCGAGCCGGTGCGGAAGAGGATGCGCGAGTCGGGCTGGATCTTTCCCGGTGGCTGCGGGATCAGCCGCATCACCGAGAGCGAGGTGACGGACTTGCCGCTCCCGCTCTCGCCCACGATCCCCAGCGTCTCGCCGGGGTTCACGTGAAAGCTCACGCCGTCCACGGCGCGGGCCACCCCCGAGTCGGTCTTGAAGTAGGTCCGCAGGTTGTCCACCTGCAGGATCGGCCCGGTTGCGGCGTCCGCCCCCGCCCGATCCTCCCGCCGCGCGTCGTCGATCTGCGTCAAATCAGCCCCCACTGGCCCAGCACGTTGTTCAGCTTGGGAAGCGGCTGCTTCCACAACCACGACGGAATGATCCAGAACCCTGGCAGCACCTCGCTCTCGAGCCTGCCGCCTGCGCCAGCCAGCACCGGCGCGTACCGGCCATCGCTCCCCAGCCTGAACACGTCGACCGTTTGGCGGAGCGGGTCGATCAGCCAGAACTCGGGTACTTCGCCGGTCTCGTAGTCGTAGAACTTCTCCGCGCGATCGCGCACGCGGCTCTCCGGGCTCACCACCTCCACCACGAGGTCGGCCGCGCCCTCCACGAACGTGGGCCTGCGCCGGTCCAGGTGCTCCGATGCCAGGAACAGGATGTCCGGAACGCGGGCCGTCTCGCCGATACGCATCGCCACCTGCGAGGTACGCACGATCCCCAGGTCGCGCGCCTCCACCAGGTAGCGCAGCAGCGCCGCGAGAAAGTCAACGATGTCCTGGTGGTGGTCCGAAACGGGGCTCATGGGTACCACCGTCCCGTCCACCCATTCCGCGGCCGAGCCGTCATGGGCGGTAAGATAGTCCTGGAAGGAAACCCGCTCCGGCGGAGCGAGCGTCGCCGCCGCGCTTGCCATGCTCAGGTCCTCAGCCGCGGGTCGAGCGCGTCGCGCAGGCCGTCGCCCAGCAGGTTGAAGGCGACCACGGTGATCACGATCGCCAGGCCGGGGAAGGTGGCGATCCACCAGGCGTTCACCAGCGCGTCGCGGCCGTCGCTCACCATGTTTCCCCAGCTGGGGGTGGGCGGCTGCACGCCCAGCCCCAGGAACGAGAGCGAGGCCTCGGTCAGGATCGTCTGGCCGATGCCCAGCGTGGCCGAGACGATCACCGGCGCCATGGTGTTGGGGATCACGTGGCGGAAGATGATGCGCCAGTCGCCCATCCCCAGCGCCCGCGCCGCCTGCACGAACTCGCGCTCGCGCAGGCTGAGCACCTCGCCGCGCACCAGCCGCGCGGTGCCCATCCACCCGGTGAGGCCCAGGACCACGACCACCAGGTAGATGTTGGGCTCGAAGAGCGCGATCACCACGATCAGCAGCACCAGGCGCGGGAACGACAGCATCATGTCGGTCAAACGCATCAGGATGCTGTCCACGATCCCGCCGAAGTAGCCGGCGAAGGCGCCGATCAGCGTGCCCAGGGTGATGCTGATCCCCACCGCGATGAAGCCGATGGAGAGCGAGATGCGGCTGCCGTAGAGGACGCGCGAGAAGATGTCGCGCCCGAACTTGTCGGTCCCCATCAGGTGCTCGAGCGACGGGGCCAGGTAGCGCGAGAGGATGATGTTCCCCTGCTCCGACGGGTCGTACGGCGCGATCAGCGGCGTCACCAGCGTCAGCACGTACAGCAGGATCATCACCAGCAGCCCGCCGATGGCGAGCTTGTTCTTCTTGAAGTGCCGCGCGGCGATCGACCATTGCGAGTCGCCGTGCAGCCGCCGCGGCCGCCTGGAGCGCCTGGCCAGGTCGTAGAACGCCCACCCCCACACCAGCAGCGCCATGGCCACCAGCGTGATCAGCGCGAACACGCCGTCGAGCGGCGTGCGGCGCGCGGTGAACACGGCGCCCATGCGGGCGCGGCTCAGGAAGGCCAGCGAGAGGGTGAACGCCCAGGCGAAGAAGAGCGCCATCCCGGCGATCCACTCGCCGCGCGCGAAGTGGCCCAGCCCCGGGACGATGGACATCGCCACCTGCGCCGGGGTGGCCGGCTGCCGGCCGGGAACGCCGGCGGCGGGGGTGGCCGTCTGCGCGATCGGCTCGGGGGGCATCTGCTCGGGGGTGACCGTTGCCGGCATTCGCGTTCTACTCCGCTCGGATGCGGGGGTCGACCACCGCGTACATGACGTCGGACACCAGGTTGCCGATCACCACCATGGCCGCGATCACGAAGGAGGTGGCCATCACCATCGGGTAGTCGCGCTGGAGGATGGCGTCCACGATGGCGCGCCCCATCCCCGGCCACCCGAAGATCGTCTCCACCAGCACCGCGCCGGAGAAGAGGAAGGGGAGGTACAGCCCCAGCAGGGTGATGATGGGGATCAGCGCGTTGCGCAGGGCGTGCCGGAAGATGACCGCCCGCTCGCTCAGCCCCTTCGCCCGCGCGGTGCGGATGAAGTCCTGGTGGATCACCTCGAGCATGCTGCCGCGCATGTACCGCGCGACCCCCGCCGCGTTGCCGATCCCCAGCGCCAGCGCGGGGAGGATGATGTGCTTCAGCCGATCACCGATCTGCTGCGGCACGGTCATGTACTCGTAGCCCACGCCCGTCATCCCGCTGGCGGGGAACTGCAGCCACCCCAGCCAGCGCCCCGCGCCCGGGTGCCCCATGATGTACTGGTTCATGTTCAGCGAGAACACCAGGATCAGCATCAGCGCGAACCAGAAGCTGGGCATCGAATAGAAGAAGAGCGCCACGAAGCTCAGCACGTTGTCGGCCAGCGAGTACTGCCGCACCGCCTGCACGATCCCGATCAGCATCCCGATCACGAAGATCAGCACCAGCGACACCAGGGTGAGCTGCAGCGTGTTCCACAGCACCCCCGGGAGGATCTGCCCGATCGGCTGCTGCTGCCCGAACGAGTACCCGAAGTCGCCGCGGATGAAGCTCCACAGCCACTTGAAGTACTGGATGTGCAGCGGCTGGTCGAGCCCCAGGTTGTGGCGCATCTGCTCGATCACCCGCGGGCTCACGTTGGGGTTGATGAACCGCGCCGTCGGGTCGCCAGGGGCGATGTGGATGATGAAGAAGATCAGGGTGAGGATCCCCAGCAGCAGCGGGATCGCCCCCAGGATCCGGCGGATCAGGTAACTGACCATAGGCTCAGCGCTTTCCCTTCCCCGTGTCGCCCACCGCGGCGGCCGCCGCGCCGTCCCGGTCCCCGCGGGGAATCCACCATTCCCACAGGTTCTGGTAGGCGCCGTAGCTGTCCACCCGCACGCCGCGCAGGCGGCCCGCCACCGCGGTCAATGGATCATAGAAGTACAGCCAGGTATATGGCTGGTCCTGCACGATTCGCTCCGCCGCCGCGCGCCACAGCGAATCAGCCGTTTCCGCCGTGGGCCGCGCCAGCGCCTGGTCCATCAGCCGGTCGGCCTCGGGGCTGGCGTACCCCACCACGTTGGCCGCCCCGCCGGTGCGGAAGAGGGGCGAGATGTCGGACGACAGCCCCACCTGCCAGCTCCCCAGCGCCGCCTCGTATTCGCGCGACTGCTGCACGGTGGCGAGGAAGGTGACGGTCTCCATCTGCCGCAGGCGCGCGTCGGCCCCCACCCGCTTCCACTGCTGCTGCACGATCTGCGTCACGTCGTTGCGCCTCGCGTTCCCCGCGTTGGTGAGAAGGGTGAAGCGCAGCGGCTTCCCGTCCTTCTCGCGCACCCCGTCGCCGTCGGTGTCGCGCCACCCGCTCTCGTCCAGCAGGCGCCGGGCACCGGCGGTGTCGAAGCCGAGCGGGCGCACGCGCCGCGGGTCGCTCAGGTCGCGGAAGATGGGCGAGTACGGCCCCGCGGCCGGGGTGGCGAACGCCTCCATGTGCAGCGCGCGGATGATCCCTGGCACGTCCAGGGCCAGCCCGAGCGCACGGCGCACGCGCGGGTCGCGGAAGGCGGGGTGCGCGCCGGGGTTGTAGGCCAGGTACTCCCAGAACCGCCCCCGCTCGCGCTCGATGCGCCAGCCGCCGGGCGCGGCGAGCACCCGCGGCACCTGCTCGAAGGCGATGGAGCGCACGAAGTCGGCCGTGCCGTTGCGCAGCTCCACCAGGCGGGTGGTGGCCTCGGGGATCACGCGGATCACCACGCGGTCCAGGAACGGGCGGACGGGGAACTCGGGGTTGGGGACCAGGGTGATGCTGGAACCGCGCGTCCGCGCGCCGATCCGGAACGGCCCGCTGACCACGGCGCCCTCCGCGCCGGCCGCGGCGCGCGCGCGCAGCTCGGCCGGCCTCACCCCCTGGTAGGCGTGGCGCGGCGCGATCCCCACGCCGCTGGCGAAGAGCATCTCGGGGTAGCGGCGCCGGAAGTGGAAGACCACGGTGGAGTCGTTCTCGGCGACCACCGAGTCGATCTGCGCCACGTCTTCGTGCCGGAACGAGCCGGCCGCGGTGTCGGCCAGCATCTGGTACGTCCACGCCACGTCGTGCGCGGTGATGGGGACGCCGTCGCTCCAGCGCAGCCCGTGGCGCATGCGGTAGCGGATGGCCGACGAGTCGGCGCGGGCGTACTCCCAGTGGTACGCCAGCGCCATCGGGTTGTCGTTGGAGGTGAGGTACACCACGCGGCCGTCGCGCCAGGCGGCGCGGGTGAGCGCCATGTACATCACGTCGACCAGGTCGCCGTCGAACGCCGTTCGCGCGGTGATGGGCGTGGGGCTGTCCATGTCGCTCAGCTCCACGATCACGGCGGTGCCGCCGCGCTCGGGGGTGCCCGCGGCCGCCGCGGCGCTCCGGCGCGGGCGGCGCGGCGTGTCCGGCCCCGGGCAGGCGGCCGCCAGCAGGAGGGCGGCCGCCAGCAGGGCGTGCCAGCGGCGGGACGGACGGTTGCGCATGGGCGTGGCGCGCTAGCGCTTGCCGCTGTCGGCGGCCGCGCCCGCGGGTGCGGCCGAGGGACCGACGGCGCGCTGCAGCCGCCTGGGGATCCACCACTCCCAGGTGTTCTGGTAGGCGCCGTAGGTGTCGATCTTCATCCCCCGCATGCGGCTGCTCACGCCGTCGAGCTGGTCGAAGTAGTAGAGGAAGGTGTAGGGCTGCGCCTGCGCGATCCGCGCGGCGGCCTGCCGCCAGAGCGGGTTGGCGAGCTCGGCGGTGGGCTGCTGCAGCGCCTGCTCATACAGCGCGGTGGTCTGCGGGTCGGCATAGGAGACGAAGTTGAGCGGGCTCCCCTCGCCCCACAGGGTGGTGAGGTCGGGCGACAGCCCCACCGACCAGTTGCCGATCGCCGCCTGGAATTCCTTCTTGCGCATCCGGGCGGTGAAGGTGTTGAACTCGGTCTGCTGGATCTGCGCGTCAACGCCGATGCGCTTCCACTGCTGCTGGATGATCTGCACGGCGTCGAGCCGGCGGGTGTTCCCCACCGAGAGGAGGATGGTGAAGCGGAGCGGCTGGCCGTTGCGGTCGCGCACGCCGTCGCCGTCGCTGTCCTTCCACCCCTTCGCCTCGAGCACGCGGATAGCGGCCGCCGTGTCGTACGGAAGCGGCGGCATGGTGCGGGGGTCGTACAGGTCCTTGAAGATGGGCGAGTACGGGCCGCCCGCGGGGGTGGCGTACCCCTCCATCTGCAGGGCGCCGATCAGCCCCTTCACGTCGATGGCGGTGCCCAGCGCGCGCCGGATCTCCGGGTCGGCGAAGGGCCCGAAGGTCCGTGGATTGTAGGCGAGGTAGTCGTAGTACCGCCCGCCCTCCACGGCGAAGCGTACGCCCCGTCCCCGCTGCCGCACGTGCGGGGCCTGGTCGTGCGGGATCGGCCGCATGAAGTCGACGTTCCCGGTCATGAGCTCGGTGAGCCGGGTGGTAGGCTCGGGGATCACGCGGAACATGATCCGGTCGAGCCGCGCGGGAGCGGGGAAGGTGGGGTTGCGCACCAGGGTGAAGTGGTCGCCCTTCACCCACTCGCCGATCCGGTACGGCCCGCTGACCACCAGGTTGCGGACGGGGTCGATGAAAGGCGGGCTGCTGCGGATCTGCGCCGGCTGCACTCCGCGGAAGATGTGCTCGGGCGAGATCCCCAGCCCCGAATGGAAGAGCATGTCGGGGTAGCGCCGGTCGAACCAGAAGGTGACGGTGCTGTCGTCCTGCGCCGTCACGCTGTCCATGTGGTTGGCGTAGTCCTGCTGCGGCGACGCCACCGTGGTGTCCTTGAGCAGCCCGTAGGTGAACACCACGTCGCGCGCGGTGATGGGCTGCCCGTCGGACCACTTGCGGCCGCTGGCGAGGTGGTAGCGCAGCGCGGTGCTGTCGGCGCCCATGAACTCCCAGCCGCGCGCCAGCGCGGCCGGCGTCTCTGTGGCGTTCAGGAACTCGAGGCGGCCGTCCCTCCAGGCGCTGCGGGTGAGCGACAGGAACATCACGTCACCCCCCAGGTCGCCGTCGAGGAGCGCCTCGGCGACGATCGGCATGGGACGGTTGATGTCGGCCAGCTCGGCGATCACCGCGGTGCCGCCGCTCTCGGGAGTGCCGCCGGTGTCGGCCACCGCCGCGGTGTCGCCGCCGCCGGGGCTGGCGCCGGGCTTGCCCTCGCCGCACGCGGCCGCGGCGAGCGGAAGGAGCGCGGCCAGTGCGGCGGCGCGCAGGACGGGGGCGGCACGCGTCGCGTTGCGCATGGGTCTCATGGGGATACGGGTGGGGATGGGTGCCACGGGTTCTGTGCCGCGCTCGCGGGCCCGTCTGTCCGTCCGCGCGGCGGGGGGCGCGGATGGCGGGCCCCGCCCGCGCGGGGCCCGTGGGTGCTCGTCCGCCGGCGGCGGACGACGAAGCCGTCCTTCTACCTCTTCGGTCCCGGGCGGAGCCGCGTTCCCGCGCCTAGCGGCGGCGGTCGGCGGGGATCCACCACTCCTGCACGTTGGCCAGCTTGCTGCGCGCGTCCATCTGCACGCCCTGCAGCCGCGGCCCCACGCCGGCCATGTCCTCGCTCCAGAAGAGGAAGGTGACGGGCTGGTCCTGCTGCAGGATCTGCGAGTACTGCGCCCAGATCCCCTTGGCCTCGTTGGCGTCGGTGGCGCGCAGCCCGCGCTCCATCAGCGCGTCCGCCTGGGGGTTGCAGTAGCCGGTGCGGTTGGCGGTGCCCTTCTGGCGCGCCTCGGCGCAGCTGAAGAGCGGCGTGGGGTCGACCTTGAAGGTGTCGAGCGACCAGTTGGCGATCACCGCGTCGTAGTCGCGCGCCTTGTACTGGCGCAGCATGGTCTGGAACTCCTGCGTGCGCACCTCCACCAGCGCGCCCACGGCCTTCATCTCCTGCTGGAGCACCTGCGCCATGTCCTGGTGCGTGCGGTTGGCGGTGTTGACCATCAGCACGAAGCGCAGCGGCTTGCCGTTCTTCTCCACCACCCCGTCGCCGTTGGTGTCGCGCCACCCGGCGGTGGCCAGCGCCTGCCTGGCGGCGTTCACGTCGACCCCCGCGGCAGGGGCGTTGGTGTACATCGGGCTCCACGAGGGGATGATCCCCGCCGCGGGGACGGCGAAGCCGCGCATGAGCCCCTTGATGATGTCGGCCCGGTTGATGGACATCCCCATCGCGCGGCGCACCGCCGGATCGTTGAAGGGCTCGCGGGTGCCGTTCCACGCGATGTAGGTGAACTCGCGCGAGGGGAAGTGCTTGAGCGCCAGCCCCTGCTGCCCCTGCACCTGCACCGCCTGGTCGGGCTGCAGCGTCCACCCGATCACGTCGGTGGTCTGGTTCACCAGCTCGGTGACCATGGTGGTGGGCTCGGGGATGATGCGGAACACCACGCGATCGAGCCTGGGCCGCCCGCCCAGCGCGGCCGGGAAGGCGGGGTTCGCCTCGAGCGTGAGCGTCTCGTTGGGCTTCCACGCCGTGAACTTGAACGGGCCGCTGCCGATGGGCTGGCGGTTGTAGCCGGCCTGCGCCAGCTGCGTGGGCGGCGTGTCCTTGAGCAGGTGCCGGGGGACCGGCGCCCACCAGAAGTCGTCGAGCGCCTGCGCGTGGGGCGCGGTGAAGCCGAAGCGCACGGTGTAGCTGTCGACCACGGTGGCGTTCTTGACCAGCGCCAGGTACGCCGAGCCCAGGAGCGAGGCGACGGTGGTGTCCTTGGCCAGGTCGAAGGTGAACTTCACGTCCTCGGCGGTGACGGGCTGGCCGTCGTGCCACTTCACGTCGTGCCGCAGGTGGAAGACGACCGAGGTGTCGGAGAGCTCCCAGCGCTCGGCGAGCCAGGGCCTGGGCGCGAGCTTCTGGTCGTACTGGATGAGCGGCGTGAACAGCATGAAGCGGATCACGTCGTCGGTGGTCTGCGCGGTGTTGACGACCGGGTTGAAGGCCTGGAAGTCGCTGGTGACGGCGACCACGGCCATCCCGCCGGTCTGCGGCGGGCCGGCCGCGGCGGCGCCGCCCTGGCCTCCACCCCCGCCACCGCCTCCACCGCCGCACGCCGCCGCCAGCAGCGCCGCCGCCGCGCACAACCCCGTCTTCCACGCTTTCGCTGTGGTCATCCCCGTCTCCCCGATCGTGCGTGTCCGTACGGCCGCGTGCGGTGGCTGCGGCCGGTGCAAGCGGCGCCTACTGATGCCAAGTCCATGCCGCACCCGCGTACCGCGCGGCGCCGTCGCCGGCGCGCTCCCGCTCGTCCGCGGTGAGCCCGTCCGCGCGCAGCCGGATGCCGAGGCACGCCTCGAAGCCGGCGGCGAGGGCGGCGGTCAGCTCGCCCCATTCCGGCTCGTGGCCCAGGATGTCCGCCAGCGTGGCCGGCGCGTCCGCCGGATCCGCCGGGGCCGGGGGATCGCCGGGGGCGCGGAGGAGGAGGTCGGCGACGGCGGACTGGTCGTCGTGCAGCGGGAGCGAGCCGTGCTGCAGGATGGTGTCGCCCAGCCGCCGCTGCGCGCTCCCCACCAGCTTGCGCCCGGCGGCGACCACCTCGCCCTCCACCGGCTCGGCGAAGCAGGGGGCGAGCGACGGCACCGGCGCGCGCCCCCCCGCCGGCTGCTGCGCGGCGGGGACGCCCAGGTGGCGCAGCCCGGCGACGAGCGCGGCGTTGATGGCGTGGTACGCCCGCCGCGGCCCGCCCAGCAGCGCCTGCGGCGCCGCCACCGTGTAGGTGAGCTCGCGGTGGTGCAGCACCGCGCGCCCGCCCGTGGGCCTGCGGACCACGTCGATCCCCCGCGCGGCGAGGGCATCGAGGTCGTACCGGCCGCGCGCGGGCTGGTTGCGGCCGAGCGACAGGCAGGGCGGGCTCCAGCGATAGACGCGGAGCACCGGCGCGCCGCCGGCGGCCACGGTGGCGGCCAGCGCCTCGTCCACCGCCATGTTCCACGCGCCGGGCGCGGGGGGGGTGTCGAGATATCGCCAGCCGGTGCCATCGGTTTGCCGCATGCCGCGACGATAGACCGCGTGCGAGGCAGAGTCAAGGATCGGCGGGGAGAGAGATGCGCGGGGTCGACTGGCGGAGGGCTTCGGCGCGGGGGATCGATGGTGGCGCGCGCGGCGGGCGGCCAGGGAGTCGCGCGGCGACTTCGGGCCGTGGTAGCCGCGGTTTCAACCGCCTGGGAGAGGGCTGGCCGGGACGCGTTGGATCGGCGTGGAGCCACGATCCCGGTGGAGTGTCCGTCGATCACCACCCGTTGCGGGGCGAGAGATGCGTGAGGGATGCGCGCCCGGAGGGCCGGGACGGCGCCGGCGCGCCATCGCGCGGGCGCCGCGTCCACGGCGGAATCGGCGGCGCGGCGGCGGTGGCCCGGCTGCGTTGGGCACGGCGGTATCGTGCCCTACGCAGCGCGCAGCCCGGTTCGGCGCCCCGGCGCCGAACACGCCCGAACCGCCGTTCGTCCGGCGTCCTGAGATCGGTCATGGGCAACCGACTTCGAGATCGATATTCATCCCGTTCCAACCTCCGCGCGCATCCCCCTGTCCAACGCCTTGCCACGACACGTGAAGCCGCGACCGCCAGGACCGGAGCCTGACCCTCTGATCGCACAACTCGAAGCGGTGAATGGCGGTGACGCCTATCTGGCCGCGGCCGGCGACGCGCTCGCGTTCGCCCGGCTGTACCGGGAGCACGCCGGCCGCATCCACTCGCTGGCCCGCCGGATGGCCAGCGACCACGAGGCCGACGAGCTCACCCAGGACGTGTTCGTCCGCGCGTGGGAGAAGCTGAAGACGTTTCGCGGCGAGAGCGCCTTCGGCACCTGGCTGCACCGGCTGGCGGTGAACCTGATCCTGGCCAGGCGCCAGTCCGCCTCCACCCGCCGGGCGCGCGACGCCGGCGACGAGGCGCTGGAGTGGACGCCCGCCCGGAGCGCGCAGCCGGAGCTGGCGATGGATTTCGAGACCGCGATCGCGAAGCTGCCGGACGGCGCGAGACAGATCTTCGTGCTGTTCGACGTGGAGGGGTACCGCCACGAGGAGATCGCCGAGATGCTGGGCGTGAGCGTGGGGACCAGCAAGAGCCAGCTTCACCGTGCCCGCATGATGCTGAGGGAGCACCTGGGATGACCGATTCTCTGTTCGACCTTCACGGCCGCTGGGCCGAGCGGCTGAGCGACTACCTGGACGACGGGCTCTCGACGGACGAGCGCGCCGCCATGGACGAGCACCTGCTGGCGTGCGCGGAGTGCCGCGACACGCTGGAGGAGCTCCGCGCGGTGAAGGCGCGCGCCCGTTCCCTGCGCGACCGGGAGCCCGGCCCGCAGGTGTGGAGCGCGATCGCCGGGCGGATCGGCGCGCCCGGGCTCTCGGCCGACGGCGGGAGCGACGAGCTGGCCGCCCGCCGCGCCGTGAAGCGGATCCGCGTGCCCTGGCTGCGCTCCGGCGCCGCCGCCGCGGCGCTGCTGGCGCTGGGGATCGGCATCGGCCGCTGGGGCTCGCACACGCCGCGGCTCCCCACGCAGCACGTGGAGGCGCCCGCGCCGGGGACGCCGATGAACAGCGACGCCTATCGCGTGGCGGTCACCCAGCACCTGGACCGCACCGAGGCGCTGCTCACCTCCTTCCGCGCCGAGGCGGCCGGCGGCGTGGTGGACGCGCAGGTGGGCGAGTGGGCCGGGCAGATGCTGGGCAACACCCGACTGCTGCTGGACAGCCCGGCAGCCAACGATCCCAAGCTGAGGACGCTGCTGGAAGACCTGGAGCTGGTGCTGGCGCAGATCGCCGCGCTGCCCCGGAAAACCGATTCGAACACAACCGAGGTGGACCTGGCCCGCCGCGCCGTGGAGGAGAAGCGTCTTCTCCCCCGCATGCAGACGCTGGCGCCTGCCACGCCCCCCGCAACCGCCGGAGAGTCCTGATGCCCCGCACGTTCCACCTGATCGCCGCCGGCGTGGCGCTGCTGGCCGCGCCCCTTGTCGCGCAGAGCCCCGCCCCTGCCCGCCTGGCGCTGGCCGAGGGGCCGCCGCCCAGCGCCTTTCCGCAGGACCCCGGCGACGTGCTGTACCGCCAGGGGCGCGAGGCGCTGAACCGCGGCGACTGGCAGGTGGCCGCCCGCCGCTTCCAGCAGATCCGCCAGAGCTACCCGCGCTCGCGCTACACCGCCGACGCGCTGTACTGGGAGGCGTGGGCCCGCTACCGCACCGGCCGCCCCGACCAGCTGCGCATGGCGCTGGGCGGGCTGGACACGCAGCGCCGCCAGTATCCCCGCGCCGGCACCCGTGGCGACGCCGAGAACCTGCGCCTGCGCATCCAGGGCGAGCTGGCGCGGCAGGGCGACTCGCACGCCGCCGAGCAGGTGGCCGGCGCCGCCCGCAGCGCCGCGCAGTGCGGCAGCGGGCGGAACGGGGGCGATGACGACGAGCGGATGGCGGCGCTGAACGCGCTGCTGCAGATGGACGCCGACCAGGCGATGCCGCTGCTGCGCACCGTGCTGGCGCGCCGCGACGCCTGCAGCGAGGAGCTGCGGGCCCGCGCGGTCTTCCTGGTGGCGCAGAAGGCCGGGACCGACGCCGAGAGCCTGCTGCTGGACGTGGCGCAGCGCGACCCCAGCAGCGAGGTGCGCGGGCAGGCGGTGTTCTGGCTGTCGCAGAGCGGCACCGAGCGCTCGCTGGATGCTATCGAGCAGATCCTGCGCACCACCCGTGACCAGGACGTGCAGGGGAACGCGCTGTTCGCGCTTTCGCAGCACCGCAGCCCGCGCGCCGGCCAGGTGCTGCGCGCCTACGCCGAGCGCGACGACGTGAACGGCGACCTGCGCGAGAAGGCGATCTTCTTCCTGGGCCAGCGCGGCCCCGAGAACGCGCCCTACCTGCGCGCCCTCTTCGGCCGGCTGCGCGACGAGGAAGCGAAGAACAAGATCCTCTTCTCGCTGGCGCAGATGCGGGGCGCGGGGAACGAGCAGTGGATCCTGAACGTGGCCTCGGACGCCGGCCAGCCGATGGGGGTGCGCAAGCAGGCGCTCTTCTGGGCCAGCCAGGCCGGCGTGCCGGCCGGCACCATCGGCGGGCTGTACGACAGGATGCGCGACCAGGAGATGCGCGAGCAGGTCATCTTCGCGCTGTCGCAGCGGATGAGCGAGCCGGGGGTGCTGGACAAGATCCTGGAGATCGCCCGCCGCGACCCGAACCGTGAGCTGCGGCAGAAGGCGATCTTCTGGCTGGGGCAGAGCCGCGATCCACGCGCCGCGCGCGCCCTGCAGGAGATCATCGGCCAATGAGCATGCGCGCGACGATGATGGCCGCCGCCGCCGCGCTGGCGGTGGCGGGCGGCGCCGGGTGCGCCGACGCGCAGGCGGGGCAGGGCGGGCTTGCGGCGCGCGTGGCCGCCGCGCCCGACGGCGAGGTGTGGATGCACTTCGCCTCGCGCCCCGGCGTTTGCGGGGGCGAGCACGGGATCTCCACCTCGCGCCGTTCGTCCACGCGCACGGTGGTCCGCGGTTCGGACGAGGATGGGTGGGGGTGCGAAGAGGGGCCGGTGTGGGTGGCGCTCGCCCGGCGCGCGGGCCAGGTGAGCGGCGTGCGGGTGCGCATCGGCCGCGGGTGGAGCACGGAGGGGCGCCGCGTGACGGACCTGGGCGCGGTGGGGGTGCACGACGCGTCCGCCTACCTGCTGTCGCTGGCGGAGCGCGGCGCCGGTGGCAGGGTGGGCGAGGAGGCGATCCTCCCCGCGACGCTGGCGGACAGCGTGACCACGTGGCCCGCGCTCCTCCGCATCGCGCGGAAGGACGGGCTGGCGGAGGGGACGCGGCGCTCGGCGGTGTTCTGGCTCGGGCAGCAGGCGGGCGAGCGGGTCACCCGCGAGCTCTCCGCCTTCGTCGGCGACGCCGAGGAAGACCGCGAGCTGCGCAAGCACGCAGTCTTCGCGCTGTCGCAGCGGCCGCGCGAAGAGGCGGTGCCGGAGCTGGTGCACATCGCCCGGACCCACCGCGACCCCGAGATCCGCCAGACCGCGATGTTCTGGCTGGGCCAGAGCGGCGACCCGCGCGCGCTGGCGCTGTTCGAGGAGATCCTGCGGAAGTGACCTGCCTTCGGGGCCCCGGTGGACGAGATGCGAAAGGACCCGCGAACGAGACGATTTCGTTCGCGGGTCCCTTGGCATTCGTCGATGGGTTGCGGATCGGCGGATCCGTGGCGATGCGGATGCCGCCATGGGGGCACACCGCCAGCTTACGTGGCGACGAACGGAACATCCGGATCTGATATCACACGGAGGAGCGGAGGACTGGAGAAAAGCAGGGGCATCGCCGCGATTCTCTCCGTTTCTCCGCTCCTCCGCGTGAGCCATGCGGTTCGTCGTCGCCGCGCCAGACGCCACCGTCCAGGCGGAGAAGCGCATCCCGCCTGGTCGCGCAGCGCCTTCAGGGCGCGGTGGATTCGGCCGGGGTGTGCGCGGGCGGCGTCTTGGCGGCCGCCTTGGGCTGCGAGAACCACATGCGGATGGCGATGAGCGCGACGAAGACCGCGAACGCCTTCCGCAGGGTGGCGCCCGATAGCATCAGCGCGAAGCGCGCGCCGAACCCCGCGCCGATGAACAGGCCCAGCGCGATCAGCGCCGCGGCCCCGATGTTCAGCTGCCCGTGCTTGTAGTACTCGTACGCGCCGAGCGCGCCCACTGGGAGCAGGAGCGCGCCGAGCGAGGTGCCGGTGGCCGTCTGCGGCTCCAGCCGCGCAAGGAAGATCAGCGCCGGCACGATCAATATCCCGCCGCCCAGGCCGAACAGCCCCGACAGCACGCCCGCCGCCAGCCCGATCAGCAGATAGATCCAGAGCCCCATCCGTCAGTCTCCCCCGGTGGCGCGGCCGCGCCGGGTTGGTTTGGCCGCCGGCGCCTTGGTGCGCGGGCGCCCGCCCTTCTTTCCGTTCTCGCGCGCCGCGGCGGCCTTGGCGGGGCTGGTGGCGCTCCCCATCCACTTTGCGTACCACGCCCGCACGTTCAGCAGGTCGAACATGATGCCGGGAACGGAGATGTCGGCGTCCAGCTCCTCCCAGTGCAGCGCCTCGCCGCCCCAGAGGGTGGCTTCGACCTGGGCGATCTGCTCCGGCGTGGCGTTCTCCAACCCCTGCCCCTCCCGAGACGGGAAGCCGAAGACACAGCCATTCTTGAGCTCGAACATCACCAGGTCTCGCTCGGCGTCGTACCAGGCGCGAACGGCGCGTGGTTCCACGCGCTCCTCGTAGCGGTGCCGCGCGTACGCCTCGGCGTATTCGCTCTCGCGCTCCTCGTCAGAGAGGAGGAGCCAGTCTTCCTTCAGCTCGTCGGGGATCATTCCCCCTCCTTGCGCTTTTGTTTCCACGCGAGCCACTCGGCCAGCAACTCGTCGCGATGCGCGCGCAGCAGCGCTTGCGCCTTTGCCAGCTCCGGCCGGCGGAGCGCGGTGGTGCGTGCGCGGCCGGTTTCGATCTCCAGGATCGCAGTGTTTCCCGCGTACCACACGTGCACATGTGGAGGTTCGTGGTCGCCTGCGAAGAACCCGAACACGAACCCGTCGACTCTGAGCACCACGGGCATGGGAGTATGCATCCGAACAGTTGGGTTTGTCAACCGGTACCGCCTGTCCACTCCGGTCAATCGATCCCCTGAATACCGCACGGATGCTGCGTGCCATGCAAGCCACGAATGGGACCTGTCCCTTTGGGCCAGCACGGGTACGATCCACCACTGCTCCGGTCCCTTCATCTGGCCTTCCGGTGGCGCCCGGCGCTCGCTCGCGGTCACCGGTAGCCCGCGGCCTGCAGGGCGAACAGCTCCGCGTAACGGCCGCCGAGCGCCACCAGGTGCTCGTGCGTCCCCTCTTCCTGGACGGCGCCGTGCTCCAGCACCAGGATGCGGTCGGCCATGCGCACGGTGCTGAACCGGTGCGAGATCAGGATCGCCATCTTCCCCTCGGTGAGCTCGGCGAAGCGGCTGAACACCTCGTACTCGGCGCGGGCGTCGAGCGCGGCGGTGGGCTCGTCCAGGATCAGCAGCTGCGCGTCGCGCATGTAGGCGCGGCCGAGCGCCACCTTCTGCCACTGGCCCCCGCTGAGGTCCACGCCGCCCTCGAAGCGGCGGCCCAGCATGGTCTGGTAGCCCCGCGGCAGCGCCTCGATCACGTCGGCGGCCAGGGAGCGGCGGGCGGCCTCCTCGATCTGGCCGCGCACCTCGCCGCTGGCGTCGCCGCCGGTGAGCGCGGCGATCCGGCCCACGGCGATGTTCTCCTCGGCCACCATGTCGTAGCGGACGAAATCCTGGAAGATCACGCCCACCTGGTCGTGCAGCTCGGCCGGGTCGTACTCGGCGAGGGGGCGGCCGTCGAGCAGGATCTGGCCGCGCGTGGGGTCGTACAGCCGCGTGAGGAGCTTGGTGAGCGTGGTCTTGCCCGCGCCGTTCTCGCCCACCAGCGCCAGCCGCTCGCCGGGGGCGACGCGGAAGCTGATCCCGCGCAGCACCCACGCGCGGTCGTCGTCCGGCGGCGTGACCGCGGCGGCGCCATCGGCCGGCCCGGCCGTGGGGTAGCGGAACCAGACGTCGCGGAACTCGAAGCCCTGGCGGATGGGGCGGGGAAAGGGGAGCGCCTGCGCCGGGCGACGGATCGTCGGCCGCATGGCGAAGAAGACGAAGAGGTCGTCCAGGTAGAGCGCCTGCTCGTACAGGTCGCTGAACGACAGCAGCATCCGCTGGATCACCTCGCGTCCGCGCGAGAAGGTGCCGGAGAGCAGCGTGAGCTCGCCGATGGTGATGGCGCCGGTGACGGTGCGCATCACGATGGTGGTGTACGCGGCGTAGTAGCCCAGCGTGCTGACCAGCGAGAGGGCGGTGCCGGCCAGGTTGCGGCGGATGGCGAGCGAGCGGTTGGCCTGGTAGAAGCGCTCCGACAGCTCGCGGTACTGCTCCGTGAGCCATCCCGCGAGGCCGAAGAGCTTCACCTCCTTGGCGGTGGTGTCGGTGGCGGCCACGAAGCGGTAGTAGTCGAGCTTGCGCCGCTCGGGCGTCCACTGGTAGAGGAGCGAGTACCCCAGCGCGGCGAAGTGCGTCTCGCCCAGGAACGACGGGAGCACGGCCACCACCAGCAGCGCGAAGAGGAGCGGCGAGAAGGCGAGGAGGGTGGCCGTGAGGGTGAGCGCGGTGATCGCGTCCTGCGCCAGGGTGAGCAGCTGGCTGAGCAGCGCGATGCGCCCCACCGTCTGCCGGCGCGCGCGCTCCAGCCGGTCGTAGAACTCGGGGTCCTCGAAGTGGTAGAGGTCGAGCTCGGCGGCGTGCTCCATCAGCCGGACGCTCAGGCGGTTGCTGAACAGGTCGCCCAGGAGCGACTCCAGGAGCGAGCCGGTGCGCGCCGCCACCTCGCCGAACGCCACGATGCCGAACTCCACGCCCACCAGCGTGGCGATGCGCCCCCAGTGCGGGTCGTGCGTGCGGTTGGCCGCCACCACCGTGTCGATGATCAGCTTGCCGATCCAGAGCGTGGCGAGCGGGATGAAGGCGCGCAGCAGCCGCAGCATGCAGATCGCCGCCACCATCCCCCGGTTCGTGCCCCACACCATCCGCAGGAACGGCGGCAGGTTTCGCATCACCCGCAGCCGCTCGCCCCAGCTCGGCCCCGGCTCCGTCGGCGAGCGGGTGGGGCGGCCCATGTACTGTTTCCGTGTTTGTGACATGCGGTTGATGGTAACGCCCCGGCGGCGTCCCGGCGACCGGGTGTTTCCCCACGTCCGCCCGCCGACCGCGCGGATCCTCCCCACCGGCCCAGGCGCCCGGCGCCTCGCCGCGTCCCGGGACCACGCGGCGTAAGGGCTTTCCCGTTCATCGATCAGCCATGTTGGGGGGATGGGGTGGGGGGGCCGCTGCGGTGTCCTCGTCAGCGAACGGTGGAGAGACCGAACCGCGGCCCGCCGGCGAGGCGGATGCGCCCACCCTCCACTCCGTGATCACGCCCATGAGCCAGCACCATCATCCCCACCATCACGACGACGACCATGACGATCCGGGGCGGCCTGCACGCGACCTGAGCGCCACCGGGTCTGCCATGGGGCGCCGCGCGCTTCTTCGCTACGCGCCGGGCGCCGGCGCCATGGCCGCGCTCTTCGTCCCGCATCACGCTGGCGACGGACAACGTCTTCAGCGGCGGCGCCAACCTGGAGCTGGCGACCCCTCACCGGCGACGTGAGCGGAGGGTACGTGGCGACGCTCACCGTTGCGGTCCGACCGCGACCGACACACGGCGCTCGCACGACGCTGGACGGGCACGGACGCGTTGCGCCCGTGCCCGTCTTCGCTTCATCCCGATCGCATCGAACCGCATCCCCAGGTGCCCGCGCCGGGACCGTGCCGGATATCACCCATGCGCCGCGAAGCCGACGACGTTCCCGCCGGGTTCGCGGACGTAGACCTCGGTGGTGCCGTAGAATGTCTCGTGGCGCGGCTTCACCACGGGCGCGCCGCGCACCGCCGCCTCCACCGCGTCGAGCTCCGCCACCGCCCCAAGGGTGATGAACAGGGCGATGCCGTGGCCCTCCACGTCGCCCGCCTGCGAGGGGTCGGCGGCGAGCACGCTGGCCCGCGACTGGTACATGATCTCCACGCCGTCCTTCCGCACCGAGGCGAAGACCAGCCCGTCCTCGCCCGGGACCTCGTTCTCGGTCGCGAACCCGAGCCGGGTCCAGAAATCGAGGCACGGCTGCACCGACTCCACGATCAGCACGGGCGCCAGGCTCTTCATGGTTGCATTCACATGGTTCGACATCACTCTCGCTCCCTGCTCAGGTGTTTCGCGGCGCCTGTCCCGGACCCGCTTCCGGCGCCGTCCTGCATCTAGTATAATTTAGATTAGACGATCGTCAAGAACCGGATGGCCGGGAGGAGGAGGCGAATGGCGCGCGGTGGATCGCTGACGCTGGCGGACCTGGTGGTGCTGTCGATGCTCGCCGAGGGGCCGGCGCATGGATACGAGCTGTGGGCGGTGCTCGTGCGTCGTCAGGTGCAGAAGTGGGCCGGCGTGTCGCGGCCGCAGGTGTACTACTCGCTGAAGAAGCTCGACGAGGCGGGGCTCGTGCGCGCGGCGGCGAGCGGCGACGCCTCGCAGGGCCCGGAGCGGCGCGTGTACGAGCCCACCGGCGCCGGGCGCGACGCGCTGGCCAACGAGCTGGCGCGGAGCGACTGGGCCACGCAGCGTCCCCCGCCCCCCTTCCTGACCTGGATGGTCCTCGCCTGGCAGGCGCGCCCGGACGACGTCCGCGCGCAGCTCGCCCGCCGCCGCGCGTTCCTGCAGGCGCAGCTCGCCGAAGACCGCGCCGCGCTCGAAGCCGTGATCGCGGAGACCTCACCCCTGTCCGACGCCGCGAACGTGGTGCGCCTCACCGTGCGCCTGGAGGAGACCGAGCTCGCATGGCTGGACGAGGTCGAGGCACGGCACCGTCCAGGATGACCGCGGGGCGAGGCTGAGCACCGCGAACCGCCGTTTGGAGCTTTCCAGATGAACGAACCCCCTCCTCCCCGCGATCGGGAAGAGGGGGCTCGCGCGTTCGGCCGGCGGGACGGGCCGATCTACATCTACCGTGTGCCGCTGTTGGTGGATGCGGCCGGCGTGGTGGCCTCGGGGTAGAGCGAGACGCGGACGTAGCGGCGCATGTCCAGGTAGCGCCGGGCGGCGTCGCGCAGGTCGTCGCTGGTGAGGGTGGCGGAGAGCGGCGCGGAAGGGATCAGCCGCGGGTCCCAGCCGTACACGTCGTAGCTCACCAGCGCGCCGATCCACCAGCCGTTCTCGCGGCGCGCGACCTCGGCCTCGCGGCGCTGCGTCTCGCGCACCTTCTGCAGCTCGTCGGGGGTGACGCCGCTGGCCTTCACCGAATCGAGCTCGGCGAAGACGGCGCGGGTCAGCTCCTCCAGCCGCTGCGGGTCGGCGCCGAAGTCGATGGAGAAGCGGTACTCCTCGCGCGGCTCCTTGATCACCCCGCCGCCCACGCTCACGCCGTAGGTGCCGCTCATCTGCTCGCGCAGCCGCTCGCGCAGGCGGATCTCCAGCACGTCGCCCAGCGTGCGCAGCAGCGACGACGTCCGCCGGTCCGCCACGGCCGGGCCGCTGAAGATGATGGAGGTGTTGCTCTTGGGCTCCACCCCGCGCCGCACCGCGCGCGTGACCACACCCTCGGGCGTGCGGACGCCCACGTCGCGCCAGCGCTCGTTGCGGCCCGTGGACGGGAGCGCGCCCAGGTAGCGCTCCACGTACGGCCGCACCGAATCGGCGTTGAAGGCGCCCACCAGGTAGAAGGTGAAGTCGCCCGCGTCGGCGAAGCGCTCGCGGTAGATGGCGAGCGCGCGGTCGATGCTGAGCGAGTCGAAGGTGGCCGCGGTGAAGGGGCGCTCGCGGACGTTGTCCTGCGTGAGCACCGCGTTCACCGTGTCGCGGAAGGCGCCCTCGGGGCTGGCGCCACGGTCGCGCATGGCGTTGCGGCCACGCTGGATGTACGCCTGCCACGCCGCCGTGTCGCGCCGCGGCTGCGTCATGTACAGGTACACGAGCTGGAAGAGCGTCTCCACGTCGCGCGGGCTGGCGTAGCCGCCCACGTTCTCGGTCAGGTCGCCCACCGAGGTGCCGACGGAGACCGCCTTGCCGGAAAGGCGCTTGACCAGGTCGGTGGTGCTGAGCTGGCCCACGCCGCCCACCGCCGCCGCGGCGCCGGCCGTCTGCGCGTAGCGAAGGACGCTGTCCGGCTCGACCGACGTGCCGCCGGGGCTGCGGCCGGAGAGGAGGATCTCGTCCTGCTTGAAGTCGGTCGGCTTGAGGACCACGCGCACGCCGTTCTGCAGCCGCCACTCGGTGACGCCGATCTCGGGGATGGCGCGGGTGCCGACGATGCGCCCCGGCGCGGGCTCGCGGTCCAGCAGCGGCGCGGTGGAGACCGTGTCGGCGTAGGCGGTGAGCGGCGCGCGGGTGGCGGAATCGACCAGCGCGGCGAGCTGCGCCTGGGTGGGGACCGGAGTCGTGTCGGGCGCGACGACGAGGATGGTGCGGTCGGTGGGCGCGAACGCCGTGCGTGCGACGGAATCGACCTCGGCCAGGCGGATGCCGGGGAGGAGGTCGCGGTTCAGCCCGTACTCGATGGTGGTGCTCAGCAGCGAGCCGGGGTCCAGGTAGTGGCCCACGTAGCGCCCGGCGAAATCGGCCGAGGTTTCCTTGCTCCGCTCGGCGTAGATCTGCTCCCACTGGCGCAGCGTCTCGGCGCGCGCGCGGTCCAGCTCGGGCTGGGTGAAGCCGAAGCGCGCGGCGCGCTCGCCCTCGGCCAGCACGGCGGCCAGCCCGCGCGCCGCGCCGCCATCGGGAACGCGCGCGCTCAGGAAGTACGCGTCGATCGGCCGGACGAGGGAGCCGCGGTAGGTGCTCACGTCCAGGAAGGGCGCGTCCGGCCGCTGGGTGATGTCGGCCATGCGCCGGTCCAGCATCGACGCGTACAGCGACTCCACCAGGCTTTGCCGGTAGAGCGCGGCGGTGCGGCGCTCGATGGAGGGGACGGTGCGGACGACCTCCACGCTGGTGCCGGTCGCCTCGCGGTCGGTCGCCACGTTGTAGCGCGTGCCGGCGTGCGCGGGCACGGGGAACGCGGCGCGCGGGGGTGCGCCGGCGCGCGCGGGGATGCGGCCGAAGCGCTGACGGATCATCGCCTCCACCTGCCGCGCGTCGAAATCGCCGACGGCGACCACGGCCATCAGGTCGGGCCGGTACCAGTCGTGGTAGAACTGGCGCAGCGTGTCGACGCGGGCGTTGCGGACGATGCCGGGATCGCCGATCGGGAGGCGGTTCGCGTAGCGGCTCCCGGCGAAGAGCACGGGGAACTGCTTGTCGCGGATCCGGGCGCCGGCGCCGCGGCCCAGCCGCCACTCCTCGATCACCACGCCGCGCTCGCGCCGCACCTCGGCGGTATCGAACGAGATGGCGCTCGCCCAATCCTCCAGGATGTCGAGCCCCGTCGCCAGCACGCCGGCGGTGTCGGTGGGGAGGGTGAGCATGTACACCGTCTCGTCGAAGCTGGTGTACGCGTTCACGTCGGGCCCGAACCGCATCCCCACGCCCTCCAGGAAGCGCACGATCCGCTGCCCGGCGAAGCGGCGCGTGCCGTTGAACGCCATGTGCTCCACCAGGTGCGCCAGCCCGCGCTGCGCCGAATCCTCGAGAATCGACCCGGCGTTCACCACCAGGCGCAGCTCGGCGCGCCTGGGCGGCTCGGCGTTGCGCCGCACGTAGTACGTCAGCCCGTTCGGCAGCCGGCCGATGATGACGCTGGTGTCGCGCGGGAGCGTGTCGCCGCGCGCCGTGAGCGACGCGGGCGGTATGCGCAGCGGCGGCGTGGGCCGCGGCGTACGCGGCGTGGTCTGCGCGGGGGCGGGCGCGGACGCGAGCAGCGTGGCCGCCGCGAGCGCGGGGAGAATCGTGTGGATGCGCATGCGATTACGGTGCACTACGGTCCTGCTGTGCGGGTGATGAGCGGCCGATTCGAAGGTCTGCGCGGGGGCCCTCTCCCTGGCGGGCCGGCGTCCCGCCGGGCCCGTCCAGCCTGTCCCTCCCCCAAAACAGCCTGGGGGAGGGACCTGGGACGCTTCGCGCCGGCGACTTCGGGCGCATCCTCGGAGCACGGTGCCGCGCGCCATCATCTCGGCTGCGCCGGCGCCGGTAGTCCGCGAAGGCGGACTTCGTGTGGTCGTCGCAGCGATCCAATCGCCCTGAACCCCGGCGACGAGGCCGCGAGTTGCCGCCGAAGTCGTTCCGCGACCGTATCTTACCTACTTGGCCAGGTTGATGTTCACGTATTCGCTCTCGTCCGTCACGTCGCGCACGATCTCGCGCTGGAGCCAGCGGGGGATCGGGGGATCGGCATCTTCGGAGGGGAGCTCCACCTCGGCCAGGACCAGGCGGCGGTCGCGGAAGCGGTCGATCTCCCAGGTGAAGCCGCCGTCGTCCACCTTGTAGCGCCGCTTGCGCACGCGCTTGCCGCGGGTGAGCGGCCACATCTTCCGAAAGACGTGCGCGGTGGTCTCCTCCTCCACCTCGGTGCGGCTGAGGCCGCGGCCGAGCTTGACCGTGCGGTAGTATTTCACCACGCCGTCCTCGCGCACGCGGCGGATGCGCTCGGCCAGCCGGTCGCCCGGGAGGTAGCCCTGGTCCAGCTCCTGGATGCGCATGGGGAGATGGCGGATCGCGGGCATCCGCTTGAGCAGGTACTTCCGCTCGATCTCGGTGTCCGGCTCGCCGCGGGTGCGCGCGGTCTCGGCGACGGCGCGGGCGAGCGCGAAGAACGGGGCGGCCGCGCCGTTCAGCCACTCCCTTTGCACGTACGCGAAGCGCGCGTCGCGCTCGTCCTCCAGCGCCCGCCGGAGCGCGAGAATGCCGTGCGCATCGCCGCGCGGGCCGCCGGCTTCGTGCTCGGTCTCCGGCGCCGCGTCTTCGGGAGATGCGGGGCGATCGTCCGGCGCGTCGCGAGTCTCCGCGTCTCCATCGCCTCGATCCCGGTCCTCTTCGCCCTGGTCCTCGTCGTCCTGATCCGGGTCGTCCGGATCGGGAACGGGGAGGCGGGAGAGGAGGACGTGGGCGTCGTGCATCTCGCCGAGCGCGTCTTGCAGGCGCTTGATGCGCCTGACGATCTCGGACGCGCCCTCGAGGTCGTTGGTGAACGGCTCCACCAGGTAGCGCAGGCGCTTGGCGGCGATGCGCGCGCGGTGCGCCTCGTCCTGGTCGTCGATGCCGTCCACGCCGCGCAGGCGGCGCTCCAGCCGGTCGGCCGCGTCCACCACCAGCCGCGAGAGGACGGCGGACATGCGCGGCCCGCCCTCCGGCTGGTCGACGTCGACTTCCACGCGGTAGAAGCGGAGCTGTTTGGTGAGGCGCCAGCGGAGCCTGGAGAAGTCCTTCGCCACCTCGCGGCGGACGCCGGCGTCGGCCTTGTCCTGCTCGTGGCGGAGATCGTGGAGGGAGCGCTCGGCGCCGCCGCGCTCGTGGTCCGCCAGGGCGCGGAGGTGCTTCGCCATCCACGCGGCGTGGACCTCCAGGTCGCGCGCCTCGCCGGTGGCGTCGGCCAGGCCGCGCAGGCGGCGCTCGTCCTTCTTGCCGATGCTGCCGCGCAGCTGCTGCTGGTAGGCGCGCACGGTGCTGCGCAGCCGCCGCAGCGCCACGCGGAAGTCGTGCAGCGCCTCGTCGTCGGCCCCTTGTTCGATGCGCGCGTGCGCGGCGGCCGCCTCGTCCAGGAAGCCGAGGGTGAGCCGCCGCGCGCCGCGGTCGGCCGTCTGGCCGAGCAGCCCGGCGGGCGCCTTCACCGCGTCTTGCGCAGCTTGCGGAGGTGGCCCGGCGGGAGCGCCCAGAGGAGGGTGGCGCCGCCCGCGGCCGGCGGATCGTCGAACTCCAGGAGCACGGCGCCGCCCTTCTTGAGCTCCACGAAGCTCTCGTGGCGGCCGGTGAGGAGCCAGCCGACCAGGAAGCCAAGGTGCGGCTCGTGGCCGACCACGGCGATGGTCGTGTCGGGCTCGTGGCCGCGCAGCCAGGGGAGGAGGTCGTCGGGCGCGTGCTCGGGCGCCAGCTGCTCCACGGTGGTGAGCCGCACGCCGCCGTAGATGTCGGCCACGATCTCGGCGGTCTGCGTGGCGCGCACCAGCGGCGAGGTGGCGACCAGGTCCAGGTCGGAGTGGATCCCCTTCAGCCCGGCGGCGGCGCGGCGCATCTTCACCCGGCCCTCGCGGGTGAGCGGGCGCTCGGAATCGGGGCGCCCCGTGAAGGCGAACTCGTCGCGGTCGCCCGCGTCGCCATGGCGGATCACCAGCAGGCGGATCATCGGCTTTCCTCGGTCACTGTCCTTGTCCCCCCATCCCCGCGGCGGATCGCTCCGCGGCGGGGACGGCCGGCGATCCGCCCCGCGGACCGCACACGGCCATCGTAAGCCGGCGCTGGCCAGGGCCGCGCCGGGTGATCGTCACACATCCGTTACGCAGCAACGTAAGCAAATCCCCGTCCGCCAGCATCACCGGCGATGTAACGGCGTGCATCCGTTACATACACAACGAACGCGGGGAGTGGCAAGCATCGCCACTCCCCGCGTTCGTGTCCGTTCGAGCAGACGCCTGCGGCCGGATCAGTCCGGATCGTCGGCGGCGGTCACCTCCACGGCGGCGGAGCCGTCGGGCCCGTAGGCGACGGAGACCTGCCAGGGGCGGCAGCAGACCTCGCAGTCTTCCACGTACTCCTGGCGCGTGCCGCTGCCGGGGTCGAGCACGATCTCCACCGCCTCGCCGCAGTAGGGGCAATCCACCATCGCGCCGCCGTCGGCGGTGCCGTCGCCGAGCGGAAAGTCGGCGTCGAGCTCGGCGTCGGCGTCGTCCATGAAGGCGTCGGGGTGCAGGCCGTATCCCATCACCCCACCTCCACGGCGCTGAGCCGCTCCAGCAGCTCCACCAGCCGCTCGCGATCCATGGCGTTGAGGCGCTCCAGCACCTCGCGCTCGGCCTCGTCGCGCGCGGCGGCGGCGCTCTCGAAGCGGCGCAGGCCGGGCTCGGTGATGCGCGCGACCACGCAGCGGCGGTCGCTGACCTTGGGGAGGCGCCGCACGTAGCCGTCGGCCTCCAGCCGGTCGACCAGCTGGGTGACGTTGCTCTTCACGCAGCACAGCCGCTCGGCGAGCTGGCCCAGCGGCAGCCCCTCGGGCTCGGCGGCGAGCTGCTCGAGCGCGCGGAGCTTGGCCAGCGACAGGCACCACGGCTCCAGCCGGTGCTCCACGTGCTCCGCCACCGCCGCGCGTGCCCGCAGCAGCAGCGGAAGAAGGCCGGCGGAGGTGCTTTCCATGCAATCGTTCATGCTTGAACGATGTTGCGGAACGGGATCGAAGGCAACCCCTGTCATCCTCCGCATCGTCAAAACGTCAACCGCAACCAGTGAACACGGAGCAACGGGAGAGAACGGAGCAACGGTCGACCGCAGTTCGCCGTTCACCGTTGCTCCGTGTCCCTCCGTTGCTCCGTGTTCACTTCTTTGGTGAATCGAGGCGACCACGGCGGCCGGGGTGCAGCCGCGATGTTGCGGCCAGGGGTGCAGCCGCGCGGCTGCAGTGGAGCCGGCGGGCTGCACCCACGGCAGCGTTGAAGCATCTCTATCTGTCATCATCGCAAGCAGTTACGGTTTTGGTCCGCGCGGTCTCGCGGTTGCCTTGATGGGGATGCGTCACCCGGCATGGGTGGCCCCGAATCTCCCGAAATCGCGACCGGAGCCGATCCGATGTCCATCTACCGCACCATCGCCGTCGCCGCCGTCGCCGCGCTGCTGGCCAGTCGCGCCGCCGCCGCGCAGAGCGACCCCCACGCCCCGGCCGCCGCCGCGCTGCGGCAGTGCATGGCCGCCGCCGAGGCGAAGAACGAGGCCGCCGCGCTGCAGGCCGCCGACGCCGCCGAGCTCCTCTACCGCCAGTGGGCCACCAGCGCCCCGGCCGACCCGGCGCCGCGCATCGGCCTGGCGAACGTGGCCAGCCGCTGCCGCATCCCCTTCGCCGAGATGATGCAGAAGGGCGTGCTGATCGGGGAGGCCAACGACCTGCTGGGCCAGGCGCTGCAGATCGACAGCACCAGCTGGGAGGCGCGCTTCGCGCTCGCCATGAACCATTACTACACCCCGGCGTTCCTGGGCCGCACGCCCGACGCGATCCGGCACCTGGAGATCCTGCTCGCCCAGCAGCACGACCGGGCCGACGAGCCGCGCTTCGCGCTCCCCTACCTCTTCCTGGGCGACCTGTACAAGCGCACCAGCCGCGAGGCCGACGCGAAGGCGACCTGGGAGCGGGGCGCCCGCCTCTTCCCGGCGGACGCACGGTTCCAGCAGCGGCTGGGCGGCGCCGCGCCCGCGCAGCCCGCGGCATCCACCGGAGGGGCGGCGCAGGCCGCCCCTTCCGCGTCCACCCACCCCGCCGGCGTGGTGCGGCAGGCGGCGGCGAGCCGGGCGAGCGCGCTCACGCTGGCGCCGATCGTGGCCGACGGCGGCAACCGGCTGGACGACACGCGCAGCCAGGTGGCGCTCCGCCGCATCGACGTGCTCACCACGCCGGGCGGGAGCGCGGACGTGATGCAGAGCTTCCAGACCATGCCCGGCGCCACCCGCGCCAGCGACGGCAGCGACCTGTACGTGCGCGGCGGCGACCCGGCCGAGGCGCCGGTCTTCGTGGATGGCGCGCGGCTGGTGTACCCCGGCCGCTACGAGAACCTGAACGGCGCGGTGTTCGGCATCCTCGACTCGCAGGTGCTGAAGAACGCCTACTTCAGCAGCGGCGGCTTCAGCGCCCGCTACGGCGACGCGCTGAGCGGCGTGCTGGACCTGGAGACCAACGGCCTCCCGATCGAGCGGCGGGTGAACGTGACCGGGAACACGGTGCAGCTGGGCGTGAATGGCACCCTTCCCGCCGGCCGCCGCACCGGCGGGTGGGCCAGCGTGCGCGGCACCGACAGCGGGCTGATGCTGCGGATGCACGGCCGCGCGGGCGAGTTCAGCAGCGCCCCGCGCGCCATCGAGGGGATCGCCGGCGCCGTGTGGGAGCCGCGCCGCGGCACGCAGCTCAAGCTGGTGGCGATGGCCGACGGCGACCGCTCGGCCAGGGACGTGGACTACTACGGCTGGACGGGGCCCTTCCAGAGCCGGGGGATGAAACGCCTCGCCGCGCTCAGCGGGCGCACCGTGTCGATGGACGGCACGCGCGGGGTGCGCGGCTCGCTCTCGTACACGCAGCGGAGCACCGGCTACGGCTACGGCGTGCTCGACCGCGACCGCACCGACCGCGCCGTGCGCGCGCGGGTGGAGGGCGACCGCGCCTGGGGCACGGGCGGCCGCCTGCGCGCCGGCGTGGAGGGCGCGTGGATGGACGCGCGCGAGACGGGCACGCTCCCCACCACCGACCAGCTCGGCCCCGGCTCGCCGTCGGTCTCCACCGAGTCGCTGGTGGATGCCTCGCACGTGGGTGGCTACGTGGAGGCCGAGCGGCAGCTGGGCTCGCGCGTGGCGGTGATCGGCGGCCTGCGCGCCGACCGCCTGCCGGGCGAGGAGGCGTGGACGGCCGACCCGCGCGTGGCGATCGCCTTCCGCGCGCCGGCGGGGTGGACGCTGCGGGCCGGCGGCGGCGTGTTCCACCAGGGGCGCTGGCGCACCAGGTACCAGCTCCCCGACGCGGGCTCGCCCAGCGGCATCCCCACCGTGGCCCGCCACGCCATGATCGGGGCGGAGCGCGGCGGCGAGCCGAGCGTGAAGGTGGAGGCGTTCGTGAAGGACTACGACGACTACGTGGAGCGTGGCGACGGCCCCCGCATCGCCAGCGGGCGGGCGGCGGGGATGGACGCCATCGTGCGCTGGAGCCGGCAGAAGGTGCTGAACGGGTGGATCACCTACAGCTACCTGGACGGGACGGTGAAGCTGGAAGACGGCCGCGAGGCGCCGTCGGCGGTGGACGTGACGCACACGCTCACCGGCGTGGCCCGGCTCACGCTGCCGCACTCGCTGGAGCTGGGGAGCACGCTGCGGCTGGGGAGCGGGCGGCCGTTCACCGCCATCACCGGCGCCGACGCGCAGGGGCGGGCGGTCTACGGCGCGCCCAACGGCGACCGGATGCCGGTCTATCAGCGGCTGGACGCGCGGGTGATGCGCTACATCCCCATGAACGGCAGCGTGGGCGTGGTCTACCTGGAGATGCTGAACCTGCTGGACAGGAACAACCCGCAGGCCTATACCTACGGCCCCGGCTACACCGAGCGGCGCGCGGTTCCCGCCTTCTTCGCGAACCGCACCATCATCCTGGGGATGGGGCTCACGTTCAGATGAACCCGGCTGCCGCGGCCGTCGCCTTCTTCGCGCTCGGCGTCACGCTCTTCGGCTCGTCGCTGCTGCTGCTGTTCAACCCGCGCAGCAGCGGCGCGCGCTGGTACCTCGCCTTCCAGCTCACCATCGCCACCTGGCTGGCGGCGCAGGGATGGGCGTACGCCGCCGACGACTGGGCGCGGATGGCCCCGCTCGTGAGCGGCGCGGTGCACATGGCGCCCGCGCTCTTCCTGGCGTTCGCGATGCACGAGGTGGGGAAGAGGCCGTGGGCGGCGGTGGCGGCGATCGCGCTGGGGGTGGCGCTGCTCCCGGTGGACCTGGCGTCGCTCGGGCGCCGCCATGCCGAGTGGCTGCTGAGCGCCTGGAACGTGGGCGCGTGGGGCGTGGCCACGGCGCTGCTGGTACGCTCGATGGGGCGGCGGATGAGGATCGTGAACCCGTCCGCCGGCCAGCGCCGCTCCGCCCGCATCGTGCTGGGCCTGATGACGCTGGTGATGCCGGTCGGGATCATCGGCGGGGCGCTGACCGAGGGCGCGGTGTCGATCTACGTGATGCCGGTGCTGATGGTGTGGGTGCAGGTGCTGGTGTTCATCGGCGTGGCGCGGCTGCGCTTCTACGACATCGAGGTGCGCGCCTCGCGCACCGGCGAGATCGCGGCCGCCGCGGCCGAGCAGGAGCGCCTGGCCGTGGTCGGCGAGCTCGCCGCCAGCCTGGCGCACGAGATCCGCAACCCGCTCACCGGCGTGCGCTCGCTGGCCCAGCGGCTGGCCGAGGACGAGATCGAGGAGTCCAAGCGCCGCCGCTACGCCGGCGTGATCCTGGAGGAGGTGGGCCGCGTGGAGCGCCTGGTCGCCAACCTGCTGGGCGTGGCCCGCCGCGCGCCGCGGGTGGACGCGGGCGACGCGCGCACGGTGCTGGCGCCGCTCTTCGAAGACCTGGCGCTGCTGGTGAACAGCCGCGCGGAGAAGGCGCGCGTGCGGCTGGTGATCGACGCCAACGGCACCGCCGCGCACGCCGCGCGCGAGCCGCTGGCGCAGGCCATCCTCAACCTGCTGCTGAACGCCATCGCCCACGCGCCCGAGGGCACCGCCGTGGAGCTGCGCGCCCGCCCCCATGCCGCGGGCGCCGACATCACCGTGCGCGACCACGGCGCCGGCATCGCGGCCGGCGAGCTGGAGCGCATCTGGGATCCGTTCTACACCGGCGGCACCGGCACCGGCCTGGGTCTCGCCGTGGTCCGCCGCCTCGCGCGCGAGCACGAGTGGACGGTCGATGCCTCGAACGCCGCCGATGGTGGCGCCGAGTTCCGGCTCCACGTCCCCGCGCGGGCGGCGGCAACGGCATCGTAGCACGGACACGTCGCGGCGGCGGGGCGATCCACATCAACCGATGATGTGGTGGATGCAGTCGCCCCGCATCTTCGCGGAGGGCGGCGGCAACGGCATCGTAGCACGGAAGCGTCGCGGCGGCGGCGCGATCTACATCAACCCAATAACGTGGTGGATGCAGTCGATGGCGTCGCCCTTGCCGCCGCGCCCATCCGCCGGCTGAGCCAGAGCAGTCCCGCGAGCGTGGCGGCGATCACGAGCGCGGCGATGCCGGTGGCGGGGTGCGTGGACGCCCATCCCCGAAGCGCGGCGGGCGTGTAGAGGCGCGACCGAGGAGCCACGGCGCCACCAGCGCGGCGACCACGTTGTTGATCACGTGGATCGCCACGCCGGGCCAGATGGAGCGCGTGGCCCACGCGGCATGGCCCAGCACCACGCCGCCCAGCCAGAGCCCCGGCACGCGTACGCCGTTGCCATGCGCGAGGGCGAAGACCAGGGCGGTGACGCCGATGGCGAGCCACGGCCCCACGCGTCGTTCCAGCGCGCGCTGCATCGTGCCGCGGTAGAAGAACTCCTCCACGAGCGGGGCGAAGAGGGCGCCGAACAGGAACATCCCGGCCGCGGAGGCGTCCGCGCCATGCTTCGGCGCGTCCGCTTCGGTGATCCAGCCGTTCGCCACCACCAGGAAGCCAATCGCCACCTGGAGCGTCGCCGCCAGCAGTGCCAGCGGCAGCACCCAGGGCCAGACGGCGCGGCACGGAGCCCGCAGCCGCATGGCCGCTCTCCGGCGGGCGGCACGCCTGCCGCCCCGGCGCGCCACGTAGAAGCCCAGGAAGGCGGCACCGAGCGCGGCCACGCCGAGGCCTCCTCTCCACCCCGGCAGCTCGGCGGCGGCGAGCCCGAAACACAGGTTCCAGGCGCTCGCCACGACGAACGCCGCCACCACGCTCCACAGCGTTCGCCTGGACGCACGCACGCGGATGCGGGACGGCGTGGAGCCGGTTGCGACGGAGAGGCTGTTCACGAGAGGCGGAGAGGCAGGGGCGGGGAAGTGCGGTCGGCGGCGGGGTCGCGGAGCTTGCGAGGGCGCGGCTCATCCACTGGACCCACGGGCGCCGTGGGCGTGGTGGAGAAGGGCGCGAATGGTAGCCGGCCTCCTCCGCGGGTGCAACGGATCGGGCACCAGGCAGGTCCGCGGGAGGATGACACCGCTTCCCGCCGTCGCGACGATGATCTCGCGATCCAGCCGCATCAGCATCGGATGCCCACATGCGGGGCCTCGGATGCCTGTAGAATGTCGGGTGCGGGATCCATCACCGCACCGCGGGTTACCCTCTGGCCGTAGCGCTGCGTCGGTTATAGATCCTTCGGCCTGCAACCGATTGCGTGGCGTCAGGTTGCACGTGGTCGGCCTCAGGATGACATCATGGGCGGGTCGGCGATGGAATGGGGTGGTGTGGCGCAACGATGTGCCCGGCCACGGCTGCCCTCATGATCCGCCACGATGCGGGCTCAAGCGCGCGGCAGCCCGCCCGCAGCCTCGCGTGGTTTGCGAGGCTTCCCGTGGTCGTTGCCGTGGCTTCAGCCGCCCGGCGCGAGGGTGGCCGGTGACGCTGACCCGGTGCCGCCCGCACCTGTACCCGATTTGCCGATGCCAGCCGAGAGCGATTCCCTGATCGAGCAGCAGAAGGCGTACTACCGCGCCCGGGCCGGCGAGTACGACGAGTGGTTCCTGCGGCAGGGGCGATACGACCGCGGCCCCGGGCACGCCGCGCAGTGGTGGGCCGAGGTCGAAGAGGTGCGCGCCGCGCTGGAGCGCTTCCACCCCGCCGGGCGCGTGCTGGAGCTGGCCTGCGGCACCGGCTGGTGGACCGAGCAGCTGCCCCGATGGGCAGACCGGATCACCGCCGTCGACGCATCGGCCGAGGTGCTGGGGCTGAACCGCGTCCGCGTGGGCGACGCGAAGGTGGAGCGCGTGCAGGCGGACCTGTTCGCGTGGACGCCGGAAGAGGCGGCGTACGACGTGGTGTTCTTCTCGTTCTGGCTGTCGCACGTGCCGCCGGAGCGCTTCGATGCGTTCTGGGCGATGGTGGGGCGCGCGCTGAAGCCCGGCGGCCGCGCGTTCTTCGTCGATTCGCTGCGCACCGAGCAATCGACCGCGAAAGACCACGTGCTGCCGGAGGATGACGTGGTGCTGGAGCGGAAGCTGAACGACGGCCGCACCTTCCACATCTATAAGGTGTTCTACGATCCGGCCGGGCTGACGGAGCGGCTCGCCCGCATCGGCTGGCGCGCCGAGGTGCGGGGCACGGCCAGCTTCTTCATCCACGGCGGCGCCGAGCCCGGCTGATCGGCACGGTGGCGGCCAGCAGCCTCGCGCGGTTTGCGAGGCTTTCCGTAGCCGTCGCCGTGGCTTCCAGCCGCCCGGAGCGATCCATGCCTCACGAGATTTTCCGCGGGTCGCTCGCATCACGAGCCGTGGACGCGCGCCGATCCGCATCCCCCGAGAACCGCAGGCGTAGATGGCCGACGAAGCACTGAAGCTGGACCCGAAGACGACCGCGCTGGTCCTGATCGACCTGCAGAAGGGGATCGTGTGGCGCGACACGGCGCCGCATACGTCCGCGGCGGTGGTGGCGAACGGGGTGAAGCTGGCGGACGCGTTCCGGGCGGCGGGCGCGCTGGTGGTGCTGGTGCGCGTCGCCTTCTCGGCCGACAGGCGCGACGTGCTCGACCCGCCGCGCGACGAGGTGCCGCCCGCGCCGAAGCCGGCGGCCGACTGGAGCGACATCGTTCCCGAGCTGGGGCCGCGATCGGCCGACCTGGTGATCACCAAGAAGCAGTGGGGCGCCTTCTACGGCACCGAGCTGGACCTGCAGCTCCGCCGCCGCGGCATCCGCACGCTGGTGATCGGCGGGATCGCCACCAACTACGGCGTGGAATCGACCGCGCGCGACGCGTGGGAGCGCAACTACGAGCTGGTGATCGCCGAGGACGCGATGAGCAGCTTCAGCGAAGAGGCGCACATGCTGGCGCTGCGCTACGTCTTTCCGCGCATCGCCCGCGTTCGCCGCACGCCGCTGATCCTGGAAGCCTTCCGGAGCCGCCGATGAGCCGCAACACCACCCTCCGCCTCGCGCTGGCCACGGCCATGGCGCTCGCGGGTCCCGTGCATGCCGCCGCGCAGGGCGGGCACCCGGGCATCCGCTACCAGCAGATCCGCTTCGGCCCGCGCCTGTACCAGGTGGTGCGCGTGGACCTGGACCGCGCCGACGTGCGGATGTACTGGAAGGACGAGCGCGGCCAGCCCTTCGGCAGCCTGGGCGCCTTGGACCGCTGGCTGGCCGGGCGAGGGCAGACGCTGCTGGCGGCCACCAACGCGGGGATCTTCTATCGCACCCGCGCGCCGGCCGGGCTGCACGTGGAGCGCGGCCAGGTGCTGCGCCCGCTCAACCGCTCGTCCACCCCGCCGCCGGGCGAGGCGGAGGGGAACTTCTTCTCCATCCCCAACGGCGTGTTCTATATCGCCGACGACGGCACGGCTCACATCCGCGACACGCAGGGCGCGGCCGAGGCGCTGGCGCAGGGGCACATCCGCGAGGGCACGCAGAGCGGCCCGCTCCTGCTGCGTGGCGGCCGTCCGCATCACCTGATCGGCAACCCGCGCGTGGCGCGCAATGCCGTGGCCGTGTGCGGGCCCAGGCGCGTGATCCTGGTGGCGGCGCCCGAGGGTGCGTCCATCCGCGAGCTGGCGCAGTTCATCCGCTCGGACCTGGAGTGCCTCGACGCGCTCTATCTGGACGGCACCATCAGCGGCCTGCGCGTTCCCAGCGCGAAGGTGGACCGCGACGGCGAGTACGTCGGCATCATCGGCGTCACGGCCAAGCCGTCGGGATCGAGCGCGACGCGGCCGTGAAGATCCTGGTGGTGGACGACGAGCCGGCCATCCGCTTCTCGCTCGCCGAGCTGCTGGACGAGGAGGGGCACGACGTGCGCGAGGCGCCGCACGCACCCGCCGCGCTGGCGATGCTGGACGACGCGCCCGCCGACCTGGTGCTGAGCGACCTGACGATGCCGGCGATGGACGGCCTGCAGCTGCTGGACGAGGTCCGCGCGCGGCACCCCGCGTCGCTCTTCGTGCTGATCACCGCGCACGGCGACGAGCGGACGGCGGTGCGCGCGCTCAAGAACGGCGCGTACGACTATCTTCCCAAGCCGTTCGACAACGAAGAGATCCGCGCGCTGGCCCGCCGCGCGCGCGAGGTGCTGGCGCTGCGCGCCGAGAACGCGCGGCTGCGGCAGGAGCTGGCCGGCGAGTTCCGCGGCCTGATCGGCGACAGCCCGGCGATCCGCGAGGTGGTGAAGGTGATCCGCCGCGCCGGACCCACCGACGCGACCGTTCTCCTCACCGGCGAGAGCGGCACCGGCAAGGAGGTCGCCGCCCGCGCGCTGCACGCCGAGAGCCGGCGGCGCGGGGGGCCGTTCGTGGCGCTCAACTGCTCGGCGCTGCCGGGGGACCTGGTGGAGAGCGAGCTGTTCGGCCACGTGCGCGGCGCCTTCACCGGCGCCGACCGCGAGCGCGAGGGGATGTTCGAGGCGGCGGACGGCGGCACCCTCTTCCTGGACGAGGTGGGCGACCTGGCCGCCCCCGCGCAGGCCAAGCTCCTCCGCGCGCTGGAAGAGCGCACCGTCACGCGGCTGGGGTCCAACAAGCCGGTTCCGGTGGACGTGCGCGTGGTCGCCGCCACGCATCGCCCGCTCGACCGGATGAGCGCCGAGGGCGGCTTTCGCGAAGACCTGCTCTACCGGCTGCGGGTGATCGCCCTGCATCTCCCCCCGCTCCGCGAGCGGCGCGAAGACGTGCCGGCCATCGCCCTGCACTTCCTCACCGAGATGGCGGCGCGCCACCATCGCCCGGTGCGCGGGCTGGGCGATGGCGCGCGCCGGGCGCTGCTGGCCTACGACTGGCCGGGGAACGTGCGCGAGCTGCGCAACGCCATCGAGCGCGCCGTGGTGCTGGCCGAGGGCGAGACCATCGAGGCGGCCGACCTGCCGCCGCAGCTCGCCGCCAGCGCCGCCCCGATCCGCCCGGTGGATGCCGCGCTCGCCGACCTCCCCTTCGCCGAGGCGCGCGACCGCGCGGTGGACGCGTTCGAGCGCGCGTACCTGCAAGCCGCGCTGGAGCGGCACGGCACGGTGAGCGCCGCCGCCCGCGCGCTGGGCCTCCATCGCCAGAGCCTGCAGAAGAAGCTGCGCCAGCTCGGCCTCACGCGTGAGGGGCAGGGCGACTGAGCTTGCCCCCAGGCTCGCCGAGGCCCCGAACTCTCCCGGTCTCCACGATGGGCGAATGAATTCGCTGCAACAACCACACGAAGTCCGCCTTCGCCGACTACAGACCCCGGTGCCGCCGCGGTGCCGGTGCTCGGAACGTGGATCGATGGCGCGCCGCAGGGCGACGAATCGCACCGATCTCCTCGCCCCGTTGAAGTCCGCGACGGCGGAGTTCGTGCCGTCGGAGCGGCGAGTTCACTCGCATATTCCACGCACCGGGCGACGCGGTTGCGCGCCTCATCGCGGGTCCGCGGTCCGCGCGCGACGCATGGCCGAAACCCCGCAGGGCATGGCGGTGTAGTGGTTTGCACGCGGTGCGCGCGGCTTGTTGCGCACGGCGGCCCGGAGCGTGCAGATTCGCGCGTCCGTTCATCCCTACCGATCCCGTTGGACTCCCGGTTCCATCGATGGCGAATACCCGGATCGCTGCCGCCGCGCTGGCGGGCGTGGTGCTGCTGGCTGGCGGCGCGCAGGCGCAAACGCTGCGCGGTTCGCGCGGCAGCGTGGAGCGCATGTACAACAAGGCGCGCGAGCAGGACCTGACATTCTACCGCAGCGGCCGCGGCGTGCGCAGCGCCGCCGCCGAGGGCGAGCTGGTGCGGCTGAGCGGCAACGAGCACTATCGCCTGGCCGACACCAGCTATCCGTACGCGCTCCCCACCACGCGCACCTTCGTGCAGCGGCTGGCCGCGCAGTACCACGATGCGTGTGGCGAGCGGCTGGTGGTGACCAGCGCCACGCGCCCGCGCTCGCTGCGGCTGCGCAACTCGGTGGCCGAATCGGTGCACCCGGCCGGGATCGCGGTGGACCTGCGCAAGCCCACCCGGGGCAGCTGCCTGCGCTGGCTGCGGCAGACGCTGATGGACATCGAGGGCGAGGGCGTGATCGAGGCGACCGAGGAGCGCCATCCGCCGCACTTCCACGTGGCGGTGTTCCCCGCGCAGTACCGGCGCTACGTGAGCAACCAGGGGAGCGGGGGGGATGATGCGAAGCCCGCCGCCCGCCGCGCCACGCGCTCGGCATCGAGCTCGTCCGGCCGCGGCACCTACCGCGTGCGCCAGGGCGATACGCTGACCAGCATCTCGCGCCGCACCGGCGTGAGCGTGGCGAAGCTCAAGGACGCCAACGACATGCGCGGCTCGCGCCTGCACGTCGGCCAGCGCCTGGTCATTCCCGGCCGCTGATCCTGGCTGGGTAGATCGACATCGACCGACGAACGAAAGCCGCCGCCCCGAAGCACCGGGACGGCGGCTTTCTCCATGGGTGGCGATGCGCACGTACGGGCGTCCCACAGACATGCCGGGCGGATGAATCCGCAGCAACGACCACACGAAGTCCGCCTTCGCGGACTACGGATACCGTGCCGCCGCGGGGCTGGCGCGCGGCACCGGCTCCGTGATTCACATCCCGAGCCTCGTGTCGCGCACCGAAGCATCGGCCAGAGGGATGCCGGTAGTCCGCGAAGGCGGACTTCGTGTAGTCGTTGCAGCGATTTCAATCGCCCCCCAACGAGCCTCGCCCTCCTCCCATCTTTTGCACCCAGCACCCAGCACCCAGCACCCAGCACCCAGCACTCACGCACTTTCGCACTTTCGCCCCCCCTACTGCACGACCACCGACGCCTTCATGAACGCGTGGGGGATGCAGTGGAAGGGCGTGGTCCCCGCGGTGGTGAAGGTCTGCTCGAAGGTGGCGTACTGTGCCAGGAGCTTGGAATCGAACGAACCGTTGTCGGCGGTGGCGCTGTGCTGGGTGGCGCCGGCGCTGCAGTTCACCCACTTCACCGTGCCGCCGCGGGCCACGTTCATCGTCGCCGGCGAATAGCCGAAATCCACGATGCGCACCACGTTGGCGGGCTGCGCGCCCGTGCACAGCTCCTGCCCCGTGGGCGGGAGCACCGTCACGTGCTCGCTGAAGCAGCCGGCCAGCCCGGCCACGGCCACCAGCCCGGCGAAGCTCGCGCAGGCGTACGAGAAAAAGGCTCTCGGGCTCATCATCGGACCACCACCGTGCCCTTCATGAACGGGTGCGGAGTGCAGTGGAAGGTGTAGGTGCCCGGCGTGCTGAAGGTGTGCCGCCAGGTGGAGCCCGTGCCGATCAGCCCCGAGTTGAACGATCCGTCGTCCGCCGTCACCGAGTGCTGCAGCGGGTCGTTGTTGGTCCACTCCACCGTGGTCCCCGCCGCGATCTCGATGCGCGCCGGCACGAACGCCAGGTTCCGCATCCCCGCCTTCGCCACCGTGCCGGTCCCCGGGTCGTCCGACGGCGTGACCGTGGCCTGCGAGGCGGCCGGGGGCGGCGGAGGCGCGTCGGCCGGGGCGCCGTGGCCCAGCCAGCGGTTGAGCGTGAGCGGGATGGTGAACTCGAAGCCGTAGCGGCGCGTCTTCTCGCCGCGCGACACGCCCTGCAGCGTGTAGGCGTTGGTGTTGGCGGTGTGGATGGAGAGCGTGTGCGGCGTGCCGGGGATGGCCAGGTGCACGCCGGCGCTCCACGCCACCTTCTCGTCGTCGTTCCGCTCCGCGAGCGTGGCCGCGTCGCCCGCCAGCGCGATGAAGCGCGTGAGCCGCAGCGTGCCCCCGCCGCCGAATGCGTAGCGCCGGCTTCCGCTCTCGAAGTGGTCCGAGAGGGCGCGCCCCACCCCGATCACCCGCAGCGGGCCCATCCGCCGCGCCACCGTCACCTCGCCATCCACCCCCTCGGCGGCGAAGTTGTACGACAGCTGCGCCGCCACGTCCACCGGGGCGCCGCGGTCCTGCTGCAGCACCGCGTGCCGCGTGAAGAGCTCCCACTCGTTGGGGTACCCCGGCGCCAGCGACGAGTTGGTGGCGTACTCCACCCCCAGCAGCGTGCGGAAGGGGAGCCCCGCCGCCACGGTGAAGGTGGGCACGTTGGTCACCTTGCGCTCGGGCGCGTCGCTGGCGGTGAAGCGGTGCAGGAAGTTGAAGTACAGCTGGCCGCTGGTGCCCACCCAGCCGCCGGAGAGGTTGGGCGAGCGGTCCAGCAGCGACTGCCCGCGCGCGGCGCATGGGGCCACGCACGCCAGCAGGGCGGCCAGGGCGGGTCTGTGGATCTTCACGAGTCTGCGGGCTCCTCTTGGGGACGGATCGGGCGATCGGGGTCGGGGGGGAGATGCTGATTCATCGCGCGGGTCACGGCGGCGCCGGGGAATCGGCATCCCCCGGCGCCAACGCGAGGGGCCGGCGTCACCGCACCACGATCACGCCCTTCATCCCCGTGGTCATGTGGCCGTTGCGGTCGTACATGTGGGGCGTGCAGAAGAAGGGGTAGCGCCCCGGCCGCGCGCCGGCGAAGGAGATGGTGTAGCTCTCTCCGTTGCGCTCGATCAGCTTCCCCCACAGCGGCTGGATCTGGTCGGCCATTGCGGCCTCCAGCAGCTGCTGGCCGCCCTGGGGAAGGGTGGCGGGATCGAACGAAACGTTGTGCGGGCCGCCGCTCACGTTCACGAAGCGCACCTGGTCGCCCGGGTGGATGGTGATGGTGGACGGCTCGAACTTGCCGATGGCGCCATCCATCACCATGCGCACGGTATGCACCGCCGGCGGCGCGGGGTGATGCGCCGGCCGCGGCGCGAAGGCGGCCAGCGCCACCACGGCGGCCACGGTGCTCGCGGCGATCCGCGCGATCGATCGATGGGTCATGCTGCGCTCCTGCTGGGGTGTTGGATGATCCCGTTCATCGGACGACCACCGGGCCGTTCATCCCGGTGTCACGGATGCAGTGGTGCGAACGCGCGCTTCCGGAAAACACGCGTAGATGGTGGCGGCGGTGACCGGCGCCGTCCCTGTCCAGGTGGCGCCGCCGGACGACGGGGTGCGGCGACCATCACCGTCCCCGCCGCCACGCCGGTCACCACTCCGCCGCCGGCCACCGCCGCCTTCGTGTCGCGCCGCTGCCTCCACGGAGCCGGCGCCGAGCTCGACAAGGTGCACGGCAGAGACGAGGCCGCCTCGCACAGGTGTGGGGCGAGACGGACCAAGTCGATCCACGCCAGCGGTTTACGGCGATGTGGACCCGCGGCGGGCGGCGTGGGACGGCGCCGCCGTGTCTCAACCCGCTACAATCTGTGTTGCAACGACGAACACGACAACCGTTTCGCGTGGACTGGAATGAACGGCACTGCCGGACTCAGGGGGGTGAGAGGGTGGGAGAGACGGTGGTGAATCCCCCCGATCTCCTTTCAGGGCAAGCACTTGTCTTACATCGGGGACGTTCCCGTGATCGACCCTGGCCGATGGTGCACCGCTCCGGCCCAGGGATGGACGCGATCGTGCCGGCCAATCCCACGGCCACATCCCTGGCCCACCCTCGCGCATCACGCCAGATGGCGGGGCACGCGGAGGTAAGACGTTCAAAACGCCGGAGATACGATGACCGGTGTGGCATCGCGCTTGCTTTACCGCGGCACCCACTCCGCGGCACGCAGCCCGGAGCGATGCGCGGGGACCGAACAGCGAGCGGAGGATGCAGCGATGAACGGATTGATGCGGGGTCTCAGGGGTGTGGTGCTGCTGGGCGCCGGCGTGGCCATCACCGGCTGCAGCCAGCTCGGCGGGCTGGGGAACGTGCTGGGCGGCGTGCTGGGGCCGCAGGCGGGCTCGGGGAGCGGCAACGAGGTGTACGGCACCGTCCGCGCCGTGGACACGCAGCGCCAGATGCTGCAGATCACCACGCAGAATGGGCAGACGGGGAACGTCTACTTCGACCAGAACACCCAGGTGGTCTACCAGAACCAGCGCTATCCGGTGACCGCGCTGGAGCAGGGCGACCAGGTGGGCCTGCGCGTGCAGCAGACGCAGAACGGCCAGTACTACACCGACTACATCTCCGTGACGCAGAGCGTGCAGGAGAGCAACGGCGGGTACAACAACAACACGAACGGCGGCTACGACAACAACAACGGCGGGTACAACAACAACAGCAGCAACTTCGTTCAGGCCGAGGGACGGGTGAGCTGGGTGGACATGCAGCGCGGCCAGTTCGGTCTGGCCACCAACCGCGGCACGCTGACGGTGGCGATGCCGTACCAGGCCAACTCCACGGATGCCAACCGCTTCCGCAACCTGCGCCAGAACGACTACGTGCGGGTGGAAGGAAACATGGTCTCCAACGGCCGCCTGGACCTGAGGCGCTTCTACTGATCCGCGCCCGTCCAGACGAAGGATGACGATGGGCGGCTCCCCACGCGGAGCCGCCCGTCGCGCATCGCACCACCCGCGCTTCCGCACCCAGCACCCAGCACCCCCTTGCCGTTGCGATCCCCCGCCCGCCCGGTATGATTCCGGGTAAGCCGCACGGCATTGCACGAACCCCGATGAGGATGGTCCATGAACGCGAACTCCGCCCCGCGCGCGCCGCTGCGCGTTGCCGTGACCGGTGCATCCGGGCTGGTGGGGAGCGAGCTGGTGCGGCGGCTGCAGGCCGACGGCCACACCGTGCTGCGCCTGGTACGACGCGAGCCCAGGGGCGCCGGCGAGGTGCGCTGGGACCCCGAGAAGGGCGTGGCCGATCCCGCCGCGCTCGAGGGGGTGGACGCGGTGGTGAACCTTGCCGGCGAGAACGTGGGCGAGCGCTGGACCGAAGCGCGCAAGCGCCGCATCCGCTCCAGCCGCGTGGACGGCACGCGCACGCTGGCGCAGGCGCTGGCGGGGATGGCGCGCAAGCCGGCCGTGCTGGTGAACGCCTCGGCCGTGGGGATCTACGGCAACCGCGGCGACGAGCGGGTGGACGAGATGAGCGCGCCCGGCGGCGGCTTCCTGGCCGGCGTGGTGCACGAGTGGGAGGCGGCGACGGAGCCCGCGGCGCGCGCCGGGATCCGCGTGGTGATGCCGCGGCTGGGCGTGGTGCTCACCGCGAAGGGCGGCGCGCTCGCCAAGATGCTGCCGCCTTTCCGGCTCGGCGCCGGCGGCCCGTTCGGCCCCGGCACGCAGTGGATGAGCTGGATCTCGCTGCAGGACACGGTGGACGTGCTCTACCTGGCGCTGGTGGACGACCGGCTCTCGGGGCCGGTCAACGCCGTGGCCGGTGCCGTGACCAACGACGAGTTCGTGCGGACGCTCGGTCGCGTGCTGAGCCGCCCGGCCATCATCCCCGTCCCCACCTTCGCGCTCAAGCTGGCCTTCGGGCAGATGGCCGAGGAGACGATCCTCTACAGCCAGCGCGCCGAGCACCGCAAGCTCACGCAGCTCGGCTACTCGTTCGAGTTCCCCGAGCTCGAGGGCGCGCTCCGCGACACGCTCGGGCGCTGACGCGGGTCGCCGGGGAAACGCGGAGGAATGGAGAACGGCTCGGAATCCGGGCCGTTCTCCGTTTCTTCCATGTACCCTGCCGGACGATTCGGGCCGGATGGCCGCGGCAGGCTCAATCGCGCGGGGCGGCGCCTGGCGCGGGTCGCGCCTGGTGGGCCATCCGCAGCGCGCGAGGGGCGGCGGCTGGAGCGGCCACGCGCAGCACGTCCACCGTCGCCGGCTTGCTGGCGCCGGTCAGGCGCTGTGTGACCAGGCGGACGTGGAAGGTGCGCACGGGGGTGAGCAACCCCTCGTCGATGGCGCCGCTCACCAGGCGCGCCATGTTGCTCCCCCCCACGAACGGCCTCCAATCCAGCTCGTCGTACACCACGTACTGGTACCCCCGCCGCGTCAGCAGCGCGTGCAGCTCGCGCGGGGTGCGCAGCGCCTCCCAGTCCACCTCGCCGCTCAGGAAGGGGTCGGCGCGGCGGTATTGCCGGCGCAGGTAGTAGCTGTGGCCGTTGTCCACCAGCAGCAGCACGCGCGCATCCGGCGGCAATCGCGCATTCATCCACCGGTACACGGGGTGATACCAGGTCGCCCGGTGATAGGTATCCTCGTCCGCCGTGGCCAGGAAGCGAGCCGCGGGGACCAGGGTGAGCACCGTGACGGCTGCCAGGCACGTGAGCCCCGCCACCAGCGCGCCGCCGGCGGCACGCCGCAGCGGGCGGTGTTCCAGCCTCTCCACCACCGTGGCCGTGCCGATGGCCGAGAGGACCGCGAACATCAGCGCGAAGCGCGAGTAGAGCGAGGGCTGCATGATGGCCCAGAGCAGGAGCACCATCCCGCCCACCGCTCCCACCCTGCGCATCCGCGGGTCGCGCGACCACGGCGCCGCCACGCACGCCAGCACGGCCATCGCCGCCACGGGAAAGGCCACCGGCGAGGCGAGGAGGCGCGCGATCCCCATCGCCAGGTCGCCGGGGGCGTGGCTTCCGTCCAGGAAGGCGCCGACGCGCTCCATCACGCGGTCCCGGTAGTTCGTCTCGCCGTTGATGCGGCCCACCATGAGCGGCCACACCGGGTTTCCGAACCACCGCCAGTTCGCCAGGTAGAACGGGAGCGCCAGCACCATCGCGGCCGCCGCCCCGGCCACGTACCCGCCCGCCTCGCGCGCGGAAAGGCGGCGCCGCAGCCAGTCCCACCCGGTCATCGCCGTCACCGCGAGCCCCACCGCCACCAGCTGATACCGGCTCTGCGCGCCCACCCAGGCAGCGAAGCCCAGCAGCACGCCGGCGTGCACGCCGCGTGGCGGCCGCGAGGCCAGCAGCGCCGCCGTGGCGAACACCAGCATCGAGAAGGTGTCGGCCCCCACCACCGTGGCGCCCCGGATCAGCATGGGCTGCACGGCCACCACGCCCACCGTCAACAGTGACAGCGCCGGGATCCGGCGAATCTCGCCATCGCGCCGCTCGAGCCACTCCAGCGCCATCGCCATCCCCAGCACCCACGCCACCAGGCTGATCATCTGTGCCGCCTGCGGCACCCCCAGGCGCTCGAAACCGATGAAGTTCAGCGTCCACCCGAAGGGAAGCGCGTAGACATACTCGGGGATCGCGGTCCAGCGGCCCTCCGCCACGATTTGCTGCACGTGCGCCAGGTGGTAGCGCATGGCGTCGGCGTCGCGCGGCGGCGCGAGCGCGCCGAGCCAGCAGCCCACGGCCAGCAGCGCCGCGAGACCCCCCGCCACCCGCCGCCCGGCGAACGCCCGCGCGAACACGCCGGCCACCCCGGCCACCAGCCGTGCCGCGCGGCGCCCGCCCACCGCGAGCCCCACCGCGTCCATTGCCGCGAGCGCACCGAGCGCCGCGGGAACGCGCCCCATCCAGCAGAGCACCGCCAGCACCTCGGCGGTCGCCGCCGTGCCGGCCAGCAGCGCCACCGCGGCCGCCGCGGGCCCGGTCTCGCGGCGCGGCAGCATGCGTGATCCCAACGCGATCCAGCACATCGCCTGGATCGCCGCGATCATCGTCGCCACCAATCCCAGCACGATCGGGTGTACGTGCATGGTCGATCTTCCGTATGGGATCCAAACCAAAGGATCTTACCCTCCCATCGCCGCGCTGTCCATGTTTTTGTCGTTTAAGGAGCGTTGCTGAAAACAGTTTGCAGGTGAGCGTCTCCCCCCGTCTGCCGTTCGGTGCGACTCGTCTCGCCCGTGCTTGCGATGGGATGCGCGCCGCACCGCTCGCCTTCGTCGCGGCCTCCCGGGACCGCGGTCGGGGTCGAGGCGGCGGCACGCGCCCGAACCGCGCACGGAAACTGCGTTTTGGCGCGGCGGAAACGCTGGATTTCGCTTCGACCCTGGCTGGACGGACGGATCAACGGATGGGCATCTCGCTGAAGCCCGAGCACGTCAGGCGCTATCGCGACCTGGCGAAGCTGATGATGAAGTACGGACGCAGCGACCTGGTGCAGACCGCCGGGCTCGAAGACGCGCTGCTGCAGGAAGATGCCGTCACCCAGCCCGCCGCCGCGGCCAACGCGCCCCGGCCCGAGGAGCTGGCCGACGACCTGGAGCGGATGGGGCCCACCTTCATCAAGCTGGGCCAGCTGATGTCCACCCGGCCCGACCTGCTCCCCCAGCCGTACATCGACGCGCTCACCCGGCTGCAGGACAACGTGGAGCCGTTCCCCGCCGAGCAGGCCGAGGCGATCGTGGCCGAGGAGCTGGGGGTGCGCGTGAGCAAGGCGTTCGGCGAGTTCACCGCCGAGCCGATGGCGGCGGCGTCGCTGGGCCAGGTGCACCGCGCCACGCTCCGCGACGGCCGCCCCGTGGCCGTGAAGGTGCAGCGCCCCGGCGTTCGCCAGCAGATCGTGGAAGACCTCGACGCGCTCGACGAGGTCACCGGCTGGATGGACAAGCACACCAGGACCGGGCGCCAGTACGAGTTCGGCCGCACGCTGCAGGAGTTCCGCAAGACGCTGGTGGGCGAGCTGGACTACCGGCGCGAGGCGGCGAACCTCACCACGCTCGGGCAGAACCTGGCCGAGTTCGAGCGCATCGTGGTGCCCTCGCCGGTGGAGGACTACACCACCTCGCGCGTGCTGACGATGGAGTTCGTGCGGGGGAAGAAGATCACCGCGCTCTCGCCGCTGGCCCACCTGGAGATCGACGGCGCCGCGCTCGCCGAAGAGCTCTTCCAGGCGTACCTCAAGCAGATCCTGATCGACGGCTTCTTCCACGCCGATCCGCATCCGGGGAACGTCTTCCTGACGGACGACGGGCGCGTGGCGCTGCTGGACCTGGGGATGGTGGGGCGCATCAGCCCCGAGCTGCAGGAGCAGCTGATCCGCCTGCTGCTGGCCATCAGCGAGGGGCACGGCCCCGAGGCGGCGCAGCTCACCATCGACCTGGGCGAGACGCGGCCGCACTTCGACCGCGGCGAGTTCACGCGCGCCACCTCGGAGCTGGTCGCCACCTTCCAGGGCGCCACCGCGCGCGACGTGCAGGTGGGGCGCATCATGCTCGAGGTGTTCCGCTCCGCCGCCGAGAACGGCATTCGCCTCCCCTCGGAGCTGGCGATGCTGGGGCGCGCGCTGCTCGCGCTGGACCAGGTGGGCCGCACCCTCGATCCGGAGTTCGACCCCAACGCCAGCATCCGCCGCAACGTGAGCGGGCTGATGCAGCGCCGCATGCTCAAGTCGCTCTCTCCGCAGCGCATGTTCGCCAACATGCTGGAGATGAACGACCTGGTGCAGAAGCTCCCCGCCCGCGTGAACCGCCTGCTGGACAACGTGAACGAGGGCGGGGTGACCATGCACGTGCGCGTGGCCGAGGAGGTGTGGATGATGGAGGTGATGCAGAAGAGCGCCAACCGCCTCACCACCGGCCTGATCCTGGCCGCGCTGATCCTGGGCGCCGCGCTGATGATGCGCGTGCAGACGCGCTTCACCATCTGGGGCTACCCCGGGATCGCGATGCTCTTCTTCCTGGGCGCCGCGCTGCTCGGCATCTGGCTCGTCTTCTCCATCCTCCGCGGCGACGTCCACCGCGGCCGCCCGTAGCGCGGCCGGATCGTCGGATGAAGGCGGGGGGATTTCGGGCGATGGAATACGATCGATCGCGCTCGGCGGTCGATGAGAGAGGGGTCGATGAGAGAGGGGTGCTCGATGAGAAAGCGCTCGATGAGAGAAGCGCCGATTGATTGGCGCGCGTGGGGTGGCCGGTCAACGCGAGAGGCCGGCGACGCGCAGGGCGGCTGAAGCCACGTCTACAACGACAGGAAGCCTCGCAAACGGCGCGAGGCTTTTTTGTATCCTGGCAGGTGGTGTTCTCGCCCCCTTTCGGCCGTACAATCGCGGGCGCAATCGAGACCGGATCTATACCTATGCCGAGTATCTCGCCCTCTTGAACGAGGGGACGGAGCTTCCCAGGCGATCGGCCGACGGAGAACGCCGGTTGCGGCGGAAGAGTCGCGTTATTCAAGCTACGCTAATAGCGTCTCTGCCTATTAAAACTTGAAGCCCGAACTTTTGATAAGCCTTCCCACTGGGGTAGGTGAAACCCAATCGCGCGGGCGACGTATTGCCGCATGCGCAGCGATGCGCATCTTTGTGGCGCGCCGGGCCCAACCGCCCGGCGTTCAACGTTCCCCGGCAGCTTCCTGCCTGGCCGTATTCGTACGAGTGATTCCTGGAGAGATCCTGATGGTCAAGCCGATGATCCGCGCCGCCGTCGCGTGCGCGGTGCTCAGCATCGTTGTTTCCGCGCCGGCCCACGCGCAGCTCGGCGGGCTGCGCCGCGCGGCCCAGCGCGCCGTGGGCGGCGCGGCGGGCAATGCCGCCGCGCAGCAGGCCAACCCCGCGCAGCCCGCGTCCGCCTCGTCCGCCGTGGGCGGCGAGAACGTGCTGGAGCTGACCGCGCCGGTGCTGGACCGCTTCCAGCGCTCGCTGGCCGCCGAGAGCGCCGACCGCGCGCAGCTCGCCCAGAAGCTGGCCGCGGTGAAGACCCCCGAGCAGTACGGCCAGTGCACCATGGCGTGGTACCAGACCCCCGCGGGGCAGGCCGAGTACCGCAAGCTGAGCGCGGCCGCCGAGAGCAACGACCAGGCGGTGCAGATCGCCGCGGGGAACAACCTGAAGGCCGCCATCGAGCGCGCCTGCGGCACGGACCCGTCGGAGCGCGGCAACATGCAGCGCGGCGCGCAGGCCCACGCCGCCGAGACCGGCCTCGCCGCCGGCCAGTTCACCGCGCGCCAGTACGCGGTGATCAAGGAGCGCGTGGTGCCCTTCTGCCGCGCCGCCGCGCAGGCGTCGGGCGGGGGCGACGTGCGGCTTCCGGGGCGCGGCAACAACGTGTTCTTCGTCTACACCGCCGCCGAGGCGGCCGCCCTCCGCGAGCGCTGCACCGCGCTGATGCAGGCGCTGGCCGACAACTCGTGATCCACCGCCTGTCTTCCGGGACGCGAAACGGGGTGCGCCGGGACTTCCGGCGCACCCTGCTCGTAGCGGCCTGCCTGGCCCCGTCGCTCGCGCGCGCCCAGGGACTTCCCGCGTCGACGCTCTCGGTGGAGCGCGGGGGGAGATGGGTCACCTGGTGGCGGTCGGGCCGGGCGCCCGCCGCGTGGACGGCGCCGCTCCCGGCGCTCGCAGGCGCGGTGCGCTGGCACACGGAGCGGCCGGGGCTCGAGCGCGCCGAGCTGCGCGTCGCGGGGACGGGAGAGGCGCGGCGGCTGCGCGTCGTGCTGGTCCGCGCGGACCCCCGCCGTCTCCGCTTCGGGGTGCGGGGCGCCACGCGGATGGAGGGGCTGCTGGGGAACTGGACCGTGGACTCGGCCTCCGCCGGGACCGTGCTGGCGATGAACGCGGGGCAGTTCTCCGGCGGCCGGCCGTGGGGATGGGTGGTGCGCGACGGGGTGGAGGAGCAGGCGCCCGGCGCCGGACCGCTGGCGATGGCCTTCGTGGCCGACAGCGCCGGCGCGGTGCGGCTGGTCACGGCGGGCGAGCTCGCCGCCGTCCGCGCGCGCGGCAGGATCGCCGCCGCGTTCCAGAGCTATCCCGCGCTGCTGCTGGATGGCGGCCGCGTCCCCACGCCGCTGCGCGCCCCCGGCCGCGGCGTGGACGTGGAGCACCGCGACTCGCGCCTCGCCCTCGGCATCCTCCCCGATGGCCGGCTGCTGATCGCGCTCACGCGCTTCGACGCGCTGGGCGGCGCGGTCGACGAGCTCCCCGTGGGCCCCACATCGCCCGAGATGGCGGCGCTGATGGGCGCGCTTGGGTGCCGCCGCGCGATGCTGCTGGATGGCGGCATCTCCGGGCAGCTCCTCGTGCGTCCGCGCGCGGGGGCGCCGCTGGCGTGGCGCGCGTGGCGCCGCGTGCCCCTGGGCCTGGCCGCCACCCCGCGCTGATCCGCCGCGCGGGACGACCCCCGCCGGTCCACGGAGGCCGGCGGACCGATCGAAGACGACGCTCGCGCGAACGCCGAATCGCGGCGGGGCCAGGAGGCCTCGCCGCGGTTCGGTTTTTCGATCGGATGCGAATCAGCTCTGGTCGGTGCCGGAGATCGCCAGCGCCCAGGCGGGCGGCGTCAGCGAGCGCGTGGCGTGGAGCTGGATCACCGCGTCCACCAGCTCGCGGCGATAGTTCTCACGCTGCTCCTCGGGCACGGACCACGAGAGCACGTCCAGCACCGCCTCGGCATCGGCGGTCGGGAGTGCGTCGTCCGGCGCCTCGGCCACGCCCTCGCGAAGCTCGCGGGCGTACCACTTCTTCCAGAGGCGCGCGTTCCGCTCGTAGGGCACGGACCCGTCGATGAACTTCTTGGTCGCGCCCACCTTCACGCTGGCCGCCTTGGCGACCTTGCGGAGGGAGGTGCGCGCCACGGTGCGACGGGCGTGCTCGCGGATTCGATCGATGGTGGGCTCGCCGGCGCGGTCAGCCACGGGCCCCTCCTTTCCTGGCAAAGGAGCCCTGGAGGGCGCGAAGTTGCGCGTACACGATAGTCACTCGGGGTTGGATGACACTCCACACATTAGCGTCCGCATCTGGACCATGCAAGATGCAATTGCGCGGCAACTGCACAGATATACAGCGTAGACGGGTGGACGTTTGTGCCAGCGGTGGCCGGAAGCGTTCGGATTCAAGCACTTGAGCGATAATCCGCGTGGAAGGTGGGAAGGGTACGGCGGGAACGTACGAAGGTGCGGCGGCGCCGCGTCCGGGGCCAGTATTCGTCCGTGAACGGCCGATTCGCAAGGGTTTTCCGCGTGGAGCTGCGAAGCGGTTTGCGGCTGGCGGGGCCGCGCGGGTATATCTTCCCCCTCCTGTGGTCACTGGCCGGTCCCTCGTTTCCGGAGCGAAAGATCGATGAGCCGCACAAGATTGGTGCGCCGCATGGGTGCGGTGGTGTTGCTTTGCGCCACATTCGGGTGCGCCACGGCCCGTCCGGCGCCCGAATCCACCGCGCCCGACGGGCGCGAGCGTGAGATCGTGGCCACGCTGCAGGCCTCCGCGCAGGCGTGGAACCGAGGCGACCTGGACGGCTTCCTGCAGCCGTACCTGGATTCGCCCGCGACCAGCTACATCGAACGCGACGTGGTGCGCGGCGTCCCCGCGATCCGCGCGAGCTACGCGGGGAGCTGGTTCCGCACCGGCCGCCCCGCGGGCGAGCTGGCGTACGACCGCATCGAGGTGCGCCCGCTGGGGCGCGACTACGCGCTGGTGGTCGGCCACTGGACGGTGACCAACCGCGAGACGCACCAGCCGCGCGGCGGGATCTTCTCGCTCACCTGGTTCCGCTCGCCGCGGGGGTGGCGCATCATCCACGACCACTCGTCGTGAGGCGCGCCGGGTAGCGCGCGCGGGCGCCGCCGATCGCAGGCGGAATCCAGCATCTACTCTCGAATTGCGTGTGGCCCGGGATTCGGTTACCATCGGCGTGGGGGGCGGGGAAGGCCCGTCTCCCACGCCGTTTCTCATCCGCAGCCGCCAGGACCGCATGAGCGCACCGGGAGGCCGCAGCATCGTGCCCCCGCCGCCGCCCACGCCGATCGAGCGGTTGCTGTCGCCCTTCGGCCGGTTCGCGCGGACGGAGTCGGCCGGCGGGCTGGTGCTGATCGCATCGACGCTCGCCGCGCTGGTGGCCGCCAACGGCCCGTGGGCCGGGGCGTACCACCACCTCTGGGAGACGCCGCTCTCGCTGCGGCTGGGGCGCTTCGCGCTCGACTACTCGCTGCACCACTGGATCAACGACGGCCTGATGGCCGTGTTCTTCTTCGTGGTGGGGCTGGAGATCAAGCGCGAGGTGCTGGTGGGCGAGCTGGCCAGCGCCCACCGCGCCGCGCTCCCCATCGCCGGCGCGCTGGGCGGGATGGTGGTTCCCGCGCTCCTCTTCACCCTGATCAACCTGGGCGGCCCGGGCGGGGCGGGGTGGGGGATCCCCATGGCCACCGACATCGCCTTCGCCATGGGCGTGCTGGCGCTGGTGGGGAACCGCGCCCCCGCGCCGCTCAAGATCTTCCTGGCCGCGCTCGCCATCGCCGACGACATCGGCGCCGTGCTGGTGATCGCGGTCTTCTACACGGCCCGCATCGACTCCGGCGCGCTCTTCCTGGGGCTGGGGCTGATCGTGGCGCTGGCGGCGTTCAACAAGCTGGGCGCGCGGCGGCCCTACGTGTACGTGGTGCTGGGGCTGGCCGTGTGGGTGTGCTTCCTGAAGAGCGGGGTGCACGCCACCGTGGCCGGGGTGCTGGTGGCGATGACCATTCCCGCGCGGACGCGCATCGACACCGGCGACTTCTCGGAGCGCGGCCGCGCGATCCTGGATGCGTTCGACCGCGCGGGGCCCGATGGCGAGAACCTGCTGACGAACCGCGGGCAGCAGGCCGCCATCATCGAGCTGGAGAGCACCGCCGAGGCCGCGCAGGCGCCGCTGCAGTGGATCGAGCACTCGCTGCAGCCGTGGGTGGCGTTCGTCATCATCCCCCTCTTTGCCTTCGCCAACGCGGGCGTGGAGCTGAAGGGCGAGCTGGCGCAGGCGTTCACCAGCCCGGTCACGCTGGGGGTGCTGCTGGGGCTGTTGATCGGCAAGCCGCTGGGGATCACCCTCTTCGCCTGGCTGGCCGCCCGGCTCGGGCTGGCCGCGCTCCCCGAGGAGTGCAGCTGGCGCGCGCTGCACGCGGTGAGCTGGCTGGGCGGCATCGGCTTCACCATGTCGCTGTTCATCACCGCCCTGGCGTTCACCGACGAAAGGCTGGTGAACGACGCCAAGGTGGGGATCTTCGCCGCCTCGCTCCTGGCCGCGGTCATCGGCGCGCTGCTGATCCGCCGCCAGCGGCCGACGGACGTTCCCGAGGTGCCCGGCGACGAGGTTCCGCAGCTCGAGCCGGTTGCCGCGAGGGGTTGAACGCGGGCCGTAAAGCTGCTGGATTTCGGGCGGAGAGAACAGAGTGACGTATTTCCGGGCGGGAGGCGGAGGTGCGGCCGGGTGCACGTTTCGCCGGCAACCGCGGGGGGTCACATGGAGAAACGGAAGCACGGAAGATGAAAACGGAGGTCGGACGCGGCGCTCCCTTTTGGCCAGATCCGCGTGAAGCCGTTCGCTTGGTGATGCTTGGGATGGAGATGCGTCTGGATGCGGCGCGAAGGGGCCAGCCGGCGTGCTGGCGGTGGCGGAAACGGGGCGAGGCCCGCCCGATCGAAATCGGACGGGCCTCGTCGCCCATGCGGTCTCACCCTCTCGTCGAGCCCTTCGCCACTCAGCCGTGCCCACCCGGAGGACGCAGACTACACGTGAGGTGGGGGTCAGGTCGGCATTCTCGTGTTCGCCGGTCTCGTGATACAGTACCGACCGTACGTCCTTGTTGTTTCTGCGGGTCGATTAGGAAACCATGAGTGGCCCCTCACCGTTTCCGCAGAGTGCCCTACGGTTCGTCCCGGGCCGGGGTTTCACCGCGTTGGCACATCCTTCTGACGCACCGTGCGCGGAAAAGGTTGTAACGCCCCTCGCGCCGGCCGTCTTCCTGTAGACACACGTCTCCATCCGCACCCTCAACCCATCCATCCGGCCTAATGGAACAGCCATCTTCCGCCGTGCTGAAGGAGCTGCGGCAGATCCCCGGCGTGGGAAAGTCGATCGCCATGGACCTGTGGGAGCTGGGGTTCCGCTCCGTGGCCGAGCTCCGCGACCGCGACCCCGCCGCGATGTACGAGCGCTTCTGCGAGATGCGCGGGCAGCACATCGACCGGTGCATGCTGTACGTGTTCCGCTGCGCCGTCTACTACGCCTCCACCTTCCCGCACCAGCCGGACAAGCTGCTCTGGTGGAGCTGGAAGGACGAGGCGTACCCCACCGAAGGAACCGGCGCGTGGGCCGCCGACCGGCAGAGCTGATCTTCCGTCGTCCCCGAACTCCGGCTCGGCACGAGTTTCGTCAAGAAGAGAACACGGGAACGACAACGGAGGGAACGGAACTACAACGGTTGAATCCCGCGCAGTCCAACCGTTGTGGTTCCGTTTTCCCCGTTGTGGTTCCGTGTTCTCCTGTCAGGATCGCGTCGGTCTGCGAGAAGATTGGTGTGACCGCATGGGGCCTGCCGGTTGATTCACCCGCCGGCGCGGCGTATCGTTCGAGCGCTTCACCGATCCTCACCCGTGGTGCCCGGCTCTCGGGCGTTCCTCGCATCTCCCATCGATGAGCGATCTTCCGGATCGCGTGGCGGCGCTCTCCCGCGCCAAGCGCGCGCTGCTGGACAAGGTGATGGCGCTGGCGCCGCAACCCGCCGGGATCCCCCGCGCGCCCGCCGGGCCGGTGCCGCTCACGCTCGAGCAGCGGCGGCTGTGGTTCCTCCATCGCCTGGCGCCCGACGCGTCGATCTACACCATCCCCATCGGCTACCGGCTGCGCGGCCGGGTGGATGCGGAGGCGCTGCGCTCCGCCGTCCACGCGCTCGTCGCGCGCCACGACGCGCTGCGGATGACGGTCGCCGAAGCCGGCGGCGAGCCGGTGCAGGCGGCGGGGGACGAGCCGCGCTTCGGATGGGAGACGGCGGTGGCCGCGGGGCTGACGGATGCAGAGCGCGAGACGGACGCGCGCCGCCTGGTGCGTGACTTCCTGGCGCGCCCGTTCGACCTGGCGAACGGCCCGCTGCTGCGCGCGCTGCTGGTGCGCGTGCGCCAGGGCGAGCACGTGTTCGCCCTCTCGCTGCAGCACGTGGCGGGCGACGGGTGGAGCACCGGCATCGTCCGGCGCGAGGTGGCGGAGCTGTACGCGGCGGCGGTGGAGCGCCGTTCGCCCACGCTCCCGCCGCTGGCGGCGGAGTTCCGCGACTTCGCGGCGTGGCAGCGGCGCGCGCTGGGCGACCGCGTCTTCCACGCGGACGCGGAGCACTGGGCGCGCGAGCTGGCCGGCGCGCCGCACGTGTTCGAGATCGTGCCCGACCGTCCCCGCCCCGCGCTGCAGGAGTTCGCGGGCGCCAAGGCCGTGCGCACGCTGCCGCCCGAGCTGGCGGCGGGCGTCGCCGCGCTCGCCCGGCGCGAGGCGACCACGCCGTTCGCCGTGCTCGTGGCCGCCTGGGGCGAGGTGCTGCACCGCCACGCGCGGCAGGACGACTTCCTTCTCGGCACCCTGGTGGCCAACCGCTGGGCGCCCGAGATGGAGGCGATGGTCGGCTTCTTCGCCAACACCGTTCCCCTCCGCTTCCGCTACACCGGCGACGAGTCGGTGCGCGACGCCCTGCGCGCGGCGCACGCGGCGGTGGTGGGCGCGCGCGAGCACGCGCGGCTCCCGTTCGACCGCATCGTGGAGATCGCCTGCGCGCGGCGCGACCCCAGCCGGCCGCCTCTGGTGCAGTCGGTGATCGTGATGAGCGACGGGGCCAGCGGCGCGCTCCCGCTCCCCGGCGCCGAGGCGTCGTTCGAGGTGGTGGACTCCGGCTCCAGCGCCTTCGACATGACGCTGGTGATCGAGGACCTGGGCGACCGCCTGCACGCCGAGCTGCAGTTCGCCACCTCGCTGTACGATCCGCCGACCGCGTACCGGCTGCTGGCGCGCTTCGAGGCCGTTCTCCGCGGCTTCGCAGCGAACGCGGGGCAGCCGCTGGCGGCGGTGCCGATGATGGACCCGGCGGAGCGCCGCCACGTGACGCTGGGGGTGAACCGGACCGAGCGCGTGCTCCCCCCGCTGTGCATCCACCACCTGTTCGAGCGGATGGCTCGCCAGCGGCCGCACGCCGCCGCCATCCACTTCGGCGAGGCCGGCGAGGTGACGTACGGTGAGCTGAACGCGCGCGCCAACCGCGTCGCCGCGCGGCTGCGGCGGCTCGACGCGGGGGTGGAGCGGCGCATCGGCGTGTGCATGGCGCGCACGCCGGAGATGGTGGCCGCGCTCCTGGGCGTGCTCAAGGCCGGCGCCGCGTACGTCCCCGTCGATCCCGCGCATCCGCCCGCGCGGGCCGCGGCCGTGCTGCGCGGCGCGGGCGCCGGCGCGGTGCTCACGGACACCGCGTCGCGCGGCACGCTCGCCGAGGCGGGGATCCTCGCCATCGACCTGGACCAGGCGGATCTCGCCGGCGAGAGCGCGGAGGACGTGGACGGGGGCGCGTCTCCCGCGAACGTGGCGTACGTGATCACCACCAGCGGGAGCACGGGCGGGCCCAAGGGCGTGGAGATCGAGCACCGCTCCGCCGTGGCGCTGATCGACTGGGTGCGGAGCGCGGTGGACGAGGCCGACCGCGCCTCGGTGCTGGCGTGGACCACCATCGGGTTCGATCCCGCGCTGATGGAGATCTTCGGCACGCTCGGCTGGGGCGGAACGATCGTGCTCGCCGGCGGGCCGATGGAGGCGGTGCCGGCCCGCCGCGAGCCGCGGCTGGGGTTCATCGTTCCCTCGGTGGCCGCCGAGCTGCTGCGCGAGAACCGGCTGCCGCCCACGGTGCGCGTCTGGATGATCGGCGGCGAGGCCGTGCCCGCGCCGCTCGCGCGGCAGCTGTACGCCACCGGCGAGGTGCGGCGGCTGGTCAA
>Ga0247773_1000016_pt1 | contig 71564 bp, 15 predicted proteins | sample UWRJL092311B6_FD_179934 | JGI IMG/M metagenome (GOLD analysis project Ga0247773, IMG submission 179934) | Plant litter microbial communities from Arlington Agricultural Research Station in Wisconsin, United States - UWRJ-L092-311B-6 | ecosystem: Environmental > Terrestrial > Plant litter >... | reverse complement strand
CTGGCCCCGGGCGTGACGGGGACGCTGGCGACGCTGCCGGCCGGCGCGCGGGTGGGCACCAGTTCGCTGCGCCGCCGGGCGCAGCTCTGCGCCGCGCGGCCCGACCTGCGGGTGCTCGACCTCCGCGGCAACCTCAACACCCGCCTGGCCAAGCTCGACCGCGGCGACTACGACGCCATCGTCCTGGCCGCGGCGGGCGTCCTGCGATTGGGGTGGGAGGACCGCATCGCCGCCTACCTCGACCCCGCCGAATGGCTTCCGGCGGTGGGGCAGGGCGCGCTGGGCGTGGTCGCCCGTTCGGGTGACGGGCGAATCCGTGCGCTGCTGGCCGATTTCCACGATCCGCTCACCGCCGCCTGTACCGCCGCCGAGCGCGCCTTCCTCGCGGCGCTGGAGGGCGGCTGCCAGATCCCCATCGGCGCGCTGGCGACGCTGGACGACGAGGGATTGACGCTGCACGGGCTGGTGGCCGACGTCGACGGCGCGGACGTGCTGCGTGACTCCGTCTTCGTCGCGGGCGACGCGTGGACGGTGACGTCGGCCGACGCGGGGCGCGCCCTCGCCGCGCGGATGCTGGAGCTGGGCGCGGGCGAGGTGCTGGCGCGCGTGCGCGGCGATAGCCCGCGCGTGCCCGAGCCGGCCGCGCCATGAGCGACCCCGCCTTCACTGGCCCCGACGCAACCGACCCCGCGTCGATCGATCCCGCCGTGGTCGATCCCGCCGACAAGATCCTCTCGGCCGATCAGCTGGTGGAACGATTGGGACGTCCCCGGACGCGGCGCGTGGTCTTCACCAATGGCGTGTTCGACGTCCTTCACCGCGGCCACGTGGACTATCTCGCCCGGGCCAGGGCGCTGGGCGACGTGCTGGTGGTGGCCGTGAACACCGACGCGAGCGCGCGGCGGCTGGGGAAGGGCGACGGTCGCCCCATCAACCCGCTGGACGACCGTGCCTACGTGCTGGCCGGCCTCGCCTCGGTCAGCTACGTGACGCACTTCGGCGAGGACACGCCGCGCGAGCTGATCGCCCGGCTCCTCCCCGACGTGCTGGTGAAGGGCGGCGACTACACGCGCGAGACGATCGCGGGGGCGGAAGAAGTGGAGGCGGCGGGGGGACGGGTGGAGACCATCCCGCTGGTGCCGGGAAGATCGACGACGAGCATCGTGCAACGCATTCGCCAGGGGGGCCGGGATGACGGGTGAGGAGACGGCGAGGAACGACGGACGCACGCCCGGGCAGTCGCGCCCGCTGCGGCTGGAGCGCGGCGTGTCGGAGCATGCCGAGGGATCGTGCCTGATCACGGTGGGCCGCACGCGCGTGCTCTGCACCGCGTCGGTGGAAGAAGGCGTGCCGGGGTGGAAGAAGGGGAAGGGCGAGGGGTGGGTGACGGCGGAGTATTCGATGCTGCCGCGCGCCACCAACACCCGCAACCGCCGCGAGCGCGGGCAGATCGGCGGCCGCACGCAGGAGATCCAGCGGCTGATCGGCCGTTCGCTTCGTTCGTGCGTGGACATGAAGGCGCTGGGCGAGCGCACCATCACCATCGACTGCGACGTGCTGCAGGCCGACGGCGGCACGCGTACGGCCTCGGTCACCGGCGGCGCCGTGGCCCTCTACGACGCCTGCGCCTGGGCCGCGCGGAAGGCGGGGATGTCCGCCTCTCCCTTCGGCGAGTTCGTGGCGGCGGTGAGCGCGGGGATCGTGGGCGGGCGGCTGCTGCTGGACCTGGACTACTCGGAAGATTCGGGGGCCGAGGTGGACCTGAACCTGGTCGCGCGCGAGAGCGGCGGGATCATCGAGGTGCAGGGCACCGGCGAGCAGGGCGAGTTCACCCCGCGGCAGCTCTTCGAGCTCACCGAGATGATGATGGCCTCCGTCCGCGGCCTCCACGCCGCCCAGCGCCAAGCCGTCGGCGGATCGTAGCCGTGTCGGGTGTGATCCGACGTCCGCGTTCGCGGATCAACGGAACCGCAATGTCACACGGAGCAGCGGAGGGAACGGAGGAACTGCGCTGTTCCTCCGCTCCCTCCGTTCCTCCGTGTGACCCCGTCGTAAGGGAGATTCGATGACGCGCCTGCTGGTGGCGACGCGCAACCCCGGCAAGGTGCGCGAGATCCGCGAGATCCTGGCTGGGCACCCCCAGTTCGAGGTGGTGGGGCTGGGAGACCTGGGGATCGAAGAGACGCCGGAAGAGGACGCGCTGGAGGTGTTCGAGACGTTCGAGGAGAATGCGCTGGCCAAGGCCCGCTGGTTTGCCGCGAAGACCGGCGAGCTCACGCTGGCCGACGACTCGGGCATCTGCGTGGACGCGCTGGGCGGCGCCCCCGGCGTGCGCTCCCGCCGCTTCGCCGGCGAGGACGACGCGCGCGGCCTGCGCCAGGACGAGGCCAACAACGCGCTCCTCCTCCGCCGCCTCCTCGGGGTCCCGGCACAGGGGAGGACCGCGCACTACGTCGCCGCCGTCGCGCTGGCGGATGCGTCCGGACACGAGGAGGTCTTCACCGGCCGCTGTGACGGCGTGGTGCTCGACGCGCCCCGCGGCACCGGCGGCTTCGGCTACGACCCGCTGCTGTATCTGCCAGAGGAAGGGATGACGATGGCCGAACTGTCGTCCGAGCGAAAGAACGAGATCAGCCACCGGGGCCGCGGTGTGCGCGCGGCGGTCGCGGCGCTGCTTGCGGGATGGCCCGCCCGGGGTGGCGAGAGCCGCTGATCGGTGTGCTGCGGAATGGAACGACAGCCCGCGCGACCCGGTTGTCGCGCGGGCTGTTTCATGCGCTCGCCGTGCCTCAGCAGAGGTTGCTAGAACAGGTGAGCCGCGTGTTGCAGCCGGTGCCGCAGCAGGCCGTGCCGGTGGCGAGCGTGGCGGCGGCGTTGTTGCTGCTGTCGGTGGCGGCGGTCTCGAAGGTGGTGACCTTGAGCGCGTCCATGTCGAGCGTCATCTTGCCCATTTCACGTCCTCCTGCTGGGGTTTGTGAGCCGCCGGAATGGCGGTGCAAGGATTATATAAGTGCAGCAAACGGTAGTCCACGATTCGCTGACCAACTGTTTCCGTAGGGGCCATTGCTCGCATGCGCAACCAGGGTGTTCGTTCCGACGAGGCGAATCGTCCATTGAGTTTCGCCCAGCACGGTTGCCAGGAAACGCTACTCGTCGCGCAGCAGCGACAGCCGCACCTTCCGCTCGTCCAGCGTGAGGACCAGGGTGTCGCCGGCGCGCACCTGGCCCAGCGGGCCGGCGTCGATGAACTCCACGTAGACCTCGTCGCCCACCTGCACGCCGCCGCGGTAGCCGCGCGCGTACGCCACGGATTCCTTCCGGCGCGACTTCGCGTTGCTGCGCAGGTACACGCCGTTGTCGTTCATCAGCCACAGCCCGGGCGGGGCGCCGGTCTCCGGGTGGTCCACGTCCTCGTCCAGCGCCGCATCGGGGGCGTGCAGGTCCACGCCGGCGGCCACGTACCGCTGCGCCTCGGTCAGCAGCCGCACCGGCGCGGCCAGTGCCTCTTCCACCAGCGCCCGCACCTCGGCGCCCTCGAACTCGTACCGCTGCGGCATCCGCTCGTCCTCCTCCATGCCAATGTCCTGTGTCCCGTGAACGGCGCCGTTCGCCTGCAGATAGTCGGGATCCCGGCTTCTTCCCGCAACGGGGGTTTTGTGGCACCCGGTCAGGTCATCCGCCCGCTTTGCACGCGCGGGTTCCATGCCTGCGGGCCCGACCGCCGCGGGGCCGCGCCGTGCCGGGGGCGGGGAGCCACGCTCGCGGCAGGTGCCGGCGTGTTTCCGTGGTTGACGAGAACGGCCGGATTGGCTATCTTTTTCGCCTGTCGGACAGTTCGGGGCGTGGCGCAGCCCGGTAGCGCATCTGCTTTGGGAGCAGAGGGTCGCCGGTTCAAATCCGGCCGCCCCGACTGGGTCGGAGCGGCCGAAGCATGGACGCGCCGGCTTGATGGGCAGTACCTGCGCCAGTAGCTCAGGTGGATAGAGCAACAGCCTTCTAAGCTGTGGGTCACAGGTTCGAGTCCTGTCTGGCGCGTGGCAAAGGGCAGGGAAGGCCGGGCAGGCGCAGGGTTGGTGCGGGTGGCTGGTGATGGACTTACGGTGGGCGTAGCTCAGTCGGTTAGAGCGCCAGGTTGTGGCCCTGGAGGTCGGGGGTTCAAGTCCCCTCGCTCACCCCTTGTAAACGGCCGTCAGAACGTAGCTTACGTTCGGCGGCCGTTTCGTTGTTCTTTCATTTTGCCAGGATCTGTGCCAAGAAAACCGCTAGAGTCTCGCTTGGGCGAGGGTTGCGGTGGGTGTAACCCACTTGGCGGAAACGTGAGCCGGGCTCAGGTCCTGAACCCTGCGTGTCCCGTACATGTGCAGCCGGCGACCATTCTCCCCCACACACCGCACAGAAGGGCCAAGCCCCCTCGATTGGTGCGGGGGGTGATGACGGCCTCCGTGTGCGTTGCCAACTCGACGACCATCTGATCGACGGGGACCACTCCGTCCAAACGGGAAGTAGGGCGCTATACTGAGATCGGACACCGTGTTCTGAGGCTTGAGCGTGAATGGGAGCTTAGACAACTCCATTCTGCTCAACCGCAGGCCGGGTCCATTTTGTTTACGCCCTACCTGCAACCAAATCGACTCCCGCGCGCGCCGGTGCAATGGGCGGGCGCCGCTGGACGGCGGGACCTCCTCTTTCCGCCGCGCGATCCGTGCGTCGCCCGCCCGCTTGGCTCCAGGGTCGGATCGGCAACGATCGGCGGGCCAGCCGCTCCCGGAGTGGCCCCATCACGGACCGCCGGTTCCGCTTCGGGAACGCGGCCCTTGACGGTACTCCTGCAACCCGCCAATATATTGACAGGCTGTTAATGCATTGACATCGCAAGGGAGGGCTCCATGCCGGCTCGGCACCCGCTCGACCAGCTCGGCCGCCGCGAGCGGCAGATCATGGACATCCTGTTCCGCTCCGGCCGTGCCACTGCCGCCGACGTCCAGGCGGCGCTGGGTGAGCCCGTGAGCAACTCGGCGGTGCGCGGGATGCTGCGCTACCTGGCCGCCAAGGGGTACGTGACCCACGAGCAGGACGGGCCACGCTACGTGTACTTCCCCGTAGGGCGCCCGGAAGAGGTGCGGCGCTCGGCGCTGCGGCACCTGGTGAACACCTTCTTCCGCAACTCGCCCAGCTCGGCCATCGCCGCCATCCTCGACATGGCCGAGGAGCCGCTCCCCGAGGCCGAGTACCGCCGCCTGGCCGGGTTGCTCGAGCAGGCCCGCCAGCCCGTGGAGGCCCGGTGAGCGCCGCCGCCGGCGTGGCCGGCTTCCTCCTCTCCGTGGCGCTGAAGGCCACATTGATCCTGGTGCTGGCCGCCGTGGCCGAGCGCCTGGTGCTCCGGCGCGCCTCGGCCGCCGCGCGGCATCTGCTGTGGAGCTTCGCCCTGGCCGGGGTCCTCCTCCTCCCGCTACTCGACTCCGTCCTCCCCGCGTGGCGCCCGCTCCCGGACGCCGTGGAAGCCCCCGCGCTCCTCCGCCGCTCCGCGCCCATGCCCGCACCTTCAGCCGCTGCCACGCAGCGGGCCATCGAGCCGGGAACGCCGTCGGACGTGTCCATCGCCGCCGCGCCGGAGGCCGTGCCGGTCACGCCCGTGAGCCGCGCGGAAGCGCCGGCATCGATCCCGTGGGCGGCGCTCCTGCTGGCCGGCTACGCGGCGGGCGTGCTGCTGCTGCTGGGGCGGGTGGTGGCCGAGCACCGCGTGGTGCGCCGCCTGGGGTGCGGCGCCACCCCCGTGCGCGATGCAGGGTGGGGCGCGCTGCTGCAGTCGGTCGCGGCGCACGCCGGGGTCCGCCGCCCGGTGGCGCTCCTGCGCAGCGACGGCCCCACCATGCCGCTGACGTGGGGCGTGGTGCGACCCGCCGTCCTCCTCCCCGCCGACGCGGACGAGTGGCCGGAGGCGCGCCGGCGAGCGGTGCTGATCCACGAGTTGGCGCACGTAGCCCGGCACGACTGCCTGACCCAGACGCTCGCGGCGATCGCGTGCGCGCTGTACTGGCCGCACCCCGGCGTGTGGGGCGCCGCCCGCCGCTTGCGCGTGGAGCGCGAGCTGGCGTGTGACGACCAGGCGCTGGCCCGCGGGATCGTCCCGTGCGACTACGCCGGGCACCTGCTGGAGCTTGCGCGCAGGCTCCGCTCGCCGCGCGCACTGACGGCGGTGGCGGTGAGCATGGCCAGCCCGTCGCACCTGGAACTGCGGCTGCTGGCCGCCATCGACGGCGCGCGTGTCCGCACCGCGCCGGGGCGGCGCGCCACCCTTCTCGGCGCCGCCATCACCGCGCTCCTCCTGGTTCCCATCGCCGCGATCCGGGCCACCGCCGAAGCCGCGGAGGCGGGCGGACGCCCCGGAGCCACCCCCGGCGACGGGCGCGAGGCGCCGGCGAGCGTGCGCGCGCTGGCCGGCACGGCCGCCACGGATGGCGGCGTCGCCGCGGTGCCGCCGGCGGGCGGTGCGGGCGGGCCGTTCGAGGGCGAATGGACGGTGCGCATGGCCGGGCCGGCGGAGGTGGGCCGGGCCGAGGGGATGGTGCATGTGGCGCTGCGGACGCCGGGGCTCAACACCTTCTACGTTCCTGTCGGCGAGCTCCAGGGGCTGACGGCCGAGCGCATCACCCGCGGCGAAGAGGGGTTGGTGCACTTCCGCCTGCGGCGCGACGCGGGGACGTTCGCATTCGAGGGGGCGTTCCGTGGCGGGCGGGGGAGCGGGCGCTTCGGCTTCACCGCCGACCCCGCCTTCGCCGACGCGCTGGCGCGCCGGGGGATGCAGCGGCCCACGCCCGAGCAGCAGTTCTCACTGGGGCGGCACGGCGCCACGCTGGCCTTCCTCGACGAGCTGGCGGCGCAGGGCTACGCCGTGCCGAGCACCGAGGCGTTCGACCGCGCGGCCATGAGCAGCGCCGACCTGGCGTACCTCCGCGAGATGGCGCGCCTGGGGTACCGGCTGGGCACGCTCGACGCGCTCGTGGACGTGTCGGACGAGGGCGTGGGCCCGGCCTACGTCGGCGAGCTCGCGGCGCTGGGATACCGCGGCCTCCCCGCGGCCGACCTGGTGCGGCTCCGCAACGAGGGGATCGACGCGGCGTTCGTGCGGCGCGCCAACGCCTCGGCCGGGCGCGTGCTCGCGGTGAACGAGCTGCTGTCGGCGAAGATGGACGGCGGCAAGGACGGCGCGGGCTCCGCTTCCGACGCGTCGGAGGCGGTGGGCGCCGGGTCGGCGGCGTTCGAGCCGGCCATGGCGGCGAGATCGGCGGCCCCGGCCGATGCGCCGTCGCAGGCCAAGCCGCTGACCGGGCGTTGGGTGCTGTCGGGCGGCGCCGCGGCGCCACGGCTGGAGCTGCTCTGGGACGACGACACGCAGTGGCGGCGGCCGATCGCGCTGGCCGAGCTGAGCGGGATGTCGGCCGGCGATCTCGGCACGTCGGCATCGCGCGCGGTCTCGTTCCGCATGGCGCAGGACGCGGGGAGCTTCGAGTTCGAGGGCGCCGTCCACGGCGGCGGCGGCAACGGGCGGTTCCACTTCCGCCCCAACCACGCGTTCGCCGGCACCCTGCGCTCGCTGGGGGTCGCGGGGGTGGGGGGTGCGCTGAGCGACCACCAGCTCAAGAACCTGGCGTTCGGCGGGATCGGCGCGGACGAGGTGCGCGGGTTCCTCGGCTTGGGCTACACGCGGCTCACCCTGACCGAGGTGGTGGACCTGGCCGTCCGCAACGTCACCCCCGAGTACGCGCAGGCCATGCGGTCGCTGGGCGTGCGGGGCGCCGGCACGGTGGACGGCGTGATCGAGCTGCGCTTTCACGGCGTGACCCTGGCGTACGTGCGCGAGCTGGGCACGCTGGGCTATCACCAGCTTTCCGTCGACCAGCTGTCGGAGATGTGGCGGGCAGGCGTCACCCCCGCGTTCATCCGCGGCGCGCGCCAGAACGGCGGGCGCGACCTGACGCCCGAGGCGCTGATCGAGCTGAAGGAAGCCGAGCGCGAGCGCAGCCGGTAAGCCGCCGCGGCTCTCGCGTCGCTTTGCGCGAGACGGCGGACGCGAACGACGGACGAGGACGCAGGGACCCGCGAGGGCCCTGCGTCCTCGTCTTTTTTCATCTTCGGATGCGAAGGGTCATCGTGGATCGCCCCGCGACAAACCAAGGCATCGTCCGTTTTCGCTCGGATCGACGAGCAAACCCAATGTCATCCTGAAGGAGCCGCCGCGCCGGATCCGCGTCCGCACCCTCACTCCGGCAGCGACGGAAGGATCTATCGCCTGCGCCCGGAATCCACCGTTCGAAGCGCGGCGATGGCAGTCCTGCGCCTCGGCCGGACTGGGTTCCGGGCCCGTCTTTAGATCCTTCGGCCTGCAAGATGATCCTATTCCGCAGGTTGTGACGTGATCGGCCGCAGGATGCTTTCCTCGGTTTCGCGCGGATCGATGAGCATCCAGGCGTCTCCTCGCCCGCGACAAACCCATGTCGTCCTGAAGGAGCCGCCGCGCCGCATCCGCATCCGCACCCTCACTCTGGAGGCGAGTGCAGGATCTATCGCCTGTGCTCGGAACCGGTCGTCCGAAGCGCATCGTCGGCACCACCACCCACAGCAGCCACCGCCCACCCCCGGAATCGAACGCCTCGTCACGAGTCCCTTCCATCCCAGACGGACTGCACCTTACGATGCATGGGACGATCGTCCACCGGTACGCTCTGTACAGGACACAGAGAGCACGGCAGGCGCCGGACGTCTCGACTCCCTCTCACCGCCGCACGGAACGCTCGAGCGGCCGGGTTGGCCGTGCCCGAATCATCTCGTCTCCCGGCTGCGACGGCTGAGCGGATTGTCTCAAAAATCTCATGTTTCTCCCCAGGACCAACGCTGTCCAAGTGTTGCAATCACGTCGGAAAGGAAGGAGCCGGGTTGCCCGCAATGGAGGATCTGTTTATAGTGGCTGAGCTGCATGCGGATCCTTTTGATCAGGACGTTCCTTCCTGCGTTTCATTAGGTCTCAATAGGTGCTTATCTCAGCGCGCGCCTGTGTTGACGGCGCGTGTTCGTTTACCGTCGGATCTGTGCGGGTTTTGTGCGCGGGGTCCCTGCTGGCCGTCGCCGTAGACCGCGGTGGACCATCACGTGAAGCAGGGGTGAGCCTCGCCGCCAGGCTCTTCACGCACGGGGCAGATCCCGTTTTACGACGCTCTGTACAGATTGGCCGCGCGCCGGACGAGCGGGTGCGCGGGGCGGGTGAATACGCATTGGGACGGCGGCGCCGCGGGGAGCGGGGCGTCGCGGCGGAACGTCCGGATATCGCAAGCCAGGGGTGACGGGGAGCGGATGAGCGAAGTCGCGTGGAACCGGGCTTTCCAGGGCCCGGCGGGCCTGGAAGAGGCGGAGCACCCCGGCGGCGCCGTGGTGGACGCGTATGCACTCACGCCCATGCAGCACGCCCTCCTCCTGCGCACCCAGCGCGACCCCCGCGGCGGGTTCTACATCCAGCAGTACGTGTGCACCCTGCGCGAGCCGGTGGTGGCCGCCGAGTTGCGCGCCGCGTGGGAGCGCGCGGTCGAACGCCACGCCGTGCTCCGCACCTCGTTCCACCTCGACGCCCTTCCCGAGCCCGAGCAGCGGGTGCACGCCCGCGCCCACCTGCCCTGGGCCGAGCACGACCTCCGCGCCCTCCCCGCCGACGGCGCCGAAGCGGCGCTGCGTGACTTCCTCCGCGACGACCGCCGTACCCCGTTCGCGCCGGGCGACCCCCCGCTCGCCCGCTTCACCCTCTTCCGCCTGGCCGACGACGACTACCGGCTCGTCTGGACCTCGCACCACGCGCTGATCGACGGCTATGCGCGCCGCCTCCTGCTGCGCGAGGTGTTCAGCGACTACGACGCCGCGGTCGACGGCCGCGAGCTCACGCCGGCCGCGCCGCGCCCGTACGCCGACTATGTCCGCTGGCTCCCGGATGCCGAGCCGCCGGAGACGCGGGCGTTCTGGGAGACCGCGCTGCGCGGCTTCGAGGCGCACAACGAGATGGTCCCCGAGGCGCCCGGGGGCGGCGGGGGCGAAGCGCGCGAGCGGTACCGCTTCGAGCTCCCGGCGGGGCTGGCGGCCGCGCTCCGGCAGCTGGTGCAGCGCGAGGAAGTGACCCTCAACACCGTGCTGCAGGGCGCCTGGGCGCTGCTGCTGAGCCGCTACACCGGCGACCGCGACGTGGTGTTCGGTGCCACCCGCTCGTGCCGCCGCAGCGGCTTCGAGGGGGTGGAGGGGGTGGTGGGGCTGCTCACCAACACCGTTCCCGTGCGCGTCCGCATCGACCCGGCGGGCTCGGTGGCCGACCACCTGGAGCGGATCCGCGCGCTGTGGACCGCGATCCGCCCCAACGAGCGCACCTTCCTGGCGCGCGTGCAGGAGTGGAGCGAGGTCCCCGGCGGAACCCCGCTCTTCCAGACCATGCTGGGGTTCGAGAACGAGACCACCGCCGACGCGCTCGGCCGGCTGGGCGATCACTGGGGGCACCGCAGCTTCGACCTGCTGCAATGGATCAGCTACCCGCTGGCCGTGCTGGCGCACGGCGGCGACACCATCTCGTTCGAGGTGGTCTACGACCCCGCTCGTCTCGAAGCGGCGGCGGTGCGGCGGCTGGCGGGGCACCTCACCCTCGCGCTGCGCGCCTTCGCCGAAGACCCGGCGCAGCCGCTGGGCGCCATCGAGATCCTTCCCTCCACCGAGCGCCGCCACCTCCTCGACGAGCTGAACCCCCCCGCGGCGCCCTACCCCGGCCCGGCGTGCATCCACGCCCTGGTGCGGGCGCAGGCGGCGCGCACCCCCGACGCGCCCGCCGTGACGTTCGAGCGCGAGACGCTCACGCACCGCGAGCTGCAGCGGCGCGCCCGCCAGCTCGCGCGCGTCCTGCGTCAGCGCGGCGTGGGCCCCGAGGTGCGCGTGGGCGTGTGCATGGAGCGCTCGCCCGAGCTGGTGATCGCCCTGGTCGCGATCCTCGAGGCCGGAGGCGCATACGTGCCCGTGGACCCCGACCATCCCCCCGACCGGCTGGGGTACGTGCTGGGCGATGCCGGGGTGTCGCTGGTGCTCTGCCAGCCGCACCTGGCCGCGCGGCTCCCCGCGGACGCGCCTCCGTCGCTGGCCGCCGAGCCGCTGTGGGCGCAGGCCGAAGGGGAAGACGACACGCCGGTGGAAGGAGGGGCGGAGCCGGGGAACCTGGCGTACGTGATCCACACCTCGGGGTCGACGGGGCGCCCCAAGGGGGCGATGAACACGCACGCCGCCGTGGCGAACCGGCTCCTGTGGATGCAGGAGGCGTACGGGCTGGATGAGTCGGACACGGTGCTGCAGAAGACGCCGTTCTCCTTCGACGTGTCGGTGTGGGAGTTCTTCTGGCCGCTGATGACGGGCGCGCGGCTGGTGCTGGCCCGGCCCGGCGGCCACCGTGACCCCGCGTACCTCCGCGAGGTGATGGAGCGCGAGGGCGTCACCACCGCGCACTTCGTCCCCTCGATGCTCGACGCCTTCCTGGAGGCCGGCGCCGCGCGGGCGCCGGCGCTACGCCGGGTGGTGTGCAGCGGCGAGGCGCTGACCTACGAGCTGCAGGAGCGCTTCTTCGCACGCTTCCCCGCGGTGGAGCTGCACAACCTGTACGGCCCCACCGAGGCCGCGGTGGACGTGACCTACTGGGCGTGCCGCCCGGGCGACCCGCGGCGGACGGTGCCGATCGGCCGGCCGGTGGTCAACACCCGCACCTACGTGCTGAACTCGCTGGGCGAGCTGGCGCCGCCGGGGGTGGCGGGGGAGCTGTACCTGGGCGGGGTGCAGGTGGGGCGGGGGTACCTGGCGCGCCCGGGGCTCACCGCCGAGCGCTTCGTCCCCGACCCGTTCGCCGGGGCGGGGGCACGGATGTACCGCACGGGCGACCGCGCCCGCTGGCTGGCCGACGGCGCGCTCGACTACCTGGGCCGCGCCGACCAGCAGATCAAGATCCGCGGCTTCCGCGTGGAGCCGGGCGAGATCGAGGCGGCGCTGCGCGAGCACGCGGGGGTGCGCGAGGCGGTGGTCACCGCGCGGCGCGTGGCGCTGGGCGACACCCGGCTGGTGGCGTACCTGGTGGCCGCGGGCGACCCCGTGCCCCCGGCCGAGCTGCGCGACCACCTGGCCGCGCGCCTCCCCACCTACATGGTCCCCTCGGTGTTCGTGGCGCTCGACGCCTTTCCGCTCACCCCCAGCGGGAAGATCGGCCGCCGCCTCCTCCCCGAGCCGCCCGCGACGGACGACGAGGGGTACGTGCCCCCCGCCACCCCCGCCGAGGAGGTGCTGGCCGGCCTCTTCGCCGGAGTGCTGGGGGCCGAGCGGGTGGGGATGACGGACGATTTCTTCGCGCTGGGCGGGCACTCGCTCCTGGCCACGCGGCTGGCGGTGCGCGTGCGCGACGCGCTGGGGGTCGAGATCCCGCTGCACGCGCTCTTCGACGCGCCCACCGTCCCCGCGCTGGCACGCGTGGTGGCCGAGCGGCGCGCCGCGGGGCGGGGGATCGCCGAGGCGCCGCCGGTGCGGCCCGCGCCGCGCGGGGCGCCGCTCCCCCTCTCGTTCGCGCAGGAGCGGCTCTGGTTCATCCACCGGCTGAACCCCGAGAGCGCCGCCTACAACGTCCCCGTCTTCCTCCGCCTCGACGGCGTCCTGAGCGTGGCCGCCCTGGAGCGCGCGCTGGGCGAGATCGTCCGCCGGCACCAGGTGCTGCGGACCACCTTCCCGGAGATGGACGGCGCGCCGGTGCAGGTGGTGGCGCCCTTCACCGGCTTCACCCTGCCGATGGAGACGCTCTCCGTCGGCAATGGGGACGCGGTGGAGCTCCGCGCCGCCGCCGAGGCCGGGCGGCCCTTCGACCTGGCGTCGGAGCTCGCCTTCCGGGCGGTGCTCCTCCGGCTGGGGAATGAACGGCACGTGCTGCTGATCACCCTCCACCACCTGGTGAGCGACGGGTGGAGCCTGGACCTGTTCTTCCGCGAGCTGGCGGCGCTGTACGGCGCGGAGATCGAGGGGCGCGCGTCGCCGCTGGCCGAGCTCCCGGTGCAGTACGCCGACTACGCGCTCTGGCAGCGCGAGCAGCTCCGCGGCGAGGCGCTGGAGCGACCGCTGGCCTACTGGCGCCAGCGGCTGGCCGGCGCGCCCGAGCTGCTGGAGCTCCCCACCGACCATCCCCGCCCGCCGGCCCCGTCGTTCGGCGGCGCCACGGTGCCGGTGGCGCTCCCGGCCGCGCTCTCCGCGCGGCTGCGGGCGCTGGGGCGGCGCGAGGGCGCCACTCCCTACATGGTCCTCCTCGCCGCGTTCCAGCTCCTCCTCGCGCGGTATTCCGGGAGCGACGACGTGGTGGTGGGGAGCCCCATCGCCGGGCGCACCCGCGGCGAGGTGGAGGGGCTGGTCGGCTTCTTCGTGAACACGCTGGTGTTGCGCACCGACCTGTCCGGCGATCCTCCCTTCCGCGAAGTGCTGCGGCGGGTGCGCGAGGCGGCGCTGGGCGCGTACGAGCATCAGGAGGTGCCCTTCGAGAAGCTGGTGGCCGAGCTGCACCCCGGCCGCACCCTCAGCCACGCACCGCTGGTGCAGGTGACGTTCGCGCTGCAGGGCGCCGAGGGGCCGCCGCGCACCCTCCCCGGCCTGGCCGTGACCGACATGGGCGCCGTCACGGGGACGGCCAAGTTCGACCTGTCCCTCGCCCTGACCGAGACCGCCGACGGGATCCGGGGCGGGTTGACATACAGCACCGACCTGTTCGAGCGCGCCACCGCCGAGCGGCTGGTGACGCAGCTGGGGCGCGTGCTGGAGCAGGTGGCGGACGACCCGGCGCGGCTCCTCTCCCGCCTGGCGCTGCTGGGCGCGGCGGAGCGGGCGCGGGTGGTGGAGGGATGGCGCGCGGCGCCGGCTGCCGCGCAGACCGGGCTCATCCACCAGCGCTTCGAGGCCGCCGCGCGGCGGGCGCCGGGCGCGGTGGCGCTGACGTGCGGCGAGGCGACCCGCACCTACGGCGAGCTGGACGCGCGCGCCGGCCGGCTCGCCCGCGCGCTGCGGCGGCGCGGCATCGGTCCCGAGGTGCGCGTGGGGCTCTGCCTGGAGCGCTCGGTGGACACCGTGGCCGCCATCCTGGGCGTCCTGAAGGCGGGGGGTGCGTACGTCCCCATCGACCCGGCGTACCCCGCCGAGCGCATCGCCTGGCTGCTGGAGGATTCAGGGGTGGCGCTGGTGGTGGCGCGCGAGGAGACCCGCGCCGCGATCCCCGCATCCCCCACCCCCGTGCTGTCGCTCGACGCCCTCCTCGCGGAGGGAGGCGACGACGACGCGGAGGAGCCGGGCGCGGAGGTATCCGCCGCGAACCCGGCCTATGTGATCTACACCTCCGGCTCCACCGGGCGACCCAAGGGCGTGGTGGTGACACATGCCAACGTGCTGCGCCTGTTCAGTGCCACAGAGCCGGTCTTCGGCTTCGGCGCGGACGACGTGTGGACGCTCTTCCACTCCTTCGCCTTCGACTTCTCGGTGTGGGAGATCTGGGGCGCGCTCCTGTACGGCGGCCGCCTGGTGGTCGTCCCGTTCGAGGTGAGCCGCGACCCGGCCGCCTTCCGCGCGCTCCTGGCGCGCGAGGGCGTCACCGTGCTGAGCCAGACCCCCTCCGCCTTCCGCCAGCTCGCCGCGGCGGACGAGGAGGCAGGCGTGGACAGCGATTCCGCGCTGGCGCTGCGCTGGGTGGTGTTCGGCGGCGAGGCGCTGGAGCCGCGCACGCTGGCGCCGTGGTTCGCCCGGCACGGCCACGCGCGGCCGCGGCTGGTGAACATGTACGGGATCACCGAGACCACCGTCCACGTCACCCTTCGCGCCCTCGCCCCGGCGGACGCCGAAGCCGGCGGAAGCATGATCGGCGGGGCGCTCGCCGACCTGGGCGTGTACCTGCTGGACGGCCACCTGGAACCGGTCCCCCCCGGCGTCCCCGGCGAGCTCGTGGTGGGCGGCGCCGGCGTGGCGCGGGGATATCTCCGCAACCCGGCGCGGACGGCGGAGCGGTTCGTTCCCGACCCCTTCTCCGGCATTCCCGGCGCGCGGATGTACCGCTCGGGCGACCGCGCCCGGCGCCGCGCGGACGGCGAGGCGGAGTACCTGGGCCGCGCCGACCAGCAGGTGAAGGTGCGCGGCTTCCGCATCGAGCCGGGGGAGATCGAGGCGGCGCTGCTGGCCCACCCCGGCGTGCGCGAGGCGGTGGTGGTGGCGCGCGAGGACGAGCCCGGGGCGCGGCGGCTGGTGGCCTACGTGGTGGCCGCCGATGCCGACGCGGCATCGCTCCGCGCCGGGGTGGCCGCGCGCCTCCCCGACTACATGGTCCCCGCGGCGTTCGTGCTGCTTGACGCCCTCCCGCTCACCGCGCACGGCAAGGTCGACCGCCGCGCCCTCCCGCGCCCCGACGGCCGCGAGGTGGCCGGCGAGTGGGTGCCCCCGCGCGGGCCGGTGGAAGAGGCGCTGGCCGCCGCTTGGGCCGAGACGCTGGGCGTGGAGCGCGTGGGCGCGCACGACAACTACTTCGCGCTGGGCGGCGATTCGATGGGCGCCATCCGGGTGCTGGCGGCGGCGCGCGCGCGGGGGATCCCCTTCTCCCTCCAGGAGCTGTTCCGCCACCAGACGGTGGCCGAGCTGGCCGCGCGGATCCGCCCCACCGCGCACGTCGGCGGCGACGTCGATGCCGATCGCGATGTCGACGTCGCTGTCGCTGTCGATACCGATGTCGATGCCGATGCCGATGGGGATGTCACCGCCGACGGGGACGCGGAGCCGTTCGCGCTCTTGGCCGCGGCCGACCGGGCGCGGGTGCCGGCGGGGGTGGTGGACGCGTATCCCATGACGCAGCTGCAGCAGGGGATGCTCTTCCACACCGAGAACGGCCGCGGGCACGCCGTCTACCACAACGCGCAGCTGTATGCGGTGCATGCGGCGTGGGACGAGGCGCGGCTGCGGCGCGCGCTGGCGGCGCTGGCGGCGCGGCACCCCATCCTGCGCACCTCGTTCGACCTGGCGGGCTTCTCCGAACCGATGCAGCGGGTGCACGGCGAGGCCGAGATCTCCCTGGCGGTAACCGACCTGAGCCATCTCGACACGCACGCGCGGCACGACGCGATCGAGGCGTGGGCCCACGCCGAGCCCGAGAGGCCGTTCGACTGGCGCGTGGCGCCGCTGATCCGCTTCCACGCGCACCTGCTGGCGCCCGGCGCCTTCCAGCTGGGCTTCACCAAGCACCACGCCATCCTCGACGGGTGGAGCGTGGCGCGGATGGTGGCCGAGCTCTTCGCCGAGTACGCGGGCCACGCGTCCGCCGCCCAGGCGCCGCCCGCTTCGGTGCTGCGCGAGTTCGTGCGGCGCGAGCGCCAGGTAACGGCGTCGGCCCGGGCGCGCGCCTTCTGGGCGGGCGCGCTGGAGGGCTCGGAACCCACGCTCCCCGCAGCGCTGGGCACGGCGGGCGGGGAAGGGAACCGTCTGCGTCGCGGCGCCGTTCCCGCCGGGGTGGCGGCCGCCGTGGCCGCGCTCGCGCGCCGCGAGGGGCTGCCGCTGAAGAGCCTGATGCTGGCCGCGCACCTGCGCGTGCTGGCCGCCACCAGCGGCGCCCACGACGTAACCACCGGCGTGGTGGTGAACGGGCGCCCCGAGGGCCCCCGGGCCGAGCACGCGCTGGGCTTGTTCCTGAACACGGTCCCCTGCCGCGTCCGTCTCTCGGGCGGGAGCTGGGCCGCGCTGGCGCGCGCGGCGTTCGAGTGGGAGCGCGCCATCCTCCCCTTCCGCCGCTTCCCCATGGCCGAGGTGCAGCGGATACGCGGCGGCCGGCGCCCGTTCACGGCGCTGTTCAACTTCGTCCATTTCGAGGCGATGGACGGCGCGGGCGGGCGGGAGCGGCGCCACACGGCCCACGCCCGCGCGATCAGCGGCACCAGCTTCCCCTTCGCCGCCACCTTCGAGCTGGCGGCGGGCGACCTGTTCGTATCCCTCGAGTACGACGCGGCGCGGTATTCCGACGCCGAGGCCGAGGCGCTGCTGGAGCGCTACCGTGCCGCGCTGGCCGCAATGGCCGCCGGCCCGCGCGCGCCGTACGCCGCCGCCAGCCTCCTCTCCGCCGAAGAGCGTGAGTGGATCGCGGCGCGCGACGGGTCCACGGTGGACGCGGCGCACGCGTTCGTCCCCGTCCACCGGCGGGTGGCCGCGCAGGCCGCGCGCACCCCCGGCGCGCCCGCGGTCTCGGCCGCGGACGGGGCGCTCAGCTACGCCGCGCTCGACCGCGCCAGCCGCCGGGTGGCCGCCGGCCTGCGCGCCCGGGGCGTGGGGCCGGACGCGTGCGTGGGCGTGTGCCTGGAGCGCGGCGCGCTTCTCCCCGTGGCGCTGCTCGCCGTGTTGCGCGCAGGCGCGGCCTACGTTCCGCTCGACCCCGCGCACCCTGACGCGCGCCTCACCGCGATGCTCGAGGACGCCGGCGCGCGCGTGCTGCTGACGGTGGAGCCGCTGGCCGGCCGCTTCGCCGCGTGGGCGGGCGAGGTGGTCGCGCTCGACGCGGAGCGCATCGTCTGGCACGAAGACGCGGACGGCGAAGACGCGGGGGATGGCGACGCGGACTTGGACGCCGATCCCGGGAGCCTGGCGTACGTCATCTACACCTCGGGCTCCACCGGCCGGCCGAAGGGGGTGGGCGTTCCCCACCGTGCGCTGTCCAACCACATGGCGTGGATGGACCGCGCCTTCCCGCTGGCCACGGACGACCGGGTGCTGCAGAAGACGCCGGCCGGTTTCGACGCCTCGGTGTGGGAGTTCTGGGCGCCGCTGATGGTGGGCGCCACGCTGGTGATGGCGGAGCCCGGCGCCCACCGCGATCCCGGCGAGCTGTTGCGCGCCGTCGGGGACGAGCGGATCACCATCCTCCAGCTGGTCCCCTCGTTCCTCCGCGCGGTGCTCGACGAGCCGGGAGTGGCCGGATGCGGCACGCTCCGCCGCCTGTTCTGCGGCGGCGAGGCGTTCCCCGCCGATCTCGCCGCGCGAGCCCGCGCGGCAACGGGCGCCGAGGTGGTGAACCTGTACGGCCCCACCGAGGTGTGCATCGACGCCACGGCGCACGTCTTCGCGGGCGAGGCAGGGTCCACCGTCCCCATCGGCGTGCCGGTGGACGGGGTGCGCGCGCACGTGCTGCACGCGCTGGGCGCCCCGGTGCCGCCGGGCGTTCCCGGCGAGCTGTACCTGGGCGGCGCGCAGGTGGCGCGCGGCTACCTGGGGCGCCCGGGGCTCACCGCCGAGCGCTTCGTCCCCGACCCGTTCTCCCCCGTCCCCGGCGCGCGGCTGTACCGCACGGGCGACCGGGTGCGGTGGCTCTCCACCGGCTCCCTCGAGTTTCTGGGCCGCATCGACCAGCAGGTGAAGGTTCGCGGCGTGCGCGTGGAGCCCGGCGAGGTGGAGGCCGCGCTGCGCGGGCACCCCGGCGTGGCCGGCTGCGTGGTGGTCGCACGCGCCGACGCCGGCGGCGACGCGCGGCTGGTGGCGTACGTCGTCGCGCCGCGGGGATGCTCCGTCCCGCCGGCGGCCGAGCTGCGCGCGCACCTGCGCGACCGGCTGGCGGACGGAATGGTGCCCTCCGCCTTCGTGCCGCTCGACGCCTTCCCGCTCACGCCCAACGGCAAGCTGGACACTCGCGCCCTCCCCGAGCCCGGCGCGGCGGCAGGGGGCGAGCCGCCGGTGCCCCCGCGGGACGCGCTGGAACTCCGCCTGGCGCAGCTGTGGGAGGCGCAGCTCGGCACCGGCGCGGTGGGGGTGCGCGACGACTTCTTCGCCAGCGGCGGGCACTCGCTGGCGGCGCTGCGGCTGCTGGCCACGGTGGAGCGGCTCACCGGCCGCCGCGTTCCCATGGCCACGCTCCTGGCCGCGCCCACGGTGGAGGGGCTGGCGCGCGCGCTTCGCGCCGGGCCGGGCCTGGCCGCGCCCGGCCCCCTCGTCCCGCTGCGAACGGGCGGCGCGGCGCCGCCGCTCTTCCTGGTGCACGCGGCGGGCGGAAGCGCGGTGTCGTACGCGGCGCTGGCGCGGTACCTGGCCGCTGGCGTCCCCGTCTACGCCCTGCAGTCGCGCGGCCTGGAAGGCGAGGCGCCGCCCCACGACAACGTGGAGGCGATGGCCGCCGACTACCTGGCCGAGATCCGCCGGGTGCAGCCGTCCGGCCCGTACCGCCTGGGGGGATGGTCGATGGGCGGCGCCGTCGCCTTCGAGATCGCGTGGATGCTGGAAGCGTCCGGCGAGACGGTCGACCGCATCCTCCTGGTCGACTCCATCGCCCCCGGCGACGGCGCCCCGCCGCTCGATCCCGACGACCCCGCGATGGTCGGCCGCTTCGTGCGGCACCTGGCGCCGGGATGGGCCGGCGTCGACGTGGACGACGCGGGAGTGACGGCGGACGAGCGGCTGCGGTTCGCGTGGGAGGCGGCGCGCGTGGCCGATCTGGTGCCGCCAGGGCTGGACTTCGAGCGCTTTGGCTGGCTGTGGACGGTGTTCCGCGCGAACGTCGCCGCCTCCGCGCGCTACCGTCCCAAGCCGATCGTCGCCGACCTGCTGCTGGTGCTGGCGCAGGATCGAATCGCGTCCGCCGGGACGGACGCGCGCGGGGCGGAGGCGGCGCGGTGGCAGGCGCTCACCCGCGGCGCGGTGCGGAGCGCAACGGTGGCGGGCGATCACTTCACCGTGGTCGCCGAGCCCCAGGTCCGCGCGCTGGCCACCCTCCTTTCCGATGCGCTGGAATCATCCCCCGGCGCGACCGACGTGGACGCGGCGGCGCGGGCGGGCGATCCACCGGCGGAGGGACGTGATCGTCCCGCCGGAGCAGCGGTTCGGAGGATGGGCTTGGGGCGCGAAGCCGCGGTTTTGGCGTCTCCAGGCGCCAGGCCGGTAGAGAGCGAAGCGAGTGGATGCAAATCACTCGACGGCTGAATGGTACCGCATCAAGGGATGAAGCAGGACAGGGTACGGCGGAGGGCCGCGGGCTCGGGGGAGCCGCGGAGGGATCCGGAGATGGACACCTCGACAGAAAGCCCATGGACGCGCTTGCAGTGAACGCACCCGACACCACGCTCTCCGAGACGGCCGGCCCGGCGCTCGTGATCGCCGCGGACGCGCCGGCCACCCTGGCCGGCGTTCTCCGCCGCGCCAGCGAGGCGGCGGCGCCGGGGCGGGTGATCCAGCTTTCGCGCGACGGCGGCGAGGCGGTGCTGAGGTATCGCGAGCTCCGCGACCGCGCCGAGCGCATCCTGGGCGGCCTCCGCGCGAGCGGCGCCGAGGCGGGCGACGAGATCATCCTGCAGGCAGGCGCGGCGATCGAGTTCATGCCGGCGCTGTGGGCGTGCATCCTGGGCGGATTCATCGCCGTTCCCTGCGCGGTGGTGGCCGGCGAGGCGCCGGGCGCGCCCGCCGCGCGGCGCCTGCGCGACGTGTGGGCCACCCTGGGTCATCCCCGCGTGCTGGCCGGCCCCGGGGTGGACGGCGCCGTGCGCGCCGTGCTGGGCGCCGATGCCCGCGTGGCGCAGCTGGACGCGCTCGCCGCGCACGCCCCCGACGCCGCGTGGCACCCCAGCGCGCCGGACGACGTGGCCGTCCTCCTCCTCAGCTCGGGGACCACGGGGCGCCCAAAGCTGATCCAGCGCACGCACCACAACCTCCTCCGCGTCTGCCAGGGGAGCCCGGCGCTCGACGGCTACACCGCCTTCACCTTCCTCAGCTGGCTCCCGCTCGACCACAACGCCGGGCTCACCGCCACCATGGCCGTGCTGGCCTCCTGGGGCGTGCAGGTGCACCTGGCCACCCGCGACGTGCTGGACGACCCGGCCCGCTGGCTCGACGCCATCCACCGCCACCGCGTGACCCACACGGGGGGAACCAACTACTCGCTGGGGCTGGTGAACGCCCGCCTGGCCGAGGACGGGGACCGCGCGTGGGACCTGTCGTGCCTGGAAAGCCTGATGGTGACCGCCGAGCCGGTGGTCGCGCGGACGCTGCGCGCCTTTCTCCGCAACACGGCGCCGTACGGGCTGCGCCCCCAGGCGCTGCGCGCGTCGTACGCCATGTCGGAGGCGGGGGGGATCACCCGGCTCATGCCGCTGGACCTGGACGCCACCGGCCCCGGCGACGCGTACGTCTCCGCCGGCACGCCTTACCCCGGGATCTCGCTGCGCGTGGTGGACGACGCCGGCCGCGTGGTCCCCGAGGGGCGCGAGGGGCGGATCCAGGTGCGCGGCGAGACGGTGACCCCCGGCTACGCGCACGACCCGGCGCAGACGCGCGGCCGCTTCACCGCCGACGGGTGGTTCGACACCGGCGACAACGGCTTCCTCCGCGACGGCGGGCTCACCGTCACCGGGCGCGAGAACGACGTCCTGATCGTCAACGGCCTCAACATCCACGGCCAGGAGGTGGAGGCGGCGGTGGAGGAGATCGATGGCGTGCACCGCGGCTCCACCGCCGTCTGCGCCGTGCGCGTGTCCGGGCGCGACACCGACGCCGCCGCCGTCTTCCTGCACACGCCGCTGGCTTCGCCCGCCGCGCGCGACGCGCTGCGGCGCGAGGTGCGGCGGGTGGTGGCCTCGCGCTTCGGCGCCACCGCGGCGCGCGTCCTGTTGGTGGGGCGCGACCAGATCCCGCGGACCGACGTGGGGAAGATCCAGCGCGCCGCGCTCCGACGCCGGCTGGAGGAGGGCGGCTTCGCCGCGGCCGTGGCCGAGGACGCCGACACCGGCGGGGGCGAGGGGTACGTGGCCGCGCGCACCGAGCTGGAGCGCGAGATCTGCGCGCTCTGGGCCGAGGTGCTGGGGATCGATCGCGTGGGCGTGCACGACGACTTCCTGGGGCTGGGCGGGCACTCGCTCCTGGCCACGCGCATCGCCGCGCGGGTGCGGGCGGTCTCCGGGGTGGACGTGCCGCTGGCCGTGGTGTTCGAGCACGCCACCGTGGCCGGCCTGGCCGCCGCGGTGGAGGCGCTGCACCACACGCGGAACGGATCGGCGGCGCACGAGGCGCCCCGCGCGCCGGCCGAGGGGCCGCTCCCGCTCTCCTTCGGCCAGCAGCGGCTCTGGTTCATCGACCGGCTGCAGCCGGGGACCAGCGCCTACAACCTGTCGCGCGCGCTGCGGCTGACGGGCCAGCTGGACGTGGCCGCGCTGGAGCGCGCGCTGGGCGAGATCGTGCGCCGGCACGAGCCGCTGCGCACCGTGTTCGCCGCGCCCGGCGGCGACCCCGTGCAGGTGGTGGCGCCCCCCGCCCCCGTCCCCCTCGCGGTGGACGACCTTTCCGCCCTGGCGGGCGACGCGCGCGAGGCCGAGGCCGCCCGGCGGGTGCGCGAGGCCGTGGCCGCGCCCTTCGACCTGGCGCGCGGGCCGCTCTTCCGCGCGGGGCTGCTGCGGCTGGACGCCCGCGAGCACGTGCTGGTGCTGGCGCTGCACCACATCGTGGGCGACGGCTGGTCGATCGGGGTGCTCTTCCGTGAGCTCGAGGCGCTGTACGCCGCCTTCGCGCGCGGCGAGCCCTCGCCTCTCGCCCCGCTCCCCGCGCGCTTCGCCGACCACGCGGTGGCGCAGCGCGTCGAGATCGCCGGCCCCGCGCTGGAGCGCGAGCTGGCGTGGTGGCGCGAGCGGCTGGAGGGCGCCCCCGCGCTCCTGGAGCTTCCCACCGACCGGCCGCGCCCGGCGGTGCAGAGCCACCGCGGCGCCGTCGCCCGCTTCGAGATCCCCGCCGGGCTGGCCGAGCGGCTGGCGGCCGTCGGCCGGGCCGAGGGCGCCACGCCCTTCATGACGCTGCTGGCCGCCTTCCAGGTGCTGCTGGGCACCTACAGCGGGCAGCGCGACGTGGTGGTGGGCACGCCGGCGGCCGGGCGTGGCCGCCCCGAGCACGAGGGGCTGATCGGTTTCTTCGTGAACACGCTGGCGCTGCGCACCGACCTTTCCGGCGACCCGACGTTCGGGCAGCTCCTCCGGCGCGTGCGCGAGGCCACGCTGGGCGCCTACGCGCACCAGGAGCTTCCCTTCGAGAAGCTGGTGGAGGCGCTGCAGCCCGAGCGCAGCCTGGGGCACTCGCCCCTCTTCCAGGCCACCTTCGCCTTCCAGGGCGCGGCCGGCGCGCCCCCCCGCCTCCCCGGCGTGCGGACGGTGCCGCTCCGCGCGCACGGCGGCGCCGCGATGTTCGACCTGGGCCTCAACCTGTTCGAGGAAGACGGCGAGCTGCGCGGGAGCCTGGAGTACGCCACCGACCTGTTCGACGCCGCCACCGCCGGGCGGATGGCGGGGCACCTGCGCGTGCTGCTGGAGGCCGTCGCCGCCGCGCCCGAGACGCGGCTCTCCGCGCTGGAGCTGCTGGGCCCGGGCGAGCGGCACGCGGTGATCGAAGAGTGGAACCGCACCGACGCGGTGTATCCCGCCGACCGCTGCATCCACTCGCTGGTGGAGGCGCGGGCGGCCGCCACGTCCGGCGCCGTGGCCGTGCTCTTCGAAGATGCGTCGCTCACCTACCGGGCGCTGAACGCGGCGGCCAACCGCCTGGCGCACCGCCTCCGCGCGCTGGGCGTGGGCCCCGAGGTGCGCGTCGGGCTTTGCCTGGAGCGCGGCCTGGAGATGGTGGTGTCGCTCCTGGCCGTGCTGAAGGCCGGCGGCGCCTACGTCCCGCTCGACCCGTCGTACCCGGCCGAGCGGCTGCGGGGGATGCTGGACGACGCGGCGGTGGCGGTGCTCCTCACGCAGGCGCGGCTCCGCGATGCGCTCCCCGCGCAACACGACGTGCCCGTCCTCGACGTGGACGGCGTGGGGGTCGAAGATGGCGGCGACGACGACGACGAGGGGGCGGAGAACCCGGAGAGCGGGGTGGGGCCGGGGAACCTGGCGTACGTGATCTTCACCTCGGGCTCCACCGGGCGGCCCAAGGGGGTGATGAACACGCACGGCGGCGTGGTCAACCGCCTCTGCTGGATGCAGGCCGCGTACGGGATCGGCGACGGCGACGTGGTCCTTCAGAAGACGCCGTTCTCCTTCGACGTCTCGGTCTGGGAGTTCTTCTGGCCGCTGCAGCAGGGGGCGCGGCTGGTGATGGCGCGCCCCGGCGGGCACCGCGACCCCGTGTACCTGCAGGAGGTGATCGAGCGGCACGGGGTGACCACGCTGCACTTCGTCCCCTCCATGCTGCAGCCGTTCGTCGAAACGGCCGACCCGCGGCGCTGCGCGAGCCTGCGGCGGGTGGTGTGCAGCGGCGAGGCGCTGTCGCCGGCGCTGGTGGAGCGCTTCCACCAGCGCTTCCCGCCCCCGGTCGCGCTGCACAACCTGTACGGCCCCACCGAGGCGGCCGTGGACGTGAGCGCCTGGGCGTGCGCGCGCGGAGACGCGGGCGGCGTGGTGCCGATCGGCCACCCGGTGTGGAACACCCGGCTGTACGTGCTCAACGCGGGGTTGCGCCCCGTGCCCGTGGGCGTGCCCGGCGAGCTGTACATCGGCGGCGTGCAGGTGGCGCGCGGCTACCTGGGGCGCCCGGCGCTCACCGCCGAGCGGTTCGTGCCCGATCCCTTCGCCCTGGCGCCCGGCGCGCGGCTGTACCGCACCGGCGACCGCGTGCGGCGGCGGGCCGACGGCGCGCTCCTGTACCTGGGGCGGCTCGACCAGCAGGTGAAGATCCGCGGCTTCCGCATCGAGCTGGGCGAGATCGAGGCGGTGCTGCGCCGGCACCCCGCCGTCCGCGACGTGGCCGTGGCCGACTACGCGCACCCCTCGGGCGACCGGCGCCTGGCCGCCTGGGTGGTGCCCGACCCGGCGCGCGCGCCGGCCCCCTCGCGCCTGCTGGAGCTGCGCCGCGCCGGCGCGCTGGACGGCCACCGGGTGGAAGCGCTCCCCGACGGCACCGAGGTGGTGTCGCTGAACCCGCGCGAGACCCGCTTCCTGTACGAGGAGATCTTCGAGCGCGGGGCCTACCTGCGGCACGGGATCACCCTTCCGGAGGACGCCTGCGTGTTCGACGCGGGCGCCAACATCGGCCTGTTCGCGGTGCGGGTGGCGCAGCTCCGTCCCCGCGCGCGGGTCTACGCTTTCGAGCCCATCCCCCCCGTGGCCGATGCGCTGCGGCTGAACGCCGCGGTGCACGGCGACGTGCGCGTGATGGAGTGCGGGCTGGCCGAGGCCGAGGGCGAGGCGGTGTTCACCTTCTACCCCAACGCCTCCATCCTCTCCGGCCGCCACGCCCAGGCCGACGAGGAGCAGGCCGTGGTCCGCGCCTACCTGCAGAACGAGGGCGACGCGCCCGCCGCGGCCGAGGAGGAAGGGCTCGACGCGCTGCTGCGGCACCGCCTGTCGGCGCGCGAGTACCCCGTCCGGCTGTGCACGCTCTCGCAGGTGATCCGCCAGGAAGGGGTCGAGCGGATCGACCTGCTGAAGGTGGACGTGGAGAAGAGCGAGCTGGAGGTGCTGGCCGGCCTCGACGAGGGCGACTGGCCCAAGGTGCGCCAGGTGGCGATGGAGGTGCACGACAGCGACGGCCGCCTGGAGCGCGCCCGCGCCCTTCTCGAAGCGCACGGCTTCCGGGTGGTGGTGGAGCAGGACGCCGCCCTCGCCGGCACCAACCTGTACGACGTCTACGCCGTCCGCCCGTCCGCCGGCGGAATCGATCCGGCGTCGGCCGATTCGGGTGATGGGATCGATGAAATCGTTGCGGTCGATGGGAGCGACGAGGCTGATTCCGTACATCCGTTCGATTCCGTCGATGCGGCGGACGACGTCGACGGAGATGGACAACGGCAGTGGAACTCCACGGCCGCGCTGATGCGCGAGCTGCGGCGGGCCGCGGCCTCGAAGCTCCCGGACTACATGGTGCCGGGCGCGTTCGTCCCCGTGGCCGCGCTCCCGCTCACCCCCAGCGGCAAGCTCGACCGCGCGCGCCTCCCGGTGCCCGAGGAAGCGGCGCCCGGGCGGCCGCACGTGCCCCCGCGCACCCCGGCCGAGGCGATGCTGGCCGCGGTGTGGGGCGAGGTGCTGGGGCGCGGCGGCGTGGGGGTGGAGGAGAACTTCTTCGAGCTGGGCGGGCACTCGCTCCTGGCCATGCGCGTGATCTCGCGGGTGCGCACGGCGTTCGGGGTGGAGCTGCCGGTGCACGCCGTGTTCGAGGCGCCCACCGTAGCCGAGCTGGCCGCGCGCGTGGAGGCGCTGCGTGCGGCCGACCTTCCGCAGCTCCCGCCGGTGGTGCCGGTGGACCGCGCCCGCGCGCTCCCGCTGTCGTTCGCGCAGGAGCGGCTCTGGTTCCTCGACCGGATGCAGGGCACCCCCGGGATCTACAACCTCCCGCGCGCGGTGCGGCTCCGCGGCCCCCTCGACGCCGCCGCGCTGGAGCGCGCGCTGGGCGAGATCGTCCGCCGGCACGAGGCGCTGCGCACCACCTTCGGCGAGGGTGAAGGCGGGCCGGTGCAGGTGATCGCCCCCTTCCGCGGCTTCACCCTCCCGCTGCACGACCTGTCGTCGCTCGACCCCGCCGCGCGCGAGGCCGAGATGCGCCGCCGCGCCGCCGTCGACGCCACCGGCGCCTTCGACCTGGCCGCGGGCCCGCTCTTCCGCGCCGCGCTCCTGCACCTGGGGGATGAGGAGCACGTCCTCCTCCTCGCCATGCACCACATCGTGAGCGACGGGTGGAGCCTGGGCGTCCTCTTCCGCGAGCTGGCGGCGCTGTACGGCGCCTTTCGCGACGGGGGCGAGCCGTCGCTCCCGCCCGTCCCCGTGCAGTACGCCGACTACGCGGTGTGGCAGCGCGAGCAGCTGCGCGGCGACGCGCTCGAACGGCAGCTGGCGTACTGGGGCGAGCGGCTGGCCGGCGCCCCCGCGCTCCTGGAGCTCCCCACCGACCGCCCGCGCCCCGCGGTGCAGACGTACCGCGGCGCGCAGGAGCGCTTCCAGCTCTCCCCCGCGCTGGCGGCGGCGCTCGAGGTGCTGGCGCGGCGCGAGGGCGCCACGCTGTACATGGTGCTGGTGGCCGCCTTCCAGCTCCTCCTGGCGAAGTACGCGGGGACCGAAGACGTGGTGGTGGGGAGCTCGGCCGCCGGGCGCACCCGCGGCGAGGTGGAGGAGGTGATCGGCTTCTTCGTGAACACGCTGGTGCTGCGCACCGACCTCTCCGGCGACCCCTCGTTCGCCGAGGTGCTGGGGCGCGTCCGCCACGTCACACTCGGCGCACAGCAGCACCAGGAGATCCCCTTCGAGCTGCTGGTGGAGACGCTGAAGCCCGAGCGCTCGCTGGGGCACAACCCGATCTTCCAGGCCTTCTTCGCCCTTCCCGAGGTGGCGGGCGACCCCGGGCTCCCCGGCGTCTCCGTCGAGCCGGTGCCGGTCGCCGTCCCCACCGCCAAGTTCGACCTGTCGCTCTTCCTCCGCCCCACCGGCGACGGGATGCGCGGGCTGATCGAGTACGCCAGCGACCTGTGGGACGCGGCCACGGTGGCGCGGATGGCCGGCCACCTGGAGCTTCTCCTCGAGGCCGCGGCCGCCGACCCCGCGCGCCCGATCTCCGCGCTCCCGCTGGTGACGCCGGCCGAGCGCGAGCGGCTGCTGGGCGAGTGGAGCGGGGCGGGGGAGCGCTTCCCCGTCGCCGGCCCCATCCACGCCCGCTTCGAGGCGCACGCCGCCGCGCGCCCCGGCGCCGTCGCCCTCCGCTTCGATGGGCAGTCGGTCACCTACGGCGAGCTGAACGCGCGGGCCAACCGCCTTGCGCGGCGCCTCCGCGCGCGCGGCGTGGGCCCCGAGCAGCGCGTGGGCCTCTGCGCCGAGCGCACCGCCGACCTGGTCGCGGGCGTCCTGGCCATCCTCAAGGCCGGCGGCGCCTACGTCCCCCTCGACCCCGCGTACCCTGCCGAGCGGCTGGCGTACATGGCGGAAGATTCCGAGATCCACGTCCTCCTGGCCCCCGCCGCGCTCCGTGACCGAGTCCCCGGCGACGGCATCGACGTCCTCGCGCTGGACGAAGTCGACGCGGACGTCGGCGAGATCGCGGGAGACCTGAACATCCCTGTCGATCCGTCGAACCTGGCGTACGTGATCTACACCTCCGGCTCCACCGGGCGGCCCAAGGGCGTGGGGGTGACGCACGGCAACGTGCTGCGCCTGTTCGATTCCACCGCGTCGACCTTCAGCTTCGGCGAGAAGGACGTGTGGACGCTCTTCCACTCGTACGCCTTCGACTTCTCGGTGTGGGAGATCTGGGGCGCGCTGCTGCACGGCGGGCGCCTCGTGGTGGTCCCCTTCGACGTGAGCCGCGACCCGGCCGCCTTCCGCGCGCTGCTGGCGAGCGAGGGCGTCACCGTCCTGAGCCAGACCCCCTCCGCCTTTCGCGCGCTGGACGCGGCCGACGAGGGGCACGCCGAGCCGCTGGCCGCGCTCCGCACCGTCGTCTTCGGGGGCGAGGCGCTGCAGTACGAGAGCCTGCGCGGGTGGCTGGACCGCTACGGCCCGCGCCGGCCGCGGCTGGTGAACATGTACGGGATCACCGAGACCACCGTGCACGTGACCTGGCACACCGTGACCGGCGCCGAGCTGCGCCAGGCGGGTGCCGGGAGCGGCGTGGGCGTGCCGATCGCCGACCTGCGCGCCTCCGTGCTGGACCCCGCGGGGAACCCGGCGCCCGCCGGCGTCCCCGGCGAGCTGCACGTGGGCGGCGCCGGGCTGGCGCGCGGGTACCTGGGCAGGCCGGGGCTCACCGCGCAGCGCTTCATCCCCGACCCGTTCTCGGGCGATGCGGGCGCGCGCCTCTACCGGTCGGGCGACCGGGCGCGGTGGAAGGCCGACGGGACGCTGGAGTACCTGGGCCGGATCGACCAGCAGGTGAAGGTCCGCGGCTTCCGCATCGAGCTGGGCGAGATCGAGTCCGTCCTCCTGGCGCAGCCGTCCGTGGCCGCCGCGGCGGTGATCGTCCGCGGCATGGGCGAAGACGCGGCGCTGGTGGCGTACGTGGTCCCCGTGGGCGACGCCGTGCCGCCCGCCGAGCTGCGCGACGCGCTGAAGCGGCACCTCCCCGAGTACATGGTCCCCGCCGCGTTCGTGGCGCTGGGCCGCATCCCCCTCACCGCCCATGGCAAGCTCGACCGCGCCGCGCTCCCCGAGCCCGCCGCCGCCGGCACCGCCGCCACGGGTGACGACGGGCACGTGGCGCCCCGCACGCCGGTGGAAGAGGTGGTGGCGGCGATCTGGGCCGAGGTGCTGCGCGCCGACCGCGTGGGCGCGCACGACGACTTCTTCGCCCTGGGCGGGCACTCGCTCCGCGCCACGCAGGTGGTGGCGCGGATCCGCGAGGTGTTCGGCGTGTCGGTGCCGCTGCGCGCGCTCTTCGAATCGCCCACCGTGGCCCAGCTGGCGGGCGAGGTGGAGGCGCTGCGGCGCCAGGGGCTTCCCGCGCTCCCCCCGGTCGTCCCCATCGGCCGCGACACCGCGCCGCCGCTCTCGCACGCGCAGGGACGGCTCTGGTTCCTGGACCGGATGGAGCCCGGAAGCCCGTTCTACAACGTCCCCGCCGCGCTCCGTCTTTCCGGCGCGCTCGACACGGGCGCCCTGGAGCGCGCGCTGGCCGAGGTGGTCCGCCGCCACGAGTCGCTGCGCACCACCTTCACCGAGGCCGACGGCGTGGCCGCGCAGGTGATCGCGCCCTTCGCCGGCTTCACCCTTCCCGTGGCCGACCTGTCGTCGCTGGACGCCGACGCGCGCGAGGCCGAGGCGCGGCGGCAGGTGGCCGACGAGGCGGTGGCGCCCTTCGACCTGGCGGCGGGCCCGCTCTTCCGCGCCGGGCTCCTGCGGCTGGGAGACCACGAGCACGTCCTCCTCCTCACCATGCACCACATCGTCAGCGACGGGTGGAGCATGGGCATCCTCTTCCGCGAGCTCTCCGCGCTGTACGAGGCGTACGCGTCGGGGGGCGTGAGCCCGCTGCCCGGGCTCGTGGTGCAGTACGCCGACTTCGCGGCGTGGCAGCGCCGGCAGCTGGACGAGGGCGACGGGATGGAGCGGCAGCTGGCGTGGTGGAAGGCGCGGCTCTCCGGCGCCCCGGCGCTGCTGGAGCTTCCCGCCGACCGCCCGCGCCCGGCCGCGCAGAGCTACCGCGGCGCCTACGAGCGGATGGAGATCCCCGAGGCGCTGCTGGACCGGCTGCAGGCGCTGGGGCGCGGCGAGGGCGCCACGCTGTTCATGGTGCTGCTGGGCGCCTTCCAGGTGCTCCTCGGGAAGTACGCCGGGAGCGACGACGTCGTGGTGGGGAGCCCCATCGCCGGGCGCACCCGGCGCGAGGTGGAGGCGCTGATCGGCTTCTTCGTCAACACCCTGGTCGTGCGCACCGACCTTTCCGGCGACCCCACCTTCCGCGAGCTGCTGCGCCGCGTGCGCGAGGTGACGCTGGGCGCCTACGAGCACCAGGAGGTGCCCTTCGAGAAGCTGGTGGCCGAGCTGCAGCCCGAGCGCTCGCTCAGCCACTCGCCCCTCTTCCAGGTGATGTTCACCCTGCAGACCGCCGACGCGCCGGGGCTGCACCTTCCCGGGGTGCGGGTGGCCGGCGTCTCGCCCGCGCTGGTCACCACCAAGTTCGACCTCACCCTCTTCCTGGCCGCCGACGGCCGCGGGGTGAGCGGGGCGATGGGCTTCAACACCGACCTGTTCGACCGCGCCACCATCCAGCGGATGCTGGGGCACCTGCACCGCGTGCTGGAGCAGGTGGCCGGCGAGGCCGACGTGCGGCTCTCGCGCCTCCGCCTGGCGGGCGACGACGAGCGCCGGACCGTGGTGGAGGAGTGGAACCGGGTGGAGGGCGCGTACCCGGCCGATCGCCCCCTCCACCGGATGTTCGAGGCGCAGGCGGCGCGCGCGCCCGGGGCCCTGGCCCTCACCTTCGCATCCACCTCGCTCACCTACGGCGAGCTGAACGCCCGCGCCAACCGGCTGGCGCACCACCTGGCGCGCCGCGGCGTGCGCCCCGAGACGCGCGTGGCGCTCTGCCTGGAGCGCGGGACCGAGATGGTGGTGGCGATTCTGGCCGTGCTGAAGGCCGGCGGCGCCTACGTCCCCCTCGACCCCGCGTACCCGGCCGAGCGGCTGGCGCTGATCCTGGGCGACAGCGAGGTGTCGCTGCTCCTCACGCAGGAGTCGCTGCGCGCCGGCCTCCCCGCCACCGCCGGCGTGGGCGTGGTGAGCGTGGACGGCGCGGCGGCCGCCGAGATCGCGGCCGAGCCCGCCGGGAACCCCGGGGGCGGGGCGGCGCCGGGGTCGCTGGCGTACGTGATCTACACCTCCGGCTCCACCGGCACCCCCAAGGGCGCGCTGGTGGAGCACCGCAACGTGGCGCGGCTCTTCAGCGCCACCGACGAATGGTTCGGCTTCGGCGCGGGCGACGTGTGGACGCTCTTCCACTCCTACGCCTTCGACTTCTCGGTGTGGGAGATCTGGGGCGCGCTCCTGCACGGCGGCCGGCTCGTGGTCGTCCCCTTCCACGTGAGCCGCGACCCCGAGGCCTTCCACACGCTCCTGGCCGACGAAGGGGTGACGGTGCTGAACCAGACGCCGTCGGCCTTCCGCCAGCTGATGCGGGTGGACGCCGAGCGGGGCGGCCCGCTGGCGCTGCGCCTGGTCGTCTTCGGCGGCGAGGCGCTGGAGCCCGCCAGCCTCCGCGACTGGGTCGAGCGCCGCGGGGCCGAGCAGCCGCGCCTGGTGAACATGTACGGGATCACCGAGACCACCGTGCACGTCACCTTCCGTCCGCTGACCACCGCGGACGTGCTGGAGGGAGCGGGGAGCCCGATCGGCCGGCGCATCCCCGACCTGCGGCTGTACGTGCTGGACCCGGCCATGGAGCCGGTGCCGGTGGGCGTGCCCGGCGAGCTGTACGTGGGCGGCGCCGGGGTGGCGCGCGGCTACCTGAACCGCCCCTCGCTCACCGAGGCGCGCTTCATCCGCAGCCCCTTCGGCCCCGGGCGGCTGTACCGCACGGGCGACCGGGTGCGCTGGCTGGCCGACGGCACGCTGGAGTACCTGGGCCGCCTCGACGCGCAGGTGAAGGTGCGCGGCTTCCGCATCGAGCCGGGCGAGATCGAGGCGGCGGTGCTGGCCCACCCCGGCGTCCGCGAGTGCGCCGCGGTGGTGCGCGAGGACGCGCCGGGCGAGAAGCAGCTGGTGGCCTACCTGGTGGGCGACGCGGACCCCGAGGCGCTGCGCGCCCGGCTCCGCCAGCGCCTCCCCGAGTACATGGTCCCCGCCGCCTTCGTTTCCGTGGACGCGCTTCCGCTGACCGCGAACGGGAAGCTCGACCGCGCCGCGCTCCCCGCCCCCGGGCGCCCGGCGCGCGCGCACCGGGCGCCGCGCACGCCGGTGGAGGCGACGCTGGCCGCGATCTGGGCCGAGGTGCTGCGGCTGGAGCGGGTGGGGGTCGACGAGGGCTTCTTCGAGCTGGGCGGCGACAGCATCCTGACCATTCAGGTGGTCTCGCGCGCCCGGCGCGCGGGGCTGTCCATCACCCCCCGCCAGCTCTTCGAGCACCAGACCGTCGCCGAGCTGGCCGCGGTGGTGGGGTGGGCGGGGGAGGGGGCCGGGGGCTCGGCCGATGGGGGCGAGGCGAGCGGGCCCGTGCCGCTCACCCCGATCCAGGCGTGGTTCTTCGAGCAGGAGCATCCCGCGCCCTGGCACGCCAACCAGTCCGTCCTCCTGGCGGTGGATGCCGGGCTGGACGACGCGGTCCTCGACGCCGCGCTCGACGCGGTGCTGGCGCACCACGACGCGCTCCGCCTCCGCTTCCGCCGCGCGGGCGACGGGTGGGAGCAGTGGCACGCGGACACCAGCGGGATCACTCTGGAGCGGGTGGACCTTGCCGCGATCGACCCCGGCGAGCGCGACGCGGCGCAGGCCGCGGCGGCGGCCGGGCGGCAGGGCGGGATGGAGCTGGAGCGTGGCCCGCTGGGGCGCGCGATCCTCTTCGACCGCGGCGAGGAGGGGCGCGTCCTCTTCCTGGTGATCCACCACCTGGCCGTGGACGGCGTGTCGTGGCGGATCCTCCGCGAAGACCTGGAGCGCGCCTGCGCGCAGCGCGAAGCGGGCGAGCCGGTGGCGCTGGGGCCGACGGGAACCTCGTACCGCGCCTGGGCGGGGGTGCTGGAGGCGTACGCGGCCGGAGCCACGCTGGCGGGCGAGGCGGGGTGGTGGATGCGGCAGGGCCCCGCCGGCATCCCCCGGCTCCCGCGCGACGGCGACGTCGACGGAACGGTGGGCGGCTCGCGCGCGGTGAGCGTGGCGCTCGGCGCCGAGGAGACGCGCGCGCTGCTGCACGAGGTCCCCGCGGCGTACCGCACGCAGATCAACGACGTGCTCCTCTGCGCGCTGGCCGACGCGGTGGCGGAGTGGACGGGGGGCGCGCGCGTGCGGCTGGCGCTGGAGGGCCACGGGCGCGAGGAGGAAGTGGGCGACGGCGTGGACCTGACGCGCACGGTGGGGTGGTTCACCTCCATCTACCCCGTGGTGCTGGACCTTCCCCGCGGCGCGGGGCCGGGCGAGCGGCTGAAGGCGGTGAAGGAACAGCTCCGCGCCGTCCCCCGGCGGGGGATCGGGTACGGGGTGATGCGCTACCTGGCCCCCGAGCCCGAGGTGCGCGCGCAGCTCGCCGCCCACGCCGAGCCCGAGATCGCCTTCAACTACCTGGGGCAGTTCGACCAGGGGCTGGCCGTGGCGTCGCGCTTCCGCTTCGCCGCGGGGCCGCGCGGGGGCGACCAGGCGGCCGCCAACCGGCGGCGCTGGCTGGTGGAGGCCAACGGCGGGATCCAGGGCGGCGCACTGCGGATGGAGTGGCGGTACGACGCCGGCGCCCACCGCGCCGAGACGGTGGAGCGCCTCGCCGGTGCGTGGCTGGCCGCGCTCCGCGCGCTGATCGCGCATTGCCGCCAGGCGGGCCCGGGCGGCTACACCCCCAGCGACTTCCCCCTGGCGGCGCTCACCCAGGCCGAGGTGGACGCGGCGCTGGCCGGGCGCGCCGCCGTGGAGGAGCTGTACCCCCTGGCGCCGCTGCAGGAGGGGCTGCACTTCCACGCGCTGATGGAGGGCGAGTCGCAGGCGTACCAGGTGCAGATCGCCCACCGCCTCGAGGGGCGGCTGGACGCGGATCTCTTCCGCCGCGCGTGGGGCCAGGTGGTCGCCCGCCACGCCATCCTCCGTACCGGCTTCGTGCACGAGGGATTGCGCCGGCCCCTGCAGCGGGTGGAAGCCGCGGTGGAGCTCCCCTGGCACGAGGGCGACTGGCGGGGGCTGGACGAGGGCGGCGAGGCCGCGGCGCTGGAGCGCTACCTAGCCGAGGACCGCGCCCGCGGCTTCGTGCTGGCACAGCCGCCGCTGCAGCGCTGCGCCCTCTTCCGCGTGGGCGACGAGGCGCACTGGCTGGTATGGAGCCAGCACCACCTGCTGATGGACGGGTGGTCGGCGTCGCGCGTGCTCGACGAGGTGTTCCGCGTGTACGCGGCGCTGGCCGCCGGGCGGACGGCGGAGCTCCCGCGGGTGCGGCCCTACCGCGACTTCATCGCCTGGCTGCAGCGGCAGGACACCCGCGCCGCCGAGCGGTACTGGACGGGGCAGCTCGCCGGCTTCTCGGCGCCCACGCCGCTGGGGGTCGACCGGCCGGCCCCCGCCGGCGCGGCGCCCGGCTACGCCCGGCTCGCCGTCACCCTCCCGCCGGAGCTGACGCGCGGTGTGGAAGAGGCCGCGCGCCGCAACCGCGTCACCCTCAGCACCGTGCTGCAGGGGGCCTGGGGCTTCCTCCTGGCGCGCTACGCGGGGGAAGACGACGTGGTGTTCGGCAACACCGTGTCGGGGCGCCCGGCGGGGCTCGACGGGGTGGAGGAGATGGTGGGGCTGTTCATCAACACCCTCCCCGTGCGGCTGCGCGTTCCCCGCGAGGGCCGGCTGGGGTCGTGGCTCCGCCAGCTCCAGCACGCCCAGGCCGAGGCGCGCGAGTACGAGTACGCGCCGCTGGTGCAGGTGCAGGGATGGAGCGACGTCCCCCGCGGCACGCCGCTCTTCGAGACGCTCTTCGTGTTCGAGAACTACCTGGTGGAGCGCGGCGCGCGCGCGGGCTCGGGCTTGCGGGCCACCCGCACGCGCGCCGTGGAGTGGACGAACTATCCCCTCACCCTCGTGGCCGCCCCCGGCGAGGCGCTGGTCCTGGCCGCCAGCTACGACGAGCGCCGCCTCGACAGTTCCACCGTCGGGCGGATGCTGGGCCACCTGCGCCGGCTGCTGGAGCAGGCCGCGGCCGACCCCGACGCGCGCCTGTCGCGCCTGGCGCTGGTCACCGGCGCCGAGCGCGCTCAGGTGGTGGACGAGTGGAACCAGACCGCGCGCCCCTTCCCGCGCGAGGCGTGCATCCACGAGCTGTTCGCGGCGCAGGCGGCGCGCACCCCCGGGGCGGTGGCGCTGGCGTGGGGCGGGGTGGAGGTGACCTACCGCGAGATGGACGAGCGGGCCAACCGGCTGGCGCACGTCCTGGTGGAAGAGGGGGTGGGGCCGGAGAGCCGCGTGGGGCTGCGGCTGGAGCGGAGCCTGGAGCTGGTGGTGGCCACCCTGGCGGTGATGAAGGCCGGCGGCTGCTGCGTTCCGGTGGACATCACCTACCCGGCCGAGCGGATGATGCTGATGCTGGGCGATTCCGGCGTTCGCGTGCTGGTGAGCCGTGCCGCCCTGGCCGGGCCGATCGAGGGCTCGGCGGTGCGCCTCCTCTGCCTCGGCGCGGCGGCGGAGCGGATCGCGGCGGCGCCCTCCGGCGCGCCGCCGAGTGGCGCGGCGCCCGAGAACCTGGCGTACGTCTTCTACACCAGCGGGAGCACCGGCCGTCCCAAGGGAGTGATGCTCCCGCACCGTGAGGTGGTGCAGCTGGCGGCGTGCGCCCGCGAGTACATGCCCATCGCCCCGGGCGACCGGATGGGGCAGGCGTCGAACACCAGCTTCGACGCGGCGGTGTTCGAGATCTGGGGGACGCTCCTGAACGGCGCCACGCTGGTGGGGATCGACCGCGAGGTGCTCCTCTCCGCCCCGCTCCTGGCGCGGGCGCTGCGCGACGAGGGGATCACGCACCTGTACCAGACCTCGGCGCTCCTCAACCAGCACCTGCTGGAGCGGGCGGACGTGTACGCCACCCTCCGCGAGCTGGTGTTCGGCGCCGAGGCGGTGGGGAGCGAGGGAGTGCGGCGGATGATGCGGAACGGCCGCCCCGGGCACGTGCTGCACGAGTACGGCCCCACCGAGACCGCCGTGTGGTGCACGCTGGAGCCGGTCGCCGACGTCCCCGACGACGCGGTGTCGGTGCCGATCGGCCCGCCCGCGCCCAACGCCCGGGCCTACGTGCTGGACGCGGCGCTCAACCCGCTCCCCCCCGGTGTGGCCGGCGAGCTGTACATCGGCGGGGCGGGGGTGGTGCGCGGGTACCTGGGCCGGCCGGGGCTGACCGCCGAGCGCTTCATGGCCGACCCGTTCGCCGGGCGGCGCGGCGCGCGGATGTACCGCACGGGCGACCGCGTGCGCTGGCTGGCCGACGGGCGGCTCGACTTCATCGGCCGCGTGGACGACCAGGTGAAGATCCGCGGCTTCCGCATCGAGCCCGGCGAGGTGGAGGGGGCGCTCACCGCGCTGGACGGGGTGCGCGAGGCCCGCGTGATCGTGCGCGAAGACACGCCGGGCGACAAGCGGCTGACGGCGTACTTCACGGGCGATGCCGATCCCGGCGCGCTCCGCGCCCACCTCCGCGAGAGCCTCCCGGAGTACATGGTGCCGCAGGCGTTCGTGACGGTCGACCGGCTCCCGCTCACGCCCAACGGCAAGCTCGACCGCAAGGCGCTCCCCGTCCCCGGGCTTGCCACGGCGGAGGACCGCTACGTGGCGCCGCGCACCCCGCTGGAAGAGGTGGTGGCCGAGATCTGGGCCGAGGTGCTGGGCGTGGAGCGGGTGGGGGCGGATGACGACTTCTTCGCGCTGGGCGGGCACTCGCTCCTGGCGATCCGCGTGGTGTCGCGGATCCGCGAGATCTTCGGCGTGGAGATGCCGCTGCGGGCGCTCTTCGACGGGCCCACCGTGGCGGGCGTGGCCACGCTCCTCTCCACCGACCCGCGCTACGCGGAAGAGGCGGAGCGGGTGGTGGCGCTCCTGCTGCAGATCGACGGCATGGCGCCCGGGGGGGTGGGATGACCCGGTTCGACCGGACGCGTCCCTGCCCGGGGGGTGGCTGATGGACCGGCCGCACGCCCCGCCGCGCCCGCCCGGCGCCGATGCCCCGGCGGGTGAGCCCGTGACCGGCCGCAGACGGCTGGACCTCCTCCTGCGCCTGTCGCAGGACGCGGGGGCCGGCGCCGCGGACCGCATCCGCCCGCGCGAGAGGGGCGCGCCCGCGCCGCTCTCGTCGGGGCAGGAGCGGTTCTGGCTCCTCGCCCGGCTCGACCCCGCGTCGCCCGCGTACACCATCCGCGCGGCGTACCGGCTCCCGCGGGTGGAGTTGCCGGCGCTGGAGCGCGCGCTGGGCCAGGTGGTGCGGCGGCACGAATCGCTGCGCACCGTCTTCGCCGAGACCGAGACCGAGACTGAGACCGAGGGCGGGCCGGTGCAGGTGGTCGCCCCGTTCGACGGCTTCGCGCTTCCCGTGGAGGAGGTGGCGGGCGCCGACGACGCGGCGCGCGAGGCCGCGATGCTGCGCCGCGCCCGCGACGAGGCCGCGCGCCCGTTCGACCTGGCCGCCGGGCCGCTCTTCCGCCCGCGACTGCTGCGGTTGGGCGGCGACGACGTGCTGCTGCTGACCATGCACCACGCCATCGGCGACCGGTGGAGCCTGGACGTGCTCGTCCGCGAGCTGCGGGTGCTGTACGAGGCGTACCGCGACGGCCGCGACCCCCCTCTCCCCGAGCCCGCGCTGCAGTACGCCGACTTCGCGGCGTGGCAGCGCGAGCGGCTGCGCGGCGATGGGCTGGCGGGTGAGGTCGCGTGGTGGCGCCAGCGGCTGGCCGGCGCGCCCGCGCGGCTGGAGCTCTCCACCGATCACCCCCGTCCCCCGGCGCGCACCGACCGCGGCGGGCGCGTGACGGGCCGGATCCCGGCCGAGCTGCTGGAGCGGCTGCGGGCGCTGGGGCGCGGCGAGGGCGCCACGCTGTTCATGGTGCTCCTCGGCGCCTTCCAGCTCCTCCTGGCCCGCTACACCGGCGGCGACGACGTGGTGGTGGGCACCCCGGTCGCCGGGCGCTCGCGACGCGAGGTGGAGGGGATGATCGGCTTCTTCGTCAACATGCTGGTGCTGCGCACCGGCATGGCGGGGGACCCCACCTTCCGCGAGGTGCTGCGCCGCGCGCGCGAGGCCACGCTGGGCGCCTACGAGCACCAGGAGCTCCCCTTCGAAAAACTGGTCGCCGAGCTGCAGCCCGAGCGCTCGCTCAGCCGGTCGCCGCTCTTCCAGGTCGTCTTCACGCTGGAGGCCGAGGGCGGGGGAGCGGATGGGTGGGCGCGGAGCGTGGCGGTGGACACCGGGACCGCGCAGTTCGACCTCACGCTCACGGCGGTGGAGGCGGGCGGCGTGCTCACCGCCGTCCTCGACTACAGCGCCGACCTCTTCGAGCGCGCCACCGCCGAGCGGATGCTGGGCCACCTCGTCCGCGTGCTGGAGCGGGTGACGGCGGACCCCGGCGTCCGCATCTCCCGCATCGCGCTGGCCGGCGCGGACGAGCGGCGGATGCTGGTGGAGGCGTGGAACCAGACCGATCGCCCCTTCCCGCGCGGCGCGTGCATCCACGAGCTGTTCGACTCGCACGTCCGCGAGCGGCCCGACGTGCCCGCGCTGGCGTGGGGCGACGAGCGGTGGACGTACGCGGAGCTGGGCGCGCGTGCGAACCGGCTCGCCCACCACCTCGCCGCGCTGGGCGTGGGCCCGGAGAGCCGCGTGGGGGTGATGCTGGAGCGCGGGCCGGATCTGATCATCTCCATCCTGGCCGTGCTGAAGGCGGGCGGCTGCTACGTCCCCCTCGACCCCGCGTACCCCGCCGAGCGCCTGCGCCTGATGCGCGTGGACGCCGGCATCCACGTCCTGATCACGCGCAACGGCCTGTCGGTCGACGGCTCGGACGACGCGTCGGTGGATGGCTCGGAAGACGCTTCGAACGACGTCTCGGGCGATGCGGACGAAGCCGGGCTGCGCGTCGTCTCGCTCGAGGGCGAGGCGGGCGAGATCGCGTCGCGGCCGGCGGATGCGCCGATCAGCGGGGCGACGGCCGACAACCTGGCCTACATCGTCTACACCAGCGGCAGCACGGGGCGGCCGAAGGGGGTGATGGTCGCCCACCGCCACGTCGTGCAGCTCGTCCGCGAGACGGATTACGTCCGCCTCGCGCCGGGCGACCGCGTGGCGCAGGCGTCCAACGCGAGCTTCGACGCGCTGGCGTTCGAGACGTGGGGCGCGCTGCTGAACGGCGCGACGCTCGTCGGCATCCCCAAGGACATCCTCCTCTCCCCGCCCGCGCTGCGTGACGCGCTGCGCGAGTGGGAGATCACCACGCTGTATCAGACGACCGCGCTGCTGAACCAGCTTTCGCGCGAGCAGGCGGACGTCTTCTCTGCGCTGCGCGAGGTGCTGTTCGGCGGCCAGGCGGCGGACGCGGAGAGCGTGCGGCGGATACTGCGCGGTGGGAAGCCGGCGCGGCTGCTGCACATGTACGGGCCGACGGAGACGACGGCGTGGTGCTCGTGGGAAGACGTGCATGCGCTGGCGGATGATGCGATCGCCGTCTCCGTCGGCCGGCCGACGGGGAACGCGCGGATCTATCTCCTCGACACCGCGCTGCAGCCGGTGCCGGTCGGGCTGCCGGGCGAGGCGTACGTCGGCGGCGCCGGGGTCGTCCGCGGCTATCTCGATCGGCCCGCCCTCACGGCCGAACGCTTCATCCCCGACCCGTTCTCCGGGCACCCCGGCGCGCGCATGTATCGCACGGGCGACCGGCTGCGGTGGAAGACGGGCGGCGCGCTCGAATTCCTCGGCCGGCTGGACGAGCAGGTGAAGGTCCGCGGCTTCCGCATCGAGCCGGGCGAGGTGGAGAGCGTGCTGTCCACGCACCCGGAGGTGCGCGAGGCGCGTGTGGTGGCGCGCGAGGACGTGCCGGGCGAGCAGCGGCTGGTGGCGTACGTGGTGGGCGTGGCCGACCCCGAGGCGCTGCGCGCGCACCTGCGGCGACGCCTCCCCGAGCACATGGTGCCGTCCGCGTTCGTGGCTCTCCCCCGGATCCCGCTCACGCCCGCCGGCAAGCTGGACCGCGCGGCCCTCCCCGCGCCGGACTTCGCCGCGGACGAGGCGCGCCACGTGGCGCCGCGCACGCCGGTGGAAGAGGTGCTGGCCGGGATCTGGGCCGAGGTCCTGTGCGTGGAGCGGGTGGGCGCCACCGACGGCTTCTTCGAGCTGGGCGGCCACTCGCTCCTGGCCACGCGCGTGGTCTCGCGCATCCGCGGCGTGCTGGGCGTGGAGCTCCCGCTCCGCGCGATGTTCGAGGGTCCCACCCTGGCCGAGCTGGCCGAACGCGTGGAAGCCCTTCGCCGCGCGGACGTGCCGGCACTCCCCCCCGTGGTCCCGGTGCCGCGCGACGGACCGCTGCCGCTGTCCTTCGCGCAGGAGCGGCTCTGGTTCCTGGACCGGATGGAGCCCGGGAGCGCCTTCTACAACGTCCCCTCCGCCCTGCGGCTGACCGGTCCGCTCGACGCCGCCGCGCTGGAGCGCGCGCTGGGCGAGATCGTCCAGCGGCACGAGGCGTTGCGCACGGTCTTCGGCGCGGTGGACGGATCGCCCGTGCAGGTGATCGCCCCCTTCCGCGGCTTCGCGCTGGCGGTGGACGACCTGTCGCCGCTGGACGAGCCGGCGCGCGAGCGCGAGGTGACGCGCCAGGCCGGCGACGAGGCGGTGCGGCCGTTCGACCTGGCGGCCGGCCCCCTCTTCCGCGCCCGGCTCCTCCGGCTGGGGGACGGGGAGCACGTCCTCCTCGTCTCCATGCACCACGTGGTGAGCGACGGGTGGAGCGTGGGTGTCCTCTTCCGCGAGCTCGCCGCGCTGTACGAGGCGTATCGCGACGGGGGCGAGGCTTCGCTTCCCCCGCTCCCGGTGCAGTACGCCGACTACGCGGTGTGGCAGCGCGAGCAGCTGCGCGGCGAGGTCCTCGACCGGCAGCTGGGCTACTGGCGAGAGCGGCTGGCCGGCGCCCCGGCGCTCCTGGAGCTCCCCACCGACCGTCCCCGCCCGCCGCTGCAGGCGTACGAGGGGGACGTCGAGTGGATCGACCTCCCGCCCGAGCTGGTGGACGGGCTGCGCGCGCTTGGCCGCGGCGAGGGCGCCACGCTGTACATGGTGCTCCTCGGCGCCTTCCAGCTCCTCCTCGCGCGCTATTCCGGGAGCGACGACGTGGTGGTGGGGAGCCCCATCGCCGGGCGCACGCGGCGCGAGGTGGAGGAGCTGATCGGCTTCTTCGTGAACACGCTGGTGCTGCGCACCGACCTCTCCGGCGATCCATCGTTCCGCGCGCTCCTGGGCCGCGTGCGCGAGGTGACGCTGGGCGCGTACGAGCACCAGGACGTCCCTTTCGAGCGGCTGGTGGCCGAGCTGCGGCCCGAGCGCTCGCTGAGCCATTCGCCGCTCTTCCAGGTGATGTTCGTGATGGACGGCGGCGCCGCGGCACCCGCCTCCCTCCCGGGACTCCGCACCCGCGGCGTTCCCTTCGGCATCCCCACCGTGAAGCACGACCTGGCGCTGGGGCTGGTGGAGCACGCGGGCGGGATCCGCGCCGAGCTGGCGTACGGCGCCGCGCTCTTCGACCGCGCCACCATCCAGCGCACCCTCCATCACCTCCGCCGCGTGCTGGAGCAGGTGGCCGCCGCGCCCGAAGCCCCGCTCTCGCGTGTCGCCCTCCTCGTCGCGGCCGAGCGCGCGCGGGTGGTGGAGGAGTGGAACCGCGTGGACGACGCGGGCGCCGCTCCGCGGTGCATCCACCGGCTCTTCGAGGCCCGGGCCCGTCGCACCGCCGGTGCGCCCGCCGTCACCTTCGAGTCCGCGTCGCTCACCTACGGCGAGCTGAACGCCCGCGCCAACCGGCTGGCGCACCACCTGGCCCGCCACGGCGTGGGACCCGAGGTCCGCGTGGGGCTGTGCCTGGAGCGGGGGATGGAGATGGTGGTGGCCATCCTGGCCGTGCTGAAGGCCGGCGGCGCCTACGTGCCGCTGGACCCCGGCTATCCGGCCGAGCGGCTGGCCTACGTGCTGGACGACAGCGGCGTGGCCGTGCTCCTCACCGAAGAAGCGCTGCGCGGCACCCTCCCCGTCGCCCCCGGCGTACGCGTGGTGAGCGTGGACGGCGCGGCGGGCGAGATCGCGGCGGAGCGCGCGGACGACTTCGACGGCGGGGCGGGGCCGGGGAACCTGGCGTACGTGATCTACACCTCCGGCTCCACCGGCGCGCCCAAGGGCGCGCTGATCGAGCACCGCCAGGTGGCGCGGCTCTTCAGCGCCACCGACGCGTGGTTCGGCTTCGGCCCGGGGGACGTGTGGACGCTGTTCCACTCGTACGCCTTCGACTTCTCGGTGTGGGAGCTGTGGGGAGCGCTCCTGCACGGCGGGCGCGTGGTGGTGGTTCCCTTCCTGGTCAGCCGCGACCCCGACGCCTTCCACGCCCTGGTGGCCGGCGAGGGGGTGACGGTGCTCAGCCAGACGCCCTCGGCCTTCCGCCACTTCGCCCGCGTGGACGCGGAGCGCGGCGGCCCGCTGGCGCTGCGGCTGGTCGTCTTCGGCGGCGAGGCGCTGGAGCCCGCCACCCTGCGCGGATGGGTGGAGCGCCGCGGGGCCGAGCGTCCGCGGCTGGTGAACATGTACGGGATCACCGAGACCACCGTGCACGTCACCTTCCGCCCGATCGCCGCCGAAGACGTGCTCGGGGGCGCGGGAAGCCCGATCGGCCGGCGCATCCCCGACCTGCGGATCTACGTGCTGGACCGGGCGATGGAGCCGGTGCCGGTGGGGGTGCCCGGCGAGCTGTACGTGGGCGGCGCCGGGGTGGCCCGCGGCTACCTGGGCCGCCCCGCGCTCACCGGCCAGCGCTTCGTCCCCAACCCGTTCGCGCCGGGGCGGCTGTATCGCACGGGCGACCGCGCGCGCTGGCTGGGCGATGGAACGCTCGACTACCTGGGCCGCGCGGACGACCAGGTGAAGGTGCGCGGCTTCCGCATCGAGCCGGGGGAGATCGAGGCGGCGCTGCGCGGACAGCCGGGAGTGGCCGACTGCGTGGTGGTGGCCCGCCCCGACGAGGCGGGCGAGGCGCGGCTGGTGGCGTACGTGGCGGGCGCGGCCGACCCCGAGGTGCTCCGCGCGCACCTGCGCCGGGTCCTCCCCGGCTACATGGTGCCGGCCGCCTTCGTGGTGCTCGACCGCCTTCCGCACACCCCCAGCGGGAAGCTCGACCGGCGCGCCCTCCCCGCGCCGGTGGCGGTACGCGCGGCGGCCCGGCTGAAGCCGGGGACCGGGATGGAGGCGCGGCTCGCCGCCATCTGGGGCGAGCTGCTGGGCGTGGACGCGGTGGGCGCCGAGGACAACTTCTTCGACCTGGGCGGCCACTCGCTCCTCCTCGTCCGCCTGCAGGCGCGCTTGGCCGCCGAGCTGGGGAGCCGGATCCGCGTGGTGGAGCTGTTCCAGCACCCCACCGTCCGCACGCTCGCCGCGCGGCTGCAGGGCGAGGGGAACGACGGCGCGGTGGAGGAAGGCGGCGAGCGGGGCGGGGCACGGCAGGCCGCCCTCAACCGCCGGCTCGAGCGCCGGCGGCGCGACGGGTAGGGGCCAGGGCGGGACGGCGTCCGAGGGAGGAACGCGGGCGGTCGGCGGGGATGACGGGCTGGACGGCGGGAACGAGGCGGCGCGCGCACGGCGCGGCGGATCAACGAGCTGAAAATTGGGATCGATGGATCGTACGCATGCCCCTCCGCGGGGCTCCGGGGCTGGAAACGGCCCGGCGGAACCGGGAACCGGCCGAAGCAGGCTGAACCTTCTCGCGCGCCTGGCGCAGGAGAAGGGCGGCGGCGCCGTGGACCGGATCCAGCCCCGCGACCGCCACCGCCCGGCGCCGCTCTCGTTCGCGCAGGAGCGGCTCTGGCTGCTCGGCCAGCTCGACCGCGCCTCGTCGGCGTACACGGTGCGCGCGGCGTACCGGCTCCCGCGGGTGGAGGTGCCGGCACTGGAGCGCGCGCTGGCCGAGGTGGTGCGCCGGCACGATTCGCTGCGCACCGTCTTCGCCGAAGAGGGCGGCGCGCCGGTGCAGGTGGTCGTTCCGTTCGCCGGCTTCTCCCTTCCCGTGGAGGAGCTGGCCGGGGTGGGCGAGGACGCCGTTCTGCGGCGCGTGCACGACGAGGCGGAGCGGCCGTTCGACCTGGCCGCGGGACCGCTCTTCCGGCCGCGGCTCCTGCGGCGGGGGGACGAGGACCTCCTCCTCCTCTTCATGCACCACGCGGTGAGCGACGGGTGGAGCACCGACCTCCTCTTCCGCGAGCTGTCGGCGCTGTACGGCGCGTACCGCGACGGGGGCGACGCGGGGCTGGCCGAGCCGGCGCTGCAGTACGCCGACTACGCGGCGTGGCAGCGCGAGCGGCTGCGCGGCGCGGCGCTGGAGCGCGACCTGTCGTGGTGGCGCCAGCGGCTGGCCGGCGCGCCGGCGCTGCTGGAGCTTCCCACCGACCGCCCGCGCCCGGCGGCGCGTGGCTACGCCGGCGCGGTGGTGTCGTTCGACCTTTCCGGCGAGCTGCTGGAGCGGCTGCGCGCGCTGGGGCGCGGCGAGGGCGCCACGCTGTTCATGGTGCTGCTGGGCGCCTTCCAGCTCCTCCTGGCCCGCTATTCGGGGAGCGACGACGTGGTGGTGGGGAGCCCCGTGGCCGGGCGCTCGCGCCGCGAGGTGGAGGGGATGGTCGGCTGCTTCGTGAACATGCTGGTGCTGCGGACGGAGCTGTCCGGCGACCCCGGCTTCCGCGAGGTGCTGCGCCGCGTGCGCGAAACCACGCTGGGCGCGTACGAGCACCAGGAGCTTCCCTTCGAGAAGCTGGTGGCCGAGCTGCAGCCCGAGCGCTCGCTGAGCCGGTCGCCGCTCTTCCAGGTCGTCTTCGCCGCCGAGACCGAGATGCAGGCCGCGGCCGGGGCCGCGCCGTCGGCCCTCCCCGGGCGCGGCGTGATGCTGGAGAGCGGCACGGCGCTGTACGACCTGACGCTGTCGACGTTCGAGTCCGCGCGGGCGCTGCGCCTGATGCTGGACTACAGCACCGAGCTGTTCGACGGTGCCACGATGGAGCGGATGCTGGGCCACTTCGTCCGCGTCCTGGAGCAGGTCACGGATAATCCCGACCTCCGCATCTCCCGGATCCAGCTGGCCGGGGCCGACGAGCGGCGGATGCTGGTGGAGGAGTGGAACCAGACCGATCGCCCGTTCCCGCGCGGCGCGTGCATCCACGAGCTCTTCGACGCCCACGTCCGCGAGCGGCCGGATGCGCCCGCGCTGGCCTGGGGCGGCGAGCGGTGGCCGTACGCGGAGCTGGGCGCGCGGGCGAACCGGCTCGCCCACCATCTCGCCGCGCTGGGCGTGGGCCCCGAGAGCCGCGTGGGGGTGATGCTGGAGCGCGGACCGGACCTGATCGTCTCCATCCTGGCCGTGCTGAAGGCCGGCGGCTGCTACGTCCCCCTCGACCCCGCGTACCCCGCCGAGCGGCTGCGCCTGATGAGAGTCGACGCGGGCATCCACGTCCTGATCACGCGCAACGGCCTGTCGGTCGATGGCTCGGACGACGCGTCGGGCGATGGTACCGGCGATGGTACGACCGAAGTCCCGGTCGATGGATCGGGCGATGAAGTCGAATCCGGCCTCCGCGTTGTCTCCCTCGAAGCCCAAGCGGGCGAGATCGCCACGCGGCCGAGCGATGCGCCGAAGAGCGGGGCGACGGCCGACAACCTGGCCTACATCGTCTACACCAGCGGGAGCACGGGGCGGCCGAAGGGGGTGATGGTCGCGCACCGCCACGTCGTCCAGCTCGTCCGCGAGACGGATTACGTGCGGCTCGCGCCGGGCGATCGCGTGGCGCAGGCGTCCAACGCGAGCTTCGACGCGCTCGCGTTCGAGACGTGGGGCGCGCTGCTGAACGGCGCCACGCTCGTCGGCATACCCCGCGACGTCCTCCTCTCCCCGCCCGCGCTGCGCGGCGCGCTGCGGGATTGGGGGATCACCACGCTGTATCAGACCACCGCGCTGCTGAACCAGCTTTCGCGCGAGCAGGCGGACGTCTTCGCGACCCTGCGCGAGGTGCTGTTCGGCGGCCAGGCGGCGGACGCGGAGAGCGTGCGGCGGATCCTCCGCGGCGGCAAGCCCAAGCGGCTGCTGCACATGTACGGGCCGACGGAGACGACGGCGTGGTGCTCGTGGGAAGACGTCGAGGCGCTGGCGGATGATGCGACGGCCGTCTCCGTCGGGCGGCCGACGGGGAACGCGCGGATCTACCTCCTCGACACCGCGCTGCAGCCGGTGCCCGTCGGCCTCCCGGGCGAGGCGTACGTGGGCGGCGTGGGCGTGGTGCGCGGCTACCTCGACCGCCCCGCGCTGACGGCGGAGCGCTTCGTCCCCGATCCGTTCTCGACGGAGCCGGGCGCGCGGATGTACCGCACGGGCGACCGGCTGCGGTGGAAGACGAGCGGCACGCTCGAATTCCTCGGCCGCCTCGACGAGCAGGTGAAGATCCGCGGCTTCCGCATCGAGCCGGGCGAGGTGGAGAGCGCGCTGTCGTCGCACCCGGAGGTGCACGAGGCGCGCGTGGTGGTGCGCGACGACGCGCCGGGCGAGAAGCGGCTGGTGGCGTACGTGGTGGGCGAGGCCGATCCCGACGCGCTCCGCGCGCACCTTCGCCGTTCCCTCCCCGAGTACATGCTCCCCGCCGCCGTGGTGGCGCTCCCCGCCCTCCCGCTGACGCCCAGCGGGAAGCTGGACGTGGCGGCGCTCCCCGCGCCGGAGCTCGCCGGCGACGCGGATCGCTACGTGGCGCCGCGCACCCCGGTGGAAGAGGTGCTGGCGGAGGTGTGGGCCGAGCTGCTGGGCGTGCCGCGGGTGGGGGTGGAGGACGACTTCTTCGTGGCGGGCGGCCACTCGCTGCTGGCCATGCGCGTGGTGTCGCGGGTGCGCGAGCTGTTCAGCGTGGAGCTGCCGCTGCGCGCGCTGTTCGAGGGGCCGAGCGTGGCGGCGCTGGCCGGGCGCGTGGAGACGCTGCGGCGCGATGGTGCGGCGCCGCTCGCGCCGGTGATCCCGGTCCCTCGCGACGGGCCGCTGCCGCTTTCCTTCGCGCAGGAACGGCTCTGGTTCCTGGACCGGATGGAGTCGGAGAGCGCCTTCTACAGCATCCCCTCCGCCCTGCGGCTGGCGGGGCCGCTGGATGTCTCTGCGCTGGAGCGCGCGCTCGGCGAGATCGTCCGCCGCCACGAGGCGCTGCGCACGGTCTTCCGCGCGGTGGACGGATCGCCCGTGCAGGTGATCACCCCCTTCCGCGGCTTCACGCTCCCGGTGGAGGACCTGTCGGCTTTCGGCGAGGCGGAGCGCCAGCGCGAGGTGGCGCGCCGCGTCGCGGACGAGGCGGTGCGGCCGTTCGACCTGGCCGCGGGGCCGCTCTTCCGCGCCGGGCTCCTGCGGCTGGGGGACGGGGAGCACGTCCTCCTCCTCTCCATGCACCACATCGTCAGCGACGGGTGGAGCCTGGGCATCCTCTTCGGCGACCTCGGCGCGCTGTACGAGGCGTTTCGCGACGGGGGCGAGGCTTCGCTCCCCCCGCTCCCCGTGCAGTACGCCGACTACGCCGTCTGGCAGCGCGAGCAGCTGCGCGGCGAGGTGCTCGACCGGCAGCTGGCGTACTGGCGCCGGCGGCTGGCCGGCGCCCCCGCGCTCCTGGAGCTTCCCACCGACCGGCCGCGCCCCGCGCTGCAGACGTACCGCGGCGCGCAGGAGCGCATCGCCCTCCCGCGCGAGCTGGTGGACGGCCTCCGCGCGCTGGGGCGTGGCGAGGGGGCCACCCTGTACATGGTGCTCCTCGGCGCCTTCCTGCTCCTCCTGGCGAAGTACGCCGGGAGCGAGGACATCGTCGTCGGCAGCCCGATCGCCGGGCGCACGCGCGGCGAGGTGGAGTCGCTGATCGGCTTCTTCGTCAACACGCTGGTCCTGCGCACCGACCTCTCCGGCGATCCGCCGTTCCGCGAGGTGCTGCGGCGGGTGCGGCAGGTCACGCTCGGTGCCTGGGAGCACCAGGAGGTTCCGTTCGAGCGGCTGGTGGCCGAGCTGCAGCCGCAGCGCTCCCTCAGCCATTCGCCCCTCTTCCAGGTGATGTTCTCGCTGAGCGACGGCGGGCGCGGCGCGGCGGGGCTGGCCGGGGTGGAGGCGAGGGAGATCGGCGGCGAGCTGGAGGCGGCCAGCTTCGACCTGTCGCTGTCGCTGGTGACCGATGCCGGCGGCGCGTGGGGGACGCTGGGCTACAACACCGACCTGTTCGACCGCGCCACCATCCAGCGGATGGCCGGGCAGCTCGGCCGCCTGCTGGCGCAGGTGGCCCACGACCCCGCCGCCCCCGCGTCGGCGCTCGACCTCCTCGGCGCGGCGGAGCGCGCGCAAGTGGTGGAGGCGTGGAACCGCACCGACGCCCCGGCCCCGCTGGACCAGTGTCTCCACCAGCTCTTCGAGGCGCAGGCGGCGCGGACCCCCGACGCCGTGGCGCTCTGGTTCCAGGACACGCGCGTCACCTACCGCGAGCTCGACGCCGACGCGAACCGCGTGGCCCGCCTCCTCCGCGCCCGCGGCATCGCGGCGGAAGACCGGGTGGCACTGTACATGGAGCCGCGCCCCCGCGCCGTGGCCGCCCTCCTGGGCGTCCTCAAGGCGGGGGCGATGTTCGTCCCCCTCGACGTGGCCGCCCCGCGCGACCGCGTCTTCCGCGCGCTGGACGACGCGGGCGCCGCGCTGGCGCTGGCGCAGGGCGACTTGGCCGCCGCGCTGGAGGGGTGCGGGCGCGAGGTGATCGCGATCGACGCGCCCGGCGCGCTCGCGGGGCTCTCCGCCGACGCGATGGAGAGCGGGGCGGGGCCGCGCGGCGCGGCGTGGATGATCTTCACCTCGGGGAGCACGGGGCGGCCGAAGGGGGTGGTGGTGGAGCACCGCTCGGCCGTGAACATGACGGCCTCCGCGATCCAGCTCGCCTCGATCACGGCGGACGCGCGGGTCCTCCTCTTCGCGCCGCTGCACTTCGACGCGGCGCTGGCCGACCTGTTCCCGGCGCTGGCCACGGGCGCCACCCTCTGCATGGCCCCGCGAGAGACGCTCTTCCCCGGCCCCGAGCTGGTGGAGTTCCTGGAGAGCCGCGGCGTGACCCACGCCAAGCTCACCCCCTCGGCGCTGGCGGCGGTCCCGCGCGCCCCGCTCCCGCGGCTGCGCCTGCTCACCGTGGGCGGCGAGGCGTGCCCCGCCGCGCTGGTGGGCGCGTGGGCGCCCGGGCGCACCTTCCTGAACGTGTACGGCCCCACCGAGACCACGGTGCGGGTCACCGCCACCGAGCTCGCCCCGGGCGACGCCGCCACCATCGGCCGGGCGATCGCCAACGCCCGCGCCTACGTCCTCGACGGGCGGATGCGCCCCGTTCCCGTGGGCGTTCCCGGCGAGCTGTACGTGGGCGGCGCGGCGGTGGGCCGCGGCTACTGGCGCCACCCCGCGCGCACCGCCGAGCGCTTCGTCCCCGATCCCTTCGCGCTGGAGCCGGGGGCGCGGCTGTACCGCACGGGCGACCGGGCGCGGTGGCGGGCCCAGGGGACGCTCGAGTACCTCGGCCGCCTGGACGAGCAGGTGAAGGTGCGCGGCTTCCGCGTGGAGCCGGGCGAGGTGGAGGCGGCGATCCGCGCGCACCCCCAGGTGGCCGACTGCGCCGTGGTGCCGCGCGAAGACACGCCGGGTGACACGCGGCTGGTGGCGTACGTGGTGGGCGACGCACCCGCCGAGGCGCTGCGCGCGCACCTCCGCCGCGATCTTCCCGAGTACATGGTCCCCGCCGCCTTCGTCGCGCTGGACCGGCTCCCGCGCACCCCCAGCGGCAAGCTCGACCGCCGCGCCCTCCCCGCGCCGGCGCCCGCCCACGCGCCGCGCCGGCTGGCGCCCGAGACGGGGCTGGAGGCGCGCATCGCGGCGATCTGGCAGGAGCTGCTGGGCGTCGGGTCGGTCGGGGTGGAGGACAACTTCTTCGACCTGGGCGGCCACTCGCTCCTCCTGGTCAGGCTGCAGGCGCGGCTTGCGTCCGACGTGGGCCGGCCGATCCGCGTGGTGGAGCTGTTCCAGTATCCCACCGTCCGCTCGCTCGCCGCCCGCCTGCACGGTGCGGCCGAGGGCGGCGCCGTGGCGGAGGACGGCGCGGTGGCCGAGGGCGGCGAGCGCGGCGGGGCACGCCAGGCCGCGCTCGGGCGGCGCCTGGTCGCGCGGCGACGGGAGTAGGGAAGGGAAGACGGCGCCCCTCCGCCCCCGCGTCCCTCGTCCGATCGAGCGAGAGCGTCCGCGGGGTGGAAGGGACGGGCGGGAGGATACGACGAGGTCGGGCGATGGGATGCGGGTCCGCGTCATCAGGGCCTCTCCACGCCCGGGCGGGATGCGATTCCGGACAGGATTCAGGGGCTGGACGCGGGCGCTGACGCGGGACGGGGATGGTTGGCGGGGCGGAAGACGATCCACTCTTACCACGCATGGACATGGCAGAGCACGAGGGCATTCCCGGCGAGCGCACCGGGCTGGAGATCGCGGTGGTGGGGCTGGCCGGGCGCTTCGCCGGGGCCGGCGACATCGACGCGTTCTGGCGCAACCTCCGGGAGGGCGTGGAGTCGATCTCCTTCTTCACCCGCGACGAGCTGCTGGCCACCGGGGCCGACCCGGCGCTGCTCGACCACCCCGACTTCGTGCGCGCCGGGGGCGAGCTGCGCGGCGCCGACGAGTTCGACGCGGGGCTGTTCAACCTCACCCCGCGCGACGCCGAGATCCTGAACCCCCAGCACCGCGTGCTCCTGGAGTGCGCCTGGGAGGCGCTGGAGCACGCCGGGTACGACCCCGCCCGCGTGGAGCGGCCCGTGGGCGTGTTCGCCGGGTCCAGCAACAACGACTACGTGACCAACCTGGTGCGCACCCCCGAGCTGGTGAGCACGGTGGGGTACACCCGCATCTCGCTGGGGAACGCGCGCGACCACCTGGCCGCGGGGATCTCGTACCGGCTGAACCTGCGCGGGCCCAGCCTGGTGGTGCAGACCGCCTGCTCCACCTCGCTGGTGGCCGTGCACCTGGCCTGCCAGAGCCTGCTGGGGAGCGAGTGCGACATGGCGCTGGCCGGCGGCGTGTCGGTCCCCGCGCCGCTGCGGCAGGGGTACCTCTACACCCCCGACGGCATCGTCTCGCCCGACGGGCACGTCCGCGCCTTCGACGCGGGCGCCAACGGGACCGTGGGCGGGAGCGGCGCCGGGCTGGTGGTGCTCAAGCGCCTCGACGACGCGCTGGCCGACGGCGACACCATCCACGTGGTGATCCGCGGCTCGGCGGTGAACAACGACGGCGCGCAGAAGGTGGGGTACACCGCCCCCAGCGTGGCCGGCCAGGCCCGCGTCCTCTCCGAGGCGATGTCGATGGCGGGGGTCGACCCCGCCACCGTGCAGTACCTGGAGACCCACGGGAGCGGCACCCCGCTGGGCGACGCCATCGAGCTGAAGGCGATGAGCCAGGTGCTGGCCCAGGGTGACCGCGCCGGCCGCTGCGCCATCGGCTCGGTGAAGACCAACGTGGGGCACCTCGACGCCGCCTCGGGGATCGCGGGGCTGATCAAGACCGTCCTCTCCCTCGCCCACGCCGAGATCCCGCCCTCGCTGAACTTCGCCGTCCCCCACCCCGAGATCGAGGCGTCGGGGGGGCGCGTGTTCGTGAACACCGCGCTGGCGCCGTGGGAGCGCAACGGCTCGCCGCGCCGCGCGGGGGTCAGCTCCTTCGGCATCGGCGGGACCAACGCGCACGTGGTGCTCGAGGAAGCGCCCGCCGCCGATCCGTCGGGCCCCTCGCGCCCGATCCAGCTCCTGGTCGTCTCCGCCCGCACCCCCTCGGCGCTCGCCTCGGCGGCCGCCAGGCTGGCCGACCGGCTGGAGCGCCAAGCGCCCCCGCTGGCCGACGCCGCGTACACGCTGCAGACCGGCCGGCGCGAGATGGAGCACCGCCTGGGCGTGGTCTGCGCCGACGCGGCCGAGGGGGCGGCCCGCCTCCGCGAGCGCGCCCACGGCGGCGGGCCGGCGGTGCCGCGCTCCGCCCGGCCGGTGGCGTTCATGTTCCCCGGCGTGGGCACGCACCACGTGGACATGGCGCGCGGCCTGTACGACGCCGAGCCCGTCTTCCGCGCGGCGGTGGACGAGTGCTGCGACCTCCTCCTCCCCGTGCTGGGGAGCGACCTGCGCGAGGTCCTGTACTCCCCCGGCCCGGCGGAGACGGACGCCGCCGCGCCCGCGTCCGGCGGCGGCGGGTGGGACCTGCGCCGCCTCCTGGCCCGCGACGGCGGAGGCGAGGGGGAGGGCGGCGCGCTGGGCGACACCCGCTTCACGCAGCCCGCCGTGTTCGTGACCGAGTACGCGCTGGCGCGGCTGTGGATGCGCTGGGGGGTCGAGCCGCGCGCGGTGATCGGCCATTCGCTGGGCGAGTACGTGGCCGCCACGGTGGCGGGGGTGCTGCGGCTGGAAGACGCGCTCCGCCTGGTGGCGCTCCGCGCCCGGATGATCGACGCGCTCCCCGCCGGCGCCATGCTGGCCGTCCCCCTGGGCGAGACGGAGCTCCGCGCCCTTCTCCCCGCCACCCTCGACCTGGCGGCGGTGAACACGCCGGGGAGCTGCGTGGTGGCCGGCCCGCGGGGCGAGGTGGAGGCGTTCGAGGCGGCGCTGGCCGAGCGCGGCACCGTCAGCCGGCGCCTTCCCACGCGGCACGCCTTCCACTCGCGGGGGATGGAGGGCGCGGCGGCCGAGCTCGAGCGGCTGGTGGCCGGGTTTGAGCTGCGCGCCCCCGGGATCCCCTTCGTCTCCAACGTGACCGGCACCTGGATTACCGACGACGAGGCCCGCTCGCCCGCGTACTGGGCGCGCCACATGTGCCGCACCGTCCGCTTCTCGGACGGCTTGGCCACGCTGCGCGCCGAGCCCGGGTGGGTGCTCCTGGAGGTGGGGCCGGGGCAGGCGCTGGGCGCCTGGGCGCAGCACGCGGGGGGCGACGCGGATGCGGGCGACGCGCGCGCGGTGTTCAGCTCGCTCCGCCACCAGCACAACCGCGTCCCCGACCTGCGCTTCATCCTCGAAACGCTGGGCGGGCTGTGGACGGCGGGGGTGGAGGTCGACTGGGCGGCGTTCAGCCGCGGCGAGCGCCGGAAGCGGATCCCGCTCCCGGGCTACCCGTTCGAGCGCAGGCGCTACTGGGTGGACCCGCCGCGCAGGAACGGGACGGGGGAGAAGGGGAGCCACGCGGCCACGCCCGCCCCTCCGGCCGGGTACGCCCAGCCGGCGGCGAACGGCGGCGCCGATGCAAATCGCGAGAAAGGACCCGACGTGATGGAGAACCGAACCCCGGCACCGGCCGAAGCCGCGGCGCACACCCGCCAGCAGGACGTGCTGGCGCTGCTGAAGGGGCTGGCGTCCGAGCTGACCGGGATGGAGGAAGCGCGGATCGAGACCGACGCCGACTTCTTCCAGGCGGGCTTCGACTCGCTCCTCCTCCTGCAGGCCATCCAGGCCATCGAGAAGCGCGTGGGCATCCGCGTCTCGCTGGTCGAGCTGCTCGAAGACGTGACCTCGCTGGGCGCGCTGGCCAGCCACATCGACCGCGCCCTCCCGCCCGAGGCCGTGGTGCGCAACGCCCGCCCGCCCGCGCCGGCCCAGCCCGCGCCCGCCACGCCACCCATCGCGAGCGAGCCCGTGCCCGTCGCGTCGGCCGACCTCGCGCCCTCCGCCGCGCCCGTCGCGTCGTCCGCCGAGCACCCGCGCTCAGTTGCGGCGCCGCCCACCTTCTACCCGGCCCCGGCGCCGGCCGCGGCCTCCCCGGGCGGCGGCGAGGGCGGGCTGGAGCGGGTGATCGCGCGGCAGCTGCAGCTGATGAGCGAACAGATCGCCGCCATGCGCGGCGACCCCGCCGCCGCCGGCGCGCAGCCGGCCGCATCCGCCGCCGCGCCGCAGCTCGCCGCGCCCGTCGCGCCGTCCATGGCGCACGCCGATTCCCCGCCCGCGCCCGTGGCGGCTGCGGCGGACGGAGCGCACGCCGTCTCCGCGCCCCCCGCGTCCACGGCGTCGTGGATCGACGCGCCGGCGGTGGACACGGTGGGAGCGGACGCGTCCTCGGCGGTGTCGTCGCGGGCGGTGCCGCAGTCGCCGCGCGCCCGGATCCAGCCGCAGCAGACCTTCGTCCCCTTCCAGCCGGTGAACACCGAGGGGCGGAACGGGATGACGGCCGCGCAGTCGGCGTACCTCGACGCGTTCATCGAGCGGTACGTCGCGCGGACGCAGGGGTCAAAGAAGCACCAGCAGCAGTATCACCGCCCGCTGGCCGACACCCGCGTCACCGCGCGCTTCCGCCGTGCGTGGAAGGAGATCCTCTACCCGGTCGTGGGCGCCCGCGCCGCGGGGTCGCGCGTCTGGGACGTGGACGGCAACGAGTACGTGGACATCGGGATGGGCTTCGGGTGCAACCTGTTCGGCCATGCGCCCGACTTCGTGACCCGCGCCATCCAGGAAGAGGCCGCGCGCGGGTACGGCCTGGGGCCGCAGTCGCCCAACGCCGGGCGCGCGGCGCAGCTGGTGTGCGAGCTGGGCGGGAACGAGCGCGCCGTCTTCTGCAACTCGGGGACGGAAGCGGTGATGGGCGCCATCCGCGCCGCGCGCGCGCTGACCGGGCGCAGCAAGGTGGCCTACTTCGCGGGGAGCTACCACGGCTGGAGCGACCTGGTGCTGGGCCGGCTCTTCACGGCCGGCGGGCGGCGCGAGGTGCGCCCCACCGCCCCGGGCGTGGCCGCGCTCCCCCTGGGCGACGTGCTGATGCTCGACTTCGACGAGCCGTCGTCGCTCGACCTGCTGGCCCGGCACATCGCCGACGTGGCGCTGGTGATGGTGGAGCCGGTGCAGAGCCGCCGGCCCGACCTGCAGCCCTTCGCCTTCCTCCGCGAGCTGCGCCGGATGACGCGCGAGGCGGGGACCCTCCTCCTCTTCGACGAGCTGATCACCGGCTTCCGCATGGGCGCGGGGGGCGCGCAGTCGTTCTTCGGGATCGACGCCGACCTGGTCACCTACGGGAAGATCGTGGCCGGCGGCCTCCCGATGGGCGTGGTGGCGGGGACCGAGGAGGCGATGAGCGTGTTCGACGGCGGGGTGTGGAGCTACGGCGACGACTCGTACCCCACCGGCCAGCGCACCATCTTCGCCGGGGCGTACTTCAAGCACCCGATCTCGATGGCCGTGGCCTGCTCGATCCTGGGCGAGATCAAGCGCCGGGGGCCGGAGATGTACGAGCGGCTGAACGCGCGCACCACGCGGCTGGTGGAGCGGATCAACGCCTTCTTCGAGGCCGAGGGCTACCCGGTCACGGCCGCGCACTTCAGCTCGTGCTTCCGCTTCTTCTTCGGCGCCGAGGTGAAGTTCAGCGAGCTGTTCAACCACCACATGATCCTCGAGGGGGTGCACGTCATCCCCGAGACCGGGACGCACTTCCTCTCCGCCGCGCACACCGACGAGGACGCGGACCGGGTGTTCGACGCCGTCCGCGCCTCGGTGCGGGCGATGCGGGAGGGCGGCTTCATCCCCCCGGCCCCCGGCGGGAACGGGACGGGCGCCACCACGCACGCGGCCTCCGGCTCCGTCGCCTCCCCGTCCACCGCCGACGGCTTCGCGTCCGCCGTCTCGACTTCCGCACCTCCATCCGCCGATGGCTCGTCCGCCGAAACGCGCGACGACGGGGTGCGGGTGGTGCCGCTCACCGAGGGGCAGCGGCAGCTCTGGTTCGAGTCGCAGATGGGCGACGACGCGGCGCGGGCGTACACCGAGTCGACCTCGGTGCGGCTGCGCGGCGAGCTGGACGTGGGGGCGCTGCGCGAGGCGCTGCAGGCGCTGGTCGACCGGCACGACACGCTGCGCGCCACCTTCGCCCCCGACGGCGAGGCGCAGCTGATCCACCCGGTGCTGGCCGTGGAGGTCCCGCTGGTCGACTTCCGCGGCGAGCCGGCCGCCACGCGCCGCCAGCGGGTGGATGAATGGGTGCGCGAGACCGCGCGGCGCCCCTTCGACCTGGTGGGCGGGCCGCTGGTCCGCTTCGCGCTGGCCGCGGTGGAAGACGACGAGCACCTGCTGGTGAAGGACGCGCACCACGCCGTGCTGGACGGATGGTCGTTCGGGGTGATCTGGCGCGAGCTGGGCGCCCTGTACACCGCGGCGCGCGAGGGCCGCCGCGCCGAGCTCCCGCCGCGCCCCGACCATGCGACCCTGGTGCGCGCGCAGATCGAGGCGGTGCGCGACCCCGCGGCCGAGGCGTTCTGGATCGAGCAGTTCGCCGACGGCGTCCCCGTGCTGGAGCTTCCCACCGACCGCCCGCGCCCACCCGTGCGCGGCTACGCCGGCGAGCGCCTGATCCGCGTGATGGACGGCGAGCTCCTGCGCCGGATCGCCGCGGCCGGGCGGCCGCACGGGCTGACCGTGTTCAACACCCTCTTCTCCGCCTTCTTCGTGTGGCTGGGGCGGCTGAGCGGGCAGGACGACCTGGTGGTGGGCACCCCCGCGGCCGGGCAGGCGGGGCGCGCCGGGGCGGCCGAGCTGGTGGGGTACGGGATCAACGTCCTCCCCATCCGCGCCCGGCTCGACCCGTCGGCCTCGTTCGTGGAGCACGCCCGCCGGGTGCGGCGCAACGTGATGCGCGCGCTCGACCACCAGAGCTTTTCCTTCCCCCGGCTGGTGGAGGCGCTCCCGCACGCCCGCGACACCAGCCGCCCGCCGGTGTTCTCGGCGATGATGAACCTCGACCGCTCGCCCGGCGAGGAGCGGCTGGGCGACCTGCGCGTGGGCTTCGACGGCAACTTCGGCGGCGGCTCCAAGCTCGACCTCACCTTCGGGCTGACCGAGACCCCCGACGAGCTGCGCCTGCGCTGCGACTACGCCACCGAGCTGTTCGACCGCGAGACGGTGGAGCGGTGGCTGGCCGCCTTCGAGCGGCTGCTGGAGGCGATCGCGATCGCCCCCGACACGCCGCTGGCCGAGCTCGACCTGATGGGCGCCGCCGAGCGCGCGCTGGTGCTGGACGAGTGGAACCGCACCGCGCGCCCCGTCCCCGGCACCCCCGTGCACCGGATGTTCGAGGCGCAGGCCGCGCGCACCCCCGCCGCCATCGCGGTCCTCTTCGGCGGCCACCCCCTGACGTACGCCGAGCTGGACCGGCGCGCCAACCGCATCGCCCACGCGCTGCGCCGCCGCGGCGTGGGGCCCGACGTGCGCGTGGCGCTGTTCATGGAGCACGGGCCCGGCGTGGTGGCCGCCGCGCTGGGGGTGATGAAGGCCGGCGGCGCCTACGTCCCGCTCGACCCCGCCAGCCCCGCCGACCGGCTCGGCTTCCTGTTGGCCGACTCGGGCGCCGTGCTGGTGCTGGCCGACGATCCGGACGCGCTCCCCGCCGGCGGCCCCCCCGTCCTCGCCGCCGGCGACGGCGCCTTCGACGGCGAGCGGGAGGACGCGCTGGACGCCGAGGCGGACCCGCGGAGCCTGGTGTACGTCATCTACACCTCCGGCTCCACCGGCCGCTCCAAGGGCGTGGGGGTGGAGCACCGGAGCGTGGCCAACCTGGTGTCGGCGTACGTGGCGGGGTACGACGTGGGCCCCGGCGCGCGCCTCCTGTCGGTGTCGCCGATGCACTTCGACATGTCGGTGACCGACGTGTTCGTGGCGCTCTGCTCCGGCGCCACCCTGGTGATGGCCCCGCGCGACGAGCTGGCCCCCGGCCCCGGGCTGGTGAGGCTCCTCCGCGAGCGGGGGGTGACGCACGCCAAGTTCACCCCCACCGCCCTCGCCGCCCTCCCCGACGCCGACCTCCCGCAGCTGCGGGCGATCACCACGGGGGGCGAGGCGTCGAGCGCCGAGCTGGTGGCGCGCTGGGCGCCGGGGCGGCGCTACTTCAACGGCTACGGCCCCACCGAGGCCGCCGTGCGCGCCACCTTCGCCGAGTGGGGCGACGGCACCCGCACGCCGCCGCTGGGCCGCCCCGCCGCCAACGTGCGCGCCTACGTCCTCGACGGGCGGCAGAGGCCGGTCCCCGTCGGCGTGGCGGGCGAGCTGTACCTGGGGGGCGTGCAGGTGGCGCGCGGCTACCTCGGCCGCCCCGCGCTCACCGCCGAGAAATTCGTCCCCGACCCGTTCGGCCCCGATGCGGGCGGGCGGCTGTACCGCACGGGTGACCGGGTGCGCTGGCGCGCGGACGGGAACCTGGCCTTCATCGGCCGGGTCGACTTCCAGGTCAAGGTCCGCGGCTTCCGCGTGGAGCCGGGCGAGGTGGAAACCGCGCTCCTGGAGCACCCCGGCGTGGCCGACGCCGTGGTCACCGCGCACCACGACCCGTCCGCCGGGACGCGGCTGGTGGCGTACGTGGCCCCCGGCCCCGGCGCCGGGGCCGGGGCGGACGCGGGCCTCGACGCCCACGCGATCCGCGAGCACCTGAAGGACCGGCTCCCGGACTACATGGTGCCCTCTGCCATCGTGGTGCTGGAGCGGCTCCCGCTGGCCACCAACGGAAAGGTGGACCGCCGCGCCCTCCCCGCGCCCGACTTCGCCGCCGGGCGCGAGGCGTGGGCCGCGCCGCGCACCCCGGCCGAGGAGATCCTGGCCGGGATCTTCGCCGAGGTGCTGAAGGTGCCGCGGGTGGGCGCGCACGACGACTTCTTCGCGCTGGGCGGCCACTCGCTCCTGGCCACGCGGGTGATCTGGCGGGTGCGCGAGGCGTTCGAGGTGGAGCTCCCGCTCCGCGCCCTCTTCGAGGGCCCCACCGTGTCGCGGCTGGCCGAGCGGGTGGAGGCGCTGCGCCACGAGGGCGAGCCGCAGCTCCCCCCGGTGATCCCCGTCGCGCGGGGCGAGGCGCCGCCGCTCTCCTTCGCACAGGAACGGCTCTGGTTCCTCGACCGCCTCGAGCCCGACAGCGGCTTCTACAACATCCCGGCCCCGCTACGGCTGGGCGGCGCGCTGGACGTGGAGGCGCTGGAGCGCACCCTGGGCGAGCTGCTGCGGCGGCACGAGTCGCTGCGCACCTCCTTCCCCGAGATGGGCGGCGCGCCGGTGCAGCGCATCGCGCCCTTCACCGGCTACACCCTCCCGGTGGAAGACCTCTCCGCGCTGGAGCCGGCGGAGCGCGAGGCCGCGGCCCGGCGCGCCGCCGCGGAAGACATGGCGGCGCCCTTCGACCTGGCCGAGGGGCCGGTGTTCCGCGCCCGCCTGCTACGACTGGCCGACGACGACCACCTCCTCCTCGCCTGCATGCACCACATCGTGGGCGACGAGTGGAGCATGGGGATCTTCTACCGCGAGCTGTCGGCGCTGTACGACGCGTACAGCCGGGGGGAAGACTCCCCCCTCCCGGAGCTCCCGGTGCAGTACGCCGACTACTCGGCGTGGCAGCGCGACACGCTCCGCGGCGAGCGGCTGGAGCGGCAGCTGGCCTGGTGGCGCGAGCGGCTGGCCGGCGCCCCCGCGCTCCTCGAGATCCCCACCGACCGCCCGCGCCCCGCGGTGCAGAGCTACCGCGGGAGCTTCGAGGGGGTGTCGCTCTCGGGCGCGCTCCTGGAGCGGCTGCAGGGGCTGGCGGGGAGCGAGGGCGCCACGCTGCACATGGTGCTGCTCGGCGCGTTCCAGCTCCTCCTGGCCCGCTACGGCGGGAGCGACGACGTGGTGGTGGGCACCACCATCGCCGGCCGCGCGCGGCGCGAGGTGGAGGGGCTGATCGGCTTCTTCGTGAACACGCTGGCGCTGCGCACCGACCTCTCCGGCGACCCCACCTTCCGCGAGGTGGTGCGCCGCGTTCGCGAGGTGACGCTGGGCGCCTACGAGCACCAGGAGGTGCCCTTCGAGGTGGTGGTGGCCGAGCTTCGCCCCGAGCGCACGCTCAGCCACTCGCCGCTGGTGCAGGTGCTGTTCGAGCTCCACAACATGGACGCCGACGGCGGCGACGCGGTGGGCGGGCTGCAGGTGCGCGACGTGGACGCCGGGGTCGAGACCACCAAGTTCGACCTGTCGCTGGAGCTGGCGGCGCATCCCCACGGGGTGACCGGCGCCTTCCTCTACAGCACCGACCTCTTCGACCGCGCCACCATCCAGCGCATGCTGGCGCACCTCCGGCGCGTGCTGGAGCAGGTGGGCGATGACGCCGACCTCCGCCTCTCCCGCCTGGAGCTGGCGGGGCCGGACGAGCGCGCGCTGGTGCTCGACACGTGGAACCGCACCGCGCATCCGTTCCCCGGCGGCGCCTGCGTGCACGAGCTGTTCGAGGCGCAGGTGGCGCGCACGCCCGAGGCCCTGGCGCTGGCGTGGGGGGACGAGACGCTGGCGTACCGCGAGCTGGACGCGCGCGCCAACCGGCTGGCGCACCACCTGGTGGGGCTGGGGGTGCGCCCCGAGACCCGCGTGGGCGTGCTCCTGGAGCGCGGCGTGGAGATGGTGGTCGCCACGCTGGCGGTGATGAAGGCGGGCGGATGCTGCGTCCCCGTGGACACCACCTATCCCCCCGAGCGGATGGCGCTGATGCTGGCCGACGCCGGGGCGGGGGTGCTCCTCACCCAGGGCGCGCTGGGCGAGCCGCTGGCCGGCGAGGAGCTGCGCGTGGTCTCGCTCGACGGCGGCGAGCGCTTCGCCGCCGAGCCGGCCGACCCGCCGCGCGTGGCGGCGGCGCCGGGGAACCTGGCGTACGTCTTCTACACCAGCGGGAGCACCGGCCGCCCCAAGGGGGTGATGATGGCGCACCGCGAGGTGGTGCAGTTCGCCGCCTGCCTCCCGGAGTGCATGCCCCTGGGGCCGGGCGACCGGGTGGCGCAGGCGTCCAACGCCAGCTTCGACGCGGCCGTGTTCGAGATCTGGGGCGCGCTGGCGCACGGCGCGGCGCTGGTGGGCGTCGACCGCGACGTCCTCCTTTCCGCCCCGATCCTGGCGCGGGCGCTGCGCGACGGGGGGATCACCCACCTCTACCAGACGGCGGCGCTCTTCAACCAGCACGTGCTGGAGGAGGCGGACGTGTACGCCCCGCTCCGGCAGCTGGTGTTCGGCGCCGAGGCGGTGGGGACCGAGGGGGTGCGGCGGATGCTGCGCGAGGGGCGCCCCGGGCGCGTGCTGCACGAGTACGGCCCCACCGAGGCCACCGTGTGGTGCACGCTGCACCCGGTGGACGAGGTGGCCGAAGACGCGGCCACCGTCTCCATCGGCCGCCCCGTCCCCAACGCGCGGGCGTACGTGCTGGATCCGGGGCTGGAGGCGCTCCCCGTCGGCGTGCCGGGCGAGCTGTGCGTGGGCGGCGACGGGGTGGTGCGCGGCTACCTGGGCCGCCCCGCCCTCACCGCCGAGCGCTTCCTCCCCGACCCCTTCGCCCCCGCGGCCGGCGGGCGGATGTACCGCACGGGCGACCGGGTGCGCTGGAAGGGCGACGGGACGCTCGAGTTCATGGGCCGGCTGGACGACCAGGTGAAGGTGCGCGGCTTCCGCATCGAGCCCGGCGAGGTGGAGAGCGCCCTGGCGCTGCACCCCGGCGTCGTCCAGGCGCGGGTGATCGTGCGCGAGGACGCGCCCGGCGACAAGCGGCTGGTAGCCTACGTGGTGGGCGACGCCGGGGCCGAGGCGCTGCGCGCGCACCTGGGTCGCACCCTCCCCGCGTACATGGTGCCGCAGGCCTTCGTGGCGATGGACCGCCTCCCGCTGACCCCCAACGGCAAGCTCGACCGCCGCTCCCTCCCCGTCCCCGGCCACGACGGGGCGGCCGAGGGCGAGGGCGCGGCGCCGCGCACCCCGGCCGAGGAGGTGCTGGCGGGGATCTGGGCCGACGTGCTGGGGCGCGAGCGGGTGGGCATGCGCGAAAGCTTCTTCGCGCTGGGCGGCCACTCGCTCCTGGCCACGCGGCTGGTGTCGCGCGTGCGCGCCGTGTTCGGCGTGGAGCTCCCGGTGCGCGCGCTCTTCGAGGGGCCCACCGTGGCCCAGGTGGCCGCGCGGGTGGAGGCGCTGCGCAGGGCCGACCTCCCGGTGCCCGAGCCGCCGCGGCCGGTGGACCGCGAGGGGCCGCTCCCGCTCTCCTTCGCGCAGGAGCGGCTCTGGTTCCTCGACCGGCTGCAGCAGGGCGGCACCTCGTACAACGTGTCGCAGGCGCTGCGGCTGTCGGGGGCGATGGACGTGCCGGCGCTCGAGCGCGCGCTGGGCGAGGTGGTGCGGCGGCACGAGTCGCTGCGCACCACCTTCACCGAGAGCGAGGGCGTGGCCGCGCAGGTCATCGCCCCCTTCCGCGGCTTCACCCTCCCGGTGGAGGACCTGTCGGCGGCGGACGAGCGTGAGGCGGCGGCGCGCGCCCGCGCCGAGGAAGACGCGGGGATCCCCTTCGACCTGGAGACCGGCCCGCTCTTCCGCGCCCGGCTCCTGCGGCTGGCGCACGACGAGCACGTCCTCCTCCTGGCGATGCACCACATCGTGAGCGACGGGTGGAGCATGCAGGTGCTCTTCCGCGAGCTGTGGGCGCTGTACGAGGCCTTCCGCGACGGCCGCCCGTCCACGCTCCCCGAGCTCCCGGTGCAGTACGCCGACTTCGCCGTGTGGCAGCGCCGGCAGTCGGGCGGCGAGGCCGAGGCGCGGCAGCTGGCCTGGTGGAAGGCGCGGCTGGGCGGCGCGCCCGAGCTGCTGGAGCTCCCCACCGACCATCCCCGCCCCCCGGTGCCCTCGTTCCGCGGCGGGAGCGTTCCCGTCCGCATCGCGCCCGCGGTGGCCGACCGGCTCCGCGAGCTGGCCCGGCGCGAGGGGGCCACGCTGTACATGGTGGTGCTGGCCGCCTTCCACCTCCTCCTCTCGCGCTACAGCGGGAGCGACGACGTGGTGGTGGGCACGCCCATCGCCGGGCGCACCCGCGAGGAGCTGGAGGGGCTGGTCGGCCTGTTCATGAACACGCTGGTCCTCCGCGCCGACCTGTCGGGCGACCCCGCGTTCCGCGCGCTGGTCGGCGGGGTGCGCGAGAGCGTGCTGGGCGCCTACGAGCACCAGGAGGCGCCCTTCGAGCGGGTGGTGGCCGAGCTGCAGCCCGAGCGCAGCCTGAGCCACTCCACCCTCTTCCAGGTGATGTTCCAGCTCGACACGGTCGACGCGGCCGACCCCTCCGCCGGCGGGCTCCGGGTGGGCGACGTGGAGGCCGGGCGGGGGACCACCAAGTTCGACCTGACGCTGGTCCTCTTCGCCCATGACGGCGGGATCACCGGCGGGCTGCAGTACGCCACCGACCTCTTCGAGCGCGCCACCGCGGCGCGGATGGTGGAGCACTTGGCGCGCGTGCTGGAGCAGGTGGCGGAAGCCCCCGACGCGCCGGTCTCGCGCGTCGAGCTGATGGGCGGCGAGGAGCGCGAGCGGGTGGCCGGGTGGAACCGCACCGGCGCTCCGTACCCGGCGGACCGCTGCATCCACCAGCTCTTCGAGGCGCAGGCCGTGCGCACGCCCGCCGCCGTGGCCGTGGTGTGCGGGGACGACGCGATGACCTTCGGCGAGCTGGACGAGCGCGCCAACCGGCTGGCGCGCCACCTGGCCGGGATGGGGGTGGGGCCCGAGGTGCGGGTGGGGCTGTGCATGGAGCGCGGCCCCGAGCTGATGGTGGCGATCCTGGGGGTGATGAAGGCCGGCGGCGCGTACGTGCCGCTCGACCCCGCCTTCCCCCCCGACCGCATCGCCTACCTCCTGGGCGATTCGGGGGTCGGGGTGCTGCTCACGCAGGAGCGACTGGCCGGCCGTCTCCCGGACGACGGGGTGCGGCTCGTGGCGGTCGACCGCGAGTGGGAGCGCATCGCCGTGGAGAGCGCGGAGCCGCTGGAGAGCGGGGTCACCGCCGCGAACCTGGCGTACGTGATCTACACCTCCGGGAGCACCGGCCTCCCCAAGGGGGTGGCGATGCATCACCGCGGGGTGGCCAACTACATCCACTGGGGGATCACGGCCTACGGGGCCGACCGCGGGAACGGGGCGCCGGTGTTCACCTCCATGGCGGTGGACCTGACCGTCACCAATCTCCTCCCCCTCTTCGCCGGGCACCCCGTGCGCCTCCTCCCCGAGGAGTCGCCGGTGGAGGCGCTCGCGCAGGTGCTGCGCGAGAAGCCGCGCTTCGGGCTGATCAAGATCACCCCCATCCACCTGGGGCTCCTCAACACCATGCTCGACGCCGGCGACCTGGCCGGCGCCGCGCACACGCTGGTGGTGGGCGCCGACTTCCTCTCCGCCGAGCCCACGGTGTACTGGCAGGAGCAGGCCCCCGGCGTGCGGCTGATGAACGAGTACGGCCCCACCGAGACGGTGGTCGGCTGCTCGGCCTACGTCCTTCCCCCCGGCCGCCACCGCGCGGGGCCGGTGCCCGTGGGCCGCGCCATCCAGAACCTCACCTTCCACGTCCTCGACGCGGGGATGCGGCCGGTGCCGGTGGGGCTCCCGGGCGAGCTGTACATCGGCGGCGCGGGGGTGGCCCGCGGGTATCTCGGCCGCCCCGCGCTGTCGGCGGAGAAGTTCGTCCCCGACCCGTTCGCCGAGCCGGGAGCGCGGATGTACCGCACGGGCGACCGGGCGCGCTGGCTGGAGGGGGGCAACCTCCTGATCCTGGGGCGCACCGACAACCAGGTGAAGATCCGCGGCTACCGCGTGGAGCTGGGCGAGGTGGAGGCGCTGCTGCGGCGCTTCCCCGGCGTGCGCGAGTGCATGGCCGTGGTGCGCGAGGACCGGCCGGGCGACCGGCGGCTTGTGGCCTACGTGGTGGCCGACGAGGCCGACCCCGCGGCGCTCCGCGAGCACCTGCGGCGGAGCGTTCCCGAGTACATGGTCCCCTCGGCGTTCGTGGTGCTCGACGCGCTCCCGCAGACGCCCACCGGCAAGCTCGACCGCAAGGCGCTCCCCGCGCCCGCCTACCACGGCGCGGGTACGGAGTTCGACGAGCCGGAGAGCTACCTCGAGGTGCAACTGATCCAGCTCTGGGAAGAGCTGCTGGGGGTGGAGGGGATCGGCCCCTCGCAAAGCTTCTTCGACCTGGGGGGGAACTCGTTCCTGGCGCTGCGCCTGTTCGCGCTGGCCAACCGCCGGCTGGGGTGCGACCTCCCCGTCTCCACCCTCTTCGAGGGCGCCACGGTGCGGCACATGGCGCGGGCGATCCGCGAGCAGGGGCACGGGGCGGCGGCGCCGGCGTCGGTGGTGCCGCTGCAGCCGGGGGGCGACCTCCCCCCGCTCTTCGTGGTCCACTCGTCGGACCGCAACGTGATGGGGTACGTGAACCTGGTGCGGCACCTGGGCCCGTCGCAGCCGGTGTTCGGCGTGCGCGACGTGGGCGACGACATGGCGCGGCCCCTCGAGCGGATCGCCGCCGAGCACGTGGCCACCATCCGCGCGGTGCAGCCCGAGGGGCCGTACTACCTGGCCGGGTGGTCGTTCGGCGGCTTCGTGGTCTACGAGATGGCGGTGCAGCTCGAGCGCGAGGGGCACGAGGTGGCCTTCGTGGGGCTCCTCGACACGATGTCGACCGACCTGGCGCAGGCGTGGCCCTGGCAGGGCGACGCCGACCTGACCGCCGCCCTGGCGCGCGAGGTGGCCGAGCGGATGCGGCGCCCCTTCACCCTCGACGCGGCCGAGCTGGAGGGGCTGGAGCACCCCGAGCAGGTGCGCCGCGCGGTGGAGGCGCTGCACGCCCAGGGCGCCGCGCCGCCGGAGTTCGACGACGCGGCGCTGGCCGAGGCGTGCCGCACCATCCGCGACCGCAACCGGAGCTACGCGGGGTACGCCCCCGGCCGCTTCGGCGGCACCATCACCCTCTTCCGCGCGGCCGCCTTCTCGCCGCTGCAGGCCGAGTTCTACGCGCCGTACAGCGACGGGGAGCGGCACACGCTGGGGTGGTCGCGCCACGCGGGCGGCCCGGTGGAGGTGCACGAGGTGCCGGGGACGCACGTGACCATCGCCGCCGAGCCGCAGGTGCGGGTGCTGGTGAACGCGGTGCGCGAGGCGCTGGCCGCCGCGCGGGAACGCGCCGGGGCCGGCGCCCTGGCCGGGAGGGAGGCGTGAGCGCCCGTGCCGCCGTGCCCCTCGCCGGCGTGCCCCTCGCCTCCCCGGCGGCGGCGCGGACGGCGGCGGCGACCGCCACGACGACCGCCATGACGTCCGTCGCCACGTCCGCCACGACGTCGGCCGCGACGTCGGCCGCGACGACCGGGACGACGCCCACGGCGCCGGTGGATCGACGGACGCCGGTATGGACGATCTTCCCGCCGCCCGGCGAGGGCGCCCGCACGGGGACGGGCGAGGTGCACGCGCACCACGGCGAGATCGTGCAGGGGGGCTTCTACGCCGACGGCGTGCTGGAGCACGGGCTGGTCACCCTCCCCTGCTCGCTCTACCGCACCCGCGCGCGCTTCCGCCCGGTGCGCTCGGGGCCGCTGACGGTGGAGCCGGGCGACCGCCGCCGTGCGCGCGCCGCCGCGCGCCTGACCCTCGACGCGCTGGGCCGCACCGGGTGGGGCGGCGCCATCCGCATCGACAGCAACGTTCCGCTCCGCTGGGGGTGCGGCTCGTCGACCACCGACGTGCTGGCCACCATCCGTGCCGTGGCCGACGCCTTCGACGCCGTGCTGGAGCCGGCGTGGGTGGCGCGGCTGGCCGTGGCCGCGGAGACCGCGTCCGACTCGCTGATGTTCGCGCCCGGCCGCGCCGTCCTCTTCGCCCAGCGCCGCGGGAGCATGCTCCTGGACCTGGGCGGCCCCCTTCCCCCCGTCCGCGTCCTCGGCTTCAACACCGAGGCCGACCGCGGGGTGGAAACGCTCTCGCTTCCCCCCGTGCCGTACACGGTGTGGGAGCGGGAGGCGTTCGGGCCGATCCTGGGCCTCCTCCGCCACGCCGTCGAGCGGCAGGACCCCGCGCTCCTGGGGCGGGTGGCCACCGCCAGCACCCTGATCAACCAGCGCCACCGCCCCAGGCGCTCGATGCCGCGGCTGCTGGAGGCGGCGGCCGAGGCGGGGGCGCTGGGGGTGCAGGTGGCGCACAGCGGCACCGTGGCCGGCTTCCTCTTCGAGCCCGGCGAGGGCGCGTCGCCGCGCGTGGAGCGGGCGCGCGAGGCGCTGGGGCGGCTGGGGATGCACCGCAGCTGGGAGTTCACCACCGATCTTTCCCCGCACCCGGAGCCGCTGTCATGAGCCTGGTCCACGCCAACATGGTGGACGGCATCGCGCTCCCCCGCCTCGTCTGGCTGCGCCCCAACCTGGTGGGGCTCGCCTTTCCGCTGATGAAGCTCCTCCCCGCGCGCTTCATCATCCGCAAGGCGCTCGAGTCGGGCGAGCTGCGGCCGGGCGGGCTGATCGCCGAGACCACCTCGGGGACCTTCGGGCTGGCGCTGGCGATGGTGGCGCGGCTGGGCGGCCACCCGCTGACGCTGGTGAGCGACCCCGCCATCGACGCGCCGCTCAAGCGGCGGCTGGAAGACCTGGGCGCCACCGTGCACATCGTGCGCGAGCCGGGCGCGTCGGGCGGATACCAGCAGGCGCGGCTCGCCGTGCTCGAAGAGGTGCTGGCCGGCAACCCGGGGAGCTTCTGCCCGCGCCAGTACAGCAACCCCGGGAACCCGGAGAGCTACGCGGCCTGCGCCGAGCAGCTGGCGCACGCCACGGGCGCCGTCGACTGCCTGGTGGGGAGCGTGGGCTCGGGCGGCTCGGTCTGCGGGACCTCGTCGTACCTGCGGAGGATGTTTCCCGACCTCGTCGCCGTCGGGGTCGACACGCACCGCAGCGTGATCTTCGGCCAGTCCGACGCCGGGGGCGGGCGCACGCTGCGCGGGCTCGGGAACAGCCTGATGCCCCAGAACGTGGACCACACGGCCTTCGACTGGGTGCACTGGGTGGGCGCCGCCGAGGCGTTCCTGGCCACACGCCGGCTCCACCGCGAGCACGCGCTGTTCGCCGGCCCCACCAGCGGCGCCGCCTACCTGGTGGCCGACTGGTGGGCGCGCGAGAACCCCGACCAGCTGGTGGCCGTCATCTTCCCCGACGAAGGCTACCGCTACCAGGATACCGTCTACGACGACGCCTGGCTGGAGGCGAAGGGGCTGCGGCTGGACGTTCTCCCCCGCGGCCCGGTGGAGTGGGCGCGCCCGCACGACGGCGACGACCTCTGGTCGTCGTACCGCTGGGGCCGCCGCCCGTACGCCGAGGTGATGCGCGCGCCAGGCCCCCGGCGGGAGCTGGTCCCCACGTGAGCGCCGCGCGGGAGGCAACGGCCACGGGCGGGATGAACGGCGTGCGACGGACCCGCGCCGGCGTGGTGGATGATCCCGCCGGCCGATGGCCGGAGGGGCGATCGTGCGATGGACGGCGGGTCCGCGGCTGCCGGACTGGCTCTGCCGCGGGGCGCGCGGGGGTGAGCGGACCCCCGGCGGACAACTCTGAACAGGTGCTCAATGACTGATCCACGGATCGACCGGCTCGCGCGGTGGCGCGCCCTTCTCGGCCTCCTCTGGAGCGCAGCGCGGTGGCGGGTGGCGGGGTTCGGCGCGCTTCTCCTCCTGGCCGGCCTCCTCCCCACGGCGGCGATCCTCCTCACCGGCACGCTGGTGCGGGCGATCCCCGACGCCGTGGCGCACGGGCTGGGCTCGCCGGGGGGCGAGCGCGCGGTGCTGGCGCTGTCGGCGCTGGTGGTGACCCTGGCCGTGCTCTCGCTGGCAGGGAACGCGCTGGGGCAGCTCACGCTGGTGCTGGGCGCCGCCTTCACGCTCGAGGTGCACGAGACGGTAGCGCGCGTCACGCTGGGCACGCGCGGGCTGGCGCCCCTCGAAGACCCGAAGATCGCCGACGAGCTCCAGGCGATCCAGGACGCCGACCGCCGCGGGGTGCTGGGCACCACCACCACCGCGCTCTCCAACGTGGTCACCACCCGCCTGCGCGGGCTGGGCGCCTTCGTGGTGCTGCTGGGGTTCCACTGGTGGGCGCCCTTCCTCCTGGCCGCGGCGTGGTACCTGACCAACCTGGTCGACCGCAAGGCCACCGAGAACGGCGTGAGCGTGAACATGAGCGACGGCGCCGTGAAGATGCGGCGCTCGGAGTACATGCGCGCGCTGGCGGTGGAGGCTCCCGCCGCCAAGGAGATGCGCGTGTTCGGCCTGGGCGGCTGGGTGGTGGGGCGCTACGGCGACGCCTGGCTCGACGCGCTGGGGATGATGTGGCGCAGCCGCAGCGCCAACCGCGGGCTGACCGCGGCCACCACGCTGGCGCTGGCCCTTTCGCACGCGGTGGTGCTGGGCACGCTGGGGTTTGAGGCCAGCCGCGGCGAGCTGGGGATCGCCGCGCTCCTGGTGTTCGTGCAGGCGGTGATCGCCACCGCCGACCTGGGGATGATCGGTGACTTCCAGTGGTTCCTGGTACAGTCGCTGGCGGTGGCCGAGCGCGCCGCCTCGCTGCGCACCCGCGCCCCGCGGGCCGTGGCCGCGCTCGCTGCCCCCGCGCTCCCCGCGAGCACGGGGGCGGTGTCGATCCGGCTCGACGGGGTGCGCTTCACCTACCGCGGCCGCGAGCGGCCCACGCTGGACGGGCTGAGCCTGGAGGTCCCCGCCGGCCAGTCGCTGGCCATCGTGGGCGAGAACGGGGTGGGGAAGAGCACGCTGGTCAAGCTGCTGTGCGGCCTGTACGAGCCCGACGCCGGGAAGATCACCCTCGACGGCGGCGCCTCGCCGCTCGAGTCGCGCGGGCGGATCGCCGCCATCTTCCAGGACTTCGTGCGCTACCCGCTCCCCCTGCGCGAGAACGTGGGCTTCGGGCACCTGGGGCTGCTGCGCGACGAAGCCTCGCTCGACGGCGCGCTCGCCGACGCGGGGGGCGGCGCCCTCCTGGCCACACTCCCGCGCGGGTGGGACACCGTCCTCTCGCGTGAGTTCGAGGGCGGGGCCGACCTGTCGGGCGGGCAGTGGCAGCGGGTGGCGCTGGCCCGCGCGCTGGCCGCGGTGCGCGGCGGCGCGGGGCTGCTGATCCTCGACGAGCCCACCGCCGCCCTCGACGTCCGCGCCGAGGCCGAGCTGTTCGAGCGCTTCCTCGAGCTCACGCGGGGCGTCACCACCATCCTGGTGTCGCATCGTCTTTCCAGCGTGCGCCACGCCGACCGGATCGTGGTGGTGGAAGGCGGGCGGGTGGTGGAAGACGGAACGCACGACGAGCTGATGCGCGCCGGAGGGCGCTACGCACTGATGTTCTCGCTGCAGGCCCGGCGCTTCGCCGTGGCGCAACCCGCCGGGGCGGAAGAGGAGGTGTACGATGCGTGAGAAGCTGCGCGCGGTGGGCATGCTGGTGCGCACCGCCTGGCGGACCGATCCCTGGCGCTCGGCCGGGCTGCTCCTGGAGCCGATCGGCGAGCTGCGCGTGCCGCTCTTCGCCTGGTTCCTGGGGATGGTGACCGACGGGGCGCTCCGCCACGACCTGCGCCTCCTGGCCATCGGCGCCGCGGGGATCACCGTCACGCGGGTGCTCTGGTTCGTGGGCACCTGGACCGGCGGGTGGATCCGCAACCGCCTGATCGAGGAGGTGGGCTTCGAGCTCGACCGCGAGCTGGCCACCGTGGCCTCCGGCCTTCCCGGGCTGGAGCACCACGAGCGCCCCGACTACCAGGACCGGCTGGAGCTGCTTCGGCAGGAGCAGGGGGTGCTGGGGGGCGCGCTGAACTCGCTGATCTACACCACCAACGTGGTGGTGGGGGGCGTCAGCACCCTGGTGGCGCTCGCCTTCGTGAGCCCGTGGCTGTTGCTGCTGGTCCCCTTCGCGCTCCCGGCGCTCCCGATCGCCGCGGCGCACCAGCGGTGGCAGGCCGCGGCCGAGGCCCGCTCGGCGGCGCCGTCTCGGCGCGCGCGCCAGCTCCGGGCGCTCACCACCGACCGCAACGCCGGGATGGAGCTGCGCGTGTTCGGCCTCGAGCGCGAGATCCTCACCCGTTTCCGGGCGGCGTGGAAGGAGGCGCGCGGGGTGGGGCTGGCGGTGGAGCACCGCGCCGCGCTGCTGAACAGCGCGGGCGACCTCCTCTTCCTGGCCGGCTTCGGCGGGGCGGTGGCGCTGATGCTGTGGCTGGCCAGCCGCGGCCGCGCCTCGGCGGGCGACGTGGTGATGGCGCTGTACCTCGCGCAGCAGGTGCGGAGCAGCGTGGTGGGCCCGATCCAGCGGGTGTCGGGGCTGGGG
>Ga0247773_1000015_pt1 | contig 71992 bp, 61 predicted proteins | sample UWRJL092311B6_FD_179934 | JGI IMG/M metagenome (GOLD analysis project Ga0247773, IMG submission 179934) | Plant litter microbial communities from Arlington Agricultural Research Station in Wisconsin, United States - UWRJ-L092-311B-6 | ecosystem: Environmental > Terrestrial > Plant litter >... | reverse complement strand
GCACCATCGAGACCCGCTCCCACCGACGAGCAGGGCGATTGGATTCGCCGCGACGACTCCGCGAAAGCGGCGAGGGCGGACCGTGCGCCGTTGTAGCCGCGACTCCGGCCGCCTTCGCGGGCGCCCTCACCACGTGTCCGTACGGAACGGCGCGGCGGGCAGCCCCTCGCGGTTGTACAGCGTGAGGCCGAGCGGGCCGTTGCTGCGGGCGTAACGCACCGCGACCGGGTTCGGCACGGCGTCGCTCCAGACGACCACGCGGTTCCCCTCCACCCGCGCCCTGGCCCACATCCAGCGGCGGTCCGCGCCGGCGATGGCGAAGCCGGACAGCTCGCTCCCGCCGCCGCGGTTCACCAGCCCGCCGCGCGCGTGGGCGAACTCGATGCTGACGCGGTTCCCCGCGACGGTGTGGCGCAGGTAGGTGGGGCCGGACGATTCCACCGGCTGGCCGTACACCAGGCGGCGCGCGACCAGCGCCATCCGGTGCCCCACGTCCTGCTTGTTGCGCGGGTGGATGTCGCCCGCCTCGCCCACGTCGATCGTGACCGCCTGGCCGGTGGCGGGGAGCGAGAGCGCGGCCGCCTGGCTCTCGCGCAGGATCGCCCAGCCGCTGGAGGCGGGGGGCACGCTGTCGGGCGCGCCGAAGTTGGGGAGCTGCGCCCAGATGAAGGGGAACGCGCCCGTCCCGCCCGTCCACTCGCGGCGCCAGCTGCTGATCAGCCCGGCGAACTGGGCGCGGTAGGCGGCGGCCTGCTCGTCGTCGTTCGCGTTGGACTCGCCCTGGTACCAGATCACGCCCTTGATCGGCAGCTGCAGGATGGGGTGGATCATCCGGTTGTAGAGCACGGTGTGGATCTTGTTGATCCGCTGCCCGTCCTCGCCCATCCGCACCGCGCCCACGCGCAGCTTCCACGGGCCGGGAAAGGCCCGCCGCGCGCCGCCCGCCTCCAGGAACACCGTCTCCGGCAGGCCGTAGATGCCGCCGCCGCCGGTGCCGTCTTCCACGCGCACCGCCAGCACGTTGCGCCCCGCCCGCAGCGCCGGCGCGGGAACCGTGTACGTCCGCACCTTCGTGTACCCCTCGGTGCGGCCCACCTCCACGCCGTTGATCCAGGTGATGTCGTTGTCGTCGATCATCCCCAGGCCGATGGTGATGCCGCGGCGCGCCTCGTCCGCCGTGAGGTCGAACGCGGTGCGGTACCAGGCCACGCCGTCGAGCCCATCGTACCCCTGCCCCTCCCAAACGCCGGGAACGGAGATCGGCTGCCAGCGCGCCTCGTCCAGCTCGGGCGCGGCCCAGGGCGCGCGCCCCTCCACCATCCCCGAGTCCACCGCCGGCAGCGCGCCCAAGCGGGCGGCGAGCGCGTTGCGCATGGAATCGGAGCGGGCGCGCTCGCGCTCCTGGATCGCGGCCATCCCGGCGGCGGTGATCCCCTGCGCGCGGCCGCTCATCCACGTCTCGATGTTGCTGCCGCCCCACGAGGTGTGGATGATGCCGACCGGCACCCCCACCTCGCGCCGCAGCTCGCGCGCGAAGAAGTAGGCGACGGCGGAGAAGTGGCCCACCGTCCGGGGATTGGCGGGCTCCCAGCTCCCGCTCGCCACGTCCGCCTGCGGCTCGGTGCTCCAGCTCTCGGGGACGGTGAACTCGCGCAGCCGAGGGTCACCGGCCGCGGCGATCTCGGCCGTGGCGTTGGTGGCCTGCTCCACGTGGAATTCCATGTTGGACTGGCCGCTGGCCACCCACACGTCGCCCACCAGCACGTCGTGCAGCACGATGCGATTTCCGCCCTGCGCCACCGCCAGCTCATGCGGTCCGCCCGCGGCCAGCGCCGGGAGCGTGGCCTTCCACCGCCCGCCCGCGTCGGCCGTGGCGGTGGCGGACCGGCCGGCGATGGTCGCGCGGACGGCCGATCCGGCCGGCGCCCATCCCCACACCGTCACCGGCGCGTTGCGCTGCACCACCATCCCGTCGCCGAAGATCTTCGGCAGCCGCAGCGCCGCCGCTTCCTGCGCGTGGGCGGAGACGACCGCCAGCAGGAGGGCCGGGACGATCCCGATCGAACGAACGAGTGCCGGTCGCCAGCTCTTCATACGTGTTCGAGCCCTGGGTTGAAGATGGACGTTGGGCAGCGCGACGGCGGGCGTTCACCTCACACGATCACCGGTCGCGGCGAGCAGCGGGTCCAGGAGCGATGGAGCGCCCCCGCGACGGCCCTCTCCCTGGCTCGCTCCTCGCCTGTCCCTCCCCCAAAACGACCTGGGGGAGGGACGGTGGGCGCTTCGCGCGGGTGCTTCGGCGCGTCGTGGCGGTCACCAGCCTCGCGCGGTTTGCGAGGCGTTCCGTAGTTGTTGCCGCGGCTTCAGCCGCCGGTGCACGAGACGAGCGCCGCGGGAGCCCTCACCCTGGCGGACCGGCGTTCCGCCGGTCCGGCCAGCCTGTCCCTCCCCCAAAACTGCCTGGGGGAGGGACGGTGGGCGCTTCGCGCGGCTGCTTCGGCGCGCCGTCGCGGTCACCAGCCACGCGCGGTTTGCGAGGCTTCCCGTAGTTGTTGCCGCGGCTTCCAGCCGCCGGTGCGACCCGGCCCTGCCTCACGCCTCCGCCGCCCAATCGGCCGACAGCACCGGCTTGAGCGCGGGGTAGAGCGCGCGGAAGCGGCGATAGGGAGCGTCGTACGCGGCATGCGCGCCGGCGGCCGGGCGCCCGGGCGGCGTGCGGGTGAGCGTGGCGCGCGCCGCGTCCGCGAGGGTGGCGAAGGCGCCGGCGCCCACGGCGGCCAGCAGGGCGGCGCCGTACGCGGGGCCTTCCTCGCGGTTCACCGTCTTCACCGGCAGGCCGTACACCTCGCCCTGCAGCTGGCGGAGGAAGGCGCTCTTCGCGCCGCCGCCGGTCAGCAGCAGCTCGTCGGGCGCCACGCCCAGCTCCTGCAGGATGCTGACGGAGTCGCGCATGGCGAAGCACACGCCCTCGAGCACGGCGCGCGTCATGTGCGCCCGCGTGTGTGCCAGCGTGAGGCCCACGAACGCGCCGCGCGCGGATGCGTCGCGGTGCGGCGTGCGCTCGCCCTGCAGGTACGGGAGAAAGGTCAGCCCCTCCGCGCCGGGGGCGATGGCGGCGGCCTCCTCGTCGAGCCGGGCGTGCGCGTTGGCGGCGGTGGCCAGCTCGCGCGCCAGCTGCTCGCGGTGCCAGGCGAACGCACCGCCGGCCGAGAGCACCACGCCCATCAGATACCAGCTGTCGGGGACGACGTGGCAGAAGGTGTGGGCGCGCATCGCGGGGTCCACGTGCGGCCGGGCCATCGGCGCCAGCACGGTGCCGCTCGTTCCCCAGCTCGCCACCGCCTCGCCCGGCGCCACCACGCCCACGCCCGCCGCGCCGCAGGCGTTGTCCGCGCCGCCGCCGGCCACGGGCGTCCCCTCGGCCAACCCCGTGATCCCCGCCGCCTCCACGGTGACGCGCCCCAGGATCTCGGACGAGCCGCCGACCGTGGGGAGGAGCGACGCCGGGAGATCCATCGCCCCCATGATCTCGTCGCTCCAGCGCAGGCGCGCGGTGTCGTACATCAGCGTGGCCGATGCGTCCGACGGCTCCGTCGCCAGCGTGCCGGTCAGGCGGAAGCGCACGTAGTCCTTGGCCAGCAGCACGGTGGACAGCCGGCTGAACGCCTCGGGCTCGTGGTTGCGCAGCCAGAGCACCTTGGGGAGGGTGAACCCCTCCAGCGCGGGGTTCGCGGCCAGGTCGCGCAGCCGCTCCTCGCCGCCCACGCGTTCGGTGATCTCGGCGCACTCCGCCGTGGTCCGCCCGTCGCACCACAGGAGCGCGGGGCGGATCACCTCGCCGTGCGCATCGAGGAAGACGGAGGAGTGCATCTGCCCGCTGATCCCCACGCCGCCCACACGCGCCCCGGGCGCGGCGCCCAGCACCTGGCGGATGGAAGCCACCGAGGCGCGCCACCACGCCTCGGGGTCCTGCTCGGCCCATCCCGGGCGCGGGGTGGCGAGCGTGAGCGCCGTCGTCGCCGAGGCGACCACCTCGCCCGTGGCATCCACCAGGATCGCCTTGACCCCGCTGGTCCCCACGTCCACGCCCAGGAACGCGTCGGCCATGGTCAGCGCACCCCCAGCAGGATCTCCATGGTGAGCTGGTCCAGCCGCTCGTAGCCGTACCCCCTGGCGCGGATGGCGCCCAGGTCGAACGGGCGCCCCTTCAGCTCCTCGGCGGCTTCCTTCGAGAACTTCGCCGGCGGGCCCTCGCCGCGGTCCTTGAAGCCGTCCACGATCTGGCGGATCTCCGGATCGGCGTTCCAGCGCGCGGCCTTCTCCTTCAGGATCAGGTAGGTGCGCATGCACCCGGCGGCGAAGTCCCACACGCCCTGCTCGTCCTCGGTGCGGTAGGCGTGCGCGTCGAAGTGGCGCATCCCCTCCCACTTCGCGTCTTCCAGCAGCTTCACCAGGAAGAACGCCTGCTTGGGATCGACCGCGCCGAAGCGGAAGTCCTGGTCGTAGCGGCCGGGCTTCTGGTCGTTCAGGTCGATGTGGAACAGCTTTCCCGCGTCCAGCGCCTGCGCCACGCCATGCGTGAAGTCGAGCCCGGCCATGGTGTCGTGCGCCACCTCGGGGTTCAGCCCCACCATCTCGGGGTGATCGAGGGTGTGGATGAACGCCAGCGCGTGGCCGATCGTGGGGAGGTAGATGTCGCCGCGCGGCTCGTTGGGCTTGGGCTCCAGCGCGAACTTGTAGCCGTACTCCTGCGAGATGGAGTATTCCGAGAGGAAGTTCAGCGCCTCGCGGAACCACTTCATGGCGTCGCGCGCGTCACGCGCGGCGTTGGTCTCGGTCCCCTCGCGGCCGCCCCAGAACACGTAGGTCTTCGCCCCCAGCTCCGCGCCCAGGTCCATCGACCGCATGGCCTTGGAGATGGCGTAGGCGCGCACCCGCGGATCGTTGCTGGTGAACGCGCCGTCGCGGAAGGCGGGGTCGCTGAAGAGGTTGGTGGTGGCCATCGGCACCTTCACGCCGCTGTCGTCCAGCGCCTGCTTGAACTCGCGCACGATGCGGTCGCGCTCGGCCGCGCTGGCGTCGCGCGGCACCAGGTCCTCGTCGTGCAGGTTCACGCCGTACGCGCCCAGCTCGCCCAGCTTGCGCACGATGTCGGTGGTGGAGATCGCCGGCCGCACCGGGTCGCCGAAGGGATCGCGCCCCACGTTCCCCACCGTCCACAGGCCGAAGGTGAAGTGATGCTCGGGACGAGGAGTGTACGCGTCGTTGCTCATGTGTTTCTCGGTGCTCAGGTGATCTGTTGATTCATTCCACTACGCTCCGCGACGCGCCGTTCGCACGCGCGGGATGATTCCGGATCCGCGAAGCCACAGCGATGCGAACCACATCGCAGGCGCGGAACGCGTCACGACGCGAGCTCGCGCGCGGCTAGCACGGCACACGGTCCGCCCGCGCGGACCGCGTCTTCGCGGGCGCGCTCGCGGCGATGCGCGGCGTGCTCACGCGCGGGCGTCCAGCGCGGGCGGCGAGCCGTCAGCCGCGGAGCCGAGGCCGGCCATCAGCGCCAGCAGGTGGTCCTGCGTGGCGCCGGCGCGGGGAACCTCGGCCACCAGGCGGCCGGCGCGAAGCACCAGGATCCGCGTGGACAGGCTCAGCACCTCCGGCAGCTCGCTGCTGATCAGGAGGACGGCGTGGCCCTGCGCGGCCAGCTGGTCGATCAGCGCGTGGATCTCGGCCTTGGCGCCCACGTCCACGCCGCGGGTGGGCTCGTCCAGCAGCAGGATGCGCGAGCGCGCGGCCAGCCACCGCGCCAGCACGATCTTCTGCTGGTTGCCGCCGCTGAGGCCGGCCACCCCCGCGTCCACGCTGGGCGTGCGCACCCGCAGCTTGCCGAAGTACTCGCTGGCCAGCGCGCGCTCCTCGCCCCGGCGGACGAAGCCCAGGTTGGCGAGGCGCCCCAGGATGGGGAGCGAGGTGTTGTGCGTGCCGCTCTCGGTCAGCACCAGCCCCTGCTTCTTGCGGTCTTCCGGGACCAGGCCGATCCCCAGCCGGATCGCCTCGCCCGGCGAGCGGAGGTGCGCGCGCTTCCCGTCCACCCACACGCTGCCGCGCACCCGCGGCTCCAGCCCGAACAGCGCCTGCGCCACCTCGCTGCGACCCGCGCCCACCAGCCCGGCGAGGCCGACCACCTCGCCCGCGTGCAGGGTGAACGAGACGTCGTGGAAGGCGCCGGGGAGCGACAGGTGCTCCACGCGCAGCAGCGCTTCGCCGCGGCCGGCGGCCACGTGGCTGGGGAAGTATTCGGCCAGCGGCCGGCCGATCATCATCCGCACCAGCTCGCCCTCGGTCAGCCCCTCGAGCGGGCGGGTGCCCACGTGGCGGCCGTCGCGCAGCACGCTCACCGCGTCGCAGAGCCGGAAGATCTCGGGCATGCGGTGCGACACGTAGATGCAGGTGACGCCGCGCGCCCGCAGCCGGCCGATCATCTCGTACAGCCGCTCGGCATCGACCTGGCTGAGCGAGCTGGTGGGCTCGTCGAACACGATGATGCGCGCGCCGCTGCCGACGGCCGACGCGATCTGCACCAGCTGCTGCTGGGCCACGTTGAGCTCGCCCACGGGCCGGCGCACGTCCAGCTCGGCGCCGATCTCGGCCAGCATCTCCGTGGCCCGCCGCTCCATCGCGTCGATGGAAAGAAAGCCGCCGCGGTTGGGGAGCGCGCCCAGCGTGAGGTTCTCGGCCACCGAGAGGTTGGGGCAGAACGCCAGCTCCTGGTGCACCACGCCCACTCCCGCCGCCAGCGCGTCGCGCGGCCCGGCGAAGCGCACCGGCGTGCCATTCACCACCACGCGCCCCTCGTCGGGCGCGTAGATGCCGGCGAGGAGCTTGCCGAGGGTGCTCTTCCCCGCCCCGTTCTCGCCGCAGAGCGCGTGGCAGCTCCCCGCCGCCACCTCCAGCGTGACGTCGCTCAGCGCCATCACGCCCGGAAAGCGCTTGCCAACCCCCTCGAAGCGGACCGCCGGTTCCGTCACCTGTGCGTGATCCCCATCAGCATCTGGGTTCCCCGGCGTCCTCGTCGGAACAGCCGGGCGAATGAATTCGCGGCAACGACTACACGAAGTCCGCCTTCGCGGACCACCGGCCTCGCTGCCGCCGAAGCCTCCGTGCGCGGCACCGGCTTCGCCAGGCGCATCGCGCCTCCACGCCCGGTATTCGCGGAGCGGTCATCCCGAGGCCGGCCACGCATCGGCCGACGGCGCGCCCATGGTCGCAGGCCGATGGATCCATAGCATCGGCGTGGTACCCAGCCGCCGAGACGCGCCGGCCCGCCTGCTCGCCATCGCCGGCGATAGCGCGGCCTTGGCTATGAATCCTTCGCGCTGCAGCCATCCGCGCGGCCGCGGCACCGCGTGGTCGTGCTCCGGATGACAAGCAACCGGGCAATCGCTCGTTGGGCCGAACGTTCGATCGGCCACACCTCGGCCGCGCTACGCCTCGGCTCATCAGCAAGCCCAACGATCATCCTGCCGGGCCGCACAACTTCGGCCGCGCCGAAGGCAGCAGTCCGCGAAGGCGGACTTCGTGTGGTCGTTGCAGCGAATTCATTCGCCCCGCGCCGCAGCGCAACGACCACACGCGCCGCGGTTTACGGCTGCCGGCTCAGGTACTGCGGCTCCACGTCGGTGAAGCCCCAGTCGCGGAGCTGGCGCGCCCACTGGCCCAGGTTGTCCTTGCTGACGCGCACCGTCTGCATGGGGATGCGCTGCGGGACGTCCTTCTTGTAGTAGATCTTGTCGACGATGGTCTTCACGCCCACGTAGCCCCACTGGTACACGGGCTGCGCCAGCAGCACCGGCGCGATGCCCTTGTCCACGTACGCCAGCTCGGCGGGGAGCGCGTCCACGCTCACCACCTTGATGCGGTTGGGGTCCAGGTCGGTCAGCAGGGTGCGGGTGAAGAGCGGCCAGCCGCCCACCATCGCCCACCCCGTCACCTCGGGATACGCGTTGTTCACGCGGATCACCTCGGCGGCGGCGTCCTGCGGCGTCTCGATGTGGTTGAAGACGTTGACGATCTTGATGCCGGGGTGGCGCGTGGCCTCGTCCTTCACCCCCATCACCCGGCGCTGCAGGTTGAGCGCGTTCTGGTTGCCGGCCAGGATGGCGACGCTCCCCTTCTCGCCCATCTGCGCCGCCAGCTCGCGCATCACGTTGCGCCCCACCTCCAGGTCGTCCACGCCGTAGTAGGCGAAGCGGCTGCTGAGCGGCACGTCGCTGTCGAAGGTCATGACCGGCACGCCGCGCTTCACCGCGTCGTCGATGGCGCCGGTCACCTTCCCCGCGTCGCTCGCGGCGATCAGGATGGCGCTGGCGCCGTCGTTCACCGCCTGCTGGATGCGCTGCGCCTGCACCTGCCCGTCTTCCTGCGGCGGGGTGAGCCAGCTGATGGTCACCTGCGGGCCGCCGGGTTGCGCGCTGATCTCCTTGGCCGCGGCCTCGGCGCCGGTGCGGGCGGCCAGGAACACGGGATTGTTGGAGCTCTTGGCAATCACGGCGATGGTGATGGGCCCGGTGTTCTGGGCCGCCCCGCCCGCCGGCGCCGCGCCGTCCCTGGTCTCGCCCCCGGCCGCCGGCTTGTCGCCGCCGCCGCACGCCGCCGCAGCCAGCACCGCCAGCGCCGCCGCGCCCCGCATCCACTGTCTCATCGGATCGTTTCTCCCCATCGGGTTCAGATCAGCCCTGCGACGTTTCCTGCAACCCTGGACACCACCACGGCTTCGCGACTCTCGGCCGGAGGACGGCGCGGGCGCGGCGACCCCGGGTCGGAACCCGAGGCTACGAACGGCCCCAAGTCCGCCTCCGCGGACTCTCACGCGACCCTCCCGCAGTCCGCAAACCCCTGTCATCGTTTGACTTACGCGCTGCCCAAAAAGAATAGATCATTAGGCTAACAAATTCCCGCGCGTGGATCTCCGCCCTTGGGCGGAGAGACGCGCGTGCCGGGCCGGGCGTCACTTCGGTGTCACCTGCCCGTATCCGCGGAACGACCGTTTCCATGCAAAAGACAACGTGAGCTACGCCGACGCAACCTTTGCCGTCTCGGCGGTGCGGCTCAGGCGCCGGGCGGTGACGCGCGCGCTCCACTGGTCGACGACCACGGCCAGGATGATCGCGCCGCCGATCACGATCCACTCGTAGTTCTGGTCCAGGTGCAGCGTGCGGATGCTCTGGCGGAAGAGCACGATCAGCAGCGCGCCGAGCGTGGCGCCCAGCGCGCTCCCCTTGCCGCCGATCAGGCTGGCGCCGCCGACGACCGCCGACGCGATCACGTACAGCTCGTACCCCTGCGCGTCGCCCGACGAGGCGGAGCCGTAGAAGGCCGCGCCCAGGAACGCCGCCAGCCCCGCCGTGAGCCCCGACACGGCGAACACGCCGATCTGGATGCGCTTGAGCGGGAGCCCGGCGAAGCGGCTCGCCTCCAGGTTGCCGCCGAAGGCGAAGACGTGGCGCCCCATCACCGTGCGCGTGAGATAGACGGTTCCCGCGACGGCGGCCAGGATCATCGCCAGCATCGGCACGGGGTACAGCCCGCCGCCCAGCCCCAGCGGCGCCTTGGCGAACGAGGTCAGCGGCTGCGGGGTGAGGATGCTCTCGGCGCGGCTGGCCACGAAGGCCACCCCGCGCAGCATCCACATCGTCCCCAGGGTGATGATGAACGGGTGCACGCCCAGGCCCACCACGAGCCCGCCGTTGATCAGCCCGCACACCAGCCCCACGCCCACGCAGATGGCGAGGCCCACGAGCACGGTCGGCACCGGTGCCATCGGCCCCATGGCGCGCAGGGCGATCGCCACCGTGACACCGGCCAGCGCGTAGATCGACCCCACGGACAGGTCGATCCCGCCGGAGATGATCACCACCGTGGCCCCCACGGCCATGATGGCGAAGAACGACGCGTCGGTGGCGAGCTGGACCAGCGTGTGGCTGTTCCAGAAGTCGTTCACCATCCGCCCGGCCGCCCGGTCCATGTGGCTGCCGGCGAAGAAGGCGAGGCCGAGCGTCACCAGCGCCACCACCATCACGAGCCCGGCTTCCTGCGAGGTGGCCAGCCGCCGGCCGATGGCGCGAAGGTGCTGCGGGCGTACGGGTTCGGTCACTGCACTGGGTCCGGAAAGTCGGGGATCTCGGGGCCGGTGCGCCGCTGGTAGAACTCCAGCGGGTGCGCCGGCGCGGGAGCGCCCGCGGGAAACGGCTGCCGCGAGAACTGCTGAAAGTACAGCAGCGCGGCGTCGCGCCACCAGCGGGCGGCCGTCTCCTGCGTGGCGAGCAGCGTGCTCACCCGCCGGAAACGATCATCATCGATCTTCCCGCGCAAGCCGTCCCAGGTCTTTCGCATCGAACGGACGGAATCGACCCCCTGGTCGTAGCGGTGCACCAGCTCGTCCCAGAGCGTGCGGCCGCTGCGCATGCGCTCCGTCCAGCCGACATGATGGAACCAGAGGAGGAGCGAGTCGGGCACCGTGGCGCGGCTCGCCCAGCGCGCCGCGACGGCCGGCGCGTACTGCCCCACGGCGTTGCTCCCGCCCGCCGTGCGGTCGAAGCCGACGCCCAGCGTGTCGGCGCGATGGTAGTAGACGGCGGTCCAGTCCGCCCGGCCGCCGCCGGCCACCCAGGGCCCCGGCCCGTAGTGGTGGTCGCGCGCCATGATGTGGTGCAGCCCCAGCGGCGTCATGTAGTTCACCGCCGTCTCGCGGCTGGCCAGCATCATCGCCTTCACCGGCGCCACGAACGCGGGGTCGTGCGTGAACGTCATCCGGATCCACTCGTCGGCGATGGCGGCCGAGGAGAGGCCGGGGTCCCAAGCGAGGCGGCCGAAGGCGTACCAGTTCGCCTGGCCGAACGGGTGCCCCGTCCAGTCGCGCTCCGTTCCCGTGTTCGCCACGCCGGCGATCCCGGTCAGGCGGTGCCCCTCCATCGTCCCGTCGATCACCCTGGCGACGGTGGATCCCGCGCCGCGGGTTCGCGTGTCGGCGTCCAGCACCTCTTTCCACAGGGGCGCGAGGTAGACGAGGTCCGAGCCCTGGCCCAGGTACTCCTGCGTGATCTGCACCTCCAGCATCAGCGGGGTGCGCGGCATGGCGCCGAAGAGGGGGTGGAACGGCTCGCGCGGCTGGAAGTCGAGCGGGCCGTTCTTCACCTGCACCATCACGTTGGACGCGAAGCGCCCGTCCAGCGGGTGGAACTCGTCGTACGCCTGCTTCACGCGGTCGGTGGGGGTCTCGGCGCTGTAGACGAAGGCGCGCCACATCACCACGCCGCCGTGCGGGGCCACGGCCCCGGCGAGCATGTTGGCCCCGTCGGCGTGGGTGCGATGGTACTCCTGCGGCCCGGGCTGCCCCTCGGAGTTGGCCTTCACCAGGAAGCCGCCGAAGTCGGGGATGGCGCGATAGATCTCGTCGGTCTTCGCCTTCCACCAGGCGCGGACGGCGGGGTCCAGCGGGTCGGCCGTCTTCAGCCCGCCGATCTCGATGGGGGCGCTGAAGCGGGCGGTGAGGTAGACGCGGATCCCATACGGGCGGAAGACGCCGGCGAGCGCCGCCACCTTTCGCAGGTAGGGCGCGGTGAGCACCTGCGCGTTGGCGTTCACGTTGGTGAGCACCGTGCCGTTCACGCCGATGGAGGCGTTGGCGCGGGCATAGTCGGTGTAGCGGCGGCTGAGCGAGCCGGGGAGCGCGTCCCACTCCCAGAGCGAGCGCCCGGCGTACCCGCGCTCCACGGTGCGGTCCAGGTTGTCCCAGTGGTCCAGGACGCGCAGCGCGACGCGGGGAGACGAGACGATCGCCATCTCCCGGACGGGCCGCCCGGTCTGCATCGCGCGGAGCAGCGCGAAGGTGCCGTACAGCACGCCCAGGTCGCGGTTGGCGGCGACCACCATCACCCGCCGGCCGCGCACGGTCATCGGGCGGATGATGAACCCCTCGCCCCCCACGCGGCGCAGCTCGCCGCCCAGCCCCAGCGAGGCGACCAGGGCCGAGCTCGCCGGCGTCCCCGCGACGAGCGATGCGCCGCCCGCGGCCGCGCCGACGCCGATGGGCGCGCCGAGGAGCCCGCCCAGCCCGCGCCGCAGCTCGTCGCGCGCGGCGGCGAGCGTGGGCGAGGTGCCGGGAACGCTCGCGCGCGCGAAGGCCGCCCGGTACTCGGCGAGCCGCGCGGCATCGGCCACGCGCGGATAGCGGAGCCAGAGGTCGTACCCGTCCTCCGCGTGCAGCGCGGACGCGGACGCGGACGCGGCCACGAGCGCGATCGCCAGCGCCGCCACGCGGGCGAGCCGGCGTGCGCCGCGAATCCTCGCACCCGCGAACGGTGCGGTGCGGACCACGCGCGGGCGGATGCGCATCGTCTCGCTCCCGAGCGATGCGGTGCGGACGCGCGAACGGATGCGCATCATCACGTTCGAAGGTGACGCCGTGCGGACCACACGCTGGCGGATGCGCATCACCGCATCCGCGAGCGAGGTGACGGCGTGCGTGGTCGTCCGAGCATGCGAGGGAGCGGAGATGGCGCGCGGAGGTTCGATGAGGGACACGGCAGGGGCGGGGCGGACGCGAACCGGCATCATCCCCCCGCTCATCGCGGGATCTGGGGGACGCGGGCGTCGGCGGGGTCGGCCCAGCGCTGGTTGGGGATCAGCGGGGTCCAGCCGGGGCGAAGCGGGTCCTGGTCGTACGGGTACGCGCCCAGGCGATTGAAGAGCTCGTGGTACTCGGCCAGCTTGTCGCGGTCGAGGGTGACGCCCAGCCCCGGCGCGGTGGGGACGGCGATGGCGCCGTTCACGTACTGCATCTTGCCGCCGGTGATCACGTCGTCGGTGAGATGGTGGTAGTGCGCGTCGGCGGCGAAGGTGAGGTTGGGGATCACCGCGCCCAGGTGCAGCATGGTGGCGAGCTGGATGCCGAGCTCGCCGCTGGAGTGGACGGCCACGCCGAGCTGGAAGGCCTCGCAGATCCCGGCCGCCTTCACGCACGGCCGGATCCCGCCCCAGAAGGTGGTGTCGAGCAGGATCACGTCGACCGCCGTCTGCACCGCGTTGGCGGCCAGCTGCTCGAAGCCGACGACCACGGTGTTGGTGGCCAGCGGCATCCGCACCTTCTCGCGGGTGCGCCGCATCCCCTGAAGGCCATAGACGGGGTCCTCGAGATAGTCGTTGTTCACGCTCTCGATGTTCTGGCCGAACCACATCGCCTGCTCGGCGCTCCACACCCCGTTGGGGTCGAAGCGGAACGAGTCGCCGTCGAGCGCCTCGGCCAGCGCGCGGTAGCACTCCAGCTCGTAGCGCGGCGCGAACACGCCGCCCTTCAGCTTGTGCGAGGTGAAGCCGTGGCGCGCCTTGAGCTCGAGCGCCTGGTCCACCACCTGCTGCACGGTGCGCACCTCGCCGCCGCCCCCGGCCGAATTTGCATAGCGGTAGAACAAATAGCTCGCGAAGGGAACGCGGTCACGCAGCGCGCCGCCCAGGATGTCGCTCACGGGCACGCCCCACTTCTGGCCGATGAGATCGAGGCAGGCGAACTCGACGGCGGCCAGGCACTGCGTGCGGTTGTTGTAGAGCGACGCGGTGGGGTTGGCGATCAGGAAGCGAAGCTCCTCGAGCTTCGCGGGATCGCGGCCGACCAGGTAGGGCTTGAGCGACTGGAAGGCGGCGGTGGAGCTCTCCCCTCCCCCGCCCATCTCGCCCAGGCCGACCAGCCCCTCGTCGGTCTCGATCTCCACGATGGTGCGCACGAAGCGCCCCCAGTGCGCGCCGTTGGCGTGGCGCAGCGGGGCCTCGAGGGGCACGGTCACGGGCGTGGCCCGGATGTCGGTGATCTTCACGGTTCGGTGGGGGTCTCGGGGTCGTGCGGTGCGGTGTGGCCCAACGTTTCGCGCACGCCGTGCAGGTGTGCCCGCATCGGTTCGGCGGCGCGCCGCTCCAGCGCCTGGACGATGGAGACGTGCTCGTGGTGGAGCGCAGCCGGGCCCCGTGCGTGGCGTTCACGAAGCGCTGCTCTTCGTTGGAACACGTTTCCCGGCCGGCCCGGCAGCTCGCGCATGCGGGCGAGGTGCGCGGCGGTGGCATGGTGCAGGCCGGCCCGGCCGCGCGCACCTCCATGTCCATCCAGCCGCACGTACGATGATGACCAATTCACCTTATCACTTTACCGAAAGTAAGCGGCGGCCGTTCGGGGGTCAAGCGCGGTGAGGTACGGCTCGCGAAGATGCCGGAGCTTCGCGGCCAGCCGGATTCGCGAAACACGCGAGCGAACTCGTGGCTACAACGGCACCAACTCCGCCTTCGCGGGCCTCAAGGGCGAACAGCCGGCGAACGGCGAATCAGCCGCGGCAGGCGTGAATCGCGGGGATGTTGCGGGAACGTGGCTGCCGGCTGCGCTCGCGAGCTGTACATCGCGGAGAATTTTTGTGGACATGATGGACAGGCGCAGCGAATTCGATCGGCAATCCGAGCGTCAGGCGAAGGCTGGCTGAGCGCCAGGGAGCCCCGTCTCCCCCGGCCCCTCTCTCCCGCTCCGAAGGGGAAGGGGAGAAAAGCGTGTGCAATTGCGGATGCGGATCTACCGAAACGAACCGTCGGCGCATCGATGGAGCGGTGGCGGCCCCGAGCGGTGAGGCGTCGGCGCGAGCGCATCTCCCCGATGAACGCAGTTGGCGGCGCCGGTGAGGCGCGGCACGATCAGGGTTCCGCGCCGGGCGTTTCGAGCGTCCGCACGCGCGCTGGTTCCATGCGCGGGACGAGGAGGTGCACGATGACCCACGCGGCGACGTACGCGAAGCCGCAGACGGCGAAGATCAGGTGATAGTCGCCGTGGGTGGACTGCAGCAGCCGCCCGGTGGCGCGCTGCGAGAGCATCGACACCATCGCCCCCGCGAACCCGCCGATGCCGACCACGGAGCCGATCGCGCGGCGCGGGAAGAGGTCGCTGACCAGGGTGAAGAGGTTGGCGCTCCACCACTGGTGCGCCGCCGCTGCCACGCTGACGATGGCGACGGCGACCCACAGGCTCCTGGCGCCCGGCGCCAGCGCCGTGGGGACGATCAGGAGCGCCGCGACCAGCATGGCCGTCTTCCGCCCGCGGTTGACCGACCAGCCGCGGGCGATCAGCGCGCTGCTGAACCATCCACCGAACACCGAGCCCACGTCGGCCACCAGGTAGATGGCGATCAGCGGCGCCGCGAGGCCGGCGAGCTTCACCCCCCAGTTGCCATCGAGGAATTTCGGCAGCCAGAAGAGGTAGAAGAGCCACACCGGATCGGTCATGCACTTGCCGATCACGAACGCCCACGTCTGCCGGTGGCCCAGGAGCCGCGCCCAGGGAACGTGGCCCGCGGGCTCCACCGGGTCGCTGCGGATGTACGCCAGCTCCGCGGCCGAGAGGGTGGGATGCCGCTCCGGCTCGCGGTAGAAGGCGAGCCACGCCGCCAGCCAGACGAACCCCAGCGCCCCCGTGGCGACGAACGCCCACCGCCACCCCCAGGCCAGCGCGATCCACGGCACCAGCAGCGGTGCCAGGATCGCCCCCACGTTGCTCCCCGCGTTGAAGATCCCGGTGGCCAGCGCCCGCTCGCGCCTGGGGAACCACTCGGCGACGGCCTTGACCGCGCCGGGAAAGTTGGCCGCCTCGCCCAGCCCCAGCGCCGCGCGGGCCGCGCTGAAGCCGCCGGCGGTGCGGCCGAGCGCGTGCGCCATCGCCGCCAGGCTCCACACCACCACGCCGAACGAGAAGCCGCGCCGCACGCCGATGCGGTCCAGGATGCGCCCCATCCCCAGCAGCCCGATGCCGTAGGCCACGCTGAACCAGGAGACGATGGCGCCGTACTGCACCTCGTTCCACCCCAGCTCGCGCTGCAGCGTGGGCGCCAGGATCCCCAGCACCTGCCGGTCGACGTAGTTGATGGTGGTGGCGGCGAAGAGGAGCGCCACGATCGTCCAGCGCACGCCGAGCCCCGGCGGCGGCGCCAGCGGCGCGCCGGCGCCCGGATCGGCGGAGGCGGACGGCATCTCGCGCGCGGCGGCGGACCCTGCGACTGCCATGGCATCTCCCGGCACGCGGGTGGATGGATGATCCGGGAATTCGCGCATCAGGCCACCGGCGGCGCGGCGAGGACGGAGCCCACGGCGTGGACGAGGTGATGACACTCCCGCCGCGAAGGAAGGGCGTCGTTCATCCCCTTCATCACCCCGGTGCGACCCGGTTCGCCAGGGCGGCCGAAGCCAGGGCCACGACCAGGGGAAGCTTCGCGAACGGCGCGAAGCTGTTTCGGCCGATGCTCACGCGGCCGCTTCGGTGGGATGGCGATCGCGCCAGGGGTCCAGGCGCGCGGCGCCGGTGCCGGGGTCCGCCGGGCCGTCGTCACCGGCCGATGCGTGCTGGTAGCGAAGGCGGCGGATGGCTTCCTGCAGGCGGGTGCTGCCGGAGAGGAGGACGGCGGCGACGGCGCTCATCTCCTGGCAGGCGGCGCTCTGCTCCTCGGTGGATGCGCCGACCTCCTGCGCCGACGCGGCGTTGCCGTCGGCCGCCTGGGCGATGGCGGAGAGCGCCTGGGAGGCGTGCGCCACGGCGGCGGTGTTGCGGCCGGCCACGTCGCCCACGCCGGCCGCCGCCGCGCCCGTGCGCTCCGCCGCGCCGGCGATGGCGGCGAGCGCCCGGTCCAGCTCGGCGGAGACGCGCTCGATCTCGCCCACGCGCGCCACGCCGGCCTGGATGGAGCCCGAGGCGGCGTCGACGCGGCCGGTGACCAGGCGCGTGGTCTCCACGATCTCGCGGGCGCCTACCTGCGTCTGCTCGGCCAGCTTGCGCACCTCGGCGGCGACCACGCCGAAGCCGCGGCCGTGCTCGCCCGCGCGCGCCGCCTCGATCGCCGCGTTCAGCGCCAGCAGCTCGGACTGCGAGGCGATTGCGCGAACGAGGTCGACGAAGCGCACGATCCGCGCGGTGGCGCCGCGGAGCGAGTCCACGTCGGCCGCGGCGGCGTGCACCGCGTCGCGCACGCCGTCCAGCGCGGCGACGGAGCGCGCCACCTCGCCCCGCGTCTCCGTGGCGGTCACGCCGATCTCGTCGGCCAGCGCGCGCACCTGGCCGGCGCCGTCGCGCAGCTCGCGGGTGCCGTGGCCGATCTCGCCGAGCGCGCCCTCCACCGCCTGCAGCCCGCTCACCTGCCGCTCGGCGCCCTCCAGCACGCGCGCCATCGTCTGCGCCACCTCGCCCGCCGTGGCGGCGATCTGCTCGGAGCCGGTGGCCAGCTGGCCGGCCGAGCCCGAGACCTCGTCCGCCGTGCGCGCCACGACACCGGCGACGCCCTGCAGCGACTCGGCGGCGCGGTTCATCGATTCCACCAGCTCGGCCACCTCGCCGGGAAGCCCGTCGCGGGCGCTGCGTGCGGTCAGGTCGCCCTCGCCCAGGCGGCGCGCCTGGTCCACCACCGCGGCCAGCGGGGTCACCACGGCGCGCACCGTCCACCGCGCCACGGCGGCGGCCAGCAGGAGCGCGCCGGCGAGCAGCGCCAGCTGCCACGCCAGCCCGCGCCGCGCCGCCGCGCCCAGCCGGGCCGAGGCCGCCTCCATCGCTTGCTGCTGGCGCGCGCCCAGGGTGCCGAGCGCCTCGAGCGCGCCCCGGGTGTGCGGCGCCGCGCGGGCCGCGCGGGCGCGGGCCTCGGCGGGGCGGCCGAGATCCGCCAGCCGGTGCGCCATGGTCAGGTGCGCCTCGGCGTCGGCCACGTTGCGCATGATCCCGGAAACGAGGCGCGCGTCATCCGCCGTACGGCCGGAAAGGCGGTCGAGCGCGCGGTAGGTGCGGCGCACCTCGAAGCCGAGCGAATCGAACTCCCGCCGCGCGGCGTGGTCGCCGTCCAGGTATCTCTCCGCCGCCACCAGCTCGCGCGCGATCCCGGTGGAAAGGCGCAGGGTGAGATCGACCTGCGCGCGCATCTGCCCCAGCGTGCGCTCCACCGCGGCGGACTGGCGGCGCGACGACCACCAGCTGAGCGCGCCGCCCAGCAGCAGGAGGACGCCCACGCTCCCCATCCCCACCCAGAGCGTGCGGCGGATGGTGCCGCGCGCGCGCCCGCTCATCGCGCGCCTCCCGCGGCGTCGTTCGCGGCGGGCGCGGCCTGGCGCAGCCGGCGGATGGTGGGCTCGGGGCCGATCACCGTTCCCTGCGCCGGGTCGAAGGCGATCGGCCCGATCGCCCCCGCGAAGGGGTGGGCCGGCTGGAGCGCCGCCAGCGCGTCACGCACCTGGCGGCGGCCGGCGCCGGCGTCGCCCGCCACGGCGGAGAGGAGCCGCACCGCGTCGTAGCCGAGCGCCGCGAAGGGGGTCGGCTCGGCGCCGGCGTTCCTGCCGCGCCACGCGTCCACGAAGTGCCGCGTCTCCGCGCGTTCGGCGCCGAGGTCGAAGGGGACCACCTGGTAGAAGGTGCCGGGGAGCGATGGATCGCTGGTGAGCGACGACCAGACGTCCCACCCGATCACGGGGGCGGCGAGCCCCTGCCGCTGCGCCTCGGGGATGTACTCCTTCGGCTCGCCCACGGGGGCGAACACCACGTCGGGGGCGACCAGACGGTGGTATTCCACCATGATCTTCATGTCGCCGGGGAGCGGCGCGGGAAAGGTGGCCGGGTCCAGGCTCACCACCTCGCCGCGGAACTGCTTCTGGAACTGCTCGGCGGTCTCGCGGCCGCGCGCGGAGTTGTTGAACACCACCGCCGCGCGCTTCCACCCGCGCTCCCCCGCGAAGCGCGCCACCGCGGCGCTGTACGCCGAGTCCGTCGGCACGATCTGGAAGAGCCAGCGCGACAGCCCCGTCAGGTCCGGCGAGCCGAAGCGCGCGGTGACCACCGGCATCTTCCCGTCGTAGACTTTGACGGCGACGAGCGTGGGGTCGGACCGCGTGTGGCCGATCACCGCGATCACCGCGGGGTCGGCCACCAGCTCGCGCGCGACCTGGGCGGCGGCGGCGTTGTCGTTGCGGTCTTCGCGAAAGCGGATCTCCAGCGGGCGGCCGTCCACGCCGCCCGCGCCGTTCACCTCGGCGGCGGCGAGCTCGATCCCCTGCCGCAGCGCGCGGTCGTCCGGGCCCGTCCAGTCGCCGACGGCGGCGATCACCACCGCGCTCCGCCGCCCGCCGCAGCCACCGGAGAGGAGGAGGAGGGAGCCGAGGAGCGCGACGCTGGCGCCGCGCGAGACTGCGTGTGGAAGCATGGGGCGTTCACGACCGGGTTCGCGAATTCCAGCGGTGATCGGAACTGCTGGGAACTGCGTGCTGGGTGCTGGGTGCTGGGTGCTGGGTGCTGGGTGCTGGGTGCTGGGTGCGCCGGATCGCCTGGATCAGACGCCGCCGAAGGTGCTGAAGCCGCCGTCCACGGGGATCACCACGCCGGTCACGAAGGACGAGGCATCGCTGCACAGCCACTGCACCGCGCCCACCAGCTCGTCCGGGCGGCCGAAGCGGCCCATCGGCGTGTGGGCGATGATGGTGCGGGCGCGCTCGGTGTGGGTGCCGTCTTCGTTCAGCAGCACGGCGCGGTTCTGCTCGGAGATGAAGAAGCCGGGGGCGATGGCGTTCACGCGCACCGCGTCGCCGAAGCGGCGCGCCAGGTCCACCGCCAGCCACCGCGTGAACGCGTCGATCCCCGCCTTGGCGATCGAGTAGCCCATCACCCCGCTGATCGCGCGGATCGCCGCCATCGACGAGATGTTGACGATCGACCCCGCGCGCGCCACGCCCATCGCCTCGCCGAAGATCATCGAGGGGACCACGCTGCCGTGCAGGTTCAGCCGCAGCACCTCGTCGTGCGCGTCGAGCGGCACCTCGAACACGGAGCGCGTGTCGCTGCGCGCGCGGGCCACGTTGCCGCCGGCCGCGTTCACCAGCGCGTCCACGCGCCCCCAGGCCCGCAGCACCTCGCCGCGCGCGTCGCGCAGCTGGCCCTCGTCCAGCGCGTCCGCCACCAGCGGCATCGCCTGGCCGCCGGCGGCGATCAGCTCGTCGGCCTTGGCGCGCGCGGCATCGGCCCGGCGGCCCAAGATGGCCACGCGCGCCCCCGCGGCGGCCAGGCTGGCCGCCATGGTAGCGCCCAGGACCCCGTATCCGCCGGTGACCACCACCACCTTCCCCGACAGGTCGAACGCGCTCGTCGTCATTCGCTCCCCAGGCCGTTGTGCGGTCGATACGACGGACGATCGGTTCGTCCGGTCATTGAACAAATCATAATATGTCAATGGAATTTCTGAGGACAAGGATCGGATATTTCGCTGCATATAGCAGCAAATGGAGCAGACGGAAAGCCCCTTTCTCTTCCGGTCTTTAGTTTGCATATTCTTTCGTCCGTCGTTTCCCACGCATCTACATGCAAACCCGCAGCGGGGAGAACGCGACGGTGGAAGTCCCACTGCGCACTGGGCAGAGCTCCATGCCGCGCTGTACGAGACTTCTGATTTACCGGCACGCGAGGGCGGGCCGGCGATCTCAATCCATCACCCCGGAGGATGACATGAGCCGCAAGCTGACGCTGGACCTGGACGAGATCTCGGTGGAGTCGTACGCCACCACGCTGCCGCAGCAGCCGGCGCCGGAAAACCTCGCCACCTGTTTGCTCACCGCCTGCGGCAAGATTCAGTGCTGCGCCTGAGGTCTCGCCCGGGGTGACCTCTGATCTGCCGAGCGACAGGCCGCCGCTGGACGGGCGGCCTGTCGTTCTTTCGTTCGCGATCGATCCCGCCAGCCGCGGCGGCGCCTCGGGGCGAGAGGCCGCGGGCGCGGGCGCGAACTCGGCTCATTTCATCACGCGATGATCCCAGCGATGTGACCCTGGGCGCGACCACGCTCCGCCGCGTTCCATCGAGAGGGTCGCAGCGCGAAGGATCCATGGCCGGGCCGCGCTCCGGCCGGTGCGGCGCGCGAGACCGCCCGCAGATCCTTTCAGCCTGCAACCCGATTGCGAGCGCGCCGGATGTGTCGTGGCCGGCCTCGGAACGACATCGATCGTGCGGGGATGCACGTCCCCAGGAGCCGCAGACGGCGGGTCAGCCGTCCGCGACGAGCGGCTCGGCCACGTCATGCCGGGGGAGTCCTGGGGGATGGGGGATCGAAGAAGAAGTAGTGCTCGACGATCAGGCCGTCGCGGACGCGCGCGACGTCGCTGCCGCTGACGATCACCTGCCCCTCGGGGCCGCCGACCCAGCGCGTGATCGCCACGCCATGATGGCCGAGCGTTGGGCCCGCCACGCGGAAGGTGAAGCCCGGCGGCATGTCTTTCAGGACATCGCGCACGACGTTGGAGATCTCCTGGTGGCCGGTGACGGCGCGCTCCGGCTCGAAGATCTGCACGTCGGGGTGATAGATGCCGCGCATCGCCTCCAGGCGGCGCGCGTCGTCGTGCTCGTTCCACACGCGCTGGATGGCGGCTTCGAGAAGCTGGATCTCGATCGGTTCGGACATTCGGCGGGCCTCGGGTCGTGGTTGAAGAGGGTGTGATGGCGACGCGGTCGATCGCTGCCGCCGCCAGACAGCCATCTTCGAGGAACGCGCGTTACGCGGTGCGCGCCAGCCGTCCGCCAGCCCTCGCTCCCCGCGCCGCTCCCAGCGTGCGGACGACCGCCAGCGCGCCGGGCCTGGCCGGCGTCATCTCGATCGCCGGGACGCCGCCGGCGTGCACGACGGTGGAGGCGCGCACCGCCGCGTCCGCATCATCCAGCCGCATCATCCAGCCGCACCACGGCGATCGCGCCGAGCGACTCCAGCGATCGCATCACCTGCGGCCGCCGCTCATCCCGCCGCTCCCACGCCAACGGTGGCGACCCCGGCCGCATCCACGTCCACCGGAGGCGCGCGGTCCAGCCGGTACGTCTCGCGCGCGAGGTCATAGGCGAGCGCGCGGGCCATCTCGCGCCCGTCGGCTGGCGTGAGCACGTGGCGCGCGACCAGGCCGGCGAGCCAGCTGGCATCCACCCGCCGCGCCAGGTCGTGCCGCGCGGGGATGGAGCAGAAGGCGCGCGTGTCGTCGTTGAAGCCGGCGGTGTTCCAGATCCCCGCCGTCTCCGTGGTCGCCGCGCGGAAGCGGTTCATCCCCTCGATGCTGTCGTGGAACCACCACGGCGGGCCCAGGCGCAGCGCGGGATAGTGCCCGGCCAGCGGCGCCAGCTCGCGCGCGTAGGTGCTTTCGTCGAGCGTGAAGAGGATCAGCGTGAGGCGCGGATCGTTGCCGTGCGCGTTCAGCAGCGCGCGCAGGTTGCGGGTGTACTCGGTGGCGACGGGGATGTCGCCGCCGCGGTCCGCGCCGAAGCGCCGGGCGACGAGGCCGTTGTGGTCGCGCAGGGCGCCGGCGTGCAGCTGCATCACCATGCCATCCTCCGCGCTCATCCGCGCCATCTCCACCAGCACGTGCGCCTGGAAGTCGCGCTCGTCCTCCGCCGTCGCCACGCCATCCACCGCATGGGCGAAGAGCGCGTCCGCCCGGTCCGCGTCCAGCAGACGGGTGTACGGCTCCTCCACGCCGTGATCCGTCGCCGTGCCGCCCATCCGCCGGAAGAACGCCCGCCGCGCCTCGATCGCGCTCAAGAAAGACGCGTAATCATCCACCGGCTCACCCGCCACCTCCGCGAAACGGCGGATCGCCTCGCGCCACGCGGGTTGGGCGATGCGGAAGAGCGCGTCGGGGCGGAAGGTGGGGATCACGCGGCCGCCCCAGCCGCCGCGCCGGATGGCGGCGTGGTGCTCCAGCGTGTCCGCCGCCGCGTCGGTCGTCGCCAGCACCTCGATCCCGAAGCGCTCGAACAGCGCGCGCGGCCGGTACTCGGGCGAGGCCAGCCGCTCGGCCAGGTGATCGTAGATGAGATCGGCGGTGGCGGCGGAGAGGCGCGTGCGCACGCCGAACACCTCGTGCAGCTCATGATCGAGCCACGCGCCCGTGGGCGTGCCGCGGAACAGGTGCCAGTGCTCCGCAAACGTCCGCCAGATCCGCCGCGGGTCCGCCTCCACCGCCGTGCCGTCGCGCGCGGGCACGCCCAGCGCCTCCATCGGCACGCCGCGCGAGTAGAGCATGCGCAGGATGTAGTGATCGGGGATCACGATCAGCGACGCCGGCTCCGGGAACGCCTCGTCGTCGGCCAGGATGCGCGGATCCACGTGCCCGTGCGGGCACACCAGCGGCAGCGCGCGCACGGACTCGTACAGCTCGCGCGCGATCCGCCGGATCGTCGGATCGGGGTCGAAGAAGCGGTCGGGGTGGAGGTCGAGCGGCTCGGACATCGAGTGCGAAAGTGCGAAAGTGCGAAAGTGCGAAAGTGCTGGGTGCTGAGTGCTGGGTGCTGGGTGCTGGGTGCCGGGTACTGGGTACTGGGTACTGTGGGGAATCAGCGGCCAAGGGCGAGCTGGTCGGCGATGATGCGGTCGAAGAGGGTGTCGATGGCGGGGTCGAAGGCGTCGGCGCGCGGCGGGTGCGCGGCGGCGACCAGGCGCATCCCCTCCCACGGGTCGATGGGGCAATCGAACGGGCCGGCCACCGAGCGGACCTTGCTGTTGTCGAAGGCGACGGAGTACGTCTTGTCGCCCAGCAGCGGGCCCTCCCACTCCGGGTTGTAGCGCACCAGCGTGTCGGAGGGGACGTGCATCAGCTCGGGCGATTCGACGTTCAGCGCGGCGGCGATCGCCTGGAAGATCTCGTTCCACGCCCACGAGCGCTCGCTGGTGATGTGGAACGCCTCGCCGTACGCACCCGGGCGCCCCAGCAGCCGCGCGAACGGCCGGGCGAAGTCGCGCGCGTGCGTCACCGTCCACAGCGACTCGCCGTCGCCGTGCACGATCACCGGCTTGCCGCGCAGCAGGCGTGAGACTTCGCCGCCCAGCGGCACCGGCATGTTCAGCCGGTAGGTGTGGCTGGGGCGCACGATCGTCCACGTCAGCCGGCCCTGCGCCTGCAGGATCCCCTCCATCTCGGCCTTGGCGCGCGAGTAGGCCCAGTGCGGGTTGCGCAGCGGCGTGGCCTCGGTGATCGGCAGCCCGCGCACCGGCTTGGCGTACGCGCTGGCGGAGCTGATGAACACGTACTGCCCGCACTTCCCCGCGAAGGTGCCGATGTCGCGCTCGATCGCCGCGGGGGTGAAGAGGCGGAACTGGCAGACCACGTCGAAGCGCTCGTCCGCCAGCCGCCCGTACGCCGCATCGTCCTCCACGTCGCCGGTGAGGATGCGGACGCCCTCCGGCAGCCCCGCGTTGTGGTTGCCGCGGTTGAAGACCGTCACGTCGTGCCCCAGCCGCACCGACTCGTGGATGCAGTCGAAGCTGATCTCCCCCGTACCGCCGATGTAGAGAACGCGCATCTGGCTCCCGTTCTTCCCTCGTTTGCGTGTGTCGCGATGCCGGATTGCGCCTCCAGTCCCGCAGGCGCAGACTGGTCGGCCACCCCTCGCCCAACCCACCCATCGTCCGACAAGGTACCGATGTCCACGTCGATCGTGTTCTTCGACATCGCCGGTCACGACACGGCCACGCAGGCGGCGTTCTACACCGCCGTGTTCGGCTGGGAGGTGTCGCGCGACGGGCAGCTCCAGATCCCCGTCGCGTCGCCGCTGCACGGATCGTTGCGCGCCGACCCTCCCCACGTGGGCATCTACCTGGGCGTGGCCGACGTGACCGCCACGCTGGAGAAGGTCGCCGCGCACGGCGGCACGGTGGTGGCGCAGCGTTTCGGGATCCCCGGCGTGGTGATCCTGGGCCTCTTCACGGACCCCGCCGGCAACCGCCTGGGCCTGGTGGAGCTGGACGGCGACAAGCCTCGCATCCCCTGAGCCCCGCGCGTTTCGCCGGATCGCGTCAGGACGCCGGGGACCGATGCAGGACGCGCGGCGACACCGGACGGTCCGCCGCGGATGGACCCTCGTCGCCGCGGGGATGGATCAGGGCCGCACCTCGATCTCCGTCGCCACCCGGATGTCGGCGGACGAGGCGCCGATCTCGATGCGCACGCGGCCGGGCTCCAGCACCCAGGCGTGGCGCGCGGCGTCCCAGTAGCGCAGCTCGTCGGCCGCGAGCGGGAGGCGCACGGTGCGCGTCTCGCCGGGGCGCAGCGGCACACGCGCGAACCCCTTCAGCTCGCGCACCGGCCGCGCCACGGACGATCCGGGGAAGGCCACGTACAGCTGCACCACCTCGTCACCCGCGCGGGCGCCGGTGTTGGTCACGTCCACGCTGATGGTGGCCGTGTCGCCGCCGCGCAGCGCGGGCAAGCTGGCGCGCGGGTTGGCGTGGCGAAAGGTGGTGTAGCTCAGCCCGTGGCCGAACGGGTAGAGCGGCCGCCCGCGGTAGAAGCGGTAGGTGCGCCCCTCCATCGCGTAGCTGTCGAAGGGCGGCAGGTCGTCCACGCCCCGGTAGAAGGTCACCGGGAGGCGCCCCGCGGGATTGTAGTCACCGAAGAGCACGTCCGCGATGGCGGTCCCCGCCGCCTGCCCCGGGTACCATGCCTCCACGATCGCCGGGACGTGCTCCTGCGCCCAGTTGATCGCCAGCGCGCTCCCGTTCAGCAGCACCAGCACGACCGGCTTTCCCGTGGCCACCACCTGCTCCAGCAGCCGCTGCTGCGCGGCGGGAAGGTCCAGGCTCGTGCGGTCGCCGCCGCGGAAGCCGGGGACCTCCACCTTCATCTCCTCGCCCTCCAGCCGCGGGCTGAGCCCCAGGAACATCACCACCGCGTCCGCCTGGCGCGCGGCGGCGAGCGCCTCGGCCGCCAGGTCGCCGCGCGGCGCCTCCCACAGCAGCTGGATCGCGGCGTCGCCATAGCTCTCGTGGGCATCCACCCGCACCCGGTAGCTGCGCCCCGCCTCCAGCCGCACCGGCTCGGCCGGGACCACGCGCGGGTCGCCGAACTCGTCGCGGTAGTTGTAGATGGATCGCGCGGCGAGCGAATCGTCCAGGTACAGCTCGAAGCGCACGGTCGACAGCGCCGCCAGCCGGTACGTTCCCGTCGCCGCCGGCCGGATCGTTCCCGTCCAGCGCACGGCGAAGTCGTCGGCGTCCATCCCGGCGCGCGGCGCGCGGTCGTGCCAGTCCGCGTCGATCGCGGAATCGACGGCGACGGCCACCGGCGCGCCCCGCATCTCGCGGCCGGCGAAGTATTCCACGCGCAGGCCGGGGCGGCCGTCGGGCGTGCGGAAGACGGCGGGCGGCACCACCTGCGGCGTGGTGAAGCCATCGGCCAGGTCGGCGCCGCGGGCATGGAGCACGCGGGTGCGCGGCCCCACCGCGCGGCGGATGCCGGCGAGCGGCGTCACCGTCTCGCGGGGGACGCCGTTGTAGTTGCCCAGCAGCATCAGCCACTCGTCGGCGTTGGGCCCGATCACCGCCACCGTGCCCAGCTCCTTCCGCAGCGGAAGGACGCCACGCTCGTTCTTCAGCAGCACGATGGACGCGCGCGCCGCCTCTCGCGCCAGCGCGCGGTGCGACGGCTGGTCGACCACGGCGTACGGCGTGGCGGCCCAGCGCACGCGGGCCGGCGGATCGAACATCCCCAGGCGGAAGCGGGTGAGGAAGAGCCGCTTCACCGCGCTGTCCACGCTCGTCTCGGCCACCAGCCCGCGCCGCACCGCGTCCGGCAGATGGTTGTAGACGCGGCTCCCGCAGTCCAGGTCCGTCCCCGAGCGCAGGCCCGCGGCGGCGGCCTCTTCCACCGTGGCCACCAGCTTGTGATGCAGGTAGATGTCGTCCAGCGCCCAGCAGTCGGACGTCACCCACCCATCGAAGCGCCACTCGCCGCGCAGGATGCCGCGCAGCAGCGGGTCGCTGGCGCAGGCGGCGGCGCCCTGGAGCCGGTTGTACGCGCACATCAGCGCGGCGGGATGGGCCTCGCGGATCGTCCGCTCGAACTGCGGCAGGTAGGTCTCGCGCAGGTCGCGCTCGCTCACCCGCGCGTCGAACTCGTGGCGCTCGGGCTCGGGGCCGCTGTGCACGGCGAAGTGCTTCACCGTGGCCGCGGCGCGCAGGTACGCGGGGTCGTCGCCCTGCACCCCGCGGATGAACGACACGCCCATGCGGCCGGTGAGGAACGGGTCCTCGCCGTACGTCTCCTGCCCGCGCCCCCACCGCGGGTCGCGGAAGATGTTGATGTTGGGCGAGTAGAAGGTGAGCCCCTGGTAGCGGAGCCGGCTTCCCAGGCGCTGGAACTGGTGGTACTTGGCGCGGCCCTCGATGCTGGTGGCGGTGGCCACGCGGAACATCAGCGAGTCGTCCCACGTGGCGGCGAGCCCGATCGCCTGGGGAAATACGGTCGCCACCCCGGCGCGCGCCACCCCGTGCAGCGCCTCGTTCCACCACCCGTATTCGGGGATGCCGAGCCGGGGGATGGCGGGCGCGTTGTCGGTCATCTGCAGCGCCTTCTCCTCCAGCGTCATCCGCGCGACCAGGTCGTCCACCCGCCGCTCCGCCGGGAGCGACGGATCGAGGTACGGCGCCGCCCGCTGCGCCCGCGCGGTGCCCGCGCCGATCCCGCCCGCGCCCACGGCGGCGCAGGCCAGAACTCCCAGGCGTATCAAGCGCATCGGCTCTCCGTCTCCCGCGATGGTGATCGTCACCCGACCCTGGATAATCTCAGGTCATATTATGAATTTGTCCCGAGGTTGTCCAGAAGCGCCGATGATGGCGAGATGCGTGTGATGTGCGTATGAAGTGGGTGGCGCCACCCGGCGGCGGAACGGAGATTGATCGCTCGCGGGCGCCGTGCTTGTCGTGCGGCCTGGACGAATTCGGAAAGACAGGGGAGATCGATCGTGAATCCTCCGCTCACGGACATCGAAGTCCGGATCCTCGGCGCTCTCCTGGAGAAGGAGGTGACGACGCCGGAATACTATCCGCTCTCGCTCAACGCGCTGCTGGCGGCGTGCAACCAGACCACCAACCGCGATCCGGTGATGCGCCTCACCGAAGACGCGCTGCTGCCGGACATCATCTCGCTACGGCGCGGCGGGCTGCTGCGGCAGATCCAGCCGGTGGGATCGCGCGTCACCAAGTTCGAGCACCTGATGGCCGAAGAGCTGAAGCTGGACCCGCGCCAGCTCGCGGTGCTCGGCGTGCTGATGCTGCGCGGGCCGCAGACGCCCGGCGAGCTGCACGCGCGCACCGCTCGCCTGGCGGAGTTCGGCGACATGGAGGAGATGGAGGCGGTGCTCGAGTCGCTGATCACGCGCCAGCCGGAGCCGCTCGTCACGCGGCTCGCCCGCCGGCCCGGGCAGAAGGAGGTGCGTTATGCCCACCTCCTCGCCGGCGAGGTCGCGCAGCCCGATGCGCCCGCGACGGCCGACGAGCCGGCTCTCCCCTCGCGCCGCGCGAGCGCGAACGACGACCGCGTCGCGGCGCTGGAGCGCACGGTGGAGACGCTGCAGGCCGAGGTCGCAGCAATCCGCGCCGACCTGGACGCGCTCCGCGCGGCGTTCCAGTAAACGCCGGCTGGGCGATCTCGCTCCGCGGCGTTGGACGGTACCCTGCCCCGCTGGGCCGCGCCGCGGATGCGCCGTATCCTGGACTCCGCACCGACCCGGTCGTAAATCGGCTCTCGACTCGCGTCGGCACGAGTGCCCGAACGCGAGCGGGGAGAACCGTCCCCGCCTCTCCCGGGGATCCAAACAACAGCGGGCCCTCTCCTGAAGATCGAGAGGGCCCGCCGTTTCGATCGTCCAATGCGTCTGGCGCGGACGTCGCCGCGCGGTCATCCGCCCTCGCCCATCACCCCATCGCCGGCCGCCGCGGGCTCCGGCTGGGCGCCGCGGGCGCGGGCGGCGCGGTTGCCCGTCTTTTCCTGGTACATCGCGCGGTCGGCGCGCTCGATGGCGGCGGCGAGGTCCTCGGTGCCGGAGAACGCGGCGGCGCCCAGGCTCGCCTCCAGCCCGTCGGCCGCGCGGATGGCGGCGCGCACCCGCGGCACCACCTCGTCCGGGAGCGCGGCGGGGAAAAGCAGCAGGAACTCGTCGCCGCCCCAGCGATAGACGCGGTCCAGCGGGCGAACGCAGCCGCGGACCGTCTCCACCAGCCGCCGCAGCAGCTCGTCGCCGGCGGCGTGGCCGCGCGTGTCGTTCACCACCTTCAGGTTGTCCATGTCCAGCATCAGCGCCGTGCCGTAGCGCGCGCCGAGCGCCTCCAGCGCCACGCCCTCTTCGTACGCGCGCCGGTTCAGCGCGCCGGTCAGCGCGTCGTACAGCGAGAGCTGCTTCAGGCGGTCGTGCGCCATCGCCAGCTGGCTGCGCGCGTCGGCGTTCTCGCGCCCCACGTCTTCCAGCAGCAGCACCACCATCCCGAACCCCAGCAGCACCTGCAGAAGGAGGTCGAAGAAGCTGTTGTAGCGCAGGAGAAAGAAGAGCGGCCCGTTCGGCGGGCGCCACGCCGGCACCCCCTCGAACGCGAAGGCGACGGCGTACATGATCCAGAGCACCGCGATGGTCGCGAACACCACGCCGGTGGTGCGGCTCCCCAGCGTGCTCCGCGCGCCGGGAAAGCGCAGCAGCAGCCACGCGCACACCAGGAACGGTCCCACCACCAGCGGCGTCTGGAAGACCATCACGGCGTTCAGGTACGGACCCGCGAGGACGGCGCTGGCGGCGGAGTAGGCCAGCGCCGCCGGGATCGCCCAGCGCAGCACCACGCGCGGCTTGCTTCCGCGCGCGTAGTTCAGCGTTCCCGCCAGCAGGAACGCGACGAAGAGGAGCTTCCCGCCCTGGTAGACGAAGTTCGCCCCGCGTTGCGCCAGCGGCTGCGAGGCCATCAAACCCGTGAACGCGTACTGCACCCCCACGCCCGCGAGGGCCACCACGAGCGCGACCCACCCCCGCGTCCACTGCCGGAAGTACGACTGCGGACGCGGATGGCTGCGCAGCAGCGCGGCGAAGAGAAACACCAGGAGGAGCGCGGCGCCGGATTGGCTCAACAGGCCAACGACCGCGATCAGCGCGCCGACCTCGTCGGAATTCATGGACTGGAGGACAGGGCGATGTTCGAACGGGCGGGATCCTGCGGCACCGCAGCATAGTGCCCCGGCGCCGGTGCGACAAGACGGACGTGAGCGCCCGGGTGATCGCCCTGGCCGAGAGATCACGCCGATGGGGGTTCAGCTCCCTGCGGCCTTCATCGCCGGCCTCCGCGGCGAGCCTCACGCGCTCCGAGAGGCTCGCCAAGGTCGCTCCCGCGGCGTCCACTCGGCGGAGCGGCGGTCACGGCGCCGGCGGAGCCAGCTCGAACGCGACGGGGAGGAGGTACCACGCGGCGATCGGACGGCCGCCGCGCGTGGCCGGCTCGAAGCGCAGCGCCGGCGCGCCCGCCACCGCGACCGAATCGAACGCCGCGTGGCCGCTGCTCCGCTCCAGCCGCACCGTGTCCACCGATCCCACGGGGCTGATGAAGAGCCGCAGCGTGGTGGTCCCCTCCACCTGCGCGTCCCACAGCTCCTCGGGGTACTCGAAGGTGGATGCGGTGATCTGCACCGGCGCCGTCTCGATCGACGTGTCGGCCCGCGCGGGTGGCGCGGGCGTGGCGGCGGAGCTGGCGGGCGGGCCACGCGAGATCGCCACGCCGATCGCCGACAGCGCGAGCACCAGCGCGAACGCCGCCACCACGCCGCGGCTGGCCCACGCCGGCAGTACACCAGCGGGGCGCTCCTGCTTTCGCGGCGAGCCGGCGGGGCGCTCGCCGGCCGGGCGTTCGGAGATCGGCATCGTGAGGTTCGGACGGGAGATGGGTCCGCGGGGACGCGGCGTATGCATCGAATTATCGCGCGGATCGGCGCCGCGCGGAAGGTGCCCGGCGGATGGATTCGGCGCATCGATCCACGGCCGGCCGCCGATGAGAACGCCCCTCGCCAGAGATCGCGGCGAGGGGCGTTTTTCGTCGCGCGGACAGGCTCGGGCGAGCCGGTGGACACGGAGTCAGCGAAGGAATCCGCAAACCCTCGTAAATCCTGGATGTTCCGGGAGAGCGAACCAGATTCCAGAGGCCGAAATGCCCTGCTTTGCCGCCCGACCGATCCCAGAACCCATCCCACCGGGCGCCGCGCGGAGGCGCGGAGACGCGGAGACGCGGAGACGCGGAGGGGAAAAGACGAGATCCAACTCTCGCGCGTTTCTCCTCCGCGCCGCCGCGTAATACCGAATCCTGCAAAAGGGCTGTCACCCAGCGGAGCCGCGGAGTCCCCTTTTTCATTTCCGCTGCTCCGCTGCTCTGCGTGACGATGACTTCCTTTTACGGATCCGGCATCACTCCGTAGCCAGCCTGTAGGTAGACGGGTCGGCGGCGATCTCGATGGGACCGGGCTCGTGGCCCGCATCCTCCTGGGGTGCGGGCGCCTCCGGCTCTGCGCCCTGAGCGGTGTTCCACACGTTGAACACGATCCTGGACTGGCCGGAGACGCCGTAGCACAGGCGGCTCATCGGTCCGGGTCCTATGAGATCGCTGTACGGCACGTAGCTCACGCTGAGCGTGGCATAGGTAAAGAAGTCCACGGTGCGCAGCGGGACGCTCCACGAGCCCGTGAAGCCTCCCTCGGGATAGATGTAGGTCCACGCGTTGGGGCGCGACACCAGATTGAACAACCCGAAGCCCGGCTGCACCGTTGAGCCGCGGTCCCCGCCCACGATCATGAAGTGCAGGCTGATCAGCGTGTAGGCACCCGGCGTTACGGGCTGGTTGAAGAGGTAGGTCCCCCCCGGCACCGCCTTGGAAGGGCCGCGTTCCGTGATGTACAAGGGCATGCCGTTGCCGGACATCCAGATGTTGCTGGAGCCGGGTACGGGTACGGTCAGCTGCGACGGCGGCAGCACCACCTTTTGCCCGAACGTCCTCCAGTCGCTTCCCCGCTGCCACGTCGGAGGCGGCGAGTCGAGGGGCAGGTACTGAAGCGTGGCCTGCGATGGATCCACGCCGGTGCCGCCCCCCGGCGACCCGGTCGCGGTGGCCCCGCCCCAGTCCGTCTGGTTGCTGAAGAACACACCCATCGCGCCGCGCGCCTGGAACGTTGGGTCCTGGCCGTGCGCGTGCTCTCCGTGCTGCATGCGTTTCCTTTCGGTGGTTTCCCTCACGAGTTGGCCACGTAGATCGTGGCCCCCGCCATCAGATCTCCGACAGAATCGATCACCAGAAGGGCAACAAGGGCCTCCGGGACCTCTTTCATGGTCCCCAGGAACTTGGCGCTGGTGACGAGCGGCGGGACGATGTCCAGGATCCACCCCGCGGCCGTCTCGTCCGCGCTGTTGACCGCGCCCTTGGCGATGCCGGCGCCGAGAGTCGCAACGCCAAGGATGGACAGGATCATGCAGAGAGGGGCGACTCCGCGCGGCCCGCCCGTGAAGCCCTTGGTGCCCGAAACGGCGAACACCCAGACGATCGGCAGCCACTTGACCTTCCAGAACGCGTTGGCGGCCTGGATCTGCGGCGTGTCTCCCTTCTGCAGCGTGAAGGGATAGGCGCCCGGGGCCAGCAGGCCGTTCAGCAGCACCGGCACGGCCGCGCCGGCTACCCCCAGCTGCCATGGGAGCGGCACCCCGGGGGGGCGCGCATCGAGCATCACGTCGAGCGGAGCCCACAGCGCGCAGGTGGCCAGCCCCGCCAGCTGCCTGAAGGTGTTCGGGCCGCTCGCGCCCAGCTCGCCCGCCACGCCGGTGGCGAACGGCGCTTGCCCCTCCAGCAGCCGGTAAAGGATGGTGGCGGGGAATGCGGCGAGCATCGCCACGAGCCCCGTCACCGTCAGCGGCTCCGGCTTCTCGGGGCAGGGGTTGATCAGGTTGTACAACGGCCCCAGGAACCACCCGCCGATGTTCACGTCGAACACGTTGGCCTTGGCCGCCCCCACCAGCGCGATGGCCACCTCGAAGAACGTCTGCGTCACCGCGTCGAGCACGTCCAGCACCGCCAGCACCACGCCCTGCGCCGTCTCCAGGAGGGCCGCGAGGGTGTGCCTGGCAAAGTCTTCGGGGCTCGCGGCCGCGCCGGCCAGGTAGCGCTGAACCGCCTGCAGCTCGTTCTGAATGTCGGCGCTCACCGTGGCCTGAAGCTGCGTGGACAGCTTCTCCACGCTGGCCAGCACCGACTGGGGAAGGGACGGCGCGGAGCCGGGATCACCCGCGCCCGTGGACAGTTTTTCATAGAACCACTGCACCGGCACCAGGTTGCCGGCCAGCGTGCTGATCACCTCCGATGGCGAGTCGAATGCCCCGGCCGCGCCGGCACCCGGCATGGTGCCCAGCGAGGCGGCGTTGAACGTGGTGGCGCCCACGGACTGGATGGCGGACTGGAACTGCGCCGTGACGCGTTGCCGCAACTGGGCAAAAAAGTCCGCCGACGCGCTCTCGCCGGACTGCAGCATCGCGGTGACGCTGGCGAACGAGCCGTTGATGACCGTTTCGAACTGCTGCTTGGTGTGCCAGATGTCGGCGCCGGCGTCGCTCAGGAGCCAGCCGACAAAGTCGAAGAGCTTGTCGAACTTCACGGCCACGGAGGCAAAGAGCCCCTCCACCACCTGGAAGGCGCGCTCCAGCGTGTGGATGGCACCATCGAACAGGTACGTGACGCCGTCGACGACGCAGTGGATGGTCGCCTGGACCACCTCGCTCACCAGCTCCACCACCGCGTGGAAGGTGGCCTGGACGAAGTTCACCGCCGCGCTGACGATGTTGCCCAGCCACTCGAAGAAGCCTCCCAGGTCGGCGGCCGCCACGCCGCTCCCCGACAGCAGGCCGGCGCGCAGCGAGGCCGCGTCGGCCGCGGTGAGCTCGGCGAAGGTGGCGCGCCCGTTCTGCACGGTGAACGACCAGTGCGGCACCCGCCCGGAGCGGGGATCCAGGGGACGCTCGTAGCCGGCCAGCCCCGCCGCGCTGACCAGGCGAGCGGGCGTGCCGGGGAGCGAATCGTAGCTGAGGGCGGTCTGGATGCCCTGGTACACCTGCCCCGCGTCCTGCGCGTACGCGGGTGGAATGAGCTGCGTGAACTCCGCCTGGCCGAGACCCTTCAGCCTGGCCCGCACGCCGTCGTCCACGTCCACCGGCACCAGCATCCCCGCCGGCGTGACCCCCTCTGACGAAAACAGGAGCTTTGCCCCGTTTATGGTCTGCGTGGGGGCGTACAGCGTCACCTGTCCGCCCGCGTCGGTGGTGAGCGCCCGTGAAACGCCCGGTCCCACGGTAAAGGTCTGCTGCTTCCACGAAAGGGCCGTGGTCTGGCCCGAGGTCACCGAGATGGCCGCGTACGGCAGGGTGTTGCCCTGCGCGTTCACCAGCGTGAAGGTGGTGCCGTACACGGGCACCATCTCCGTCGTTCTCTCCTGCGCGCTGATCTCCTGCCGGGTCCACGCGCCGCCCACCGCCTGCGGCTGCTGCTGCACCGAGAGCAGCGCGTTGCCCCCCATCATCACGCCGAACACCAGCGGGGCGCCGCCGGCGCCCAGTCCCGCCGACATGGAAGCCAGCTGGCCTTCCAGCGGGATCGACCGCCACGCGCCCGCGAGCGAGGCACCATCGGGGGCAAGCAGGAGCATCTGGCCCCGGACGTTCAGCGCGGCCATGCAGAGGGGGTTGGCGCCTCCGGCGATGGCGACCAGGCTCTGGCAGGTAAAGGCCGGGTCGATGACCACGGGGGCGGGCGTCTGCTGGCCGCAGTCGATGAACGAGACGCTCCCGATCCCGGAAACGATGTCGGGAGTGTAGATGAAGATGCCGCTGCAGACGCCGGACCCCGGCGGCGCCTGCAGCGCGGAGTCGATCATCGACGACGGCTGCAGCGGCCCCAGCGTCTGCGGCGAGCCGCCGCCGGCCAGCGGAAAGAACTGCAGATCGGGCGGGGAGGTGTCGCCGGAGCCGGCGACCATCGCCAGCAGGCCGGCTCCCCAGGCGTGCGTGGTGCAAAAGTCCACGAACGGGCCCAGGACGGAGCCCAGCCGCGTCCATCCGCCCGCTCCCTTCCAGTCCACGCGCCAGATCCCGTACCCAGAATCCCCTTCGGCGAGCACCACCGCCACCTGCAGGGCCCCGTCCACCACCTCGGCCGTCATCCCCGCCACGTAGGCTGGATTCTGCTGAACGCTGGAAGCGTCCACGCGCTGCCACTCGGTGCCCCAGCTTCCGGCCGCGTCGCGCTGCAGGTACAGCACGACCGGGTTGCTGAGGTCCTGGCCCACCGTGAACAGCGTGAACACGCCGTCCGCCGCGCCGCCGGCCAGAATGCCGGGGCCGTTGCTGTTGGGAATCCGGGTGACGCTCCATCCCGTATCGCTGCCGCTGTCGGGACGGACGTTGTACAGGGAGGTTCCGCCGGTGCCGTCGGTGTAGAACAGCTCGCTTTCACCTGCGGCGTTCAGAAGCTGCGTGAGGTTGGTGGATGCTGTAATTTCTGTACCAAAACGGTAGTCCTCCATGAGCGAGGAGCTGTTCGGGTACGACGGAATGATGGGATCATTCACGAGTCTCCCTGTGCACGGGTTCCGTCGGGTGCGGGCAGGGACGCCAGCAACTGCGACATCCTACAGTAGCAGTACGGATCAAGAAGTGAAAGAAAACATTAGTTTCAGCCCCTCCGTGAGCCGCCGCCTCCGAAGACCACGAGCAGAAACGCGAGCGTTCCCACGGAGAGTTGCGGCTCCCGGGGGTGCGCAACCCGGGGGAGACGACAAGAGGACGCGGAGAACGCGACGGCAGCGGCGCCGACGCGGCGGAAGGAGGTGCGTGATGCTCTACGCGATCGCCTCTTGGCTTCGTCAGGAAGAGTTGATTCCCGATCGCGCAGCCATCCCAGGGCTGATCGGAAGGTGAAGCTGCGCGAGGAATGGCGGGCGCTCACGGGGCACCGCTTGGACGTCCAGCGCCCCGCCACCAGGTGGGCGAGGTCGCGGCGATCGCGGGCGTCGCAGGCGCGCCGCAACACGCGGGCGTTTCTTACGGAGGCGGACCAGAAGAAGGCCGCATGAACCCATCCCGCACCTGTCCCACCCCGGCAGGGTGCCGGGGTGGTCCGGATGGCGGAAGTTGCGGCAGGAACGCCACTCCAGCGCGGTGCGGGCGGTTGCCGGGATGGCTGGCGGCGGTCACACGGAGGCACGGAGGGGCACGGAGCCGCGGTGTGCTCCGTCACCATCCACCGCGGCGGCGCGGCGGGCCGTCTACGCTTCGGACTTCGGCTCCGCACCCGCCCGCGGCGCGGTGTCCGCCACCTCTACGGATGCATCGCCGGAGGTCGGTGGAGCGGCCGGGGCGGGAGTCCCCACGCCGGGAGATGCGCCGGAGGCGGAGGGCGCGTCGCCGGACACCGCGGCGTGCCCGTCACGCGGGGCGTCCCTGGGCGGGACGATGGAGAGATCGAGGCCGGCGGGCCAGCCATCGCCGTAGCCATCGCGGAAGGCCTCCCACTCGGCCGGGGCCACGATCACGCGCAGCTTGCGGGCGGAGCGGGCCAGGCGGCGCAGGTCGCGCTCGCGGCGGCCGCGGGCCACCGGCTCCACCGTCACCGCCGCGCGGTCGAAGTCGATCAGGTACACCTCGGCGCCCAGGTCGCCCACCACCAGCAGGTTGCGCAGGTTCACGTCCGGGTGCGCCACGCCGGCGGCGTGCATCAGCCCCATCTGCCGCCCCGCCTCGGCCATCACCAGGCGCCGGCGCTCCTCGTCGGCGCCGGAGTGGTGGAGCCACGACGCGAGGTCGTGCGCGTGGGGGATGAACACCGTGGCCAGCCAGGCGCGGTACCCCGCCACCCGCCCCGGCCGCTCGATCGCCGCCACCACCACGGGAACGCGCACCCCGCCGCCCCGCGCGCGCTCGGTGGCGCGCAACTCGTCGAAGGCGCGGTTGCCGCCGAAGTAGTGGGTGCGGTTGATCCAGCGGATCATCCCGCCGCGGCGGTAGCGGCGCACCACGATGCGCGCGCCGCCGGGGAGCGTGGTCACGCGGCAGGGAACGCGGCCGCCGGCCAGCTCCTCGTCCACGGTCACCCCGTCGGGGTCGCCCAGGTGCTCGGCTGCGTCTTCCCAGCCGCGGCGGACCAGGAGGCGGGCCCGGCCGTCCAGCATGGGAACGAAGCCGGCCAGCGGGGCATCGGCGCGCGTGTCGTTGTCGCTCATGACGCGCAACCTGCGGGTGCGCCGGTTCCCTTGTCAAATCCGCGGGCGCCCGGCGCCCGGCGCGTTGACCCAACGCCGCGCCGCGGCTACGTTTCGCCCGTATGCCCGCACCCGCCAAGCGCCTGCTCTGGGTCGACGACGAGATCGACCTCCTCCGCCCCCACCTGCTGTTCCTGCAGGGGCGCGGCTATCACGTGGACGCCGTCTCCAACGGGGACGACGCCCTGGAGCTGCTCCGCCTCTCCCCGTACGACCTGGTACTGCTCGACGAGCAGATGCCGGGGCGCAGCGGGATGGAGGTGTTCGACGAGCTGCGGAAGATGGACGGCCGCGTTCCCGTGGTGATGGTGACCAAGAGCGAGGAAGACCGCACCATGACCGAGGCGATCGGCCGCCGCGTGGCCGACTACCTGGTCAAGCCCACCTCGCCCCGCCAGGTCCTGTCCGTGGTCACCCGCTTGCTGGAGGGGCGCCAGCTGGCGCAGCAGCAGGTGGCGCGCGACTTCGCCGACCGCTTCCGCGCGCTCGACACCGGGCGCTCGCAGGCCCGCGGCTGGCGCGAGTGGGCGCGCGACTACAGCGAGCTGGTCGACTGGGAGCTGCGCCTGCGCGCCGCCGGCGAGACCGGCCTGCTGGCCGCGCTCGAGACGCTGCTCGACGACTTCCGCCGCGAGTTCTGCGAGTACATCTGCGACGAGTACGGCGACTGGGTGAACGGCGCGGGCGGCCGCCCGCCGCTCTCGGTGGACGTGGTCCCCCAGTTCCTCTCGCCGATGATGGGGAAGGGGCAGACCGTCCTCTTCATCGTGGTCGACTGCCTGCGGCTGGACCAGTGGCGCACGCTGATCCCGCTGCTGGAGCCGATCGCGCAGGTGGAGGAGGCGCTCTACTACTCCATCCTCCCCACCGCCACGCCCTTCTCGCGCAACGCCATCTTCAGCGGGCTCTACCCCGACGAGATCTCGGCCCGCGTTCCCGGCTGGTGGGGGTGGGAGGGCGAGGGGAGCCTCAACTCGTTCGAGGGCGAGCTCTTCCGCGAGCAGGTGCGCAAGCTCGAGGGCGAGCGGATGCAGGTGCACTACGAGAAGGTGTTCGAGAGCGGCGACGGCGAGGCGATGCTCCGCCGGCTCCCCGGCTACCTCTCGCAGCCCGGCGTGACCGCGATCGTCTTCAACTTCGTGGACCAGCTCACCCACGGCCGCTCCGAGAACGCGGTGCTGATGGAGGTGGCGCGCGACAAGGAGGCGCTGCGCGCGCTCACCCGCCAGTGGTTCGAGCGGAGCGAGGCGCTGGCCGCCATCCGCGAGGCGCTGCACCGCAAGATCCCCGTGCTGCTGACGACCGACCACGGGTCGATCCACTGCCACCGGCCCGCCACGGTGTTCGCCAAGCGCGACACCACCCAGAACCTGCGCTACAAGTTCGGCGACGACCTGCGCGCCGAAGACCCCACGCTGGCGTTCAGCAGCAACGACCCGCGCAGGTTCCGCTTCCCCGCCGGGCGGCAGGCCACCAACTACCTGGTGGCGCTGGAAGACGTGTTCTTCGTCTATCCCACCAAGCTTCGGCAGTACCAGGCGCGCTACCGCGGGTCGTTCCTGCACGGCGGCGTGAGCCCCGAGGAGATGATCCTCCCCGTGGCGCTGATCACGCCGCGATGACGCTGTACCTCCGCATCCTTCGCTACGTCCGGCCGCACGCCGGACTGCTGGCGCTGTCCGTGGCCGCCATGGTGGCGAACGCGGTGCTCGACGCGTTCAGCATCACCCTCCTCTCCCCTTTCCTGAAGGTGCTGTTCAGCGGCGGGAGCGGCGCCAACGCCGGCGCGCTCTTCGGCGGCGGCGCGGGGAAGGTGGTGCGGACCGTGATGGGGTGGGTGTTCGGCTCGGGCGCGGCGCAGCGCTCGCAGATGCAGGCGCTCTACCTGGTGGTGGGGGTGATGTTCGTGGCGCTCTTCCTCAAGAACGTCGCGCTGTACGTGCAGGGGTACACCTCCACGCTGGTGGAGGGGCGCGTCACGCGCGACCTGCGCAACGACATCTACGCGCACCTGCTGCGGCTGGACTTTCCCTTCTTCCAGCGGACGCGCGCCGGGCAGATCATCTCCCGCACGACGGGCGACGTGGACCAGATGCGCTCGCTGGTGACGGGGAACCTGATCAAGGCCGCGTCGTCGCTCGTGCAGGCGGTCGCGCTCTCCGGCGTGCTGGTGTACCTCTCCTGGCGGCTGACGCTGGTGGCGCTCCTCTCGGTGCCGCCGCTGGTGCTGCTGTGGGGGCGTTTCCGCAAGCGCCTGCGCCGCGGCGTGCTGAAGGTGCTCGACGCGGTGGGCGAAGTAGCGGCGCAGATCCAGGAGACGGTCGCCGGGGTGCGGCTGGTGAAGGCCAGCGGCGCCGAACAATGGGAGGACGAGCGCTTCCGCCGGCTCACGCAGCGGCACTACAAGGCGCTCAGCCGCAACGACCGCTGGCGCAAGTTCTTCGGCCCGGCGACCGAGGTGGTCACCTCCGTCTCCATCCTGGTCCTGGTCCTCTACGGCAGCCACCTGGTGCTGGTCGACCGGACGATGACGGCCGACGCGTTCATCACCGCGCTGGTGGTGGCCGCGCGGCTGATGACGCCGATCAAGGACATCGCGCAGTACCCGTCGATCGTGCAGCCCGGACTCGCCGCCGCCGAGCGCGCCTTCGAGCTGCTCGACTCGCCGGTGGAGGTGCTCGACCGGCCGGGCGCCCTTCCCTTCCCCGGCTTCCGCGACGCCATCCGCTTCGAGGGGGTCGGCTTCGCGTACACGCCGGGCGAGCCGGTGCTGGAGGGGATCGACCTGGCCATCCGCCCGGGCGAGGTGGTGGCGCTGGTGGGCCCCAGCGGCGCGGGGAAGAGCACCATGGCCGACCTGGTCCCCCGCTTCCGCGACCCCACCGGGGGGCGGATCACGGTGGACGGGGCCGACCTGCGCGACCTTCGCCTGGCCGACCTGCGGGGGATCCTGGGGATGGTGACGCAGGAGACCATCCTCTTCCACGACACGGTGCGCGCCAACATCGCCTACGGCCGCGCCGACGCGCCGCAGGCGGCGGTGGAGGCGGCGGCGCGCGCGGCGAACGCGCACGACTTCATCGCCGCCCTCCCCGAGGGGTACGACACCGTGCTGGGCGAGAAGGGGACGCGCCTCTCCGGCGGCCAGCGGCAGCGCATCGCCATCGCCCGCGCGCTGCTGCGCAACCCGCCGCTGCTGATCCTGGACGAGGCGACCAGCGCGCTCGACACCGAGAGCGAGCGGCTGGTGCAGCAGGCGATCGACCAGGTGATGGCCGACCGCGCGGTGCTGGTGATCGCCCACCGCCTCTCCACCGTGCGCCGCGCCGACCAGATCGTGGTGATGGACCACGGCCGCATCGTGGAGCGCGGCACCCACGACGAGCTGCTGCGCGCCAACGGCCTCTACCGGCGCCTGTACGACCTGCAGTTCGCCAGCGGGGAGGAAGCGGCGGCGGTGAGCTGAGGGAGGCGAGGAGTGCGAAAGTGCGAAAGTGCGAAAGTGCGAGAGTGCGAGAGTGCGAGAGTGCGAGAGTGCGAGAGTGCGAGAGTGCGAGAGTGCGAGAGTGCGAGAGTGCGAGAGTGCGAGAGTGCGAGAGTGCGCGAGTGGTCTGGATTCAGCCTCGCGCGGTTTGCGAGGCTTCCCGTAGTCGTTGCCGTGGCTTCAGCCGCCCGGAGCCCCCAGTGATCGATGCCCGGGCGCGCGGATCTCTGAACCCGAAGACCGTTTCGAATAGATGAACGTGCCCCTGCTGGACCTCAAGGAGCAGTACCGCGGCGTGGCGGACGACGTGATGCGCGCCGTGCAGTCGGTGATCGACGACCAGCGCTTCATCCTGGGCCCCGTGGTCGACGAGTTCGAGAACGACGTGGAGGCGCTGCTGGGCGTGAGGCACGCCATCGGCTGCGCCAGCGGCACCGATGCGCTGATCCTGCCGCTCCGCGCGTTCGACTGCGTGGGGCAAGAGGTGGTGACGGCGCCCTTCACCTTCTTCGCCACGGCGGGGACCATCCACAACGTGGGCGCGCGGCCGGTGTTCGCCGACATCGACGCCGACACCTTCAACCTCAGCCCCCAGGCCGCCGAAGACGCGATCACCGAGCGCACGCGCGCCATCGTGCCCGTACACCTGTTCGGGCAGATGGCGGACATGACGGCCTTCCGCGCGCTGGGCGACCGGCGCGGCGTGGCCATCCTCGAAGACGCGGCGCAGGCGATCGGCGCGCGGCAGCGCACGGCAAGCGGCGAGTGGATCACCACCGGCACGCTGGGCGACGCCTGCGCCTTCAGCTTCTTCCCCACCAAGAACCTGGGCGCGTTCGGCGACGCGGGGATGACGGTGACCAACGACGACGCCACCGCCGAGCGGCTGCGCAAGCTGCGCGTGCACGGCGGCCGCCAGATGTACCACCACGAGGAGGTGGGCTACAACTCGCGCCTCGACGCGCTGCAGGCCGCCGTGCTCGCCGCCAAGCTGCCGCACCTGGCCGGCTGGAGCGCCGCCCGCCGCGCGCACGCCGCGTATTACGACCAGGCGCTCGCGGGGATCGACGGCCTGGTGACGCCGCCGGTGCGCAACGGGAACGAGACCATCGTCAACCAGTACACGCTGCGCATCCCCGGCGGCAGGCGCGACGCGCTGCGCGAGCACCTGACGGCACATGGCGTCGGCTGCTCGGTCTACTACCCGGTGCCGCTGCACCTGCAGGAGTGCTTCGCCTACCTGGGGTACAAGGAGGGCCAGTTCCCCGAGAGCGAGCGCGCCTGCCGCGAGGTGCTGTCGATTCCCGTGTATCCCGAGCTCACGCAGGACCAGACGGCGTACGTGGCCGAGACGATCCGCGCGTTCTTCGGCGCCGCGGGGTCGTGACCGGGGGGGAAACCAGCCTGGCGAGTGGAAAGATGCGCATCGTTGCTCACAACGGCGCGCGGATCTGGGGCGGCGCCGAGCGGGCGACCGCCCTCCTTCTGTTGGGGCTGGCGCGGCGCGGCCACGACACGCTCCTCCTCTGCAACGACGAGGGCGTCGCCGGGCGCGCGCGGGAGATGGGCGTCGCCGCCGAGATCCGGCCGATCGGCGGCGACGCGGCGCTCCAGGACGCGTTCCGGCTGGCGTCGCGGCTGCGCGCCGCGCGGCCGGACGCGTTCATCATCGGCACCTACAAGAAGCTGTTCCTGGCCTCGCTCGGCGCGCGGATGGCGGGCGTGCCGCGCGTGGTCGCCCGCGTGGGGCTGGAGACGGACACGCCGCGCAGCTTCAAGTATCGCTTCGCCCTGCCGCGCTGGGTGGACGCGGTCGCCGTCAACGCGCGGCGGATGCGCCCCGCCTTCGCCGAGCTCCGCGGCTTCGATCCGCGGCGCGTCTCCGTGATCCACAACGGGGTCGACGTCCCCGCGCGCCGCCAGCCGCCCGGCGCCGTCCGCGCGTCCCTCGGCATCGAGCCGCGGACGCCGACGGTGGGCGCCATCGCGCGGCTCGCCACGCAGAAGCGGCTGGACCGGCTGCTGCGCGCCGTCGCGCGGCTGCCGGAGGCACACTGCATCCTCGCCGGCGACGGCGAGGAGCGGGCGGCGCTCGAAGCGCTCGCGGCGGAGCTGGGGATCGCCGCGCGCGTCCACTTCCTGGGCCACCGCGCGGACACGGGCGACGTGCTGGACGCCATCGACCTCTTCGTCGTCTCGTCCGACCGCGAGGGGCTGAGCAACTCGATGCTCGAGGCGCTCGCGGCCGGGGTCCCCGTGATCAGCACCCCCGTGAGCGGCGCCGACGACGCGCTGGAGCCCTTCGCCGACGGGAGCGCGCCGGGCGAGATCGTGGGGTTCTCGGGAGATGCGATCGCCGCCGCCCTCCGCCGCCTGCTCGCCGACCCGGGCCGCCGCGCGGCGATGGCGGAGGCGGCGCGGCGGCGGGCGGCGGCGCGCTTCGGGATGGATGCGATGCTGGAGCGGTGGGAAGCGCTGCTGGCGGGCCGGGCGATGCCGGAGGGCGGATGAAGCTGGTGATCCAGAACGGCAGCCGTGTGTGGGGCGGCAACGAGAAGTGGCTGGCCACCCTTGCCGCCGGCCTGGCGGCCCGCGGCCACCAGGTGATCGTCTCGTGCCCGCGCGGCGCGGTGAGCGAGGGGCTGGAGCGGATGGGGATCGCCACGTCGCCCGTGCGGCCGGGCGGCACGCTGGACCTGCCGGGCGCGCTCCGCTTCGCGCGGTGGCTGCGGCGCCAGCGGGCCGACGCGCTGCTGCTGACCTCGTGGCGGCCGCTGGCGTGGTCGGCGTGGGCCGGGCGCCGCGCCCGCGTTCCCCGCACCGTGGTGCGGCTGGGCATCGTGCGGCCGCACCCGGAGCGTGGCGGGCGCGCGCGCGCCTTCGGGCGCTGGATCGACGCGATGATCGTCAACTCCACGGAGATCCGCGACGCGTGGATGCGGTCGGCGCCGGCGTATCCCGCCGGGCGCATCCACGTGGTGATGAACGGCCTGGCCGCGCGCGACCACCTGCGCCCCGCGCTCCGCGAGCGGCTGCGCGGGGAGCTCGGCATCTCCCCCGCCACGCTGCTGGTCGGCGGCGCGGGGCACCTGGCGCCACGCAAGGGATTCGACCTGCTGCTGCGCGCGTTCGCCTCGGCGCATCTCCCCAACGCCCGCGTGGTGATCGCCGGCGGGGGCGAGTACCTGGGCGAGCTGCGGGCGCTGGCGGGCGAGCTGCGCGTGGCCGACCGCGTGCACTTCCTGGGTCACCGCGCCGACGGGCCGGACGTGATCGGCGGATGCGACCTGTTCGTGCTCGGCAGCCGCAACGAGGGGATGGCGAACGTGATGCTGGAGGCGATGGCCGCCGGCGTTCCCGTGGTCGCCACCGACGTGAGCGGCGTGCGCGGCGCCCTGGCCGCGGAGCCCGGCACCCCGTCCGCCGGCTGGATCGTGCCGCCCGACGATGCCGCCGCCATGGCCGCCGCGCTCCGCGAGGTGGGCGATGCGATCGCCGCCGGGTCGCCCGAGCTCGCCGCGCGCACGGGCGAGGCGGTGCGCCGCGTGCGCGAGCGCTTCGGCGTGGAGCGGATGGTGGAGGAGTGCGAGGCGATCCTCTTCGGCGCCTCGGCGGAGCGCGGCGGATGAGCGAGCTGCGCTATCCGTCGCGCCACGTCTGTATCGTGCTGCTCACCGGGCTGGGCGACGTGGTGCACGGGCTGCCGCTGGTGAACGCGCTCAAGGACGACGATCCCGCGCGCCGCATCACCTGGGTGGTGGAGCCGATGCCGGCGCCGCTCCTGGCCGGGCATCCGTCCATCGACCGCGTGGTGGTCTACCGCAAGAAGGACGGGGTGCGCGGCGTGAACCAGCTGCGGCGCGACCTGCGCGCGGGCGAGCGGATCGACCTGGCGCTGAACCTGAACGTCTACACCAAGAGCGTGTGGCCCACGCTGCTGTCGCGCGCGCCGCACCGGCTCGGCTTCGACCGCGGGCGCTCGTTCGAGGGCGTGTGGCTGGCGGCGAACCATCACCTGGACGCGCGCCCGCGTGCCCACACGGCGGACATGTTCCTTGAGTTCGCCGAACACCTGGGCCTCCCCATCCCCTGCCCCGAGTGGCGCATCTCCTTCACGGAGGAGGAGATGGCGGCCCAGTCCGCCTGGCGCGAGCCATTCGGCGGAGAGCGCGTGGCCACCATCGTCCCCGCATCGGCCCAGGCGAAGAAGGACTGGCTCCCCGAGCGCTGCGCCGCCGTGGCCGACGCGCTGGCCCGCGACTTCGGCTACCGCGTGGTGCTGGCGGGCGGCCCCGGCGCGCGCGAGCAGGCGATCGCCCGCGAGATCGTGGAGCGCGCGTCGGCGCCGATCACGTGGGCGCTGGGCGACGGCATCCGCCGGCTGGCGTGGACGATCGGCGCGAGCGACCTGCTGGTCGCGCCGGACACGGGGCCGGTTCACATCGCGCGGGCGCTGGGCGTGCCGGTGATCGGGCTGTACGGCCACACCAACCCGTGGCGCGTGGGCCCCTGGCGCGCCTGGCAAGACCTGTGGATCGACCGCTACACCGCCCCCGGCGAGCCCCCCGACCCCTCCGACAACCGCGCCCCGCTCGGCCGCATGGAGCGGATCACCGTGGACGAGGTGGTGGAGAAGGTCGCGCTGGCGACGGAGCGGTACGTGAGGTAGGGGTAGCAGGATCCGTGGCGGCCGCGGCACAGGCCCCACCCGGAGATCGCGGACGGTACTGCATGTCCGCGATCTCCGACCTCCCCCGTAAACAGCACGGGGGAGGTGGAACCAGCCGTGGCACGCGAGTGGAGGATCCCAGCCGCGACCGTTCATCGCACAAAACGAAAGCCTCCCGCGGTTTGGGAGGCTTTCCGTAGTTGTTGCCGTGGCTTCCAGCCGCCCGGTCCGATGCCGGGATGGATTCCCGGAGTGGCCGCTCGGCCCGGCCTCACCCCTCCGCCAGCCGCGCCGGCAGCTCGGCGAGCGAAGCGATGCGGTCGCAGTCGAGGTGACCCAGGCGCATCAGCGGGTCCAGCAGGTAGGCGCGCATCCCGGCACCACGGGCGCCCACCACGTCGATCTCGTACAGGTCGCCCACGTAGACGGCGTCCCCGGGCTCGATCCCCATCCGCTCCAGCGCCATGCGGAAGATGCGCGGGTTCGGCTTCTCCACGCCCACGCTCCCGGAATCGATCACGAACTCGAAGTGCCGGCGCAGCCCCAAGTCCTCGAGCAGCGCCTCCACCGTTCCATCGGCGTTGGAGATCACGCCCAGGCGATGGCCGCGCCGCTTCAGCTCGTCCAGCACCTCTTCGGTGCCGTCGCGCAGGTTGCAGTACAGGTTGCGCTCGGCGTGGCGCGCGTACAGGCGCTGGGCGATGGCGGGAAACTTCTCGTCCGGCACCCCCAGCTGCCGGAAGAGCTCGCCGAAGAAGATGCGCCCGCGGCTGCTGTCGTCGCCCGCGTTGCCGCCGCGCACGATCTCGTCCATCAGCAGCTTGGCCCCGTACTGCGCGGCCAGGAACTCGTGCTCCGTGGTCTCGATCCCGTGCTCGCGCAGCAGGCCGAGGATGAACGGGTGATCCAGCCAGAGCAGCGTGTTACCCACGTCGAAGAGAACGGCCTTGGTCAACGGAGTGCGAAAGTGCGAAGTGCGAAAGTGCGAGAGTGCGAAAGTGCCCGGGGCGCGAGATTCATGCGCGCCCGGACACTCGGGCTATCGATCAAGATAGAGGGCGCTCGCCCGAGTGGCGAGAACCCGTGCGTAGTCTCCGCGAGCCGGACATCCGACCGCCGGCGATCGGGTCATGCGCGTGCGGCGCGACGCGGGAGGCGCGGAGGGCCAGGCGCGCGGCACATCCCCGTTATGCTGGCATGTTCATTCGCGGCGGGCGAGGATGACCGTGCTTCTCTCGGCGCGCCTGCATTGCGGACGATGCGGGGCGAAGTATCGAAATTTTTGAAAACGGACACCCGCCGATCTTCGTCGAAGGGTAGCGCGGGGCTGAGGGAGCGAAAGAGGGCCGGCACTGCTCCGATCTCCCCGATGACGCAGTTCGCAGTTGGCGTACACAGCTCCTCACGCCGCGTACCGCGCCAGGGCACCCGGTCACCCGCGGTGGCGCTCCCTCACTCCGGCCTGCGGATGGTGACGCGCTTGAGGAAGGCGTCGGCGCGGCCGTCGCGGCGCAGGTCGGGGAGCGCGGCCTCGGCCTCGGGACGCGTGGGGTACGGGCCGGCGACGACGACGACGTAGCCACCGCGGATCTCCGGATACACCATCTCGTTGCCGACGCCCACGTCGTACCCCTTCGCGCGGATGTTGTCGCGCATCTGGCGGGCATCGTCGGCCTGGTCGGGGGTGAAGGAGCCCAGCACCACCACGTAGGCGCGGTCGCCGTTCTTGAACTCGCTGCCGCCCATCACGCGGCGGTACTCCTCGGGCGCCAGATCGGCGCCGCCGGGCGGGGTCACGCGCGGCGCGGGGAGATCGGTGCTCGGCTCGCCGGTGCGGATGGCGCCCACGCGGCGCTGCGGCTGCAGCAGCACGATCGCGGCGATGGCGATCATCACCAGCAGCACCGCCCACCCGGCGGGGCGCAGGCGGAAGCGCCGCTTCTTCTTCGGCGCGTCCGCGGTGGCGGCGTCCGTCGCGGAGCCATCGGCGGCGGGCGCGGGGGCGGCGGCGGCGTGGCCGGGCGCGGGGGACGGCGGGAGTGGCGGCGCGGCGGCGGGCGTGGCCATCGCCAGCGACACGGCGGTGCGCAGCGGCGGGCTGGCGGCCAGGCGCGGCTCGGCGATCATGGTGCGGTCGTCGTCCGCGAAGGCGGCGGCGGGCGGCGCGGCGCTGGCGGGGTACCGCGGCGCGGGCGCGGCGCCGGGAACGATGGAGGCGTAGCCGGCGGCGTGCGCGGGATCGTGCGGCGGCGCGGCGCGCCACTCGTCGAGCGCGTCGAGAAAGGCGTCGGCGTCGGCGAAGCGGGCGGCGGGGTCCAGGCGCATGGCGCGGCGCAGGACGGCGGCCAGGCGCAGCGGCACGTCGGCGCGCGCCGCCACCATCCGCTTCACCCGGCGGGCGGCCTCGCGGTCGTCGGTGGTGTCGTTCAGCCCCTCGGGATAGGCGCCGCCCAGCATCTCCAGCCCGGTGAGGGCGAGACTGTAGACGTCGCTCGCGGGCGACATCCCCCCGCCGGCCAGCTGCTCGGGCGATGCGTAGCGCGGCGTGTGCGGCACGCCGAACTGGGTGAGGCGCGCGGCCGTCTCGTTGCCGTCCTGCGCGCGCACCTGCGCGATGCCGAAGTCCAGCACCTTCACCTCCCACCCGCCCGGCTCGGCCACCAGGTAGATGTTGGCCGGCTTCACGTCACGGTGGATCAGACCGCCGCGGTGGCCGGCAGCGAGGCCCAGCCCGGCTTCGCGCATGATCTCCACCGCCTCGTCCACGGGCAGCGGGCCGCCGGCGCGGCGCATCCGCGCGGCCAGGTCCTCGCCCGCCAGCATCTCCATCACCAGGAAGTCGATCCCCAGGTCGGGATCGGTGCCGAAGTCGTGCACCGTCACCACGTTGGGGTGGCGCAGGCGCGCGGCGGCCGTGGCCTCGCGGTGGAAGCGCGCGCGCAGCCGCCCGGCCTCATCCTGGTCCGGCGCCACGGCGGTGATCACCTTCACGGCCACGTCGCGCTCCAGCTTCAGGTCGTACGCGCGGCACACCGAGCCCATCCCGCCGGTGGCGATCAGCGCGTCGACACGGTAGCGGTCGCACAGGCGGCGGCCGAGAAGAAGCGCGAGAATACCGGACACTGCTGTCGGGTTCGAGGGTGCCGAAGGCTGCCGGATGCGAACGTATCTACGGAGATGCGGCGGCGGGAGTTGCGAACGCCTGAAGCTCTCCCCGCGCGCGGATCGCCGCAAGGGCGAGGCCGCATGGATCGCATCCACCCCCGGGCCAGCTCGCGGCCGCCTCACCGGTGATGCGGGGTAGGAGGATCGACCCGATCGGTCCGTTCACTTAGCTTGGTGCATCACGACCTCATCGCCTTGGTCCGCAACGAGATTCCGACCCATGAGCATCCAGCAGATCCCGCAGACACCCCGCGCGCGGCTCTATTGCAAGATCCTGGGCGTCGTCTGGGTGATGTCGATCTCGGCCATGACGTTGATCGTTTCCAGCATCGCGAGCGACCTGCTGGATGTGGGATTCCACCCGATGCGGCTGGATGCGAGGGCCGCCACGGTGAACGTCCTTCAGCTGCTCGGGGTCGCGCTCATGTGGTGGATGTCTGCGCGCGGGAGCCGCCGCAACCTGATGCCGCCGCAATGGGCGATGCTCGCCACGGTGATCGTCATGTGGGCGGCGCTCCTGGTGAACCGCTACGCGTAAGGCGGGATCACGGAAGATCGATCGAGAATGGCCGAGGCACCCGAGCGGTGCCTCGGCCGTTTTGCATCCTGGCGGCAGTCCGCCCGGCGGCTGAACGCCACGGCAGCAACCACGGGAAGCCTCGCGAACGGCGCAAGGCTGTGGCTCGCGCCAGGGCGCACGGGGGTGTCCTCGTCCCGTGCCGCACCGGCGCGTGGGAGCGAATCATGCGGTCGTCGTCCGGACCCGCAACCGGAGAAGCCCGACGATGAACACTCTGCTCGAACCCCTGGCGCCGTCCGAGATCTGGGAGACGCGAGACATCGAATCCAGCCGCAACCACATGGCGGTACAGGCGGTGGCGCACGGCGTGAGCTACCTCACCACCGTGTTCGTCAACCTCTACATCATCCAGTCCGACGACGCCTGCGTGCTGGTGGACACGGGGCTGCCGGGGACGTCGGCGTTCACGCGATCGCAGGTGGAGCGTGCGCTGGCCGGCGGGCGGCCGGACGCGATCGTGCTCACGCACGGGCACTTCGACCACGCGGGCTCCGCGGCCGCGCTGGCGGACGCGTGGGGGATCCCGATCTACGCGCACCCGCTGGAGCTGCCGTACCTCACCGGCCGGTCGGACTACGCGCCCAAGGACCCGTCGATGGGCGGCGCCATCGCCCAGTTGGCGCGGCTGTTCCCCACCGCCGGGACGGACCTGGGCGACCGGGTGCGCGCGCTCCCGGCGGACGGGAGCGTCCCCGGGTTCACCGAATGGCGGTGGATCCACACGCCGGGCCACACCGCCGGCCACGTCTCGCTCTTCCGCGACTCCGACCACGTGCTGATCGCCGGCGATGCGCTGACGACCATGGATCTCGACTCGTGGACGGCGGTGACGCTGGAGACGCCCGAGATCGACCGTCCGCCCGCGCCGCTGACGCCCGACTGGGGCGCGGCGCGAGCGAGCGTGCAGGCCCTGGCCGAGCTGGCGCCGGCCACCGTTGGCGCGGGCCACGGGAAGCCGCTCTCGGGGAGCGAGGTGATCGCCGGCGTCCACCGCCTGGCCGACCACTTCCCCGTGCCGCCCGGCCGCTACGCCACCCGCCCCGCCATCGCCGACGAGCGCGGCATCGTGGAGGTGCCGCCGCCCGTTGCCGACCCGCTCCCGGCGCGGCTCGCGATGGCCGGCGTGGCCCTGCTCGCCGGCATCGCCCTGGCCCGCGCGCTCCGCGACCGCGACTGACGGAGCGGCGGAGCGCAGCCGACCGGCGGATGAACGGGCGAATCGGGAGATGCAGATCTCTCCCGGCTCGCCCTTTCGCCGTTGATCGACCGTAAACCGGTGACAACCACGCCGCTGCGTGACGGCTCGCTCCCGCTCCGATGCGGGCGCGCAGTCCGCGCAGGCGGACATCCCGATCTTCCAGCGGCGGGTTTCGACCCGCCGCGGGAGGCCGTTCCGCGCGGCTCGCGGCGCGATTGTAACAATTCCGCTTGCCACGCGCGCGGGGCGGCGCTAAATCATGGGAATCCTATCCTTCCCCGCACGCCGCGGCGCCCATCACCTTCCGGGCCGCGAGCGGGGCATTCCCGTCCCCGCGCACCCCGCAAACGGATGCCGTCATCCGTCCCGATCTCCGTGTCCGTCAATGGCCGGCCGTACACCCGCGAGGTCGAGGCGCGGCTGCTGCTGAGCGACTTCATCCGCCAGGAGCTGGGCCTCACCGGCACCCACGTGGGGTGCGAGCACGGCGTGTGCGGCGCGTGCACGGTGCTGATGGACGGCGAGGCCGTGCGCAGCTGCCTGCTCTTCGCCGCGCAGGCCGACGGCGCCGAGCTGCGGACGGTGGAGGGGATGGCGCCGTCGGAAGACCAGCTGCACCCGCTGCAGACCGCCTTCCGCGACGCGCACGGGCTGCAGTGCGGCTTCTGCACGCCCGGCATCCTGATGACGATGATCCCCTTCCTGGAGCAGAATCCCCATCCCAGCGAAGACGACGTGCGCCTGGCGATCAGCGGAAACCTGTGCCGCTGCACGGGCTACGCGAACATCGTCCGCGCCGTGATGCTGGCGGCCGAGCGGTCGCGCGGCGGCCCGGGTGGCGACCCCACCATCGAGCCGCGCGGCGTCTCCGCCGCCACCGTGGCCACCGCCGCCAGCGTGGAGGCCCATTGAGCGGCCGCTACGTGGGCCAGTCCGTCAGCCGCAACGAAGACGCGCGGCTGCTGACGGGGCACGCGCTCTTCGTGGACGACGTGCGAGTGGAGGGGATGCTGCACGTGGCCTTCGTCCGCAGCGACCACGCGCACGCCATCCTCAACTCGGTGGACGTGTCCGCCGCGCTCGAGCGGCCGGGCGTGGTGGCCGTCTACACCGCCGAGGACCTGGGCGACTACTGGCGCCCCGGCCCGCTCCTGGTGCCGCCGCCGCCGATCGAGGGAATCGTCTTCAACCAGGCCACCCAGGTCCCCCTCGCCAGGGACCGCGTGCGCCACGCCGGCGAGCCCATCGCCATGGTGGTGGCCGAGAGCCGCTACATCGCCGAAGACGCGCTCGCCGACATCTTCGTCGACGCCGAGCCGCTGGACGTGGTGGCGGACCTGGAGGCCGCGCTGGGGCCGGACGCGCCCATCATCCACCCGCAGCTGGGCACCAACCTGGCCGCGCACGTGGTGCAGCGGCACGGCGACTACGCGGCCGCGCGCGAGAAGGCCGCCGTCCTCGTCAGCCGCCGCTTCCTGTACGACCGCGGGGCCAGCGCGGCGATCGAGAACCGCGCGGTGGCGGCGCGGTGGGACGCGCAGGCGCAGGAGATGACCATCTGGGACACCACGCAGGCGCCGATCCCCATCCGCAACGGGCTCGCCGCCATGCTGGGGCTGATGCAGAGCCAGGTGCGCGTGGTGGCGCCGTTCGTGGGCGGCGGCTTCGGCCCCAAGATCATGATGTTCTACCCGGAAGAGGTGCTCGTCCCCTGGGCCGCGATGAAGCTGGGCCGCCCGGTGAAGTGGACCGAGGACCGGCAGGAGAACTTCTACGCCACCACCCAGGAGCGCGGCCAGGTGCACGACGCCGAGATGGCGCTCGACGCCGACGGCCGCATCCTGGGCGTGCGCGACAGCTTCCTGCACGACACCGGCGCCTACGATCCGTACGGCCTGACCGTGCCGATCAACAGCCAGTGCACGCTGCTGGGGCCCTACGACGTACCGAGCTACGACGCCGAGTTCCGCGCGGTGTTCACCAACCGCATCACGGTGACGCCGGTGCGCGGCGCGGGGCGGCAGCACGGCGTGTTCGTGATGGAGCGCCTGCTCGACCTGGCCGCCCGCCAGCTGGGGATCGACGCGGCCGAGATCCGGCGCCGCAACTACATCGTGCAGGACGATTTCCCGCACGACCACAAGATCCTCTTCCAGGACTTCCAGCCCCTGGTGTACGACAGCGGCAACTACCGCCCGGCGCTGGAGACCGCGCTGGAGCTGATCCGCTGGGACGGCTTCGCCGAGGAGAAGCGCGCCGCCGCGGCCCAGGGGCGGCGCCTGGGAATCGGCGTGGTCAGCTACGTGGAGGGAACGGGGATCGGCCCGTACGAGGGCGCCCGCGTGACCGTGGAGCCCAGCGGGCGCGTCCGTGTCGCCACCGGGCTGGGGACGCAGGGGCAGGGGCACTACACCGCGTTCGCGCAGATCGTGGCCGAGGCGCTGGACGTGGACGTGGCGCACGTGCACGTGGTGACGGGCGATACGCGCGAGTTCAACTGGGGGACCGGCACCTTCGCCAGCCGCGGCGCCGTGGTGGCCGGCAGCGCCTGCCACGCGGCCGCGGTGAAGGTGCGCGAGAAGGTCTTCTCCGTGGCCGCGCGGATTCTGAACGTCCCCGAGAGCGAGGTGGAGCTGGCCGACGGCACCGCGCGCGTCCGCTCCGACCCCGCGCGCTCCGTCGCCTTCGGTGAGCTGGCGATGCGCGCCAACCCGCTCCGCGGCGGCGTGACGCCGGGATCGGAGCCGGGGCTGGAGTGCACCGCCTACTTCGGCCCCGACCGCGGCTCTACCGCGAGCGGCGTCCACGCCGTGGTGGTGGAGGTCGACGCCGAGACGGCGATGGCGAAGTTCCTCCGCTACGTGGTGGTGCACGACTGCGGCAAGCTGATCAACCCGATGCTCGTGGAAGGGCAGGTGCAGGGCGGCGTGGCGCAGGGGATCGGCAACGCCTGGTTCGAGAAGCTGGTGTACGACGACAACGGCCAGCTGATGAACGCGTCGTTCGCCGACTACCTGCTCCCGACGTCGATGGACGTGCCCGAGGTGAGCATGGCGCACCGCGAGACGCCGGCGCCCATGAACACGCTCGGGCTGAAGGGCGTGGGCGAGGCGGGGTGCATCCCCACCGGCGCCGCCTTCGCGCAGGCGCTGGAAGACGCGCTGAGCGACTACGAGATCGAGATCACAGAGATCCCGCTCTCGCCCAACCAGCTGTTCGAGATCCTGCGCACGGCCCCGCGCCGTGCATCCGACGAGACCACCGTGGCGGAGGCGTTCGCATGATCGTGGACGGAGAGTTCACCTTCCGCGCCCCGCGCCGGAGCGTGTGGGTGCTGCTGCAGGATCCCGACGTGCTGGTGAAGGCCATGCCCGGTGCCCAGCGCCTGATCCGCACCGGCGACGGCACGTACGAGGGAACGGTGCGCATCGGCGTGGGCCCGGTCACGGCGGCCCAGTGGACGCTGAGCGTGGCGCTGCACGACCGCGAGGAGCCCGCGCGCTACATGATGAAGGTGGACACCAAGGGCCCGCTCGGCTTCACCCGCGGCAGCGCCAGCGTGGAGCTGGTGGACGGCGAGCACGAGACCACCATGCGCTACCACGCCGACCTGCAGATCGGCGGGAAGGTGGCCGGCATCGGCCAGCGGCTGCTGGACCAGGTGGCGCGGCAGCTCACCAAGCGCGGTCTGGAAGCGCTCAGCCGCGAGATGGAGCTGCGCCTGAACCTCCACGTCGGCGCCGCCTCCGCCTCGTTCGCCGTGGGCACCGCCGCCGTGATCGAGGGCGAGCTCGTGCCCGACGACGTGACGGACGACGCCGCCGAGGCGAACCCCGAGTCCGGCGACGCGCCGGAGACCTCCGCCGCCACCGCGAGCTGGACCGACGCGACCGGCAACCAGGGGTCGGCGTCCTCCGCCGGCGTGGGCGAGGATCCGATCGAGACCGCCGCGCGCGAGCCGGCGGCGGCCCGCGCGGACGACCACGCCCCGGCGACTCATCCGGTCGAGCCGCTTGAAGAGACCGCCGCCGCCGATTCACCGCTCCCGCCGGGGCTGGACGACCATCCCGAGCCGGTGAAGAACCTCGATTCCGAGCTCCCCCCGGGGACGATCTGATGCGCCCGGACGTCCCGGCCGCCCCGGCCGCCGCATCACCTGCCCCGCGCGGCCACGCCGCGGCCACGCCGCAGCCCGTAGTCCGCGCAGGCGGACTTCGTGTGGTCGTTGCCGCGAATTCATTCGCCCGGCTCCCGGCCGCGCTCGATCCTGCTGCAACCGCCAACGACTCAGCGGGGCCGGCCTCCGCACGGATCGGGGGGATACGATGAAGCCCGGGCCGTTCGACTACCACCGCGCCGAGAGCGTGGAGCAGGTGCTGGAGCTGCTGCAGCAGCACGGGTACGATGCCAAGCTCCTGGCCGGCGGCCAGAGCCTGGTTCCGGCGATGAACTTCCGCCTGTCGATGCCGGCGGTGCTGATCGACCTGAACCGCGTGCCCGGGCTGGACGGGATCCGCGTGGACGACGGCGTTCTGCGCATCGGCGCGATGGCGCGGCAGCACGCGGCCGAGCTGAGCGCCGACGTGGCCCGCGCCGCGCCGCTGATCGCCGAGGCGCTCCCGCACGTGGCGCATCCGCAGATCCGCAACCGGGGCACGATGGGCGGCTCCATCGCCCACGCCGACCCGGCCGCCGAGCTCCCCGCGGTGATGCTGGCGCTCGGCGCTAGCTTCCGCGTGCACGGCCCCGGCGGCACGCGCACCGTGGCCGCGGACGACTTCTTCACCGGCCTCTTCGCCACGGCGCTGGAGCCGGACGAGATGCTCGGCGAGATCCAGGTTCCCGCCGCCGCGCCCGGCGCCGGCTCCGCGTTCCTGGAGATCAGCCGCCGCCACGGCGACTTCGCCCTGGCCGGACTCGCCGCCTCCGTGCGGCTGGACGACGACGGCCGGTGCGCCGCCGCCCGCATCGCGCTCCTGGGCGTGGGCGAAGGCCCCGCGCTCGCCCTCGCCGCCGCGGCGGCGCTGGAAGGCAGCGACGGGTCGGCAGACGCCATCCGCGCCGCGGTGGATGCCGCGCGCGCGGAGGTCGACCCGCCGTACGACATCCACGCGAGCTCGGACTACCGCCGCCACCTCGTGGGCGTGCTGGTGAGCCGCGCGCTCCCGGTGGCGTTCGAGCGGGCGCGGGCGAACCGCGGAGCATCGTAGCGCCGGCGCGGGGGCCCTCTCCCCCCCGGCTCCCACCCCCAAAACAGCCGAAACAGCCTGGGGGAAGGTGAAAGCTCGGCGCGAGGAGGAGCTTGGGCTCGCTCACCCGACACGGCAGCACTTCGGCGCGAGGAAGCAGCCGCAGGCCACGCAGACCGTCCCTCCCCCAGGCTGTTTTGGCGGAGGGACAGGCGAAACGGGCCCGGCGGGACGCCGTTCCGCCAGGGAGAGGGCCCCCTTGCGGCACCATCTCACGCCACCGGGCCTATCTACCGAATTCGCAATGATCTAGACAGCTCCACCCGAAGCCGGATCGAAGCCGTCCATCACCATCACGCCACCCGCACGGAGCACGCATGAGGATCTACGACCTGTCGCAGCCGCTGAACGAGCAGGCGCCGTTCTGGCCCTACTATCCGCCGTTCGAGGTGAAGTACATCAAGCGCAAGGCCGAGCACGGCGTCAACGCGCAGTACATCCAGACGTCCAACCACATGGGCACGCACCTGGACGCGCCGCGGCACTTCGTGACCAAGGGGATGACCATCGACCAGATCCCCATGAACTGGCTGTGCGGCCCCGGCGTGGTGGTGAACCTGAGCGACGAGATGGACGAGCTGGGCCTCTATACGCCCAAGATGATCGAGGACCGGGTGGAGGTGCGGAAGGGCGACCTCCTGATCCTGCACACCGGCTGGCACCGCTACGCCCAGTGGGGCGAGGATGCCGACGAGGAGAAGTACATCCACATGCACCCGGGCGCCCATCCGGACATGGTGCCCTGGCTGCTGGAGAAGGAGATCCACATCTGGGGCGTGGACGTGGTCAGCACCGACCACCCGATGGACCTGCCGATCGGCCGCTTCCTGGGCAAGGGGATGCACGGCCACTGCGACCGCGTGCGCGCCGCGGCCGAGAAGAAGTTCGGCGGCCCCGAGGCCGTTGCCAAGCTCTTCCCGGACGAGGACTACCAGCTGACGCACAACAAGCTGTTCGGCCACAACTGCATGCACATCGAGAACCTGGGCGGCGAGATCAGCGCCCCCGAGATCCAGAACCGCCGCCTGGTCATCGGCTGCTTCCCCTGGAAGTTCCAGGGCGGCGAGGCCGCCTTCGCCCGCGTCGTCGCCTTCGACGGCGAGTGGCCGGCCAACCCGTAGGCCGCAACGGAGGGGACACGGCTCGGCGGGGGGTCTCCCCGCCAGCCGTGGATGGTGCGAGGTCGGTCGGTCCGGGAAGGAGTTCCCCCAGTGCCGGAAACGGCCACGTGCCCGCGTGGCCGTCGGATCACGCCGGAAAGAGGAGGACGAGATGACCAGGATCACCCTCGCCGCCGTGCTGTCGGTCGGGTTGAGCGGCTTCGCGGCCGCGCCGGGGACGCGGGAAGGGTGCGTGCCAACGCGCTGCCCGCCACCGGCCGCCGGTGAACCCCGCGCCGCCGTCACCGCGATCAAGGCGATCGTCAACCACTCGCGCTTCCGCGTGGAGGCACGGAACACGGAGAATCCGAACAAGGAGCTCAACGGCGCCAACGTTTCTCCCGCCGCGCCGCCGCGTGCCGTCCAGCACCGGGTGGACATGTGGATACCCTGGGCCCGGTCCAGCTCCGAGTTTCGCACCCATCACATCTCGGTGACCCTGCGCGACGAGGGCGGCCGCGCCGTGCGTGAGTTCACCATCTGGCAGCGCGCCGACTTCGACGGCGACTGGGTGCGCGTGGGAGAGGACCCACACCCCGGTGATGGCGTGGTGGAGTCGTACGCCGAGCCGGGAACGCACATCCCCGGCGCTCCATTACCGGGTGGTGACCGCATGCTCGTCGTGTCGGCCAGCGGCGACCTCTCGCTCAACGGCGTCCCGTGAACGACCCCGTGCTCCCATGCGGCATCGGCCGCGAGCACGCGTGGCCGCGCGGCCCGTGAGCTCGTCCGGCGGCGACCAGGCGGTCCGCCCGGCCAGCGAAGCGGATCGCCACCTCGCCGCGCTCGCGGCCGAGGGGCGCGAGCGGCAGGCGGCGGCGCTCGCGGAGGAAGCGGCCGAGGCGCGGCGGCGCGAGCGCGAGGAGCGGCGCGCGGTCGAACGGCTCGGCCGCGGACACGTCCGCAATTCGCTGCTCGACAGCCCGCGCGGCGCCGCGCCGCCGCTGCTGTGGATCACGAGCGGCGCGGTGGTGATCGGCACGCTGCTGCTGGTGTTGGGCGGCGAGCGAGGGGCGTGGGTCGGGATGGGGCTGATCGCGCTGGCGATCGCCGGGTTCTTCGGCGGGCGATGGATCGTGGGGAGGCGGCTGGTGGGCGTGGAGCGGGCGTGGCTGCGCTCGCTTCCCTTCCCCGTCCGGGGCTACTTCCGCGTGCTCGGCGCCACGCCCGAGGAAGAGCGCATCCTGAAGATGCGCATCCACTTCCGCGCCGCGGCGCCGGAGCGCGACCTCGTGGACGGCATGCTCGGCCGCGTGCGGTACCCCGCCACCGCGCGGCTGGCCGGCGGCTCCGCGGCACCGATCTTCACCGCCGAGAGCGGCCCCATCCGCACCGTGTTCGTGGAAGATGGAACGCCGAGCAACCACGCGCCGCTCGGCTGGATGCGCACCGTGATCGACGAAGCGCTCCTCCCGCTGCACGAGGCGTATCCGATCCGGCGGGTGGAATTCCGGGGTTGATTGCGCGCCGGCCCCCCCTCCGCGTCACGATCCACCTTCCAGGCGGTTCCGATCTTCATCTCCACGACCGATCATCCCATGGCATCCACGATTATCCTCGTTCGCGTGCAGGCAAAGGGCGGCAAGTTCCTGGGGCCGGACGCGCCGTACTCCCAGGTGACGCTCACGGACATCGCCACCGGCAACGTGCTGGCGCGGGGAACCGCGTCGGGCGGATCGGGGAACCTGTCGGGCACGTTCGAGCCGTCGTGCACGCGGCAGCCGATCGTCACCACGCAGCCGTCGGGGGCGCAGGGCATCCAGTGGCTGTCGGCGCTGCCGCCAACCACTCCGCCCGCGGCCGGCTTCACCGCCACGCTCGACCTGGAGGCGCCCGCCTTCGTGCGCTTCACCGCCGAGTCGCTGACGGACGCGACGCCGAACGGCCACTCCGTCTCCGAGACGATGTGGGTCACGCCCGGCGCGGACCTCGCCGCCGAGCCGGGCGTGGTGCTGGTGATCCCCGGGTTGATCGTGAAGGTGCTTTCCGCCGCCGTCAGCGGCTCGGCGCTGAGCGTGACGGCGTGGGTGACGATGATGTGCGGCTGCAAGATCGACCCGGCGCTTCCGTGGCTCCCCACCGAGTTCACCGTGTCCGCCACCGTCACCGACTCCAGCGGCACCTCGGTCACGGCGGCGCCGGTCCCGCTCATCTTCCGGACGACGAGCACCTTCTCCACCTCGACGCCGATTGCGCTCCCCGGCCCCGGCACGTACACGCTGACGGTCGATGCCGTGCAGCCGGCCGAGGCGAACGTTGGCAGCGCATCCACCATCGTGATTTCAGCACGCGAACCCAGCGAGGCGACATGAAGACGTACGTCATCACCACCGGCGTGGTGTTCGGGCTGATCACCATCGCGCACGTGCTGCGGATGATACTGGAGCGGGCGAGCCTGGCGACGGACCCAGCCTATCTGGCGATCACCCTCGTCTGCGCGGCGCTGTGCGCGTGGGCGTTCACGGTGCTGCGGCGCGCGCCAGCGGCGGGTTCCAGCGGCTGAAGCCGCCGGCCAGGAACGGAGATGCACGGAACGGCGGAATTACCAGGTGTGCGCGCGGGCAGATCGCCGGGTGAGTCGTAATCCGACTCGGTATGCTCATGGTGCTGTGGTTTCAAAGAGTTTCTGGAGAATGCTGGAGGGGTGAGGAGGAGGATGGACAGGTGCGCTATGCGGGCCCCGTGGCCGCCACTATCCCCTTACGGCACCCAGACTGCATGTACAGGGGCGCGCTGGACGCACCATGCTGCCGCGCGGACAGAAACGTCGGCCCCGGCTTTCGACGTGATCCGGTGCGCCATGTCTCGGGTTTGCTGGGCAAAATCGGTCGGCAAGGGCTTCGCGGGTGTTATATGGGGTGACCCTACTCGCCGGTTGCTTATACAGGCGGGCACGTCCTGTGACGCTCCGAAAGACGGTTGCAGAACATACACGCCTTCGGGATCGACGTAGTTCGCGAGTGTACGCAGGGCCCAGAGGCGCGCCAGGGTACTGGAACTCGGATCTCCAGCGATCTCCCCCGCCGCCGCGAAAAGATCCGCATCACGCAACATCCAGAGATTCCGCCACTCGATGCGCAGAATATTGGGATCGGTGCTCGTCCGCAGGCGGCGTACTGCGGCGGATGACGCCTTCGCCCACTCGCCCCGTCCGCAATTTCCGATGAGGGAGCGCGCCCATTCGAGGTGTGGTGCGGGGTTTCCCGTGGAAATTACCTGAACGGCGAGGCGGCAATCGTTCCGCAGCTTCACGCTATCCGGATTGGTCTGGGCCTTGGCGGAACCCGCTGCGAAAGTGGCAAACCCAACCGCGACGAAAGTCATTCGACGGATCATCGTCTTGCTCCAGGGACAGGGTACGGATCGCAGTCTAGAATCCCGTAATCACCGGCATCGAACACCGCCTGCCGATCCTTCAACAAGGCCGCTACTGAGGTGATTTCTGCCTGGAGCTCATCAGCTCCGGCAGGCCCGAAGCGCACCGTGCGTTCCACCCGGGTGGCAATTTCTGGATCGCTCCAGAACGCTTTTGCGATTGCGTAGTGCCCGGATTCGTGCCTCGCTGTGTGCGGCACCTCGCGCTCAAGATATGCCGGTCCGCAGCCTTGGGGATGGCGGCGATTCGGCCCTACCTGAGCTTTGTACCACGGGTCACTCGGACGCAGCCCGGCGTTGAGCCGGATCTCAAGCGGGCCGTTGATACTCGCCGCGCTGAAATAGCTCGCACCCGCGTTTGGCCCGTTCTGAGCGAGGGTCGTCCTCTGCGCCGATATGAAGCCTCCCCAGAAAGTGCCTAACACGCCGTCGCCAATCGTGTCGCCGTAAGCCTGAACTGGTGGATACGTCAAGGAATCCCCCCGGTCCCAAATCGGCGATGGTTCATCGGGATAGGTAAATTTCCAATGACGGTCTGTGACTACGAGAGTCGTTGATCCCGAGACAGCCGGACGGCCATCAATCGTCCCCTCCGCGTGCACGGTGCCGCCGATGACAACCGCGCCGCCCCAATAAAATGAGCTATCTCCGTCCGCGTCTGGAGGTCTAATGATATGACCCGCGCCATCATCGAACCACCACTTCGTAACCTGCAAGTCACCCCGAGGGCGGGCGTTGGCTTCACACTGGGTAAATTGGGCGCGTTCCACCGGGTTCGGTTTACATACCACTTCGATCCTCGGAGGATCACAATCGGAAGCTACGTCCGCACCAAACGATGCTCCTCCGAAGGCACCACAAGGGGACGGACGCGGCGAACTCCGCGCGCGGGCTGCCCGGGTCTCCACGTAAGCCGTCGCCTGCATCCGGCCGCGCACATCCGTGGGCGGCTTGAAGCGGCACACCAGCTGGTTTGTGCACTCGTTCACCTCCCATCCCCAGCCGGAGCGGTCCGGGATGTCGCTGTCCGGGTCCGCGAAAGAGAAGAACCAGCGCGCCGCACCGGCGGGCGGGTTCCAGTAGAAGTCGAGCGGGTTCAAGAACTGCAGCTCGTACAGCGCCTCGGCGGTGTACGTCACGTATCCGTCCGCGTCGGGCTCGCTCTCCGTCACCTGGAAGGGGCTCGGCACGGCGGTCGCCGTAACCGTGTACCCACCGCCCATGTACCAGCTGAACGGACCGTTTCCAGAGTTCGGGTCCCACGCCCACACCGCGTTGGCGGCCACCCGGCCGGAGAGAGTCATCGGCGTGTTGGTGGAGTTGTAGTACAGCCCGACCGCCGAGCCGCCGGACTCCCCGGACCCGCCCGAGCCACGGAGCCCGATCAGCTGGGTCCCTCCGTCGCTCCATGAGCCACGGATCGACACCGGGCCACCCTCCCACGGGCTTGAAGGTGCGAATGTCCCGGTCGGTGAGCCGGTCTGGCACGCCCAGTAAGGCGCCTCCGCCTGGCGGCGGGCGCACGGCTCCGCGTTCCACGTCAGCTTGACCTGGCCGCTCACGTTCACCACGACCCAGCTGGACTCGGGCACGGTCGCGAACTGCTCGTAGGGGTTCGAGGTGGCGACTCCGGGCGCGGAGTTGGGCGGCGGAGCGAGGAGTGTCGTGCCGAGTGCCTGCGCGGCGTCGACGCTGGCACGTGGTGCGATGCCGCGCGCGGCGGGCGCGACGAGTTCGCGCGTGTCGCAGGCGCTTGCAGCAGCGATTGACGCGATCAGGATTGCCACTGGAATGTAACGGGCTCTTCGGCACGGTTTCATGCGTCCTCTCTTTTTCGGTTCGGCGGGTGCCGCTTTCGGTTGCCGGGCTGTCTCGGGGAGACCCCTAGCTGTGCGGACCGGCCTCGCGGCCGGGGTGCTCTTTGAGGGAACTGTGCTTAGAAACGTTTCTCCGGAATCGTGGGTGGAACCGTGTGTCTCCTTCGTCGTGAACGTCCCCCACGGCGCGATTATGACACGGCACGTCTGGTGGATTCTGGCTCCGGTACGTTGGCGCGCGTACCTGGCCCTTCTCTAGGAAGTAAGACAACGAGCTACGCGCGATCCCGACATCAGCGGCCGGCTTCCAGCGACCGTGTTTTTAGCTCCTGGTTCGGTCGTGCGCGAATATCCGACTTCTCGATCGACAACTTCGTCGGGCGTGTCCGTTCGTGGTCCCGCTCCCGCCCCTCCAGTGAATCCAGCCACTCGCGTATCTTCACCGCTGTATATCCGTACGGGCTCGCGCCGGTCAGGAACGACCGCACGCTGGCGGCGCTGATCTTCATCTCCGCCGCGACGCGCCTTATGCCAGGTGTCTTTCTTCATCGACGAGCAGATTATGCGTCATCCACCCGACATCAGCTTGCCGGATGAGCGGGTGGTGCTGATGGCCGTGTGCGACGACGAACCGCCCCCCTCCTGGCCGGCCGGTTGCTGCTCGGGCGCCAACCAATCCGGGACGCTGATCCCGTCTGCCGCATACGCAGCCCTGAGTTGATCCGCCAGGTGCAGAAACACTCGCTCGTGGGTTTCTGGCGGTAAGCCGGGAGCCAGCGTCCTGAACGCTTCGAGCGCTGTTTCTTCGTCCGGCTGTATCTGGCGCGGCGCCGAGCCCTTTCTGTGAGCGTGCAACAGGTACCAGTTCCACAACTTCCCCACGGTCGGAACGTAGGGCTCGGCACCCCCGCTGAACTTGGAGAGCCCGGTTGGACTCATCCCGGTCTCGCGGGCGACGTCGCGCAGCGCTCGCGTGGCAAGTTCTCTGGTCACTGCCTGGCGCAGCGTGCGTACGCGGCGGGCAAACGCCTTTGGCGCTTCCGCGCGTTCCCGGTAGAACTCAACCGAGTTTTCGTGCACCACCTTCCGGGGCATCGGCTGTCACCCGGCCACGGGCGAGCCCGCACGGTGCTGCGTCTCGTACCAGCGCCAGAGCTTCGCCATCGTGGGGGCGTGCGGCATCGCCTCGGCCACGCGGAAGTTCTGGAGCCCCGTCGGGCTCATGCCCACCGCACGGGCCACCTGGCGTAGCGAGCGGAAATCCAACTCCTCGCTGACCGCCGCGCGTACCGTTTCGATCCGGCGCGAGTAGTCCTCTGGCCGCTCCATGCTCTCCTGGCGGAGCAGGTCGGCGAACGCCGTGTCCGAGTCCGTCATCAACCGTTGATCCCCGCCTCGAGTTCGCGCGGCGCTCGCCAGGACAGGACAGCCGCATCTCGGCCCGTGCTCGACACTCGCCAGAACACGGCAGGCACCTTTCGGCCACCGTGTTCGAACTCGCGCTTCTCGGCGAGGCCAACGCTCACCAGCCAGTTAAAATCCATGGAATCCAACCGGGAGTAAGACTGCTCGTTCACACGCTCCTGCTCCCGGTTCAACTCCTCCACGAACAGCGTCAACTCGCGGCCAGTCTTCCACCCGTGTTCGCCGAACCGTTCGCCCCCTGCCTCGTACGCGAGGCGCAACACCTCCAGCGCCCTGCGCGGGCCGCGCGCGAGGTAGACGGGCGCCGGCCGCTCTCTCTCGCCCGGTCCCACGACGCGTTCATACGCATCATCCCAGGTCGCGGCACTCACGCGCGCGCCGGCGTCCGTGATCCGGTAGAGCCAATACTCCCCCGCCGAGCCACCCGGCCCCAGTTCCACCCTGTCCGCGAGCCCGGTGCGATGCAGCTGCGGGAGCTGGCCGTCCATGCGCATTCCGGTGGCGCATCCCACGTCGTGCGCGTGCGCCCAGCCACTCACGCCACGCACGGTGTAACCGCCGTCCGTGACTGCTAGCTGCGCCAAGTACCGCGCTGCTTTCGCTACCTGCACGTCCGCAATGACACGCTCGCCGACGATGCTCATGCGACGGGGCTCGCTATGAGAGGCTATTGAACAGGTGGGCTCAGGAGGCCATCACGAGCCCGCATTCGTGGCCGAAGGTAAACGGCGGGAAGAGTGGGTATCAATACCGCGCGCGGAAGATACCAGGGCAAACCACCGTGGCAGATTGGGAGCGGTGCTAGAGAGTGGAAGCGGTGTAATGCGAGCTATTCCGCGCTTCTATTTTGACACCCCGCGCGACTGACGTGGCGTTTCAGTGCCGGGTACGGGTAGATTCGTTCACACCAAATAGGTACGGGAGAACTCTTTACTACCACTCAGGAGGTGGCAAATGCGTGGAAGACTGATTGCAGTGCTGGGGCTGGTAACGGTTGCGGGCTGCGATGTGGGCAACCCCGTTGCACCTACGCGGCGGGCGAACGCCCAACCGAAGATGGAAGAGGGAGTGCCTACCTCCGGCGGGACAGCTGGAGGCTCAACGACAGGAACGAACTCCGGCGGCAGCGGTCTTTTTGGATCGGGTCACTGAGTTTGAACTTGCTCGTATAGCGCGAGGGCCGATCAGCGAGGGGGAGGCCCCCCATCACCGATCGGCCCTCCTTGAAAGTTGTTGTAGAAGCATGGAAGCAAGTGCTTCCATGTCCTTCGGTGGGGGACGAGCACTTGGAGGTGGCTCCCCGTTGCGTAATTTCGTTAGAAGGTCAGCCGCGCGACGTTCTTCGGTTGGTTCCTCCCGCTCGCGAGCAATGCGCAGCGCCTTTGTTGCTGATTCCGCAGCTTGCTTATGTAGCTTTAGTGCGAATGCACCTTCAGCAACGGATGCCAGAGCCGCAGCTACGTAAGGCATCGGCCGTGTTGCCGCGTTGCTGACAACGTCCCATGCTTCAAAGAAGGCATCGAGATCGCCAGCTAAACCAGCTGCTCCCGCGATGTTACCGGCAATTTGGATCTGCGCTGATACGCCATCGATTACTTTGCGAACGGCTTGAAGGATTGGTAGCGCGACACTGCCATACCCGTCAAGCGCCCACGTCTGTGCCAAATCATGGGCAAGGAATGGAAAGCTCGCGTGATTGACGTCGTGGAGTTCCAGCGCAACGGCCGCGTGCCGATATGCTTCGTCAAACTGCCTTTGATCAACTGCTAGCATAAATAAGTCGTGCTGTGCTGCACCTCCTAGCTCTCGTAAGTTGTACTTACGTGCTGCACGGAAAGCGCGGTTCAAATACCGCCGCGCCACGCCGTAGCGTCCTCTGGAAATTTCGAGATTCCCCCAACCGAGCCAACAGTCCACGTACGAAGGCCAATTTCCACTCCGCCGGGCCATTCCAATTCCCCTCTGAAACCAGACCACGGCACGGTCATGTGCTATATTGTGCCTGTTTGCCCGCCCCGCTCGAAAAGCTAGATCAGGATCACCGGGAAAGAGTCTAGCAGCTGCCTCAGCAAACAAGGCTGCAGTGGCCGAATAGCCCTCACCCGTAGCCCACTCTGCGACTTGGAGTGAAGCTGCGCACAACTCTTCAGCTTGGATTTCTCCCTTCAGCAGTTTCCCGAAAACACCACTCGTCGCCTCGAGCGGCGACTCAATGATCTTGATCTCACTCCCGCCATTGAATAGGTCACGTGACTGCTCATTTCCAACCGCGGTCCAAAGCGTCAGATCACGATACCATTGGAACAGGGCTACGGCCACGTCTCCAACCTCTTCCAGGATCGGATAGCCGTCAAACCACTGAGACGAGGGCGCTGGCATGGGGCCAACGCTCCAGCGACGGCGTCGGCGTGTCGAAGGTGGACGATCTTCGCCTGGCTTTTTAAGAACCACCATACGGGGACCTGGCACTCGCGCACATTTGGGCCGAAACAGTGACCCAACATCATGCGGCTCGGAAGGCGCGATAGCAACCCTGTCCACCTCTGTTGGCGCGGGTAGTGATCCGAGCCCACGGCAGGACGGCAGGGCGGCGCGGCAGGGCGAGATTGCGACATCTGGGTGCGCGCGTGGGGTGCGACCGGGGGCTACGCTGCGCGTCCGTCCCCGGAGCCGGAGCGGCATCGTGAGCACGGCCGGGCGCGAGCGCGAGATCAATTTCTGAGCGACACGGCGAAATGCAGGATGCGCATGGTGCTAGCACCATACCATCCCGGCCGCTCACCCGAGCGACCGGGACACCTGTCTCAGCATTCGCGCTACGCGCTCAAGCTAGAGGAGCAGGAAGACGGGAGAACGTACAGGTCGGGGGGTCCAAGGTGCTGGAGGCGGGATCTGCTGCCGTGCGAAAGCAGGCGGAACACGGCGGATCAGGGCTCGGGCACGGGGAGAGGGCCGGAGCCGGCGCGCAGTGACTGCACCAGGGCGGTGCGGCGCAGGAAGGCGATCAGCGCGCGGAGCTCGGCCAGGTCGGTGACGCGGGCGAGGGCAGCGCGCAGCAGCTCGGCGAGCGTGGCGGAGCTCAGCGTGCCGGGGCGCTCCAGCGCGCCGCGCAGGATCTGCAGGAGCATGGTGGGGTCCACGTCGGCCGCCCAGCCGGAGGCGTACGCGTCGAGCACGGTGGCGACGTCGGCGGTCTCGTCGGGCATCACGCCGCGGTCGGCGAGCCAGGCGGCGAGCGCCGCGCCGTCCTCGCCGCGCAGCCGCGGATGGAGCTCGCCCGGCGCGCCGGGATCGTGCCAGCCGCCATCCAACACGGCGAACGGGTCGGGCATCGTCATGTCCTGCTGAGGATGGATTCGGTCCCCGCATCATCCCGCCGCGCCCGCGCCAGCATCCGCCGCACGCGGCGGCCGGCGGCGCTGCCGGCGAGCAGCCGGCCGATCAGCCCCTCGTCCACCGCGAGATGGTGGACGTCGGAGAGGATGCGGCCGACGTCGGGATACTCCTCGTCGATCTGGCCGATGCGGCGCGCGCCGGCGGCCGCGAGCAGCGGGAGCGAGGCCAGGTTGCGCACCGGCTCGCGCACCACCGTGGCGAACACGTGCTCGTGCCCATCGTCCACCAGCGCGCGGAGGGCGGCCACGGCCAGCGCCGGCGCGTGCAGGCGGAAGCGTCGCCCGGGCCGCACCGCCAGCTGGTCGAAGTAGCCGACACGGGCGGATTCCAGCGCATCCCACCCCTCGCCCTCCCACGCGATCTCGCGGCGGCGCGCCCACACGTCGCTCGCGCGCAGCACCGCGTCCGGGAGCGCGACCGCGAACCCGCCCACCGCGCCCGCATCGTCTCGCAGCACCCACACGTGCGCGTGCTCCACGTACCAGGCGTACGCCTCCGCCGAGGCGCCCAGGAGGAAGCCGCCCTCCGCGGCGCGTGCTGGGTCCAGCCGCAGCGCCCGCTTCACCTCCAGCATCGCGGCCACGTCGCCCGGCCGCGCGCTTTCGATGATCAACGACGCACCAGCCCGAGGTCGACCGAGAACTCGCCGGCCTCGGCGATCTCCTCGATCTGCGGCCCCTTCCGCTGCTGCCAGATCGCCTGCCAGATGGAGGTGACGTTCTGGTTGTGGTGGTACGCCTCGGGAAGGATGTGGCGCCGGCCGGGGAGCTCGTGCCAGGGCACCGACGGATCGTAGTGGTGCGTGGCGTGCTCGTTGAAGTTCAGCAGCAGCCAGCTGAAGAAGCGCTGCCGCGGCAGCGAGCGCACGTTGTGGCGCACGTCCGGCCCCACCGTGGTGTCGTAGTGGTAGACGTAGAGCAGAAGGCTCCAGAACCAGGCGAACACCGCCAGCGGCAGCCCCAGCGCCACCACCCACGCCCCGCCGCCGAACGCCCACGCGAACGCCACGTGCACGCCGATCCCGCCCGCGAACTCGGCCCACGCGCGCAGGCGCCGGTCCGCGCGCCAGTGCTTGAACACGGGCGAGATCCGCTCGGCGCGCGCGGTGGGCATCAGCAGGAAGAGGAGCACCGACACCACCGAGTGCACGAAGAAGCCGCCGAAGAACACGAAGAAGATCCACACCGCGTGGTACCAGGTGCGGCGCAGCGGGGTGAGCGGCGCGCGGCTGGTGAAGGTGTCGAGATTGGCGGTGTGGTGGTCGCGCCGGTTGTGGCCGTGGTGGAAGTAGTGGATCTTCCGGTAGATGGTGAACGGAGCGGCCACGGGCAGGAGAAGGAGCGTGCCCAGCGCGTCGTTCGCCGCGGGGTGCGCGGGGAGGAGCTTCTTGTGGATCGCCTCGTGCGCGGCGATGTACATCCGGTCCAGCCACAGCCCCTGCGCCACGATCAGCGCGCCCAGGATGGCGCCGCGGTACGGCATCTCCGCGCGCCAGCACGCCAGCGTGGCGCCCAGCAGGAGCGCGAAGATCCCGAACGTCTCCACCAGCAGGTAGATGGAGATGCGGCTCTGGTTCGGCGCAGGCTTCATGCGATCGCGGCGGGGCGGGAGGATGCGAACGAGCGGGGCGGAGGCTCCGCCGATTGTAGCGGGAACATGCGTTTGGGACAATGCCGGAGTGCACCCTGGGTGGCGGCGGATGCGCGTGGAAATGGTTGAACCGGCGGAAATCCGGCACTATCGTTCCAACCAGAGATCGACCGCTTCCGATGCTCCATCCCCCGCCCCGCGAGGTTGCCCGATGCCACTCGAGATCGACGGCTCCATCCACGCAGTCGCCCAGCGCAAGCGCAAGAACGGCCAGCTCCCGAACGCCATCGTCTTCCACACCGGCGAGGGCACCGCGTCTGGCGACATCTCCGTGCTGACGACCACCACCGGCGCGTCGTCGCACTATTACGTGCGGCGCAGCGGCAAGATCCTGCAGTTCGTGGACGACCTGCGGCGCGCCTCGCACGCCGGGCCCACCCACTACCTGAACGAGAAGGACTGGAACGAGTTCAGCATCGGCATCGAGACCGAGCACCGGGACGGGCAGAGCTGGCCGCAGGCGCAGCTGGACGCGATCGCCGCGCTGATGAAGCACCTGATCCAGAAGCACGGGATCATCCGCGAGCGGATCGCCGCGCACCGCTGGGTGCGCAAGCCGTCCTCGCCGGAGCACCAGGACCCCACCAACTTCCCGGATCCGCGGCTGCGCGGCTTCATCACCCGATTCTACCCCGAGGCCGGCCGCGGCACGCTGATGCGCGTGAACACCAACGATGCCAGCGTGCGCAGCACCGCCAGCACCTCCATCCCCACCTCGATCAAGCTCAACAAGGGCGACGTGATCGAGATCGAGCGCGAGGTGGTGGGCGACCCGGTGCACGGCAACACGCGGTGGATGAAGCGCGTGAAGGGACAGGGCTTCATCCACTCCAGCCTGCTGGATGACGTGGCGATCGACATGGGCTGATCGCATCGGGGCATCTCTCCGCGCCGCTCGGCGGGCCATCCCGAGCGTCGTGGAAGATCGGCGACCGCCGCCGCCCCGGCTCACCGGCGGCTGGAAGCCACGGCAACAACCACGCGAAGCCTCGCGAACCACGCGAGGCCGAGGATCGGCTCGTCTTTCGATTCGGTGTGCGAACACGCATCGGCAACGCGCGACGAGACGTGCCGCCGGTCTGGCCGCCATCGTTCCGCCGAGTGGCGATGGGCCGGGGGATGAGGTAACCTCCCGTGATCGAACGATGCAGCAATCACAGACACGGAGAGCGTGCGGGATGAAGGCAGTCGGCTACTACACACCCGGCGAGATCGGGCGCGACGACGCGCTGGTGGACATCGAGCTTCCCGAGCCCGCGCCCGGGCCGCGCGACCTGCGGGTGCGGGTGAAGGCGGTATCGGTGAACCCGGTGGACGTGAAGCTGCGCGCACGCGCCCAGCCGGCCGAGGGCGAGGCGCGGGTGCTCGGCTTCGACGCGGCGGGGGTGGTGGAGGCGGTGGGGAGCCAGGTGACGCTCTTCGCGCCGGGCGACGAGGTGTTCTACGCCGGCGTGATGACCCGCCCCGGCACCAACGCCGAGCTGCACCTGGTGGACGAGCGCATCGTGGGCCGCAAGCCGGCGTCGCTGGACTGGGCGCAGGCCGCCGCCCTTCCGCTGACGGCGCTCACCGCGTGGGAGCTTCTCTTCGACCGGCTGCGGGTGCCGCATGGCGTGAAGACGCGCGGCGGAACGCTGCTGGTGATCAACGGCGCCGGCGGCGTGGGGTCGATCCTGACCCAGATCGCGCGCCGGCTCAGCGGGCTGACGGTGGTGGCGACCGCCTCGCGCCCCGAAACGGTGTCGTGGTGCCGGGAGATGGGCGCGCACCACGTGATCGACCACCACCAGTCGATGTCGGCGCAGCTGAAGGAGATCGGGATCGCGCAGGTGGAGTACGTCGCCGGGCTCACGGCCACGGACGAGCACCTCCCCGAGATCGTGGAGCTGATCGCGCCACAGGGCGCGCTCGCGCTGATCGACGACCCGCAGGTGTTCGACATCGTGAAGCTGAAGCGCAAGTCGGTCACGGTCGCGTGGGAGCTGATGTTCACGCGCCCGATCTTCGAGACCGGCGACATGATCCAGCAGCACCACATCCTGGAAGAGGTCTCGGCGCTGGTGGATGCCGGCGTGCTGCGCACCACGCTCACCGGGCAGGACGGCCCCATCTCGGCCGCGGCGCTCAAGCGGGTCCACGCCATGGTGGAGAGCGGCAAGGCGATCGGGAAGACCGTGCTCGCGGGCTTCTGAGCCGCCGTAGCGATCGCGGACGTCCGTCGATTACGCGAATGCACGACGCCCCGCCGGGAGCTCTCCCGGCGGGGCGTCGCTCGCGTTCGGAGAGATGCGCCGTCTCATTTCGGATCCGGATGCTCCGTTGGTCGTCAGGAATGCTGGCGGTGTCATCCTGAAGGAGCCTCGGCGGCTGAAGGATCGAGACTCGGCGCATGCGCTGCGGCTTGACCGAGGACGGTCGAATTCGCAACCGGGCGATCGGACCTGGTCTCAGGCGGCCGCGTGCTCCAGCGGGCCGGCATCGATCAATTCGGCCAGGGCGAGCGCGAACCAGGGGGTGTAGCGCTCCGGGTGCTCGCGCGCGTCCGCCAGCGCGGCGTCGACGCCGATCCAGCACCAGCCGCCGACCTCGGCGGGGTCGGGGTGCGGCGCGGCGTCGTGGCGGCCGTGGAAGACATGGTCGAGCTCGTGCTCCACCAGCGGCCCCACCTCGGCGCGGTAGACGAAGGCGCCGGCGGGAACCAGCGCGCAGTCGATCCCCATCTCCTCGCGCAGGCGGCGGCGGGCGGCGGCGGCCACGGGCTCGCCGGGGCGCGGATGGCCGCACGCGGTGTTGGTCCACAGCCCGCCGGAGTGGTACTTGTCGTCCGCGCGGCGCTGGAGGAGCACCTGGCCGCGGCCGTTGAGCACGAACACGCTGAACGCGCGGTGCAGCAGCCCGCGCTCGTGCGCGTCCATCTTCGCCGCCACGCCAACCTCGTGGTCGCGCTCGTCCACCAGCACCACCGTCTCTTCTGCGTCTACCATCCGGATTCGGGAGATTGGGGTCCGTTCAGGGTTTCACGAGCGATTCGCGCGGGCGACGACTCACCCCGGCGAATGAATTCGCGGCGACGACTACACGAAGTCCGCCTTCGCGGACTACCCGCGCTGGCGCGGCCGCGGTGATGGCGCGCGGCACTGGAATCCAGGAGAGCGCCAGAGGCCGCCGCGAGCGGAGCGAGCCCAGGTCCCTCTCCCAGGCTGTTTTGGGAGAGGGACAGGCTGGCCGGGTCCGGCGGGACGCCGGCCCGCCAGGGTGAGGGCCCCACGGCCGCCGGCGCTCCACCCATCATCCCGTGCGCACACCGTCGATGGCGCGTGCTGCGTCGATGCTGACGGTGCGGCCATAGGCGAAACAGCGCACCGGGCGAATGAATTCGCGGCAACGACTACACGAAGTCCGCCTTCGCGGACTACCCGCGCTGGCGCGGCCGCGGTGATGGCGCGCGGCACTGGAATCCAGGGTCGCGCCAGGGGCCGCCGCGAGCGGAGCGAGCCCAGGTCCCTCTCCCAGGCTGTTTTGGGAGAGGGCAGGCTGGCCGGGTCCGGCGGGACGCCGGCCCGCCAGGGTGAGGGCCCCACGGCCGCCGGCGCTCCAACCATCATCCCGTGCGCACACCGTCGATGGCGGACACGTCGTCGATGGCGGCGGTGCGGGCGTAGGCGAAC
>Ga0247773_1000014_pt1 | contig 76835 bp, 60 predicted proteins | sample UWRJL092311B6_FD_179934 | JGI IMG/M metagenome (GOLD analysis project Ga0247773, IMG submission 179934) | Plant litter microbial communities from Arlington Agricultural Research Station in Wisconsin, United States - UWRJ-L092-311B-6 | ecosystem: Environmental > Terrestrial > Plant litter >... | reverse complement strand
TCGTACGAGCCTTCGCGGGTGCCGCTCTCGCGCAGGATGCGGCTGACCTTGTGGCGCAGGAGGGGGATCTCGGCGGGCGACTGCGCGTAGGCCTGGCTGGTGAACAGCCCCAGGAAGCGCCACTCGCCGGCCACGTTGCCCTGCTCGTCGAGCCGCTTGACGCCCACGTAGTCCATGCGGGCGCGGCGGTGCACGGTGGCCTCGCGGTTGGCCTTGCTCACCAGCAGCAGCGGCCCACTCACCACGCGCTCGCGCAGCTCGGGGCGCATCTGCGCCAGCAGCTGGGGGGTGGCATAGAGCGAGCGCTCCTCGTCGCCCAGGATCCCCAGCCCGCTCCCCGGCACCAGCTTCACCACGGCATCGTCGCCGTGGCCGGCGAACTCGTAGGCGCGGTAGCCCAGGAACACGAAGTTGCCCTGCCGCAGCCACCCCAGGAACTCCAGGAAGTCGCCGTACTCGCGCGCCCGGTCGGGAAAGCGGCGGACGTAGCCGGCCACCTCGCCCTGCACCCGCTCGAGCTGCGCTACCATCGCGCGGAAGTCGCGCGTGGCCTCCACCACGTCGGTGAGCCGGCGCGTCACCTCGCCGCGGATCTCCTCGGCGCGCTCGCGGCGAGCCACGTGGGGGATCTCGATGTGCCCCAGCGCCTCGAGGTGCTCGCCGCCCCCCGCCGCCGACACGGAGGTGATGGCGCCGTCGTCCCCGCGCTCCACGCGCAGCACGGGGTAAACGTACTGCAGGATGGGGACGTTCTCGCCGGTCAGGTACTCGCGGATGGTGTCCACGATGAAGGGCCGGTCGCCCACCTCGGTGCGGATCACCGAGACGGGCGCCTTCCACCCTTCGTCGCGCGGGTCGGCCACTTCCACGTTGACGTGGTCGGGGCGGGCGCGGTTCAGGAACTCCCAGGCGCCCAGCGTCATGGCGGCCAGCTCGGCGGCCGAGCGCTCCTCCAGGAGCGCCCGCGGCGCGCGGGCGATGAATATGCGGGCGAAGTCGCAGACCAGCGCCTGGTCGGCGCGGCCCTGCGATTCGACGATTGCGCAGAGCTCGTCGGCGGTGACCGCGTCCTGCGTGGGCGCGGGGGCCGGCGAGGCGGGGATGAGCGTGCTCATTCAGCCGTGTTCGGTCGGGTTCGGGCTTCCGGAAAACGGGGGGCCAATGTAGCGGGTGGGCTCCGGAGAGGAAACAGGTGCGCGCCGGACGAATTTCAGTCGGTAACAGGGGATGCACCTGCGCCATTGCTCACCCGCCCGCCGCCCCCTTCGCATCCAGTCCCCAAGAATCCGCAAGCCATCCCTCCCCACGCGCCCCTTCCGCCATCACCACCGCCGCCCGAGAATGTGAGCAGTTCATCAGTTTTTTGAAAGTGGACACCCCTCGTCCATCATGCAGATCCAGCACCGAATCCGCTCCTCCAGTCTCTCATTTCTCCCCCCCGCAGCCGCCAATCCGTCTGGCCTCTCTCTCCCCAGACGCGTGGATGTCCTTCCGCCGCTGGTGAGGGCCCGAGTGGCGTCTGGAGAGACCTGGTCGAAGGGATCCCGGCTGCGCGCGTGAAGCGTTCGTCGTGAGCCATTCCCCCATGATCCACGCAGTTGGCGAACCCTCCCCCGCCCGTGCAGCCGGGGCCGTGCAGCGCATTCGCCGTCATCCGCGTTCCGCCGGTCCCGCCAACTGCGTGGATCAGGTGGAGCACTCCTCTGCACCACGCTCTTGGGCGCAGTGGTGTCCACTTTCAAAATTTCGATCCACAGCGCACGCTGAACCACAGCACCGAGCCCGCGACAGACGTGTGTACGTACGTTGATCTGGACGGCGTCCGTCGACGCCGCGATTTGACGAAAGGTCGTGAAGGACGAAAAGGCCCCTCACCCAACCGGGAGGAGCCTCCATCAGCACTCAGCCATCGACGCTAGAATCTCCACTCCACGCCCACCACCGGCAGCACCGGGAGCGTACCGACGGGCTTGGCGCCGCCCTCGCCCGGGCGGTAGCGGTAGAAGAGCGCGTCGCGGCGGTCCAGCGCGTTCAGCACGCGGATGAAGGGCGTCAGCTCGGTCTCGCGGTCGGCCACGCGCGGGGTGAAGGTGCGCGACAGGCGCGCGTCCAGGCGCAGGAAGTCCTGCGGGGCCACGCCGTTCAGCGAGCCGTTGGACGTCTCCAGCCCGCCCGAGCCTGTTTCTCCGGCGCCGCTCGGGTCGGCCAGGTTCCCCAGCGCGCTGTACGGCAGCCCCGACCCATAGGCCACGCGCACCTCCAGCGCCCCCGGCCGCCCGTGCGCCTGCACCCCGGCGGAAAGGATCTGCCGCCCGCTGAAGTGGGCCGCGTCGGGCGCCGAGTCGGGGCGCGACCAGTACCAGCCCAGGGTATAGCCCATCCACCCGCGCACCGCGCCCTCGCCGCGGCGCACCCACACGTCCACGCCGCTGGCGTACGCGCTGGTGCGGTCGGCGTTGGGGATGTCGCGGAAGGCCTTGTAGTAGCCCTCCAGCCCCAGCCGCACGCCGCCCGGCATCTCCTGGTCGAGCGCCAGGGTGAGATGGTTGGCGCTCGCCACCCGCGGCACCGTGGCGATCCCCAGCGAATCGGCCACGTCGGTCACGCCGTAGTCGAACGTCTTCTGCGTGCGCGTGAGCACCAGCTGGTGGTAGCGCCCGCCGGCCAGCGTGAGCGTGGCCCGCCCGCTCAGCAGCCAGGTCACCGCCAGCCGCGGCGAGAAGGCCATGAACGGCCCCCCCGCGTACATGTCGCCGCGCAGGCCGCCGCGCACCACCCACTCGCCCCGGGGCCGGTACAGCGCGTCCGCGTACCACCCGCCCACCGCGCCCACGGTGTCGCGCTGGAACCACAGACGCTCGCCCACCGTGCGGTCGAGCCCTTTGTGGCGCGCCCACTGGCGGTCGTACTGGTAGCCGTAGCCCAGCCGCACGGCGCCCAGGTCGCGCGTCATGTCCACCGCGAAGCGCGCCCGTCGCAGCCGCGCCTGCACCTGCCACTGGTCGGCCGGGTTGGGAAGCCAGGCGTCGAACTCCGAGAGCGCCGCCGTGACCTCGGTGCTGGCGCCTGCCAGGGGAAAGCGCACGCGCAGCGAGCCCGCGCCGTTGCTCCAGCGCAGGAAGTCGTCGTGTGCCAGGGTGGTGTCCACCCGCACGCCCTCGCCGTTCAGGAAGCCCGTGAGCGCCAGCGACGAGCGGCGGCCCAACGCCACGTCCATCCGCGCGACGCCATCGGCGTAGCGGTAGGGGAAGGGGGTGCCCTCCAGCCGGCCCAGGCTGGCGCCGTGCACCGCGCGGCCCGCCAGCAGCAGGCCGGCGCCCCGCCAGAGCGGGCCGTCGGTCTCGGCCTTCACCGCCATCATGTCGGCCCCCACCCCGCCCGACCAGTGGTCGGAGCTGGCGGTGCGGGTGGCCAGGTCCAGCACGTAGCTCACGCCGCCGTCGTAGCGCGCGGGGGCGCCGCCCAGGTACAGGCGGGCACCCGAAAGCAGCCCCGGCTCGAACGAGTCGATCAGCCCGCCCATGTGGAAGGGGGCGTACACCGGGGCGCCGTCCAGCAGCACCAGCTTGAGGTCGGCCGCCGAGCCGCGCACCAGCAGCACGTCGCCGCCGCTGCCGCCGGTGCCGCCCTCCATCCCCGTGCCCGGCCCCTCCAGGGCGGGAAAGTCGGTGATGGCGGCCACGCCGCGCGGCGCTGCATCGCTGGCGGTGCCCCCCTGGCCCGAGCTGACGCCGTTGACGGGGTCCAGCAGCAGCGGCCGGTGGCGCAGCAGCACGTCCAGCTCGATCTCGCCGCGCGCGGGCACCAGCACCTCCACCTCCAGCGGCTCGTGGTCGAGCGAGTGGATGCGCACGGTCTGCGAGCCCGCCGCCACGCGGGCGATGCGGTAGCTGCCGGTGCTGTCGGTGAGCGCCACGCCCCCCGACGCCACCTCCACCACGGCCGAGGCCAGGGGGATGCCGCCGGGCTCGCTCTCCACCGTGCCGCGGATGGTCCCCCACGCGGTGTCGGGGGCCGCGGCGGCCAGGAGCAGCGCGGCGAGTGGGGCCAGCATCACGGGAGGGGGTTCACTGCGGGGGGCGGCTCGGGCGCGCGGGCGGCGCCGCGCTCACCCACCCACGCGCACGGACGGCCCGCCCCCGGCGGTGGCCGGGGGGAGCAGCACCAGCGATTCGCCTTCCTTGGCCACGTACACGCGGCCGTTCACCTCCACCGTGGCGCGGCGGGCGCTGCGCGGCAGGCGCACCTCCAGCGAGCCGGCCCGGGCGCCCGTCACCTCGATCTTCCCCGAAGAGACGCGGAAGCCCGCGTCGGTCGCCTCGCCCCTGCCGTAGGCGCTGGCGTAGTCGCCGTCCACCAGCCGCGCCACGATCTCCAGCCGCGACGTGGCGCCCGTGATCACCACGCGCACCTTCCCGTTGTCGCTGGCGATGCCGATGCCCTCGGGCGACGACACGCTGGGCGCGGCGGCCGCGGGCGGCGCGGGCGCCACCGGGCGCAGCGCCGGCGCCGCGGCGTGCTTGGGTTGCGGAAGCACGTTCTGGGCGATCCACTCGCGCACCGGCGAGCCGGGCACCGCGGCCGCGGCCACGCCGGCGAACCCCAGCACCAGGATGGCGGCGCGCAGCAGCGCCTGGCGGGCGCCGGTGAACCGGCTGGCGTGCACGCGGCGGGCGCGCAGCCGCATCTGCGCCTGGGCCACCGGCGCGGGCACGTCGGCCCGGGCCAGCAGCCCGGCGGCGCGCTCGTTCACCGTGCGCAGCGCGCCCAGCTCGGCGGCGCACGCCGGGCACGTGCCCAGGTGTGCCTCGGCCGCCGCCCGCTCGGGCGGGGGTAGCTCGCCGTCGAGCAGCGCCTGCAGGGTGCCTTCACCCAAGTGCCTGTTCACCGTCTTCGTCTCCATGGTCCCAGGCCGCCACGAACCTCCGCGCGGCACGTGCCAGGAGCGTGCCCACCGAACCCGGTGCCACGCCCGCGGCGGTTGCGATCTCGTCGTATCGGAAGCCTTCCTCGCGCATCAGCAGCATCTGCCGGTCGCGCGGGGCCAGGCGGGTGAGCACCTCGCGCACCCGCTCCACGCTGGCCGCCGATTCGGCGGCCTCGTCGGGGCGGGGGAGCGGCGTGGGCGTCCAGGGGCGAACCTGCAGCAGCCGCTCGCGCCGCTTGTGCGTGCGGGCGCGGTCGCGGAACAGGTTGGTGGCCACCGTGAACAGCCACAGGCGCGCTTCTTCTTCGGGCATGGTGCGGCCCAGCAGCCGCACGAAGCTTTCCTGCGCGATGTCGTCGGCCGCGTCGGTGTCGCCGGTCAGCCGGTGCAGGTACCGGAACAGCGACGGGTACAGGCGCCGGAACAGGGCGTCGTAGTCCACGGTCGGGCCGGGGCCTACCTGGGGCACGGCCTGGGGCCGTGTCGCAGGGGTGGATGAAGAGTGCACGGCTTGGGCGCCATCGGGTCCGGGGTCCGCTGCGGCGGCGAGGGCGTGTGCCGCGGGGCACGCGAGCTCTTCCGTCTTGCGGGTGGAGAACGCGCCGTCGCATGGCTTTGTGACACGCCCGCGGAACACCGGGAGCGGCGCCGCGCGGACGCTGGCCAGCGGCTGCTGGGCGTCGCCCGCGTGAGGACCGCCGGCGTCCCGTTCCCGATCCCTCCATGCAAGGTAGGGCAGTCCGCACCGATGGACGAGATGCCGGGCGCCACGGAACCGTACCGAAGACGACGCGGGAGGATCGGGAGGAGGAGATCCATGGGGGGAATCCGGAGGGAATCAGGGAACTCGGAGGCGATCGGGGAAATTGGAGAAGATCGGGGGAAATCGGAGGAGATCGAAGGAGACCCGGGGGAGATCCGGGAAGATCCGGGGACGGGGTCCGGGGGAGTGGATCGAGCGATGAATCCGTTGAGGTTCGATCGGAATCCGCGCATGCCGCGGCGGCCCCCTCCCCCGGCCCCCTCCCCGCGCTCCGCGGGGGAGGGGGAGAACTGCCTGCCTTCGTGCGGGGTGGCGATCCTCACCCGATCCACGTATTTACCCTCCCCCCTGGAGCGCGGGAGGGGAGCGCTCGCAAACATGGGAGAGGACGCCGCGGGCGATCCAGGCGCAGCGCGGGCGGGCGGGATCACCCATCCGCTGCAGCATCCAACCCGGTCCCGTTCTTGCCGCAACCCTATGCAGACGTTGTCACTTACGCTTCCTGAGGGATCACCCGTGCACCGCCTCCAGACGTTCGGCTTCGCGTGACGTTCGCCCCCGACCGCCGCCCCGGTGGCCCGCCCGAGGGCGACTTCGCCGTGACGCGCGAGGGCGTGGCCGTGCTCGACCACGTCTGGCGCATCCGCTACATGAACGCGTCGATGCTCGAGATCCTGCGGCTGATCGGGCGGGGCGAGGGGGTGGAGACGCTGTGGGATGCGCTTCCCGGCTGGGAGGACAGCGAGCCGGCCGGCCAGCTGCGCTACGCGATGGAGTCGGGCGCGGGGGTGTGCTTTCGGGTGGACGGCGAGCGCGGCCGCGGGCGCGTGTGGGAGGTGCACGCCGAGCCGCTGGACACCGGCGGGCTGCGCGTGCGGCTGCGCAACGTGACCGCGCAGGCGCGCCACGAGGCCGAGGCCCGCCACGAGCAGACCGGCGAGCCGCTGGCCGAGCGCGAGGCCCGGCTCTCGGCCATCGTCTCGGGCGCGCCGGTGGGGATCGTGCTGCTGGACGCCGGCACGCTCGTGGTGCGCGAGGCCAACGCCTTCTACCACGAGTTCCTGGAAGGGCACTGGCGGACTCCGGGCGCCATCGTGGGGCACACGCCCGAAGACTTCCTTCCCGATTTCGGGCCCGCGGGGTTGCGCGACATCTTCGAGGGGGTGGCGCGCACCGCCCAGACGTTCGAGATCGCCGAGTTCGAGTACACCGGCTTCGAGCGCGGCACCACCTACTTCCGCTGGACGCTGCAGGGCGTGGGGCTGCGCGCCGATGGGCGCCCCGAGTACCTCCTCCTGCTGGTGGTGGAGGTCACCGAGCAGGTGCTGGGGCGCCGCGCGGCCGAAGCCGAGCGGCGCGCGCTGTACGAGGTGCTCGACACGCTGCCCATGGGGGTGATCGTGGCCGACGCGCCGTCGGGGCGCGCCAGCTTCATCAACCGCGCGGGGATCGCGCTGGGCGGCCGCCCGCTCGAGGAGCTGTCGGCGGCCGAGGCGGCCGAGTATTCCGAGCGGTGGCAGGCCTTCCGCCCCACCGGCGAGCCGTTTCCGCCCGACGAGCTGCCCATCGTGCGCGCCGTGCGCGGCGAGACCGCGCGCGACGTGGAGATCCTGCTGCGGCTGCCCGGCGGCGTGGAGCGCACCGTGGTGGCCAGCAGCGCGCCGCTGCGCGACGCGCTGGGGCGGGTGGACCGCGGGATGGTGGTGTTCTACGACCTGACCGACCGCCTGCGGCTGGAGAGCGCGCTGCTCGAGCGCACCCGCGACGCCGAGAGCGCCGCGGCCGAGGCGGCCATGCGCGCCGAGGAGAGCCGCACCCTGCGCGAGATCGGGCGCACGCTGGTGAGCGAGCCCGAGGCCGACCGCGCGCTGGAGCTGGCCGCGCGCGCCGCCATGGAGCTGCTGGGCGCCCGCGCCGCGATGGTGGCCGCGCCCTCGCCCGGGGGGCAGATCCTGGTTCACCCGGCGCTGGGCTCGCTGGCCGAGCTGGACGGGCGCACCTTTCCCCGCCTCTCCACCATCTCGGCCGAGCTGCTGGCGGGCGGGCCGTCGCGCGCGCTCAACGACCTGGCCGGCGCCGCCGAGGGCACCCCGCTGCACGAGCTGAAGGCGGTGTACGGCGTGCGCAGCGTGGCGCTGGCGCCGCTGCGTGCGTTCGGCGAGTCGATGGGGGTGCTGATCGCGGCCGACCGGCACGGCGGCTTCGCCACCGAGGACCTGCGCCTGCTGGAAGGGTTGGCCGACTCGGCGGCGCTGGCGCTGCACAACGCGCGGGCGCTGGCCGGCGAGCGCCGCCGCGCCGAGGAGAACCGCGCCCTGCTGGCTGCCGCCGAGGCGCTGACCTCCACCCTCGACCCGGCCGAGGTGATGCAGCGCATCGCCACCATCGCCCGCGAGCTGGCGCACGCCGACGGCGCGGCGCTCACCGTGCTCACCGGCCAGGGCGGCGACGAGCGGGCGCTGGTGGTGACGGGGCTGGGGGTGATGGAGTCGCTGATCGGCGTTTCGAGCCCCGCCCCCAACTCGCTCACGCGGATGGTGGTGGATGCGCACCACGCCGCGGCCGTGAGCACCGCCGAGCTCCCCGACCTCTACGCCGGCACGCGCGAGCACCTGCTGGGCGCGGGCGCGGCGCACCTGGCGCTTGTGCCCGTGCGCGCGGGCGACGACGACGTGGGGATGCTGGCGGTGGCCAACCGCGCCGAACACGGGCCCTTCGGCGCCGAGCAGCTGCGGGTGGTGTCGCTGCTGGCCGACCAGGCGGGGCTGTCGGTGCGCAACGCCCGGCTGTACCAGGGCGCGCAGGCGGCCACCCGGGCACAGAGCGAGTTCCTGGCCATGATGAGCCACGAGCTGCGCACCCCCCTCAACGCGCTGGAGGGCTACGCCGGGCTGATGGAGGACGAGCTCTTCGGCCCGCTCACCGACCGCCAGCGCGACGCGCTGCGCCGCATGCGCGTCTCTCGCCGTCACCTGATCGACCTGATCGACAGCGTGCTCGACCTGGCGCGGGTGGAGGCGGGCACGCGCCGAGCCGAGGTGGCCGAGGTGGACGTGCGCGCGCTGGTGGAGAGCGTGGGCGAGGCGATGAGCGGCGCCGCGGTGAGCAAGAAGCTGGACATCTCGACCGACGCGGCGCGCGTGGGCCGGCTGTGCACCGACCCCGGGCTGCTGCGCCAGGTGCTCACCAACCTGCTGGGCAACGCCATCAAGTTCACCGAGCGCGGCGGCGTGGCGCTGCGGGCGTGGTCGGAAGGCGGGCGGGTGACCATCGAGGTGGAAGACAGCGGCCCCGGCATCGCCCCCGAGCACCTGGAGCGGGTCTTCGAACGCTTCTTCCAGGTGGACCCGTCCATGACGCGCCGCGAGGGCGGCACCGGGCTGGGCCTGGCCCTCTCGCGCGAGTTCGTGCGCCTGCTGGGCGGCGAGCTGACGGTGCGCAGCGAGGTGGGGAAGGGGAGCGTGTTCGTGGTGTCGCTGCCGGGGGAGGGGTCGGGCGGAACGAGGGGGTGAGCGCTACGGCGTGCCCAGTGCTGAGTGCTGAGTGCTGAGTGCTGAGTGCGTCAACGGAATCATCCGCGCTCGGCCTCGCGGCGCAGCGCGGAGACGCCGTTTCTTGCCTGCGGAGTTGTGCTCAGGGGCGCGACACCGACGCGCAGCCGCTCGGGCACGCGGCGCTATCGGCGTGGGAGGGCGCCGGCGAGGGCGCTGGAACCGCACGAGGCGGCGTTCCGCCCTCGCGGGCCTCGCGGCGGATCTCGCGCCAGCGGGGGAGCCGCGCCATGTGCTCGCGCCGGCGCGCCGCCCGCACCGCGCCCGGCGACGCGGCGGAAACAGCGTGCGGCGGCTCTGCATCCTCGCCGGGCGTGGCGATGCGCCGCACCGCGGGGATCGCCAGGAGGCCCACGACGAACACGCCGGCGACCAGCGCCAGCGCCCCGTCCACCGCCACCCGCGCGATCCACCGCCGCCGTCCGTTGCTGGGTTCCACCCGGGCCTGCTTGCCTGCCATGCGAGAGATCCCCTGCGGCCGGCGCCGCGGGAGAAGGAGAAACCGACTGCGGGATGATGGTGGGAGGTGTGAAGCTACGGTGCGAAGCTGACGCGGAGATTACAGGCGGTGCCGGGGCGTTGTTTCTCCCCATGAAAAACCGTTGCTGACTGCTCACTCTGCTGGCTCTGCGTGAGGCAGGTTCGTTCCGGATCTGGCATGACGTCTCTGCTGCTCTGCGTGAGCAACCGCGGTTGAGCCGCCGAGGAGACGGATGGGACCCGCGGCTGGCCGATCCCGCGATCGCCATCCATTCCCTATCCCCAGACATGCTAAGCATTTAGCGGGCAGAACGCCGCGGGATCGCGCGTTCCATCCGTCGCCCCCGCCGCGGCGTCCATGGTGGAACTCTTTGCCGTGGGCGGCGGGTATACCGGGGGAACCCACCTCGCGGAGCCTCGTCTGCCATGCGCACCTCAACGCTTCTCCCCGCCGCCCTGCTGCTGCTCGCCGCCACGCTGCCGGCCGGCGCGCAGGGTATCGTGATCCCCGACTGCCGCGACTGCCGCACGCCCTGGGTGCCGCCGCGCGGCAGCGTGGGGCTGCCGGTCGAATCGGTCGACATCCAGACCACCATCGAGGGGCAGGTGGCCACCACGCACGTGACCCAGGTCTTCCGCAACGAGACCGGGGCCACGCTCGAGGGCACCTACCTCTTCCCCATCCCGCGCGGCGCCTCGGTGAGCGAGTTCGCCATCTGGGACGGCGACCGGCGCCTGGCCGGCGAGGTGCGCCCGCGCGAGGAGGCCCGGCGCATCTACGACGGCATCGTGCGGCGGCGGCGCGACCCCGGGCTGCTGGAGTACGCGGGCGAGGAGCTGTTCCAGGCCAGCATCTTTCCCATCAACCCCCGCAGCACCAAGAAGCTGGAGCTCACCTACACCCAGGTGCTGCGCGCCGAGGGCGGCACCGTGGCCTACCGCTACCCGCTGGGCGTGGGGCGCAACGCCAGCCCGGTGGAGCGGCTCACCGGCACGGTGGAGATCCGCGGGCGCGAGGCCGTGCGCACCGTCTACTCGCCCAGCCACGCGGTGGACGTGCGCAGGAGCGACGGCGAGCGCCGCGTGCGCGTGACCTTCGAGAGCGCGCGCGCCGCCGAGCGGCGCGACTTCCAGCTCTTCTACGCGCCCAGCGCGGCCGAGGTGGGGATGTCGCTGTTCACCTACCGCGAGGCCGGCAAGGACGGCTACTACCTGCTGCTGATCTCGCCGCCCAACGAGTCCACCGCGCGCGAGTACGCGGCCAAGGATGTGGTGTTCGTGCTGGACGTGAGCGGCTCGATGCAGGACGAGGGGAAGATCGACAAGGCGCGGCGAGCGCTGCAGTACGGCATCCGCGGCCTCAACCCGGGCGACCGCTTCAACGTGATCGCCTTCTCGGGCGACACGCGGCTGATGGAGAACGGCCTGGTGCGCGCCGACGAGGCCGGCCGCCGCCGCGGCGCCGAGTGGGTGGGCGCACTGAGGCCGGCCGGGGGCACCAACATCAACGACGCGCTGGTGGAGGCGATGGGGCAGTTCCCCCGCGACGCCGCCCGCCCGCGCATGCTGGTGTTCCTCACCGACGGCCTGCCCACCGTGGGCGACACGGCGGTGAGCCGGATCATGGAGAACACGCGGCGCGCCCGGCGCGAGGGGGTGCGGCTGTTCACCTTCGGCGTGGGCTACGACGTGAACACGCGCCTGCTCGACCGCGTGGCCGCCGAGAACGGCGGCACCGCCGACTACGTGGACCCGCGCGAAGACCTGGAGCAGAAGGTGTCGCTCTTCTTCGACAAGGTGAACCACCCGGTGCTCTCCAACGTGCGGGTGGACCTGGGCGCGGTGCGCACCGACCTGACCTATCCCCGCGCGCTCCCCGACCTGTTCCGCGGCACGCAGCTGGCCGTGGTGGGCCGCTACCGCAACAACGCCGACGTGCGCGACGTGGCCATCCGCCTGAGCGGAACGGCGTCGCCCACGCACGTCTACACCTACCCCGGCCAGCGCTTCCCGCTGCGCGCCGAGCAGAACGACTGGCTGCCGCGGCTTTGGGCCACCCGCCGCGTGGGCTGGCTGATGGAGCAGATCCGCAGCAACGGCGAACAGAAGGAGCTGACCGACGAGGTGGTGGAGCTGGGCACGCGCTACGGGATCGTGACGCCCTACACCAGCTTCCTGGCGCTGGAGCCCGGCGCGCAGGCCAACGAGGGAGTGGCCCGGGGTGTCGTGAACGGACAGGCGCAGGATGTCCGCCGCCGCGACGTGTCCGCCGGCGCCCGCGGGGTGCGGGTGCAGCCCGCGGCGCCGCCGCCGTCCGCTCCGCCGCCGTCACCGGTGCCGCTCGAGTCCATCGTGGTGACGGGTGCGGGCGCGGTGGCCCAGAGCCGCAGCAGCCGCGAGATGCAGGACGCGACCACGCTCGACGGCAAGACCACGGCGAACGCCCAGCGCGTGGGCGACCGGACCTTCTACCTGCGTGACGGCGTGTGGACCGACGCCGAGATCCGCGCAGACACGCGGCTGCCCGAGACCGTGGTGACGTTCGGCAGCGACGAGTACTACGCGCTGCTGGGCCGCGTGCCCGCGCTGGGCCGCTACTTCGCGCTGGGCGAGCAGGTGGCGGTGGTGCTGGACGGCCGCCTCTACCGTGTCCGCGCCGCGTCGCACTGACGATCCGGTACGCTGGGGGCGCGTGCCAGCGTGCCCCCAGCGGGATCAGCCCAGGATTCCATCCTCCACACGAAGACGGGAGGCGCGGGAGAACCTTTCTCTCCGCGCCTCCTCGTTTTGTCGCCCCCTCGTGCATCCTCGGTCCGATCCGAAGCCGGCCGGGGCTGGCGGGAGATGCGACTCAGCAGCGGGTTGCCGAAACGTTCGCGAGCACGGGGCGGCCATCGAGCAGCCAGAGAATCTGCTAGCACTCCCTGCAGTCAGCCGGTGCAGAAATTGGACGAGCACTCGATCCGCGTGACGCACACGGTGCCCTGGCAGCAGAAGTCGCCGGTATGCTTCGTGGCGAGATAGGCACCTTTTGCCTGAACGTGCTCCGGCGCGGTGGTGAACGACGCCACGTTGATGCTGTTCAGGTCGAGGGTGATTTTCCTGGGCATGTCCACCTCCCGAGTGTGCCGTGGATCACGGAGCCCGCCAGAGTGGCGAAGTCGATGAATAGTCTCCAACGGGTAAATCGGAGCCCATGGAACTGCAAGAGTGACGGCGACACCCTCCGCAATGGGCACGAAGGTGGCCCGGCAGACCGAGTGGCTGCCGGGCCTCGTCATTCAGCGCGGGGGATGGCGAGGGGCGCTCTCGCGTCAGGGAACGTAGGGCAACACGTAGGGCGTGGTGCGCCACGGCGTGTAGTCCACCGTGCCGGAGACACCGTCACCGCTCAACCCGGTGGGCCCGGCCGCGTCGCCCCACCAGTTGTTTTCCACGTTCGAGCTCCCGTAGTACGGATCATTGATCCCGACGCCCGCGTTCTGGATCAGGTTGCAGTCGTGGACCGGCGCGGCACCCCAGTTGAAGATCCCGTCCGACGCGCTTTCCCGGATCTCGCACTGCCGCACGATGGCGTTGCCCGCGTCCACCGACAACCCCGCCCCCGCGGACCCGCGGATGAGCGTGCTTTCGAGCATGCTCTCCCACCCCGCGAGGACCACGGCCGGTTTGTCGACGAGGGTGGTATCCACTCGCGAGCGGCTGATCCGGGAGTACTCCGAATATACCCACGGCCCCCACCCGTTCTGGCGGAACACCGCGCTGTCGATGACCACCGTGTGGTAGGCGAACGCGCCCGCCGCCAGCCAATCTCTCACGTATTCGACGCGGACGTTCGTCAGGTAGCTGGTGACCACCGGGCCGCTGTCTTTGTACAGCATGATGCCGCCCCACGAGGCACCCCCGGCCCCGGTGAAGAGCACGGGCGCCGCCGCCGACCCGCGGGCCACCACGGTCCCCCCGCCCCGTGCCACGATCTGCACGGCCGGGTCCATCGCCAGCGTGGCGCCCGGCGTGGCGTGCAGGATCCCCACCCACTGGACGAAGATGGTGTCCGTCACGTGCCAGGGAATCGTGCTGCTGGCGTTGGCGTACCACTGCAGGACGCCGCCGGTGATGACCACCGTGTCGCGCGCGTTGCCCAGCAGGCTGTCCTGCTGCGCGGGCCCCACGTACACCTTCGCAAAAGCGCTCACCACCATCTCGGCCGGGTAGCTCGCCCCGCCCACCACCCGCACGGGCTGCGCGGCCAGGAACGCGTAGCCCGGCGTGGTGACGCGGAGCCCCACGCCGCCGCTCCCCTCGATGCGCCCGCCCAGCAGCGACACGCCGCTGGCGCCCGTCACCTCCATCCCCGTCCCCACCGCACCGCGGATCACGGTCTTCTCGAAGGTGGCGCCGGTGCCCAGCATGACCGCCGCCGTGGCCGAGGTGACGGTGTCCACGCGCGAGCGGCGGATGGCCGTTCCGCTCCCCCACAGGAACAGCCCCTGCTCGTTCTGCCGGAACACGCTGCTGTCGATGTTCGCGGCGTGGGCGTCGTGCGTGGAGAGCGCGGTGACCTGGTCGGTGTGCTCCAGGCGCACGTGCCGCAGCGAGCTGGGGCTGGCGGGGCTGCCGAACAGGTGCACGCCCCACCACCCGTTGGCGGGGTCGCTGGCCGTGAGCACGATGCGCGCGGTGTCGAGCCCGTTTGCCACCAGCCGCCCCCCGTTGCTGGCCCACAGCCCTCCGCCGTTGCCGGCGCACACCAGCACGCCGGGCTCCAGGGTGAGCACCCCCGCGCCCTTGATGAGGATCCAGGCGTTCACCCGGTGCGGGTTGCCCGCGCGGCTCCACGTCTGGGGCGCGAGGATGCTGTCGGTGTGCGTGGTCCCTCCCAGGCCGGGATCGCACGCGGGGTTCAGCGTGTGCGATGGCGGCCCGGGCGCGGTGCGGCCAGTCGCCGGCGCCATCGGCTGGTCGCCGGCGCACGCGAGGAGGCCAACGGCCAGCAGCGCCATCGCCACGAGACGACCGGCCGCACGGCGGGCTCTTGCATCATGTCCGGTCATGGAAGCTCCGTTCGTGGCGAGGGTGAGGAGCCTTGCACGGGGCTTATCGCGTGGAGATCGCGACCGGGTGCGCAGCCGGGTGAACGCGCCTGATTCATCATCGAGGCGTTGCGCACGATGGTTCGAAAATCCGGTAAAAGCAATATTAATGTCGTTAATTGAAAGTAGCTTGCAGTGGAGCCTGGACGGGTCGTAACCTCCTCGGGTTCAGGAGCAGGAGCATTCTACGCAAGAGCAGGTTGAGCAAGCGACATGGTCTGGCACAAAAGCAAAGACCCCGACAGCCGTGTGGCGGTCGGGGTCTTCGCTCCAGCGCCCGCGTCAGCGGACGCCCGATTACGCGCTACGGGCGGGGCGGAGTGGCCGGCCGCGGGAGCGCCGTGGGGGGGACGAGGTTGTTCAGGCGCATGTAGTTGGCGAGCTGGCTGTAGTGGTCGGCCATGTCCAGGGTGTGGCCCAGCACCATGCTCGCGCGCGTCACCGAGCGCGATTGGCCGCGGAACGACAGGGTGACCTGGTCGGCCAGCTTCGCGTCGTCGAGCTGCGCGAGCGCGCTTTCGCAGAAGGCGAACGACGCGTTGAGCTTGGCCACCAGCCTGGCCTTGGGCCAGGTGGCCTTGACCGAGTCGGCGGTGGCGGTGTCTTCGGCCGCCACCGGCGCCTTCATGTCGCCGAACGCGTTGCAGAAGAGGTAGTTGTCGCTGGCCAGGTGCTGGGCGATGTAGCCGATGGTGAGCTGCGCCGGCGTGGGCCGGTAGCTGAACAGCCGCTCGGGGATCGAGTCGAACGCCTGGGCCAGCGTCCGCTGCTGCGCCAGGGTGCGCGTGCGGAACACGGTGGTGATCGGGTTGGCCGGCGGAGTCGCGCTCGGCTGCTGGGCGGCGAGGCTCGCCGGCAGCACCAGGGCGAGAAGCACTGCGTACGGGGTCTTCATACGTCCTCCGGGAGGGATAGAGGGGGATTCATCGTGATAGTCGGGTACGCGGCCAGCTTGCGCAATGGCGCCGGGCCCGCGCATCCGAGGCGTCCCCATCTCCCGCCGCGCCGTCCCCTTCTCCCGGCATGGCTCCTCGCCGACGTGCTCCAGCCGGCCCGCCCTGGCTTGGGGCCGGCACGGTTCCGAACTCCGCACGGCCGCCGTCCCCCGACCCGGGTTCGCATCGACTCACACCTGCCCCCATCCATTCGTCCCACCGTCGTACGATCGCCGCATGGACGCGGCGTTCCTTCCCTGGCGAGCAGGATCTACCTCGGACCGGGGAGGGACGGATGCGAACGGGCGTTGCGCGACCGACTGGGCGGCGGCTGGGGGCGATGAGCGTGGCCGCGTGTGCGCTGGTGCTGGCATGCGGAGGCGCGGGGCCGGCGCAGGTGGAGGAGGAGGGCGGGCGGGGTGTGCTCTTCGTGGGCAACAGCCTGACGTACGTCAACGATCTGCCCGAGATGGTGCGGGCGCTGGCCCTGGCGGCTGGCGACACGCTGCGCGTGGGGACGGTGGCGAACCCCGACTGGAGCCTGGAGGACCACTGGAACGGCGGCGCCGCGCGGTCGGCGATCGGGCAGGGGTGGGAGGTGGTGGTGCTGCAGCAGGGCCCCTCCGCCCTGCCCGAGAGCCGTGCGCTGCTGATCGACTACGCGCGGCGCTTCGCTGGCGAGATCCGCGCGGCCGGCGCCAGGCCCGCCCTCTACGCCGTGTGGCCGTCGTACTCCCGCTCCGGCGACTTCGACAGCGCGGGCGAATCGTACCGGCTGGCGGCCGACGAGGTGAGCGGGATGCTCTTCCCCGCCGGCGAGGCGTGGCGGGCCGCCTGGCGCGCCGATCCCGGCCTCCGGCTCTACGCCGCCGACGGCCTCCACCCCTCGCTGGCCGGAACGTACGCCGCCGCGCTGGTCATCTACGCCCGCCTCCTCGACCGCTCGCCGGTGGGAGCGCCGTCCACGCTCACCCTCCGCACCGGCGCGGTCGTGCGCATCGGCCCGGCGGTGGCGGAGGTGCTGCAGAGGGCGGCGGCGGAGGCGCTCGCGGCCGGCGGGGGCCAGACCCCGCTCGTGATACCAGATCCGCACGAATGATTGCGGCAGCAGAACCTGCTGAAATGTCACACAGAGGCACAGAGGCACAGAGATAAATCCGCAGTTCTCTGCGTCTCTGTGCCTCTGTGTGAGAAAGCAGTTCAGCCGGGTCTGGTATGAGGCATACCTCGGAGCAGAGTCGCCCGGTCTCTGCTCCTCTGCGTGAGCCCTGCCGTTTCGTCGAGCCGGTGTCACCGCGCGGTAAGGGGGCAGCCCGTAGCTACCGCTCGTCCGAGCGGATCCACTTGCTGGTGACGGACGGGGTGAAGGCGGCGAAGCGGTCGAGCAGCCGCGCGGGGTCGGTGTCGGTGATCACCAGCGCGCGGTGCTTCCCGGAGACGAAGCCTTCGGCGGTGGCGTGGTCGAACAGGGCGAGCAGCGTGTCGTAGTAGCCGGCCACGTTCAGCAGCCCGCAAGGCTTGGGATGGAAGCCGAGCTGCGACCAGGTGAGCACCTCGCAGAACTCCTCGAAGGTGCCGAAGCCGCCGGGCAGCGCCACGAAGCCGTCGCACAGGTCGGCCATCATCGCCTTGCGCTCGTGCATCGTCTTCACCACATGCAGCCGGGTGAGCCCGGTGTGCCCCACCTCGCGCGCCATCAGCGCCTCGGGGATCACGCCCACCACCTCGCCGCCGGCGGCCAGCACGGTGTCGGCCACGGCGCCCATCAGGCCCACGTTGCCGCCGCCGTACACCAGCCCCAGCCCGCGCTCGGCCAGCACGCGCCCCACGTCGCGCGCCGCCTGCAGGTATTCGGGCCGGCGCCCCGGGTTGGAGCCACAGAACACGCACACCCGCCTCAGCTTCGCCTCGCTCATCCCCCACCCTTTGTCGTGATCGTCGCCCGTGATGTTTGGAGACGGCAAGAGAACCCGTCCGCGACCGCATGGCAACGTCCTTTTGGGGCGTCGCGCACGCCGCGGGCGTTCCCTGCCGCGGGCGCGTCGCCGGACGCCTGCCCTCCAACCGCGGCGGCGGACGGGCGGCCCGCCAGACCGGCGGCCCACCGCGGGCCTGGCTCCGCCCATCCCCGCGCGTTTGCCTTCCGGGCGCCTCGCCTGTAGCCTGTACGCCTGTGCCCCGGCGATCGCCCCGCACCACCTCACGCCACGCCCTGCTCACAAGCAACCGATGATCCGCTTCGCCCACACCCTCTGCGGCGCGGCGCTGGTGGCCGTGTCGCTGGCTTCCGCCGCCACCGCGCAGCAGAAGGCGCTCCCCTCCATCGCCCAGCAGACGCAGGGGATGGAGAAGAAGGACGGCTTCCTCCCCCTCTACTGGGACGCCGCGGCCGGCAAGCTGTGGATGGAGATCCCGCGGCTGGGGCAGGAGATGATCTACCAGGTGTCGCTTCCCGCCGCGCTGGGCAGCAACGACGTGGGGCTGGACCGGGGGCAGCTGGGCGACACGCGCATCGTGCGCTTCGAGCGCACGGGCCCGCGCGTGCTGATGGTGCAGCCCAACTACGCCTTCCGCGCCGTGACGCCCAACGCCGACGAGCGGCGCGACGTGGAGGAGTCGTTCGCGCAGTCCGTCCTCTGGGGCTTCACCGCGGTTGCCGAATCGGATGGGCACGTGCTGGTGGACGCGACCGACTTCGCGCTGCGCGACGCACACGGGGTGGTGCCCACGCTCAAGCGCGCGCGGCAGGGCGACTACAAGCTCGACCCCGCCCGCAGCGCCTTCTACCTGCAGAACGTGAAGGCGTTTCCGCGCAACACCGAGATCGAGGTGACGCTCACCTTCGCGGGCGACAACCCCGGCGCCTGGGTGCGCGACGTGACGCCCACCCCCGAGGCGATCACCGTGCGCGAGCGGCACTCGTTCGTACAGCTCCCCGACGACGGCTACCGCCCGCGCCGCAACGACCCCAACTCGGGCTTCTTCGGCATCGACTACGCCGATTACGCGGCGCCCATGGGCACACCGCTGGTGCAGCGCTTCATCGCCCGCCACCGCCTGCAGAAGCGCAACCCCGGCGCCGCGATGAGCGACCCGGTGGAGCCCATCGTCTACTACGTGGACCGCGGCGCCCCCGAGCCCACCCGCACGGCGCTGCTGGAGGGCGCGCGCTGGTGGAACCAGGCGTTCGAGGCGGCCGGCTACCACAACGCCTTTCGCGTGGAATTGCTCCCCGAGGGCGCCGACCCGCTGGACGCGCGCTACAACGTGATCCAGTGGGTGCACCGGGCCACGCGCGGGTGGAGCTACGGCTCGTCGGTGATCGACCCGCGCACCGGCGAGATCATCAAGGGCCACGTGTCGCTGGGCTCGCTGCGCGACCGGCAGGACTGGCTGATCGCCGAGGGGCTGCTGTCGCCCTACACCCGCGGCGACGAGAGCCCGCCCGAGTTGGAGCGCGTGGTGCTGGCCCGCCTGCGCCAGCTCGCCGCGCACGAGGTGGGGCACACGCTGGGGCTGGCGCACAACTACATCTCCAGCGCGCAGGGCCGCATCTCGGTAATGGACTACCCGCAGCCGCTGGCCACCCTCACGGCCGACGGGCGCGTGGACCTGTCCAACGCCTATCCCGAGGGGATCGGCGCGTGGGACAGGGTGACCATCACCTACGGCTATGCCGACCTGCCGCCGGGCCAGGACGAGCGTCCCGCCCTGTCGCGCATCCTGGCCGACGCGCGGGCGCGGGGCGTCACCTTCCTCACCGACCAGGACGCGCGCCCCAGCGGCAGCGCACATCCGCAAACGCACCTGTGGGACAGCGGGGCCGACGCGGCCACGGAGCTGGAGCGGATGATGCGCGTGCGGCGCGCGGCGCTGGACCGCTTTGGCGAGAACGCCATCCGCACCGGCATGCCGCTGGCCACCATGGAAGAGGTGCTGGTCCCGCTGTACCTCTACCACCGCTACCAGGCCGAGGCGGCAACCAAGGTGGTGGGCGGGCAGACGTACACCTACGCGCTGCGCGGCGACGGGCAGGAGCCGCTGCGGCCGGCGCCGGCGGCCGACCAGCGGCGCGCGCTGGCGGCGCTGCTGGCCACCGTGTCGCCGGCCGAGCTGGCGCTGCCGCGCACGGTGCTGAACCGGCTCCCGCCGCGGCCGTTCACCTACCCCTCGCACCGCGAGCTCTTCCCGCGCTACACCGGGCCGGTGTTCGACGCGGTGTCGCCGGCGGCTTCGGCGGCGAACATGACCTTCGGGCTGCTCTTCGACCCGCAGCGCGCGGCGCGGCTGGTGGAGCAGCACGCGCTCGACCGGTCGCTCCCCGGCCTGGGCGACGTGCTCGACCGGGTCGCCGCAGCCGTGTTCGCCGATGCCGGCGCCGACGCCTATCACCGCGAGCTGGGGCGCGCCGTCCAGCGCTCGATGGTGGAACGGCTGATGGAGCTGGCCGCCGACGCGCCGATGCCGCAGGTGCGCGCCGAGGCGGCCGACCAGCTCCGCATCATCCGGCAGACGGCATCCAGCCGCGGCGGGCTCGATGCGGGCGCGCGCGCGCACTACCGCCTGCTGGCCGACGACATCGGCCGCTTCCTCGACCGGCCCTGGGTGGCACAGGAGCGCCGCGAGCCGCTGGCCCCTCCGCCGGGCTCGCCCATCGGCGACGAGGACCGGGACTGGTAGGCGTCCAGCTCCACCCGGCTACGACGCGACGCCCCGGCGGGGAAGGATCCCGCCGGGGTGTCATCTTCATGCTCATTGGGGATGCTTCCGTGCGCGCGTATGGCACTGTCGGTTTCACACGGAGTCAACGGAGTTAGCGGAGTGAACGGAGGGGCTGCCGTGCTCGTCCGTTGACTCCGCTGACTCTGCTGACTCCGTGTGAAATGTCCCGCTGGATGGTCAGAACACGCGGTAGCTGCCGCGGCTGAGCGTAAAGCCGTGCTGCTCATGGTTGCGGCAGGTGACGCCCGTGGGCTGCGAGGTGCAGGCGAAGGGGCCGGCGCGCCAGGTGGCGCCGTAGGCCAGCGCGGCGCCCTGCCCCAGCACCGTGTCGCCGTGGCAGACGGGGTACGGACGCCCCGCAGCGTGCATGCCCATGGAATCGCCCGAATCCAGCTCGCAGTCGCGGGCGGCGGGGCCGCTCCACGCCTTCTCGCCGATGTCGCAGCGCAGCTCCCACTGGCCACCGTCGTTCACCGCCATGCAGCCGATGTTGCCGCTGGGCGTGTGGAAGGAATGCAGTTGCTGCCGATCGGCCGGAGCGCCGCCCAGCGCGAGGCCAGCGAGAACGGCGGCGTACGCGGGAGTGGCGAGTCGAAACAGCATCGTGGCCTCTCGATCTGAGGTTCGGACGTTCGGAAGACGGAGCCACTTCGTGAAGACCGGCCGCGTGGGCATCAACCCACGCGGCCGTGCTCACGCCGTGTTTCCGGACTGCGTCACGAGACGGTGATCGTGCGCATCATCCCGTGCATGAAGTGCGGCTTGCCGTCCCGGGCGTCGGGGAGGAAGCAGATCAGCACGTAGGTGCCGGGGGTGAAGTCGTGTGTGAACGACTGCACCGTTCCGCGCTGGATCCCCGAGATGCCGCCGATGGCGCTGGCGGGGGGCGGGCCCTGCATGCTCTGCATCCACGTCATCAGGTCGTTGGCCGTCTTCCCCGGCGCCAGCTTGATCAGCTCCACCTCGTGCGACTGCGCCGCGCCGTTCTCCACGCGGATGGTGTGGCGGCCCGCGGTGATGGGCGTGGAGGTGGTGAACGAATAGTCGTCCAGCCGCAGGCGGATGTCGCCCGAGGGCGTGGCGGCGGCCGCGGGGACGGCGGCGGGCGTCACGGTGAGCATCTTCGCCATCCCCTTCATCACGTGCGGCACGTGGTCGGGAATGTCCACGAAGCAGAGGATCGCGTAGTTGCCGGGCTGCAGGAACAGCGTGGCGTTGGCGTCGCTGCCGGGGTCGGGCGCGTTGGGGCCGCCCATGTCGTGCATCCAGGCGGGCGGTGGGCCGCCGGCGCGGAGCGCGGTGAACACGTCGTCCAGCGTCTTGCCCGCGTCCAGCTTCATCAGCGCCACGTGGTGCAGCGCGTGCCCGCGGTTCTGCAGCTGGATGGTGACCATCCCCGCCGGCACCCGGTCGGGCGCCTGGAAGGCGAAGTCGCGCGCCACCACCGTCAGCACGCGCGGGGGCGCGGCCTCGCTCGCCGCCGCATTCGCCGGGGTCGCGGCCTGCGCGCGGCCGCACGCCGCCGCAAGAACCGCCGCCGCGGCCACCCGGGCCGCCGCCCTCACCTGCTTCATAACCTGCATCTCTGCCTCCCGTAGGTCCAGCGGGCGCGTGGCCCGCGAAGATTCGTCCGTTGAATGAGAGCGACGGACGGAGTCCGCCGCGCCGCCATCGTCACTCCTGACCGAGCCGGTGACGTGACCGGCGAGGGCAGCATACGCGCCGCGTGGCGGAAAGGTTTTGTGGATCTGCAAGTGGTTGCAGCACAATGAGAAGGCCAGAATCGGCGGCTATGGACGTGGGGATGAGACGCCTCGATGCCGGGCGGACTGGGACATTGCCGCCACGGTCGTGGAGGTGGGATCGATCTTGCGGCGCCTCGAGATCGGTCGTGTGCGGATTGTTGGTGAGGGCGATTGGACGCTGATCCCACCGCCTCACGAGGGAGCTCGGCCGGTGCGCGCGGCGTGAGGTTTGCTACAGCGCGGCGGCATGTTCACTCCGCGCATCTTTCTCCTGTCTCCCGCATACGCGGGCGGCAAACGCGGCGAGCTGGTACTGCGCGACGCTGCGTCGTTTCCGCTTGCAAAGAGGATTCGTGCCCCCGAAGGCGCGCCCCTGGGCGACGTCTTCAGCTTCCTCAGCGGGCTGTACTTCCGGGGGAAGATGGCCTACGTGCGGCGATTCGCAGCGGAGTACGACGGGCTTCCCGGCGCGTTCGTGATCACCCCCACGCGCGGACTGGTGCCGCCGGATTCGCTCATCACCCTCGAGATCCTCGCCGAGTTCGCGAAAGGCGCGGTGGAGCTCGACAACCCGCGCTACCGGAACCCGCTCGAGATGCACGCGAAGGTGCTGGCCGAGCACGCGCCCGACGCCCAGATCGTGCTGCTGGGCAGCATCGCGTCGGGCAAGTACGTGGACGTGCTGGGCGGCATCTTCGGCGAGCGCCTGGTGTTCCCCTCCGCCTTCGTGGGCCGCGGCGACATGAGCCGCGGCGGCCTGATGCTGCGCGCCGCGGAGAGCGGCGAGGAGCTGGAGTACGCGCCGGTGCTGGGCGCCAAGCGCCACGGCGCGAGGCCGCCGAAGCTGGAGCCGCGGCGATGGAAGGGGTGAGCTGCCCGCATGCGTTGAAGCGGGCCCGCCGATCCGATCGGCGAGCCCGCTTCGCACAGGGGACGGCGCGTTAGACTAGTCTACGATCTGCACGTGCGCACTGCCGGAGACGCTGCTCTGCGCGTGCGTCGCGGTGATCACCACCGGGCCGCGGTAATCCGTCGCGCCCGCCGAGAAACGCACGGTCACGACTCCCGTGGCGTCGCTGGGCGCCGGCACCGAGTGCTGCCCGATCGGCTCGCCGGTGTCGGCGCGTACGGCAGTGAACGTGACCATCATTCCGGCGGTCACCTTCCCCACCGCACGCCGCAGGGTGGCCTTTACGTTGAGCTCGTTGGTGAATCCCGTAGACAGCGCGAACTTCCCCGGGTCCACGTCGATGTTCGTGGGCCAGGCCGGGGTGAAGCGGACCGAATCTTCGAGGATCACTCCCGACACGGTGGAGCGGATCCGCGCCCACCCGGACGTCTCGGGCGCGCGGAGCTCGGCCACCACCGTGTCGGCCCCATTCGCGGTCGCCTTCAGCACGCCGGCGTCGGCGCCGAGCAGGGTGCCGAGCGTGGTAGTAAAGCTGGCCGTGCGGGCGTCGCCACGCGCGCTGGACGGCACCTGCACCACCAAGCGAACGGTGGTGGCGCCATCGGCCGGTGCCGAGTCGGCGAGCACGTCGAGCGACAGTCCGCGCACGTCGCGGGTGGGGTCGGCCGGGTCGGAGTCGTAGCAGGCGGCGGTTAGCAGGACGCCGGCCGCCACGGCCAGGAGACGGAAATGCTCGTGCATCTTCACCTCAGCAGGGAATTCGGAGTTGACAAAGGATCTGGTCCTGGAACTCGCCGGCTGTGTTCTCGACCACCACCGTGATGTGGAGGTCGCCGCACGGCGACTCGCCCGGCTTTGGGTGCAAGTTGAGATCGTGGCTCACGTCGGTGCTTCCGCTCCCGACCTGCTTCGTGACCGTCAGATGCGTACCGGGCGTTCGGGCACCGCCGATCAACACCGTGGACCCGTCTCCCAGGTCATACGTAACCATCGCCGGTTCGCCCCCGGGCTCTGACGAGAACGCGGTGAATCGCACGGTGACACGGACCGGGAGGCGACTCTGATCGGGCCGGATGATGCACTCGCGCGGTGAAATCGTGATCATGCAGGTATCCTCGCGGTCAGAAGAGCTTGTCAGTGATCTTGCCCAGGGTTTCCTTCACGTCCCAGTCGAGCGAAAGCGAGAGGAATGGGGTGACGCGGACCGGCTGGGCGGTGGAGAGCGGATCCGCAGGGACATCACGCAGCACCATCCCACCCACCGTCACGCGCAGGGGGTCGGCGAATCGATATCCCGCGCCGGCGAGCAGAGCAAAACTCCCGAACAGATTGTCGCGGTCATTCGCCTGGGCGACAGACTGGGTGGTGAGCCCTATAGTCAACGACAGGCGGTCGCCCGGCGACCCGCGGACTGAAAGCGGTATCGCCTTGTTGACAGGCTCGAAGTAGAAGTTCGCGCCGAAATACGGCACTACCCCTACTCCCCGTACCGCAGCCAAGCCGATGTCGGCACTCACCAGGCTCTTGGCGCGCGACTGAAACGACAGCACGGAGCTCCCCGCCAGCGATACAGTCTCGTGTGCCTCGGCGCTGGCTGAAGCCGCCGAGGCGGTAATGAAGCGGGCGCGGTTCACCGTATGCGTGCGTGCCGACAGTAGAGTCGCCTCCTGTTGCTCCAACGCGAACACCATGTCGTTGATTCCTGTGAACACTGTATTCGCCTGTGCGGCGCTCCACCCGATCGAGCGAAGCAGGGCCTTGCTGGCGCGCACCGATGACACCGCCGCCCGCAGCTCCCGCGCGGTGTTGGATGAAAACCCCAGGTTGGCGAGCCGCGGCGCAAAGTCTTCTTCCGTCCAGATCTCATCGATCGCCGGCATCGGCGAGGTGCGCGACGCGCGTGGGTCCCAGCGCGTTTCTCCCCGAAGTATCTCCGGGATAATCGTCGTGCCGCGATCCCTCAGGTACAGCGCCGCCACGACTGCGTGGTCCACCTCTGCGTCAGTCAGACCTGGAACGTCATGCGCGACGGCATTGGCAGCGAAGCGCGCCAGAAGTTCACTGCCGAACACATCGCCAGCGTGCGTCGGTTGGCGGAGCGCGGCTTTTCGGAACGCTTGAAGATCCGATACCCGGAGCGTCTGCTCTGCGATGATCGAGTTCAGGTTGTTCCGGTGCCGCGGCGGCAACGTGGCCGTGGTGGTATCGAAGAGACCGCCATGGTGGTCGGTCTTCACATTGAGCCCGGTCTGCGCAGTGAGTGCCCGCACAAAGCGAAGCTTCACGCCCCTGTAGAACGACGGACCGATCGGGTTGGGGAGATCGGCCAGGTTGGCTCCCATTTCGCGAAGCTGGGTGTCGAGCAGGGTGGCGGCCGTGCGCTGGAAGGCGGTCAGCGCCTCGCCTACTGGCTGGACGGTGCTCTGCAGGCACAGCGCATACATCCGGTTGGGCTGGAGCTCAGGGAGTGCGGCGTAGAAGGTGTCCGCGGCGGTCCGGCGGAGCCACGGCTTCACGTCTGGCGTGTTCCATCCCGCCTCGCGTTCTTTCCCTGCCTCGCACTGGGGCTGTGCGGTCTCGCCGCGGGGCTGCAGGCGGTAGAAGACCGCGACGTCTCGGGTGCCGGCGAGCGCCGCGCCGTAAACGTAGAACGGCTGCTTGTAGGGGAGGATGCCACGCGCGATTCGTGAGTTCAGGTCGAGCGGCACAAACACGAACGGCGTGTCTTGCGCGCGCAGCGGCCGCGGCGGCGGAAGGGTTCCGGCCGCCAGGAGCAGCGCGGCCGCGGTCCAACGGTAGCGATGTCGGTTCATGCGTCCCATCACCCTGGTGAGGCGTGTACGGCCGTGTGGCTGCTGGAGCCGCGCTGGACCGGCCGGTCTTCACCTTCTGTTGGACGGCGCAGTCGTTTTTTCCCGCCGGCACAACTCGATAGCCGATGGCGACACGGGGTGGGCGAGGTTGCTGCAGTCGAGCACCGCCACGAACGACGAAGAACGCTCGCCCCGCCGTCCAGTGGATGGACGGCGGGGCGAGCGTGAGGGGTGATGAACGAAAAGATTTGCCGGGCTACGGCTCTACTGCCACCGGAACAGCTTGAGCGCCGCCACGAAGCTCACCACCATCCACGCCAGCAGGATCACCACCTGCGGCCAGTACGAGGTGAACGGGAGGCCGTCGTTGTAGACGGCGCGGAAAGCGTCGTTGAGCGCGGTGAGCGGCAGCGCGCGCACGAACGGCTGGATTGCCACGGGGTAGCGGCTGGCCGAGAAGAAGACGCCCGACAGCACGAACATCGGCAGCATCACCACGTTCAGGATGCCGCTGACGCCCTCGATGGTGCGCGCGCGGCTGGCGCACAGCAGGCCGAGGCCCGCGAAGGTCACCGCGCCCAGCACCACCAGCCCGGCGAACGCCAGCAGCGACCCCTGCGGCTTCACCCCGAACGCCAGCCAGGCGAAGATCACGATCGGCGGCACCTCCAGCCCCAGGAACGCGATGCGCGCCACCATCTGCGCCAGCAGGAAGTCGCGCTTGCGCATGGGCGTGCTCACCAGGCGCTTGAGCTGCTTCTTGGAGCGCATCTGCACCAGCCCGAAGCCGATCCCCCACATCCCCGTGGACAGCAGGTTCAGGCCGATCAGCCCGGGGATCACCCAGTCGATGTAGCGCCCGCCCGGCACCCGCTCGCGGTCGTCGGCCGTGGCCACCGGGCGCGCGCCGCCGGCCGCGCGCTGCACCGCGGCGTCGGCCAGCAGGCGGGCGGCGCGGCTCTCGTCGCGCGCGGGGTCGTAGCGGTACACCAGCGTGTCGCGGCCCGCCAGCAGCACGGCCACGTCGCCCTTGCGCAGGGCGCGCGCGGCCGCGCTGTCGTCCAGCACGCTCACCTTCAGCTCGGCCGAGGCGCGCAGCGCCGGCAGGTAGCGCTCGGCGGCGGTGCCGCGCTGCACGCCCACGGCGGCGCGGTCGGCCGGCTTCTCGCGGAACGCCACGCCCAGCCCCACCGCCATCAGGATGGGGAACACGAAGGTCCAGAACAGCGCCTCGGGCTCGCGCAGGAAGCTGCGGATGCGCGCCATCACCAGCTCGCGCAGGGGGCTCAGCTCACGCATCGCGCAGCTCCCGTCCGGTGAGGTGCAGGAACACGTCCTCCAGCGTGGCCTGGTGGGTGGACAGCGCCGTCAGCCGCCCGCCCGCGGCCTGCACCGCCGACAGCAGCGCGGGGAGCGCGGGCGCCAGGTCGTCCACCGTCAGCTGCGTCTGGCCGTCGTGCGTGGCCACGCGGCTGGCGCCGGGCACCGCGCGCAGCGCCTCTTCGCTCACCTCGGCGCTGGCCGTGAAGGCGATCACGTGCGCGCCGCCCAGCCCGCGGATCAGCTCGGCGGGGGTGCCCTGCGCGATGATCTCGCCGTGGTCCAGGATGGCCACCCGGTCGGACAGCGCCTCGGCCTCGTCCATGAAGTGCGTGGTGAGCAGGATGGTGCCGCCGCGCTCGCGGAAGCGCTCGCACACGTCCCACAGCTGCCGCCGGCTCTGCGGGTCGAGCCCCGTCGTGGGCTCGTCCAGGAAGAGGATGTCGGGCGCGCCGGCCAGCGCGCAGGCCACCGACAGCCGCTGCCGCTGGCCGCCCGACAGGTTGCGCACCTGCGTGCCCCGCTTCTCGTCCAGCTGCACGAAGCCGATCAGCTCGTCCACCGTCCACCCGCGCGGGTAGAACGAACGGAACAGGCGGATCACCTCCTCCACCGTGGAGCGGTCGGTGAACTCGCTTTCCTGCAGCTGCACGCCCAGGTGCGTGCGGATGCGGCTCGCGTCGCTCTCCCAGCGCATCCCCAGGATCTCCACTTCGCCACCGTCGCGCGGGGTGAGCCCTTCCAATATCTCGATGGTGGTGGTCTTCCCCGCGCCGTTGGGGCCCAGCAGCCCGAAGCACTCGCCGCGGCGTACCTCCAGGTCGAGCGATTTCACCGCCACCGTCTGGCCGAAGCGCTTGTGCAGGCCGCGGCAGCGGATGGCGGGGGACGGGTCCGGTGGCGAGGTGGCTTGCGTGGACACGGCGGGCCGGGTGAGGGTGCGTCGGGACGGCGAGGGGGACAGGTTACAGGGAACAGGGGACAGCAGGCAACGGCGGGTTCGCCGGGTCCCGCGTTTCGTGACAGATGGACGGCGACTCGGCGCGTCCGTATTGGATGGGTCAGCCGGTGCGCGACGAGCCCGCCGAAAACCCCGCACGAAGATTGCGAAGCATGGTGCGCGCTTACCCCACCAGCGAACGTCACGAGTCTCACGATCCGAGGGAGAAGTCCGATGCGTAAGATGATCATCGCCGCCGCCGCGCTGCTGTTCTGCGCCAGCCCGGCCGCCGCCCAGCAGATGCGGGCGAACCAGGACGCCGCCCCGCTCGCCGCCGCCGAGGCCGCCGCGCCCAAGGCCGAGGCCTCGCTCTACCCCACCACCGATCAGGTCAAGGCCGACGTCCGTGCCAACGAGGAGCGCCTGGGCCAGGCCGAGCCCGTGGGCAGCAAGTCGTGGTGGTACCTGGTGGCCGCCATCGCCGTGGGCGTGATCATCGCCGCCGTCGTTCTCTGACCTCCAGGCCGTGATCGCGAAGCCCCGCCGTGGTTCTCCGCGGCGGGGCTTCGTCGTATCCGTCCGGTGACGCGTGGTCGCATTGCAGCGTCTGGATCGGAGATCCGTTTCCGGCAGGATGACGGATGTGGCGATGTCCACCTCCTTTCCATCGCCCTCGACCCGAGGCATCTCTTCGTCCGCACTCGCCGGCCATGATCGCTCGCCACACTCACCGACCCGCTGATGGCTGACGTACCGGAGCCCGCCGCCGCCGGGCAGGACGACGTCCAGACCGACGCCGCCGGCGCGCCCGGGATGCCGCTGCTGCGCGGGAACGTGCTGTGGCTGAGCGTGGTGTCGCTGCTGAACGACGCGGCCAGCGAGATGATCTACCCGCTCCTGCCCATCTTCCTCACCGGCGTGCTGGGCGCGGGCCCGGCGTTCCTGGGGCTCATCGAAGGCGTGGCCGACGCGTCGTCCAGCCTGCTCAAGCTGGCCAGCGGCGCCATCGCCGACCGCTCGGGGCGGCGCAAGGGGCTGGTGGCGTGGGGCTACGGGATCGCCGCGGTGGGGCGGCCGCTGATCGCGGTGGCGGGGGCGGCGTGGCAGGTGCTGGCCATCCGTTTCACCGACCGCGTGGGCAAGGGGCTGCGCACCGCGCCCAGGGACGCGCTCCTGGCCGATTCGGTGCCGCCGGAGCTGCGCGGCACCGCCTTCGGCATCTACCGCGCCGCCGACCACGCGGGCGCCGTGGTGGGCCCGCTGCTCGCCTCGGCACTGCTGCTGCTGTGGCCGGGCGACCTGCGCCGGGTGTTCGCCCTGGCGCTCGTCCCCGGGCTGATCACGCTGGCGGTGGTGCTGTGGAAGGTCTCGGAGCCACCCCGCCCGCCCGCCGCCGTGGACGCGCAGCCGAAGCGGATCCTGCCGCGGCTGCGGGAGATGGGGCCGGTGCTGCCGCGCTACCTGGGCGTGGTGGTGCTGTTCGCCCTGGGCAACTCGTCCGACGCGTTCCTGCTGCTGCGGGCGCGTGAGTTGGGTGTGGCGGTAGCGCTGATCCCGCTGCTGTGGGCGGCGCTGCATGCCAGCAAGATGGCGTGGAGCATCATCGGCGGGCGCTTGAGCGACCGGGTGGGGCCGCGGGCGGCCATCGTGGCGGGGTGGCTGGTGTACGCCGCCGTCTACGCGGGCTTCGCCTATGCGCGCGTGCCGTGGCACGCGTGGGCGCTGTTCCTGGTGTACGGCCTGTTCTTCGGCCTCACCGAGGCGCCCGAGAAGGCGCTGGTGGCGCAGCTCGCGCCCGCGGGGCTGCGGGGAAGCGCGTTCGGCTGGTACCACGCGGCGGTGGGAGTGGCGGCGCTGTTCGCCAGCATCCTCTTCGGCGCGGTGTGGAACGCGTACCACGGCCCCACGGCGTTCCTGATGGGCGCGACCATCGCGCTCGCCTCGGCCGTGCTGTTCATGGCCGTCGTGCCGCGGACGGGCGGACCGGGAACGGCAACGGCGGCGGCGTGATGCGGGCGGATCCGATTCGTCCGCCGGTTGAAACCGGCGGCTGAAAAGCCGGGAAGTCCGCCTTCGCGGACTGCTCGCAAGCATCCGCGCCGAGAGCGGAAGCCGGTGCATGAAGGACGAGAGCCCGCCCTCCGTGTGGAGGACGGGCTCTCGTTCATCCGTCTACTTTCCCGTCAGCACTCCCCGGCGCCAGCGGGAGTGCCGTGCATCTTCGCGTGCTCGGTGTCGTGCTCCGCGTCGTGGCCACCGGCGGCGGCGCCGTGGTGGGCGGCGTGCATCGAATCGTGCGCGGCGGCGTTGCCGTGCATCGCCTGCATGTCATGGCCGGCCATCGGCCCGTGGTGCGCGGCGTGAAGGCTGTCGAGCCGGGCCTTCTGCGGCGCCGTGAGAACCGCGTTGACGTCGCGCTGCCCGGTCTCCATCAGCGCCGTCATCTCGCCGTGCATGGCGGCGTGCGTCTGTGCGTTGGGGCCGCCGGCGGCACGAACGCGGGCGCAGTGGTCGCGCATCCCGCGGGCGTGGACGGAGTCGATCGCCGTAAGGCGCTGCACCCGATCGGCGCTCAGCCCCAGCTCCTGCCGGTGCATCAGCGCCGCGTGCGACGGGGAGTGCATCATCATCTCCCCGTGCTCGCCGTGCTGCTGCATCTGCGCGTGGTCGTGCTGCTGCGCGCGGGCGGGCACGGCCGCCATCAGCACAAGCGCCAGTGCGCCCAGTGTCTTTCTCATCTTTCGGAAATCTCCCGAATAGCCGTTTCTGCTTCCACTGCCTCCGGCGGAAGTGCCGGGACATGAAGTCAGGATCTGATCATCCGCGCATGAAGATGAAAGATTGGCTCAGCCAACGATCATCATCATGCGACGCGAATCAGGCTTCGGGAGGGCGGAAGAGCGAGAGGGGGAGCAGGCGGTCGTGGATGGGATCCGCGAGCGGATAGCCGCTCTCGTCGGCCAGGGGTGGCATGGGGACCGCGGCGATGGACGGAAGCTGCGCCGCGCCCAGGCACGACCCGCCGTTCATCACCAGCAGCGGACACGGTGGCATCTCGCCGCGCGGAGCGGGCTGCCCCGGCTTCGGCTTCGGCGCGGGCGGCGATGCGTGGTGGTGCATGCCGCCGTGCATCGCGTGGTGCGCCATCGCATGCATCGCATGCATCGCCTGCTCCGCCGTGTCCGACGATGGCGATGCCTCCGCCTGCGCGACGGCGCCCTGCGCGCACGCGGCCGCCCAGCCCCCCGTGGTCCACGAGACCATCAGGGCAAGGGAGGCCAGCAGGCGGGCGAAGGAGCGAACGCGCGGGATCATGGCTCCCAAGCTACCGCACGCGGCGGGGGCGTCCATCAGGAGATCTATCCTTCCGCGGCCGACGCGGTCACGGCGGCGGGCTCGCCCTTCTCCACCGGCCGGCCGGCGGCCTGCCACGCGGCGAAGTCGCCCGCCAGGTGCGCCACGTCGGCGAACCCGCTGGCCTGCAGCAGGCCGATGGCCACGCCGGCGCGCGCGCCGCTCTGGCAGTGCACCACCAGCGGCCGTCCGCGCGGAAGGTCGCCCAGGCGCTCGGGAAGGCGGCCCAGCGGCACGTTCACCGCGCCCGGCAGGTGCCCGGCCTCGAACTCCGACGGGTTGCGCACGTCCACGATCTCCACCGTGCCCGCCACCCGCCGCGCCTCCAGGTCGTCGGGCGCCACCTCGGCGACGGACGCGCGGCCGCCGTTGTCGCGGATCCACGCCTCCACCGCCTCGGGCGGAAAGTAGCCGGCGCACTCGTCCAGCCCGATCATCGCCAGGTCGCGCACGGCGGCGCGCGCGCACTCGTCCTCCACGATCAGCCAGAACGGGCGCCCGAACGGCACCACCGAGCCGGCCCAGGTGCTGAACTGCTTGCCCAGCGGCACGCTGAGCGTGCCCGGCACGTGGCGCGCGGCGAACGCGGCGGCGCGGCGCGTGTCGATCACCGTGGCGCCGCTGGCCGCGGCGGCCGCCAGCTCGCCGTCGGGCAGGTGCTTGGGCACGCGGAAGCCGCCCAGCACGCGCGGGCCGTCGCGGTTCACGCGCTTCATCTGCGCGAAGTACATCGGCGGCTCGGGCTGCCCCGCAAGCACCTCGCGCACGAACGCTTCTTCGTCTTCCTCCGCCAGCCCCCAGTTGAACAGCTTCTCGTAGCCCAGGGTGCTCTGCGGCACCGCGCCCAGCGCCTTGCCGCACGCGCTGCCGGCGCCGTGCGCGGGCCACAGCTGCACCCAGTCGGGAAGCGCGGCCTTGAAGCGCCGCAGCGAGGCGAAGAGCGTACGTGCGCCGGCCTCCATCGTCCCCGCCTGGTTCACCGCGCGCTCCAGCAGGTCGGGGCGGCCCACGTCGCCCACGAACACGAAGTCGCCGGTGAGCACGCCCATGGGCCGGTCGGCGCCGGCGGTGTCGGTCACCACGAAGCACAGGTGCTCGGGGGTGTGCCCCGGCGTGTGCATCACGTCCAGCCGCACGTTGCCCACACTGAACCGCGAGCCGTCCGCCAGCAGCACCGCGCCGGCCCCCGCGGCCCAGCCGTAGCGCCAGTCGTCGCCGCCCTCGTCGGAAAGGTGCGGCACGGCGCCGGTGCGCTGCGCCAGCTCGCGCGTGCCCGACACGAAGTCGGCGTGGATGTGCGTCTCGGCCACGTGCGTCACGCGCAGCCCCTCGCGCGCGGCGGCCTCCACGTACTGCTCCACGTCGCGGTTGGGGTCCACCACCAGCGCCTCGCCGGTGGACGAGCAGCCCACCAGCCAGCTCGCGTGGGCCAGCTTTTCGTCGTAGAAGCGCTTGAGGATCATGCGTTGGAAGGTCGGCGGCGGCGGGGGTTTGGTCAAGGGATGCGCAAACAGCTGCGCCAAACGTGCGGACACGCTTCGCCCCGTAATCACGAACGGCCTGCGCCCTGCACGGCGCAGGCGAGAAGGCCCTCGCGCGCAGGCACGAGAAGTACGGCAAGCGCGAGACGGAACGATCGCGTCGGGCCGAGACCCGTCCGCCATGGCTCCGTGTGACGATCGTCGTGCGCCAGGAGTCACGTGGGTGCTCGTATCTTCCGGGTTCGGCGTTAGGTTGGAGGCGTCGGATGGACGCGCAGGCTCCACCCACCTCCCAGGACCGCCATGCTGATCGACGAGTGGATGCCCGCCTTCGACGCGGTGGAGCGGCACGAGACGCGCATCCGCGCATCGCGCGAACGGGTGTGGGCGGCGGTGCGGCCGCTCGACTTCGGCAGCCCGCCGGTGATGCGGGCGCTGATGGCGATCCGCATGCTCCCCTCGCTCCTCACCCGCGCCGGGCGCGAAAAGACGAGGGCCGCCGCCCGGGGCGGGGTGCTGGGCGCCGGCTTCGTGCTGATGGGCGAGCGGGTGGACGACGAGCTGCTGCTGGGCGTGGCCGGCCGGTTCTGGCGTCCATCGGGCAACATCGCACGGGTGAGCGAGGGCGAGCTGCGCACGTTCAGCCGGCCGGGCTTCGCCGTGGCGGCGTGGAACTTCACCCTGATGGACGATGGAGATGCCACGCTGCTCGCCACGGAAACCCGGGTGCGCTGCACCGACGAGGCGAGCCGCCGCACCTTTCTGCGCTACTGGCGCGTGGTGGGCCCGTTCAGTGCGCTGATCCGCATGGAGATGCTGCGCTCGCTCCGCGCTGCGGCCGAGTCGCGCCCCGCCCTGACCGCAACCGAAGGCCGATGACCCTATCCGAGAGCGATCCGCCGGCGGCGCTGGAGCGGCTGGACGAAGCGAGCCCCGCCGCCGGCGCCGTGCTGCGCCTGGGCGCCTTCCTCAGCCCCGACCACCCCATCCCAGTCGCCGCGCTGGAAGCCGCGGCCCACGCGCTCCCCGCGCCGCTGGCCGCCGCGCTGCAAGGTGGCGACGAAGGTCGCGAGGCCATGTGGGACGCGCTGCTGGATGCCGGCGCGGGCGGCGTGGCGGGCGACGAGCTGGTGATCAACGCCGAGCTGGCGCGCGCCGCCGCGGCCGCCATGGACGCCGACGAGCGCCACGGCTGGGCCGCCGCGGCCGCCGCGCTGCTGGAGAAGGCCTTCCCGGGCGACCCGGTGAAGCCCGAGAGCCGCGCCACCTGCGAGCGCCTGCTGCCGCACGCCCGCGCGGCCGCCGAGCACGCCGCCGAGGAGGGCGAGGGGATGGCCTCGGCCGCGCAGCTGCTGCACCTGGCCGGGCGCTACGTGCTGGAGGTGCAGGGCGACGCGCTGGCCGCGCGCGGGATGCTGGTGCGCGCGGTGGAGCTGCGCGAGCGGGCGCACGGCGAGCGCGACGTGCGCGTGGCGTGGGACGTGACCTACCTCAACGGCGCGCTGCTGCCCACCGGCGAGTGGGCGCAGATGGCCCGCAACGCCGTGCGCGCCGCCGAGATCCTGGAGGGCGCCGCGGGCCCGGGCGACCGCATGGTGATCACCCACGTCAACAACGCCGCGCTGCTGCTGGTGCGTGCCGGCGAGACGGAGCGTGCGCGCACCTGGTTCAACCGCGCGCTGGCGCTGGCCGACCCGGTGTTCGGGGCAGGGCACCCGTTCGTGGCCACCATCCTGAGCAACCTGGGCGACCTGCACGCCCGCGAGGGCGACGGCGACGGCGCGCGCCACGCGTACCGCAAGGCGCTGGCGATCGACGAGAACGTCTACGGGCCGCGGCACAACAGCGTGGCGCGCGACCTGGCCAAGCTGGGCGAGCTGATGGCCGCCGCGGGCGAAGGCGACGCGGCGCGCCCCTACCTGCAGCGCGCCGCCGACTGGTTCACCGAGCGCGACGGCCCCGACGACACCCGCGTCCTGGCCCTCCGCGCCACGCTGGCAAAGATCGACGCCGCGCGCGAAGGCTGACGCGTCACCTCCGTCGTCAGTCGCATCCCCGTCGCTTATGCGCGCTCCGAATCCGCGGTCGCGGTGCCGCAGCTTCGGCGTGCGCTGTGGATCAGTTTTTTGAAACTGGACACCCCCCGTCGACTGCCGCTCCGAGAAACACTCCGAGGGTGCGCGAGTGCTCCCTGATCCACGCAGTTGCAGTCGACGATGCCGGCACCTGCCCGGGCAGCCCGCGTAAGCTCCACTGCGGCCCCAGGAATCCTCCCGCACGCTTGAATCCGCAACTGCGTTCATCAGGGGGATCTGCTCAGGCCCTGGTTTCGGTGAGCGTGGCACCATTCTCCGCGACGGAAGACGGTGGATCGTCTCTTACGGCGTGGCCGGTAGCGACTCGTCGGCAGATTTAGACGTTCGCGGGTCTGGATGGGCTTCCGCCCGTCGAGATGGCCGACAGCGGGGTGTGGGTGTCCAGTTTCAAAAAACTGATCCACAGCGTACGCTGAAGCTGGGTAACAGCGCCCGCGGCCGTGCGGACTCGCCGATCACCGCATCACCACGTCTCCGGGGTCGGACGGAGCCATCGCCGTCAGCGTTCAGCCGTCATCCGGCGGCCGCGTCGCCTCGCGCGAGCGAGTGGCAGAACTCGGCGGTCGCTTCGTCCGCGGGGAATGCGCACTCGATCCGCAGCTCGTCGAGCGTCACGTCGCGTGGCGTGCCGAAGGTGGAGATGGTGGAGAAGAAGCGCAGGTCGCGATCATCCCTGCGGAAGTGCACGGTGAGGAGGGGCGGCGGCGGCGTGCCCAGCTCACGCGTGCGCCACCGTGCGGGCACGCCGGGATAGCGAAGCACCTCGTCGAGCAGCGCGCGCGCCTTCGCGTCCGACGGCGCGGCCGCGACCTCGTCGTGCAGGTGGCGGATGAGGTCACCCGCCACCTCCTCCCAGTTCACCACGACCGACCGCATGTCGGCCGGGTCGAAGAACTGCCGCACCATGTTCGCGTGCCCGCTGCCGCCGATCAGGAAGCCGCCCACGCGCACCGCCGCGCGGTTCGTGGCCAGCACGTCCCACCGACGGTTGAGGACGAAGGCGGGGAACGGCTCCTGGTGCTGGATGATGAAGTCGATCGCACGCCGCACCTGCGACAGCTCCGGCGCGTCCAGCCCGCTCTCGGCATACTCGGGCGCGTAGCCGGCGGCCAGAAGCAGCGCGTTGCGCTCGCGCAGCGGCATGTCCAGCGCCTCGGCGAGGCGCGCCACCATGTCGCGGCTCGGCTGCGCCTTCCCCGTCTCCACGTAGCTGAGGTGGCGCATCGAGGTGCCGGCTTCCAGCGCCAAGCCGAGCTGGCTCACCCGCCGCGCCGCCCGCCACTCGCGCAGCAGCGTGCCCACGTGCGCCGCCGGCGGGTGCGAGCGCGAAAGTGATCGAGTGGAAGTCACGGGTCGATCACCAGTTGACCGGGGTCGAACGCCTCAGCGTGGGCGACGGCGTTCACGACAGCGCCTCGCCGCGCGCGAACATGCCGTTCGCCTCGGGGAAGGGCATGCCTTCGCCCAGCGCGCCATAGGTGCCCTGCTCCAGCAGCTCGAGCGCCGCCCGGCGCGTGGCCGCGAGGGCGACCTGCGCGATCGCCGGCCCCGCGCTCACCCGCGCCACGCCCAGCTCGCCCAGCCGCGACACGCTCGGCGCGCCGGGCATCGCCATCACGTTCAGCGGCCCGTCGATCGCCCGGACGAGCGCGGCGATGGTTTCCGCGTCGATCACCCCGGGCACGAAGACGCAGTCGGCGCCCGCGGCGCGGTAGATCCCGGCACGCCGCACGGTCTCGTCGAACCGCGTCTCGGGGGCGCCCACCGCGTACAGGTACACGTCGGTGCGTGCGTTGATCACGAGGTCGCCGCCGGCGGCTTTCGCGGCTTCGCGCGCCGCCCGGATGCGCGCGGCGTGGACCTCGGCCGCCATCAGCACCTCCTCATCCCTGCCCGGCGTGTCTTCCAGGTTCACCCCGGCCACGCCCAGCGCTACCAGGGCGCGCACGGTCGCGGCAACGTCGTCGGGCGAGCCGCCGCCGTAGCCGCTCTCCACGTCCGCCGTCACCGGCACCGACACCGTCCGCACGATGCGCTCGATCATCCCCAGCATCTCCTCGCGCCGCAGCGCCTGCCCGTCCGGGCGGCCCAGCGCCCAAGAGACGCCGGCGCTGGTCGTGGCGATCGCCGGTGCGCCGGCCAGCTCGATGACGCGCGCGCTGGCCGCGTCCCACGCATTGGCCAGCACCAGCGGCCGCCGGTCGTGCAGCGCGCGGAACCGAGCCGCGCGATCCGATTGATTCATCCGAAAGCTCCCATGTCTGAGGTCGGCGTAAAGGATATCGGAATCCTCATCACGAAAGCCATGACGTGGCAGGTCATATCATCCATGACCTCGCAGGTCGTGATCACCGCATCTCCTGGAGACACGATCTCATCGGCAGATCCGTTCACCGACGTGAGAGAAAATGCACCGCGCGAACTTCGACGCATCCGCGCGAGCCGCCTTCCGCGTACGCGCGCATTCGCACTCACGGTCGAGGTGCAGCAGCTTCGGCGTGCGCTGTGGATCAGTTTTTGTGAAACTGGACACCTCCACGTCTCCTGCGACTCTGCGAACTACTCAGGGAGTGCTCAAGTTTCCCATGATCCACGCCGTTGCAGTTGCCGATGCCGACGGATGCGGAAAAATCGGCAGACAAACCTCGCTGCCGGCCGGGGTGGCATCGTGAGCGTCAGGATCTGCAACTGAGTCGATCACGTGGATCTGGCTACGCCGAGAGTTCAGCGCGCGCAGCAGGAGCCTCTGCGACGGATGAGGACAGATCATACGATTGAGCCCGGACGATGACGAACTCCGTCAGCAGATGAGGGTGTCCACTTCCAAGAAACTGATCCGCAGCGCATGCCCAGGCGGGATCTCCCCCGGCCCTAAACGCTTGACGCATGCGGCGGGGAGAGCAATCATGCGATGTCGGCACGCCATGCACCTCCCCCCGACGCACCTCTCCGGCGCCCGGCCGCCTCGTCTCGACCACTCGGCTCGCGCATCTCTCCCCGCCGTCGTTCGACAGAGAACGCTGGCCCGCGGGCCTGGCGTTCCCGTCCCCTTCCATGCGAGGCGACCATGTCGGAGCCGTACCTGAGCGAGATCAGGATGGTCTCGTTCAAGTTCCCGCCGAGAGGCTGGGCCCTCTGCAACGGGCAGCTGCTGCCAATCAACCAGAACCAGGCCCTCTACGCGCTCTTCGGCACCACCTACGGCGGCGACGGGCAGACCACGTTCGCGCTGCCCAACCTGCAGGGCTCGGTGGCCATGGGGATGGGCGCCGGCTACGCCCTGGGCGCTGCGGGGGGCGCGGCCACCTGCACGCTGGGCCTCGAGCAGCTTCCCGAGCACACCCACGGGGCCATGGCCACCTCCGGCGCCGCCACCATCGACGGCGGCTCCAACATGGTGCTGGCGGCGCCGGCGTCCAACGCCTACGGGCCGCCCGTCAACATTGCGACGCTGTACCCCATATCGATCGGGGACACCGGCGGGAGCCAGCCTCACATCAACATGCAGCCGTACCTCGTGCTCGTGTTCATCATCGCGCTCCAGGGGATCTTTCCCTCGAGTCAGTGACCAGAGGCCTCGATCATGGCACAACCCTACGTGGGCGAGATCCGGCTGTTCGCCGGAGGCTTTCCGCCCGTCGGCTGGATGCTCTGCGACGGTGCGTCGCTCGCCGTCGCCGGGAACGACCTGCTCTTCCAGGTCATCGGCACCACCTACGGCGGCGACGGGCAGACCACCTTCAACCTGCCGAACCTGGTGGGTCGCGTGCCCGTTCACATGGGCACCGGCCGCGACGGAACGGCCTACCTGCCCGGAGAGGCGGCGGGTGTGGAGCGGGTGACGCTGCTCACTCAGCAGATGCCGGTTCACAATCACGAGGTGATCGTCTCCGTGGACCCGGCCACCACGCCGAACCCGATCGGCAGCGTGCCGGCGGTCACGCAGCTTCCCTTCGCCCCCTACAGCACCTTCCCCGACCCATTCTCCCCCATGAGCACGGTGGCGGTGACACTCGCGGGCGGAGGGCAGCCGCACGACAACATGCAGCCGTTCCTGGGGCTCAACTTCATCATCTCCCTGTTCGGGACCGACCCGGCCCAGGCCTGAGGAGCGCGACCATGTCCGACCAGTTCGTGGCGGAGATCCGCATGTTCCCGTTCGCCTTCGCGCCCACCGGCTGGGCGTTCTGCGACGGACAGCTCCTGCCGATCGCCCAGAACATCTCGCTCTACTCGCTGCTGAGCACGGTGTTCGGCGGCAACGGAGACACCACGTTCGCGCTGCCGAACCTGCAGGGTGCCGTGCCGTTGCAGGCGGGCCAGGGGCAGGGGCTCACCCCGCGCGCCCTCGGTGAGGCGCAGGGGGTGGCCTCGGTCACGCTGATGGTGACGGAGATGCCGCCCCACGGCCATGCGTGGTACGCGTCGGAGGACGCGGTGCCGGCCGCCGTGCCCACCGAGCACTTCCTCGGCGGCCACGACATCTTCTACGCCCCGCCGGGTCCTACCCTCGGCCAGATGGCGCGCCAGACGCTCACCCCGGCGGGAGGCGGCCAGCCGCACAACAACCTGATGCCGTACGTGGCGCTGAACTACTGCATCGCGCTGAAGGGGATCTTCCCGGAGCGGGCGTAGCGCGGCTCGGGCAACCCCGTGTAGTCCATGACTTTCCGGGTGTCACACAGAGGCACGGAGACGCAGAGAACCGCCTGTTTCGTCTCTGTGCCTCCGTGCCTCTGTGTGACACTGTTTTTCCGATGCCTTGAGCTCGTCGGCAGACCTACTCCCCGGTGACCACGATTCGCACTTGGTCCACCGCGCCCGAGGAAGACTCCGCGCGCACCGTGTGCTCGCCGCGCACCAGCTGCCAGCGCCCGCCGCGCAGCTCGGCGCCGTCCACGAACCAGCGCACCGCCGCCGCCGCGCCCGCCGCCTGCAGCGCCAGCGTGGCATAGCGCGCCTCCACCCCGGTGGGCACGGCGTAGCGGTCGCCGTTGCGCGGGGCCACGATGCGGAAGCGCTCCTCCCGCTGCGGCGCGGCCTGCGCCCAGCGCCCGCCCTGCCCCGCCGCCCACTCGGCATATTCCTGCGGCAGCGCCACCTGCCCGCCCCGCTCCCAGTCGTCCACCCGCCCCGGCTCGGTGCCGGGGATGAACCACTCCACGAGAGAAGGACAGCCGGCCGTGGCGCGCAACCCCGAGAGGCGGCAGACGCGCACCGGCACCAGCCCGGTCTCCTCGGGGCCGGGCAGCGCGCCAGGCGCGTAGCGGCTGGCGGTGGCCAGCATGGCGCGGTACAGCAGCGGCCCGGCGCCCGTGATCCCGCTCACCCCCTCCATCGGCCGGCCGCTGAAGTTGCCCACCCACACCGCCACCGTGAACCCCCGGGTGACCCCCACCGCCCAGTTGTCGGTGAAGTGCCGGCTGGTGCCCGTCTTGGCCGCCGCGGGGAAGGGGAAGTCGAACGGCGTCTCGGTCCCGAACCCCGGCGCCCGCGCGTCCGCGTCGGAGAGCACGTGCACCACCAGCGCCGCCGCCTGCGCCGACATCACCCGCTCGCGGGGCGGCGCCGGCTCGCCGGGGTCGGCCGGGCGCCAGCGGAACGGCGTCCACTCGCCGCCGTTGGCCAGCGCGCGGTAGCCGTTCGCCAGCTCCAGCAGCGTCACGTCGCCGTTGCCCAGCGCCAGGCCCAGCCCGTAGTGCGTGGCGCTCCCCGAGAGCGAGGCGAAGCCCGCGCGGTGCAGCGTCTCCAGCAGCGCCTCCACCCCCAGCCGGTCGGCCAGCTCCACCGCGGGCACGTTGTACGAGCTGCCCAGCGCCTCGCGCGCCCGCACGGGTCCGTGGAAGCGGCGGTCGTAGTTCTGCGGGCGATAGGGCCCCAGCGTGGTGGCGAAGCTGCGCGGCAGGTCGGGGATGACGGTGGCGGCGGTGTGGCCGCGGTCGAACGCCAGGCCGTAGAGGAAGGGCTTCAGCGCCGACCCCGGCTGCCGGGGCGACACCACCATGTCCACCTGCCCCACCCCCGGCTCGCCGAACGATGGCGACCCCACCCAGGCCAGCACCTCGCCGGTGGCGTTGTCGAGCACCACGGCGGCGGCGTGGCGCGCGCCGCGGTCGTGCAGCACCCGCACGGTGTGCCGCACCTCGCCCTCCAGCAGCGTCTGCAGCTCCAGGTCGAGCGAGGTGCGCAGCGTGCCGTCCCGGCGCCCGCCCGCCTCGGCCCACCCCAGCACGCGGGTGGTGAAGTGGGGGGCCAGGAAGGCGGCCGCGCCCCGCGGCGGGATCACCGGCTCGTCCAGCGCCCGCGCTACCTCCTCCTCCGTGGCATACCCCAGCGCCCGCATCCGCCCCAGCACCACGTCGCGCCGCGCGCGCGCCCGCCGCGGCGACACCAGCGGGTTGTCGCGCGAGGGCGAGCGGGCGATCCCCGCCAGCAGCGCCGCCTGCCCCAGGCTCAGCTCGCGCGCCGAGGCGCCGAAGTAGAGCGACGACGCGGCCGACACGCCCACCGAGCCCTGCCCCAGCGGCACGCGGTTGAGGTACTGCTCCACGATCGTCCGTTTGGACAGGTGCGCCTCCAGCCGCAGCGCCCACAGCGCCTGCCGCAGCTTGCCCGTCCAGCTCCGGTCCACCGGCCGCAGCAGCCGCGCCGTCTGCATCGACAGCGTGGACGCGCCCGAGCGGTGGGAGCCGCGCACGTTGTCGCGCACCGCCCGCCCCACCGAGCGCACGTCCACCCCGTGGTGCGAGAAGAAGCGGTGGTCCTCGGCGCTGACGAACGCCTGCACCAGCCGCGGGTCCACCTCGTCCACCGGCGTCCACCCGCCGCGGCTGCCGTCCTCGGCGCGGGTGGCGCGCAGCGGCAGCCCGGCGCGGTCTTCCAGCACCAGCCGCGGCAGGGGGACGGGCGCGGCCGTCCCCGCCGGCAGCGGCCAGGCGATCCACGCCCCCGCCAGCAGCGCCGCCGAGGCGATCGCCGCGCCGGCCCGGCCGATCCACCGCGCGCGCCCGTTCACCGGCCGGCGGGGCGCACGGTGAACAGGCCGCCGCCGCTGCGGCCGTGCACGCCGGGGTTGTACATCTCCTCCGCGTGCGCCGGCGCCGAGACGAAGCGGCCGGCGGTGGTCGCGCGTGCCAGATAGGTGGCGTTGTAGCTCCCCCGCCACAGCTGTCGGGCGAAGTAGACCACGCGGTCGTCGCGGATCTCGCTGTGGTCGAACGGCGACCACATCCCCGAGTCCCAGCTGCCGAAGTACCAGGCCGGGGCGGGGCGCTCCTCCTCCTCGCCCTCGGGCCGGGGGGTGAGCAGGTCGGCCGAGAAGGGGCTCACCGTGCGCAGGCTCAGGTCCACCGCCTCGAGCCCGGCGGGGAGCGGGTCGTCCAGCACCACCATCGCCCGGTCGTCGGGCACGGTGATGCGCAGCCGCACCCGCACCACCTGCCCCTCGGCCACGGTGGTCAGCGGCCGGCGGGTGTCCACCGACTCGTACCAGCGCTCCACCGCGATCCCCCGGTCGAGCGGGGTGTAGGTGGCGCGCTGCGCCACCTCGCGCACGGCCAGCTGGTAGTAGACGCCCGGGCCGGGGCCGGCCGCCTGCAGCGACACCCGCAGCACTTTGCGCCCGTCCAGCCGCGTGGTGAGCAGCCCGGTCAGCGCGCGCGCCGTGTCGGGCGCCTGCCCGCGGCGGGCGCGCGTCTCGGCCACCAGCCGCCCGCCCTGGCGCACGCGCACCACCCGCTCGCGCGCCGCGCCCTGCGTGGCCTCGAAGCGGTACAGGGCGAGCACGGCGGCGCCGTAGTCCTGCGTGGTCCACGGCAGCGTGGCCTCGGCGCGGCCCTGCTGCACCAGCGTTTCCACCAGCGCGCCCAGCGCCGCGTGGCCGGGGCGGATCGCCAGCGTGGCGGTGAGCAGGCGCGCCGCCGGGCGCACGCTGGAGGTGAAGTAGAAGTCGTCGCGGTACGCGCCCGCGGGCAGCACCGCGCGGGTGCCGCGAATCCGCACCCCCGCCCAAGCGGCGTCCAGCAGCCGCCGTGCGGGCTCCACCGCGCCGCGGCGCGCCAGCACCTCGGCCAGCGCCACCCGGTCTTCCCACGACATCCGCGCGGCCTGCCCCAGCAGCAGGTTCTCGGCGGGCACGTCGGCGCGGCCCATGCGGCTGAGCAATTCCACCGCGGCCAAGCGCTCGGTGAGCACCCAGCGCACCTCCATCTCGCGCCCGCGCACCCCCAGCACCGGGCGCAGCGCCGACGAGTCGCGCAGCGCGCGCGTCAGGTAGCCGGCGATCCCGCCGAACACCGTGTCGGCCACCGGCACCCCGGCGGCGCGCGCCTCCAGCAGCACCCGCCCCGCGTAGGCGGTGAGCCAGGGCGACGTCCAGTCGGTGGCGCTCCACAGCCCGATCCCGCCGTCCTCGCGCTGCCGCTGGCTCAGCACGCGCACCACCGTCTGCACCCGCGCGCGGGGGTCGCCGCGCAGCAGCGCTTGCCCGCCCTCGCGCTGGGCGCGGTAGAGCACCACCAGCGGCAGCGCGCGGCTGGAGATCTGCTCCGAGCACTCGTAGGGATACACCTCCAGCCGCCGCTGGTAGCCCTGCACCAGCGCGAGGCTCGAGGTGCCGAAGCCCAGCTCCAGCCGCGACCGCGCCGGGTCGGTTCCCGCGGGGAGGATGAACTCCACCGTGGCCGTGTCGCGCAGCAGGCCGGAGACGGACTGGGTGACGGGACGATTGGCGGGGCGGATGGGGAGGTGCACTTCGACGCCATCCGACTGCCCCTCGCCCGTGGCGCGGAAGCGGAAGGTGGCGCTGTCGCCGGCGATGGCGCGGAAGTGGAAGCGCGCCTCGGCGCCGCGTCCGGCCGCCAGCGACAGCGTCTGCCACGGGTCGTCCAGCAGCCGCACGCCGGTGGCCTCGGCGCCCACGCGCGCGCCGATGGCGCGGGGGAAGCGGTGGTTCACCACCACGCCGGCCATGAAGTCGTCGCCCTCGCGCAGGAAGCGCGGGAGCGCGGGGCGGGCGAGAAGGGGCTTGGTCGCCAGCAGCGGCGCCTCGCCCGCGCCGAAGCGGTCGCCCGCGGTGACGGCGATGGCCATCACCCGGAAGGTGGTCACGTTGTCGGGGAGCACGGCCCCCACCACCGTCTCGCCGTCGTCCCCCGTGGCGATCGAGCCCAGGAAGAAGGCGGTGGGGCGGAAGCGAGAGCGCAGCACGCCGGTGGCGTCCCTTCCGCCGCCGCCGCCGGGGTTGCGCGTTCCCTTCTGCCCCTCGGGCACCTGCGGCGCCACGGCCACCAGGTTGCTGGCCAGGCGCATCCCCAGCCCGCGCGGCTGGTAGAGCAGGTCGAGCGGGTCGGGGGTCTTGTAGCCGGTGAGCGAAAGGACGCCCTCGTCCACCGCCCACAGCGTCACCTCGCCCGCCTGCGGCCGCCCGGCCGCGTCGCGCAGACGCACGCGGATGCGCGCGGTGTCGCCGGGGCGGTACTCGGCGGCCAGCGGCTTCACCTCCACCGCCAGCCGCTTCACCTCCGGCGTCACCCGCAGCTCGGCGTAGCCCACGCGCATGGTGGGCCGGCCGGGGTCGTCCACCGTCCCCGGCCGCGCGCTGCGCCCGCGAACGACCACCACCGAGACGAACACGTTGGGCGCGAACGCCTCGGTGATGGGGATCTTGAGCACGTGGGTACCGCTGGTGATGCGCACGCGGCGCTGCTCCAGCACCCGCTCGCGCTCCACCGTCACCCACGCCTCGGCGTCGGTAAAGGGCGAGGCGACGAGGACGGTGGCGGTGTCGCCCACCGCGTAGCGCTGCCTGTCGGGCACCACGTCGATCTTGAACTTCCCCTCGTCGTTCCACGGCACCCACCCGGCGCCCACCACCCAGCGGGTGAAGCCCGTGCGCACCTCGCGCCCCCTGGCGTCCCGCGCGGTGAACGACAGCGTGTAGGTGCCCCCCTCGCGCGGGGTGAAGGCGCAGTGCGCCGGCGCCGCGGCGGTGGACAGGCGGCAGGTGGCCACGGTGTCGGTCACCCACCCCCCCACCTCGTCGGTCATCCCGTCGCGCAGGCGGCGCACCGCGTGCCATTCCCTGCGCACGACCACGCCGGTGACGGCCACGCCGGGCACGCCGCGGCCGTCGGGGCGCACGGCGATCACCCCCACGCGCACCGGCACGCCGGCCGACCAGAACCAGTCCGAGCCCTCGGCGCGGGCGCCCAGGTAGAAGTCGGCCGGGTGCACCATCACGCTGGTGGAGCTCGCCACCGTCTGGCGGTTGGCGTCCACCACCTCGGCCACTACGGTGAGCCGCGCGGGGCGGCCGTTGGGCTGCGGCAGGGCGCGCACCTCCAGTTCGCGGTACCCCTTGGCGTCGAGCGTGTCCACCCCGCTCCCCACCGCCTGCTCCTCGCCTTGGCGCTCGTAGTCCCACCATTCGCCCGCCTCGCCCACCTGGTAGCCGTCGGTGCCGGGGATGTCGATCTCCCACGGCATCACGGCGGTCTGCCGCGCCGTCCAGCGCAGCGGCGAGTGCGCCATCGGCGCGCCGAAGAGGTAGCGCCCGCCCACGGTGGCGCGCACCGGCTGCCCGGCCGAGCGCGGCCCCTGCGGGGTGGTGACCTCCACCACGAACTCCGGGGGACGGTACTCGGCCACCTGGTAGCCGGTGACACCCAGCGTGCGCCAGCGCCCGTCGCGGCGCGCCTGCACCTGCACGCCGTACGAGCCCAGCGGCACGTCGGCCGGCAGGCGCAGCATCTGCTCCGCGGTTCCGAAGCGGCTCAGCACCGCCACCGTGTCGCGCAGCGTCTTCCCCTCGCGGTCGGTGAAGTGCCAGCGCACCGAGTCGCTCGCGGCGGGCACCGCCAGCGCGCCCAGCGGCCCGCGGCGCACGATAGCCTTGGCGTACACCGGCTCGCCGGGGCGGTAGATGCCGCGCTCGGTGAACACCGCCCCCGCCGCGGGCGCCCGCTCCTCGCCCCACGCGTTGTAGATGCCGAACTGGTAGGGGGAGAGGTCGGGATCGTACTCGTTGACCCCCACCAGCGCCCGGTCGCCCCCGTCGCGCGCCGACACGTATCCTTCGAACGACGGCGAGCTGCAGTACGACTCGCACTCCTCCTCAGCGTCGGCCTGGACCGGCGCGGCCTTGAAGCCCGAGAGCACGGCGATGCCGCGCGCGTCGGTGGTGCCCGAGGCGCGCACCGCGCCGCTGGTGTCGTGCAGCTGCACCTCCACCCCGCCGCGCGCGCGGCCGTCGTTCACGCCGGTCACCCACACGGTCGCCTGGTCCACGCCCACGCGCGCGTGCACGGCCAGGTCGGTCACCTGCACCAGCGCCATCGGCTGCCCGCTGGCGTCGGCCGTGTCCACGCCGATGCCACCCACGCGCACGGCCAGCAGCGTTCCCCCGCGCCGGGCGCCGGCGTCGGGGGTGGGGAGGCGCACGCCGGTGACGGAGCTCTGGTCCCGCGGCGCGCGCACGGGAATGCGGCGGCGCTCGGCCCCGGGCGACAGACGATTCCACCCTTCCGCCCACCCGCCCCAGCTGCGGCTCAGGAAAAGCGCTTCCATCGACTCGGGGACGGCTGCCACGGTCACGAACAGCGTGTCCACGTTCACGTGCTGCACCGCCAGCGTGCCGAAGCCCTTCCGCTCCACGACCATCCGCCCGTGCGGGTAGACGACGGACGCGGGAACGCCGGGGGTGGCGAAGCGGGTGGCCACCGGCGTGCCCAGCCGCTGGCCGAACTGGTCGGCGAGCGCCGCGTCCACGGTGATGACGTAGCCGCGGCGCGGCGTCAGCCGCCCCTCCAGCGTCCAGCGGTCGGAGAAGGTGGCGGTGTCACGGATGGTGAAGGCGTGGCCGGGCCCCATGTGCACGCGGCGCAGCACCTCGGCGCCGCTCACGGGGGTGGAGAAGACGACCTCGGCGGGGCCGTAGTGGCAGCCGCCGCCCTCGGGGCACCCGGCGCGCAGCACGCGCAGCGGCCCGTAGGTGGAGAACTCCCAGCGCTGCGCCGGGCCGTCCAGGCTGTCGAGGCGCGCGGGCAGCACCAGCGCCGCCTCGCACCCCGGCGGCAGCGGGCGCACGGGCGTGAGCTCGGCCACGCGCCGCAGGTCGTGGGTGGAGTCGTTGCCGGTGTTGCCATAGTAGCGGAACCACTCCGGGTCGTCCTTGCCGATGGGGTGCTGCCGCAGCAGCCGCAGCCGCACCGCACCGCCGCCGGGCGCGCACGACGCCCCCAGCTCCACCAGCGCCTCCGACAGCAGCGCGGCCGGATCGGCCTCGCTGCTCAGCAGCACGCGGAAGCGCGGCGACGGCGGAAGGAAGCGCGCCATCTCGTTCGACCCCACGGGAAAGCCCGCCAGCACCCGCGCCTTCGAAATCCGCACGGTGAAGCGGTGCGGCCGCGGGAGCCGGCTGCCGTCCATGGCGCTGAAGGTGTTGGCCACGGTCACGCGGTAGCTGGCGCCCGGCGCCAGCGGCTCCTTCGGCGTGAAGCGCAGCGTCACCGGGTCGCGCCACTCGGCCTTCCCCTCCACCCGCGGCGAGATGCGGATCACCTCCTTCGCGTCCACCATCTCGTCCAGCCCGCCGGCCACGGGGCGGTCGAAGGTGACGGTGATGGCGGCGCCCGGCTCGGCCAGGCCGTCGGGAGCGGTGCGGAGCACGCCCAGGTCGGGCACGGGGGGTTGTGACGCACGAACGGAGCGGAACGCGAAGAACCCGGAGACCCCGAGTACCGCGAACAGCGCGAGGGCAGCCCTACGCATGGGAGGGGAGCGACAGGAGGAGGGTGGGGACGAACCCGCAGTACCGGAAGGTACGCGTGGATGGTACGCGTTGGACAGCTTTTTCGTTTCACCCCGTCCGAAAAGCGGTTGGGAAGGTTCGGATCGGTGGGGATGACGGAGACGAAGGGAGAGAACTGGATGCCGCCATCCGAGCCGCGTCGTCGGGAATGATGCGGAGAAAGCCTACGCGACGCGCGCTTCGGTCTCGCCCGCGGCAAGGTCTAGCCCGCGGGGGAGGGTGAGGGTGAAGATGGAGCCCGTGCCTTCGCGGCTCTCCACCGTCAGGTCGCCCTTCATCGCGCGGGCCAGGTCGCGGCTGATGGCCAAGCCCAGGCCGGTGCCCTCGCTGCTGCGGGTGAGCGCCGGGTCCACCTGCACGAAGGGCTCGAAGATGGCCGGGAGCTTTTCGGGCGGGATGCCGCGCCCCGAGTCGCGCACGCGCACGCGCACCACGCGCTCGTCGGCCTCCCACTCCATCACGATGTTGCCGCCGGGCGCGGTGAACTTGACCGCGTTGGAGAGAAGGTTGAGCACCACCTGCTCCACCCGGTCGCGGTCGGCGCGGGCCTGCACGCGCGGGTCGCCGCGGCGGTAGGCGTAGTGGTGGTGGCGGGCCTTCACCTGCGGCTCGATCAGCGCTTCCACCGCGGCCAGCGTCTCGTCCAGCGGCACGTCGGCGATGTCGTACCGCACCTGCCCCGCCTCGATCTTGGCGAAGTTCAGCACGTCGTTGATCAGCCCCAGCAGGTGCGTCTGGTTGCGGCGGATCTTGTCGAGGTACTCGCGCTGCGTGTCGTTCACCTCGCCGTGGATTCCCATCTCCAGCAGCTGCGAGTAGCCGGCGATGGCGTTGAGCGGGGTGCGCAGCTCGTGGCTCATGGTGGCCAGGAACGCGCTCTTGGCGGCGTTGGCCTCGTCGGCGGCGGCGCGGGCGCGCTCGGCCTCGGCGGTGCGCTGCAGCAGCTCGTCGTTGGCGTGCTGCAGCTCGTCGTGCGCCATCTCCATCTCGGCCTGCGCCTCTTCCAGCTCGCCGGCCTGCTGCTCGAGCTGCGCGCGCGACTCCTCGGTCTCGTGGAAGAGGCGCGCGTTGTCGATGGCCACCGCGGCCCGGCGCGCCAGCTCCTCGGCCAGCGCCAGGTCGCGCTCGTCGTGGCGGCGGCCGCTCTCGGCGTGCACCAGGGTGATGGCGCCCAGCGTGCGCGCGCGCGCCACCAGGGGCACCGCGATGTAGCTCTTCAGCCCCAGCCGCCGGATCAGCTCTCCATGCTCGGCGCCCTGCGCGGCGGCCTCCAGCAGCGCGTCGGGGATCTCGGCCATCATGTCGGGCTTGCCCGTGCGGATCACGTAGTGCAGGCCGCGCTCGGGGTTGGGCTGTGACGGGTAGCGCTCCTCCAGCTCGCGCACCAGCTGCAGCCGGGCAGGGTCCTGGTGCTCCACCGCCACGCGCCGCAACCCGCCGTCGTCAGCCAGCAGGTCCACCGCGCACCAGTCGGCCAGCTCGGGCACGGCCAGCCTGGCCACCGCCTTCAGCGTGGTCTCGTAGTCGAGCGAAGAGGCGAGCACCTTCCCCGCCTGGGCCAGGAACGCCGTGGCCCGCTCCTGCTTGCGGCGCTCGGTCACGTCGTTGGCGGCGCCCACCCACTCGCGCACCCGGCCGCCGGGCTCCAGCACGGGAACGGAGCGCACCCACATGGTGCGCCACTCGCCGTCGCGCCGGTGCAGCCGGTACTCCACCTCGTACAGGGTGCGGCTCTCCAGCGCGGCGCGCCACTCGGCGGCCACGCGGTCGCGGTCGGCCGGGTGCAGGCACTCCAGCCATCCCCACCCCTGGTACCCGTCGAACCCCGAGCCGGTGAACGACTCCCACTCGGGCTGGGGCGCCGACATCTGCCCCCCGGCGTCGGTGCTCCACACGATCTGCGCGGTGGCCAGCACCAGCGAGCGGAAGCGGTCTTCGCTGCGCCGCAGCGCCTCGGTCTCGACGTTGCGGGCGCGCGAGCGGCGCTCCACCGCCGCGCCGAACACGGTGAGCGTCAGCAGCAGCACCGTCACGGTCGCCACGCCCCACGCCAGCCCCTCGGTCTGCAGCACCGTCTCGGGCGCCACCGTCATGCTGTTGCGCACCGGGTGGAAGTGCGCGGCGGCCATGGCGGTGTAGTGCATCCCCGCGATGGCGAACCCCATCACCGGCGCGGCGGCCAGCTGGTAGCGCCGCCCCCGCGCCGTGTCGTCGCGCCGGAAGCGGATCGACAGCCAGAGCGCCGCGGCCGACGAGAACACCGCGATGGCCACCGACGCCGCCACCAGCCCCGGCGTGTACGTGACCCGCGCGGGAATGCGCAGCGCGGCCATCCCCAGGTAGTGCATCCCCGCGATGGCCACGCCCATCGGCAGCGAGGCGGCGGCGATCGCGCCGAGGCCCACCCGGTCACGCGAGACCACGTACAGCGCCAGCGCCGACGCCAGGATCGGCACCAGCGCCGAGAGCAGCACGGTGGGCACCGCGTAGGCCATGGGCACGCCCACGTCGTACGCCAGCATCGCCACGAAGTGCATGCTCCAGATCCCCAGCCCCATCGCCACGCTGCCGCCCAGCAGCCACGCCAGGCGGAAGCGCCCGCGCGCCGCGGTGACGCGCGCGGCCAGCGCCAGCACCGCGTATGCGGTGAAGATGGCGATGACGATGGAAGCCACGACCAGCGTGGCGTTGTGGTGGCCCGGCATCCTGCCCTGTGGATACGGTGCATCGGCCCGGCCCCGTGGAGGGGCGGGAACCAGCCTGAGCGGCAAGATCGGGTCCGGCAGGCAATTTCGGCGCGGAGGGCTCCCTCCTCCCCCGGCTCCTTCTCCCGAACGCCGGAGAGGGGGGCCGGCACCGGCACCACGTCGATGCAACGGGTGCCGTGTCCGTTACCTCTCGGAAAGTCACCACCCCCCACGGTGTCATCCTGAGCGTCGCCGCGGCGAAAAACCCGCGTCCACGCTGGATTCCGGCGGCGACCGAAGGATCTGTGGCCGCGTCCACACCACCGCTTGCCGCAACGCTCGATTGCCCACGCCGCGTTCCGGAGAACGATCCCGAGCGCAACCGATGGATCCTTCGCCGCCGCCCGCCAACCGTGCACACTGAAGACGCAGTGCGGCGGCGGCTCAGGATGACATCGTCTGGCTGGGAGCCTGACAGCGAGATCGGATTTCGACGCGAAACCGAGTCGTTCGGCCGCTCTCCGGACGAGTGGCCGTCAGGCAATCCCCCACGCCGTCGCGACGGGTGTGGTGGCGCGCCCCGCCTTCGCGAGGGTGCGTGGCCCATCAATGGTTGCGCCGCTCTCCCGACAGACGCTCCCCCACGCGGCCCGTAGCTTTGAGGCTGAAATCAGCGACCGATCCTGCCCGGAAGGTGCCGGGAGGCCAGCGGCGCGGCTTACACGCAACGGAGCAACCAGCGATGTCGGATATCAACGTGAGCGAAAGCCAGGACGTGGTCCCCGCGACGCCGTCGCGGCGGCAGTTCCTGCGCGGCGCCGCGATCGCGGTGGCGGTGCCGGCCGTGGCCGGCGCGCTGGCCGCCTGCAAGAACGAGCAATCCGGCACGGCGTCCACCGCACCCGCCGGCACCCCGCCGGGCGCCATGCACGCCGACAGCGACCACAGCGGCGGCACCACCGCGGCCCACCCCAAGGGGCCGGCCACCGCCGCCGGCGCGGCCGAGGAGATGGACCGCCACCACGAGGCCGGCATCAAGTCCTTCCCCGCGGCCACGAAGGGGAAGGGAAACCAGCCGCTGCAGGCCCGCGTGGAGGGCGGCGTGAAGGTGTTCGACCTGGTCGCCGAGAAGCTGCAGTGGGAGGTGACGCCGGGGCAGATGGTGGAGGCGTGGGCCTACAACGGCCAGGTGCCGGGCCCGCAGATCCGCGTGAAGCAGGGCGACCGGGTGCGCGTGAACCTCACCAACAAGCTGGACGAGAGCACCGCCATCCACTTCCACGGCGTGTCGCTGGTGAACGCCATGGACGGCGTGCCCTTCATCACCCAGCCGCCGGTGAAGGCGGGCGGCACCTTCACCTACGAGTTCGTGGTGCCCAACTCGGGCTCGCACATGTACCACTCGCACATGAACTCGGCCAAGCAGGTGCCGATGGGGCTGCTGGGCGCCTTCATCGTGGAACCGCGCGGCGGCGAGACGCACCGCGCCGACCTCGACTACGTGATGATCCTGAACGACGGGCCGCACGGCTACACCCTCAACGGCAAGGGCTTCCCCGCCACCGAGCCGATCGTGGCCAATCGCGGGCAGAAGGTGCGGATCCGCTACATGAACGAGGGGATGATGATCCACCCCATGCACCTGCACGGCATGCCCATGCTGGTGACGCACAAGGACGGCTACCCCCAGCCGCAGCCCTGGATGTGCGACACGCTCAACATCGCACCCGGCGAGCGCTGGGACGTGATCGTGGACTGCGACAACCCCGGCACCTGGGCCTTCCACTGCCACATCCTCCCCCACGCCGAGGGGCCGATGGGGATGTTCGGGATGGTGACGGCGTTGATCGTGAAATAACCGAAGTACGAAAGTACGAGAGTACGGGAGTCGAAAGTACGAGAGTACGGGAGTCGAAAGTACGGGAGTTCGGTTCCGGGGGACGCGGCACGGGCCCGCGGGGATGCTTCCCCGCGGGCCCGTGCATTCGTGTCGCCGTCCCCGTCCGCCGCCGATCGGCCTATGGACGAGCCGCCGCTCAGCGCGCCGCGCGGACGCGGAAGGGGATGGTGCCGCGCATCGGGTGGCCGTCGTGCGACATGGTGCGCCAGGCGATGGTGTAGCGGCCGGCGGCCAGGCGCCCGGTCACGTTCGCCACCACCGAGTGGTCGTCGCCCGCCCGCAGGCGGCCAAGGCGCACCGTGCGCCCGGCGGGCCCGGTCATCCGCACGGTGGTCACCGCCAGCTCGGGCGATTCGCTGAACCACAGCTGCACCGCCGCCGGCGCGGTCACCGAGCTGTCCGCGGCCGGGCTGCTGCGCAGCAGGTGCAGGTGGAACGCCGCCGCCGCGGGCTCGGCGCGCACGCCCGCCGGCCGCACCGCCACCGCCGCGCCCGCCACCAGCACCGCCGCCGCCACCCCGGCCAGCCGCCGCATCATCGTCTTGCTCACTCCACCCGTCATCGTCGAACTCTCCGTCACAGGTTCATCGTCGGCACGCCGTGGCGCACCGTCTCCGGCTCGATCAAAAAACCACCAGAACTCCGTGCCGCCGCGCACGATCCGGCCGATCGCATCGCCGCGGCTACCCGCGGACGATCGTGGGGATCTCGTCCGCGTCGGTCAGGCCGGCCGCGCGGAGCGCTTCCGCCAGCTCGTCGTAACGCTGTAGCTCCGCCACCTGCCCATCTTCCACGCGAAACCGGGTGGCCACGTGGGCCTCGCCCGTCACCGCGCCCGTCTGCGGGTCGCGCCACACGCCGTGCTGGGCGACCACCACCGCGTCGCCCCGGGCAAAGGTGCCGCGCGTGGCGAAGGTCGCGCCCGCGTGGCCCATCCAGGCGCGCAGCACGTCGTGCCCCCGAGCGGTACCCCGCGGGCCCACGATGGTTACGCCGGGCGAGGTGCGGGCCAGCGCGGCGTCGGCGTCGCCCGCGTTCACGGCGGCGAGCCACATGGCTACGGTGTCTGCGGGAAGAGACGTCATGGCGGCACCCGGGGTCACGTTCGAGCAGGGTGAGCGCGCAAGATAAAGGGCCGGGCTCACAGCGGCGAGACGACGCCGTTGCGGATGGTCCAGCGGGGCAGCCCGCCGCCGTGGATCTGCACGTCGGTCTCCTTGGGCGAGGTGAGGATCACCTGCCCGCCGTCGGCCGCGTCGATCCACTCGATGATGCGGCGCGAGCGTCCGGCGTCGAGCTCGGCGAACACGTCGTCCAGCAGGATCACGCTTTCGCGGCCGCGCGTCTCGCGGATCGTCTCTGCCTCCACCATGCGAAGCGCGATGGCCGCGGTGCGCTGCTGCCCGCCCGAGCCGTAGGTGCGCAGGTCCAGCGGCTGCCCGTCGGCCTGCTGCGTGGTGAAGCGCAGGTCGTCGCGGTGCGGGCCGGCCAGCGTCATCCCTCGCGCCTGCTCGCGCTCGGCCACGCGCTCCAGCTGGTGGCGAAAGGCCAGCGCCACGTCGGCCGCGGGCGGCGTCACCTCGGGAAGGTCGACGGAGGGGAGGAAGGCGATGAAGCCCGGCTGCCCGCCCGCCACCCGCGCATAGTGCTCGGCGAAGCTGGCGGCGCGCTCGGCCACCCACCCCGCCCGCGCCGCGATCACCCGGCTCCCCGACGCAATCAGCGAGTCGTCGAAGGCCTGCACCAGGGCGCGCGAGCTCCCCTGCCGCAGCAGGGCGTTGCGCTGGAAGAGCGCCTGGCGGTAGCGCTGCAGCGCGCCCAGGTACCCCGGCTCGGCCAGCGACAGGACGATGTCGAGGTAGCGCCTGCGCTCACCCGGGCCGCCCGCCACCAGCTCCACGTCGCCGGGCGAGAAGATGACGGCGCCCACCAGGCCCAGCGCGTCGCCCAGGCGCTCGGGCTCGGAGCCGTTGACCACCACCTTCTTCTTCTTCCGCCGCCGCTCGAACGCCGCCGCGATGGTGCGCTCGCCGCCGCCGGGCGCGGCCAGCGTGCACTCCAGGCGAAACACCTCCTCGCCGAAGCGCACCAGCTGATCGTCGGGCGCGCCGCGGAAGGAGCGGAAGATCTCGAGGTAGTAGACGGCCTCGAGCAGGTTGGTCTTCCCCTGCCCGTTGTCGCCGATGATGGCGGCCCCCTCGGGCGGAAGCTCCACCACCTGCTCCGCGAAGTTCCGCCAGTTGCGCAGGTGCAGCCGCGAGAGGTACACGCCGGGTCGCCGGGAGGGTGGAAGAAATTCTGCGACGCGAACCGGGTGCGCGTCCGCGCACCCGGCATGGGCCTCCGTCAGACCGCCACGCCCTCGTGTCGCAGCAGCCAGCGCTTGATGTCGGTTGTCTTGCCGCCGGCGCCTTCGCCCGCGTAGCCGCCGATGCCGTCCTTGGCGACCACGCGGTGGCAGGGGATGATGATGGGGATGCGGTTGTGGCGGTTCGCCTGCCCGATCGCCTGCATTCCCCTGGGCGCGCCCACCTGCGCGGCGATGTCGCGGTACGTTCGCGTCTCGCCGTAGGGGATCTCGCGCAGCGCGTTCCACACGCGCTGGCGGAACTCCGTGCCCTCGGGCGCCAACGGCAGGTCGAAGTCGCGGCGCGTGCCTGCGAAGTACTCTCGCAGCTGCTCCGCGATCCGCCACCCCAGCGCGTCGCTTCGAGTGGGCTCCACGCGCGTGCCGGCGGGGGGATGCGCGCCCTGCGGCCAGTAATGGATCGTGCGAACCGCCGCGCCGTCGTGCTCCACCAGCAGCGGCCCCACGGGCGAAGGCAACAGCAAGCGGTGCAGATCCGGATCAGGCTGCAAGCGAGGCATCATCGCATCCACCAGCCATATCTGTGCATCTCTCGATCCCTGAAAGATGTCATCCTGAGCGTCGCCGCTGCGAAAAACCGACTTCCACGCTGGATTCCGGCGGCGACCGAAGGATCCATACTCTCACTCCGAGCGACAGGCGGCCGTTCGCCCGGACCTCGGGCCACAGATCCTTCGGGCGCCGCCGGGCATCATCGCTAGACGGGATACAGAGCAGCGGCGCCGCTCAGGATGACATCGGCTTCATCTTCCGATGTCATCGAAAGCGGGGTTCGCCGCGGCTCAGCGGCCCGTGAACTCGGCCTTCCGCTTCTCCAGGAACGCCGTCATCCCCTCCTTCATGTCGCTGGTGGCGGCGAGGAGGCCGAAGAGGTTGCTCTCCAGCGCCAGGCCGTCGTCCACCGACATCTCCATCCCGCGCGTGCCGCACTCGATGGCCAAGCCCAGGGCAATGGGGCCGTTGGCGAGGATGGTCTGCATCATCGCGCGCGCCTCGGCCATCAGCGCCTCCTTGGGCGAGCCCTCTTCGGGCTTGCGCACCACGCGGTTCACCAGGCCGATGCGGTAGGCCTCGTCGGCCTTGATGAACTGCGCGGTGAGCATCAGCTCCAGCGCGCGGCCCTTGCCCACGATGCGCGGCAGCCGCAGCGTGCCGCCATAGCCGGGGATGATCCCCAGCTTCACCTCGGGAAGGCCGAACTGCGCGCTCTCGCTGGCGATGCGGAGGTGGCAGGCCAGCGCCAGCTCGCACCCGCCGCCCAGCGCGAACCCGTTCACCGCCGCGATCACCGGCTTGCGCGACAGCTCGATGCGGCGGAACACCTGCTGCCCCAGCCGGCTCACGTCGATCCCGTCCACCGGCCCCATCTGGGCCAGCTCGGCGATGTCGGCGCCGGCCACGAAGGCCTTCTCGCCCACGCCCGTCAGGATCACGCCGCCCACGTCTGCGCGGCCGGTGATCTCGTCGATCGCCTGCCCCAGCTCGCGGATGGTCTGCTCGTTGAGCGCGTTGAGCTTGTCGGGGCGGTTGACGGAGAGGACGGCGATGCGGTCCTCCACCTCGAGCGTCAGGTTGCCGTATTCGGCCATGGTCGTGTGCGGATTTCGCGGGTCCCAAAAGGTCGGCGGAAGCGGCCGACAACGTAGCCGCGCCCCCCGCACCCGGCAACGAGCCCCTGCGTCCTGAGTCGGCCGAAGCTTGCGCCTTGCGCGGGCGGGCGCATGTTGGACGGCAGTGGACGTCCCACCACCTCCCTCTCACGTTCCCGGACCCGACCGATGCCATCCTCCCAGGCCGCGCTGAGCAGGCAGTCCGAGGTCTACGTCAACGGCATGGCGGGGCAGAAGCCGCTGATCCCCGTGGGTATGCGCGAGCTGGAGCAGGCCGCGCGGCGGAAGATGTCGGCCGAGGCGTATGGGTACGTGGCGGGTGGCGCGGGAAGCGAATCCACCGTCCGCGCCAACCGCGAGGCGTTCGAGCGCCGCCGCATCGTCCCCCGCATGCTGCGCGACGTGTCGGAGCGCGACATCTCGGTCGGGCTGTTCGGCCGCACGCTGCCCGCGCCGGTGCTCACGGCGCCGGTCGGCGTGCTGGAGCTGGCGCACGCGGAGGCCGACCGCGCCGTGGCCCAGGCGGCCGCCAGCGCGGGGGTGCCGATGATCTTCTCCAGCCAGGCGTCGGTGTCGATGGAGGCGTGCGCGCGGGAGATGGGCGGTTCGCCGCGCTGGTTCCAGCTCTACTGGAGCAAGAACGACGCACTGGTGGAGAGCTTCGTCAGGCGCGCGGAAGGGTGCGGGTGCGAGGCGATCGTGGTGACGCTCGACACCACGCTGCTGGGGTGGCGGGCGCGCGACCTGGACCTGGCGTATCTCCCGTTCCTGCGCGGCAAGGGGATCGCGCAGTACGTGAGCGACCCCGTCTTCCTCGACAGCCTGTCCAACCCCGCCGCGACCGCCGCCGGCCAGCCGAAGCGCAAGGTGAACCTCAACACGCTCGCCGCCTTCGCACAGCTCACGCGGGCGCACCCGGGAAGCTTTCTCAAGAACCTGCGCAGCGGGGTGCCGCTGGCCGCCGTGCAGCAGTTCATCGCCACCTACTCGCGCCCCTCGCTCACCTGGGCCGACCTGCCCTTCCTGCGCGAGCGCACGAAGCTGCCCATCCTGCTCAAGGGGATCCTGCACCCCGACGACGCCCGCCGCGCGCTGGACCACGGCGTGGACGGCATCATCGTGTCCAACCACGGCGGCCGGCAGGTGGACGGCGCCATCGCCACGCTCGACGCGCTCCCCGCCGTGGCCGCCGCGGTGGACGGCCGCGTGCCGGTGCTGCTGGACAGCGGCATCCGCGGCGGCGCCGACGTGTTCAAGGCGCTGGCGCTGGGCGCGCGCGCCGTGTGCGTGGGCCGCCCCTACGTCTACGCGCTGGCGCTGGCCGGCCGCGCCGGCGTGCTGGAGCTGCTCCGCAACCTGATCGCCGATTTCGAGCTGACGATGGGGCTGGCCGGCTGCCGCTCGGTGAGCGAGATCGGGCCGGAGTGCCTGGCCGAGTGACGATGCCATCTCCCCGCTTCGGCGTTCGTACTCCGCTCGTGTTGCTGATAGTGCTGGCGTGTGGCCGTCCGGGCGCGCGCGCAGATTCCACCGGCACACGGTTCGCGGCGAACGCGGCGCCGGCGTGGAAGGATGGTCACGGATGGAAGTTGGCTTCGACACCCCTCAGCGTGATCGGCGAGGCGGACGGTGCGCCGGCGTATCAGCTCGGCCACGTGTGGGATGCGGTGGTCATTTCCGATACGGTGGTCGTGATCGCGGACCGCGGCACCCGGCAGGTGCGCTATTTCTCCACCCGCGGCAACCACCTGCGCACGGTGGGCGGGACGGGCGACGGGCCCGGCGAGTTCCGCTGGATCGATTGGATGGGGGAGCGTGGCGATACGGTGGTGGTGTGGGATTCGTTCGCCGCCCGAGTCACTCTCCTGCGACCCGATGGAACCGTCGCGCGTACGCTGCGAGTCGTGGCCGCCGCGCATGACGTGCATCCCGCGGTGGGTCTTCTACCCGATGGCTCCCTTGTCCTGCGCGTACCAACGCCGCAGGCGGAGATCAAGAAGGGCAAGTGGATCGAGCCAGCAAGCTATCTCCGCGTCTCGACTATAGATGGCGCGAAGGTAGGCCAAGTGGGGCCGCTCGTGCTGGGTGAGCGGTTCACGAGGTTCGAGGGCCGGAACTCCGTCACCGCCAACGTGATCTTTGGAAGACGGGGGATCGTCGCCACGGCGCCCAGCGGAGTGCTCACCGGTACGGGCGACCACTTCGAGCTGACGCTGCGACACCCGGACGGCACGCCCGTTCGCACCATCGGCCGCCGACACAGTCCCACGGCGGCAAGCGCGTCCGTCATCGAGGCCTATCGCCAGCAACTGGTCAACACCTCCGACCTGGCGACCATCGACCCCATGATGGCGCAGGTGCAGCGCAGGCTGTTCGCCGAACTGCCACACCGCGACACGCTTCCGGCGATCACTCGCGCGCTCGTGGACGGCAGAGGAAACGTGTGGATGGAGGAGTTCCGCATCGATGAGAAGGCAACCGGCACGTGGTCGGTGTTCGATCCGGGCGGCCGCTGGCTGGGGCAGGTGCAAACGCCGGCTGGAGTAAAGGTCCTGAGCATCTCGCACAACGCGGTGCTGGGCTTGACGAAGGATGAGGACGACATCGAGCATGTCGTCGTCTATCCGCTGCTCCGCTGATCATCGGAGCACGATACCGCCGCCCGTTCCTTCCCGTTGATCAAACCGCGTCGTCTGGCGGCTGCGCTCAACCGAACGAGAGGAGTACCTCCATGCAGGCGACCACCGATCCACACGACGACTTCATCCGCGCCGCGTGCGTGCCGCGCGATGCGATGCACGCGTCCGGCACGATCGATCGCGCCGCGGCGATCCTCGCCGCGCATCCGGAGGTCGCGGGCGCGAGCATCCACGCGGCGGCGATCCTGGGCGACGACGACGGCGTGCGCCGGTTCATCGCCCAGGATGCGTCGAATGCGACGGAGAAGGGCGGGCCGTACGAGTGGGATGCGCTCACTCACCTCTGCTTCTCCAACTCCCTCCGGCTCGATCCCGCGCGGTCCGACGGCTTTGTGCGCGCCGCGCAGGCGCTGCTGGACGCGGGCGCGAGCGCAAACACCGGCTGGTACGAAGCGGAGCACCAACCCGATGCCATTTGGGAGAGCGCACTGTACGGCGCCGTTGGAATTGCGCATCACCCCGGGCTCACACAGCTGCTCCTGGAGCGCGGCGCCGACCCCAACGACGTGGAAGTCGCCTACCACACGCCCGAATCGTACGACAACCGCGCCCTGCAGCTGCTGCTGGACACCGGCCGGCTCACGGACGACAGCCTCGCGCTGATGCTCGTCCGCAAGCACGACTGGCACGACTACGAGGGCGCGAAGCTGCTGCTGGAGCACGGGATCGACCTGAACCGTCCCGGCCGGCGGTGGCAGCCCTTCCACCACGCCATCCTGCGTGACAACTCGGCGGAGATGGTCGAGCTGCTGCTGGACCACGGCGCCGATCCCGCGCTGAGCCACGGCGGCCGCTCGGCAGTCGCGCTGGCGGCGCGGCGGGGGCGCGGCGACCTGCTGGCGCTGTTCGAGCGCCGCGGCATTTCCACCGGCTTGCAAGGCGTCGATGCGCTGATCGCGGCGTGCGCACGGGACGAGGCCGACGCGGTGAAATCCACCGCCGCGCATGAGCCGCATCTCGTCGCCGATCTCCTAGCGGACGGCGGTAAGCTGCTGGCCGAGTTCGCGGGCAACGCCAACACCGAAGGCGTCCGTAACCTCCTGGACCTCGGCGTTCCGGTGGACGCGCGCACCGTCGAGGGTGACGGCTACTTCGGCGTGGCGAGGGACAGCACCGCGCTGCACGTGGCGGCGTGGCGCGCGCAATACGATACCGTCCGCCTCCTCATCGACCGCGGCGCCATGGTGAACGCACGCGACGGCAGCGGGCGCACTCCGTTGATGCTCGCCGTCCGCGCCTGCGTCGATTCGTACTGGACAGCCCGCCGCTCTCCCGCGTCCGTCGATGCCCTGCTGCGCGCCGGCGCCTCCGCGGCTGAGATCCGCCACCCCTCCGGCTACGACGAGGTCGACGAGCTGCTCCGCCAGCACGGTGCTCTCGCCTGACGCTGATACTAGATTCGGCTGAACTGCTTTCTCACACAGAGGCACGGAGACACGGAGAACCGCAGGGTTTTTCTCCGTGTCTCCGTGCCTCTGTGTGACACTTCAGCAGGTCCTGTCGCCGCAACGCTTCATGCGGATCTGGTATGACGATGATGAGGCATCGCATCGCGCGGGATGAAAGTGGCGCGGTGGCGGGTGGGGATATGCGATCCGAGCAGTGTGGGGATCGTCCAGCCCGAACGACGAACGCCCCTTCCCGAGAACAGCGGAAAGGGGCGCGGTCGTTCGAAGCGGCGGAGGGCGATCAGTCTTCGCTGCTGCGCCGGAAGTCGTCGGTCACCTGGCGCAGCAGGCGCTCGATGGGGTCCTTGCTGCGCGGGAAGAACACCGCGTCGCTCAGCGAGTTCAGCGCCGAGCGCAGGTCGGCGAAGCGGTCGGCGGCGGTGAGAAACACGTCGCCCAAGCCGTGCTTCAGCGCGATCTGGTTGTCGGCGGCGGTGCGGAAGCCGGTGGCGCCCATCGCGTCGTAGTACGACATGGGCGGCGCGGCCCGGCGCTGCACCCGGTGCGTGATGTGGTCGGGGAAGAGCCCCGACAGCCACAGCGCATAGTTGCCCAAGTGCACGCGCAGCAGGAACTCGCGCTCGCCGCGCGCCCGCTCGATGGCCGCCAGGATGTCGGCCAGGTACGCGAACGGCTCGCCCTCGCCGCCGTCCACGCGGCCGGCGCGCCCCGCCATGCCGAACTCCAGCAGCACGGCCGCCGTGTAGTCGGCCAGCTGCCGGTCGTGGATCTCGCGCTGCATCAGCGCGTGGCGCACCAGCACGTAGAACACCAGCGGCGCCGGCGCGCGGCTCAGCCCGTCGCGCCGCATCAGCTGGTGCAGCACCCGCGCGTCGTCCATCAGCCCGTCCAGGCCGTGCTCGCGCAGGCGCTCCTCGCCCTGCGGCCCGGCCACCGACAGGAGCAGTTCCGCCTCGCGCCTGCCGAAGCTCGCCCGTACGTTCGGTTTGATCATCCGAAGCCTCCGAGTGGGAAGGTGTCTGCTCAGAACCTACCCGTTCGCCGCGCCGGATGTTTCACCGAGACCGCGGCCGCCGGGGAGCAGGCGTTTGCAGGGAGAATGCCGGTGCGCGTACAGCTTTCGCGGAAACGTGTGAGGTGGGCCGCGCCTGTGACGCGGGGGGCTACGTCCGGTTTGCGGAACCGGGCTTGCATCGCGGCGGTCGCACGCACGGTCAAAGGTGAACGGAGAGGATGGGATGAAGCTGCCGCTGCCAGCGTCCTGGCGCCCGCACCTGGGCCCTGAGACGGAGAAGCCCTACTTCGCCGCGCTACGTGATTTCGTGGATCGCGAGCGGGCCACGCGCACTATCTACCCGCCCGAGGCCGAAGTCTTCTCGGCGCTGGAGCTTACGCCGTACGACTCGGTGAAGGTGATGATCCTGGGGCAGGACCCCTACCACGGCCCGGGGCAGGCGCACGGGCTGGCCTTCTCCGTGCGCCCGGGCGTGGCCACGCCTCCCTCGCTGCGCAACATCTTCAAGGAGTTGAAGAGCGAGCTGGGGTGCCCGGTGCCCAACCATGGTCACCTCGTTCCCTGGGCGCGTCAAGGCGTGCTGCTGCTGAACGCGGTTCTCACCGTGCGCGACGGGCAGCCCAACTCGCACAAGGGCAAGGGCTGGGAGACGTTCACCGACGCCGCCATCCGCGCCGTGAACGAGCGGCCGCAGCGCGTGGTGTTCATCCTGTGGGGCGGCTACGCGGCGAAGAAGGAGGCGCTGATCGACGTCACCCGGCACACGGTTCTCAAGGCGGCGCACCCCTCTCCGCTCTCGGCGAGGAGGGGCTTCTTCGGCAGCCGCCCGTTCAGCAGCGCCAACGCCGCGCTAGAGCAGAGCGGTCAGGCGCCGGTCGACTGGTGCCTTCCGGATCTGTAGGGCGATCTGCGCGACGCGCAGCGCCGGGATGCGTGCGGCGGGCGCGTCCGGTTGAACCACGGCATCCGGGTGGCGGCGCGGCTGCACGGGCGCGCTGCGCTGGCCATACCAGGTGCGCTCGCGGCGGTGCAGGGGAAGCGGAGACTGCATGGGGACCTCGCGGCGTGTACGGTTGGGCGCCTCGGGAGAGGGAACCCGAGGCTCGATATCTTCGCCGCAACCGTCGCGCCACCACGCGCAGTTTGGAAAAATTTGCGAAAATCATTCTCACACAATGCCTTACGTTACAACGAACACACAAGACACACTCGTAAACAGCGGACGCTTGCAGTACGATGGGCACAGATGAGGCAAAGATTTCCGGTCGGGATATGAAGATCATGCGGCGAGTGAGTTGCGCGCGCGAGCCCATGGAGGCGCCTGTCCCTCTCCCGAACCGCAGGAGAGAGACTTGGGTCCTGCTTCGCTCCTGGCTACGTCTCCTGTCTCCTGTCCTCAAGCCCTTCCGCAACTTCACGATCCACCGCTTCGTAGTTCTCCCCACGGCGATGTCAGAAGCTCGAACAGTCGTCCGTTAGATCTGTGAAGGGCCGCGCGCCGCGGGAGAGGCTGCGCGGAGCAGGAACACCGGCTCGATTCGGGTAGTAGAGGCTGGTGGGGAGTGACTGCAGGCGCTCCCGCTTCTCCCGGGCGCCGGGACCGATCCCGGCACCCACCCGTGAACCCACCGGGCCGTTGCGAGCGGCCCAGGCGTTTACATCGCCGCACTGGAGGAGCCCATGTTCAAGGTCGTAGCCGAGAGCAGGAAGCGCCCGTTCTGGTCGAGCCGCACCGTCGTGGCGTCCGTCGTCTTCCACCTGCTGCTGCTCGCCGGCTTCGTGAGCGCGGCCGAGAACAAGACGCCCGAGCGCGTGGAGGTGGGGATCATCGACCTGGTCCCGCCCGAGCCGCCCAAGCCGGTGGCCGTGGCGCCCACGCCCCCCGCGCCTGAGCCCGCGAAGCCGGCGCCGGTGAAGGGAGCCACCATCCAGCTCCCCGCGCCCCAGACGGTGCCCACCACCATCCCCGAGCCCGACCGCAACGCCACGCCCGTCACCGAGGCGATGGTCACCGGCGTGGGCCCCGTGGGCGACGTGATCGGGAAGCCCGCCACGCCGGCGCCGCCCACGGGCAACACCCAGCCCGAGAACCTGCCCAGCTGGGATGCGCCCATCGACGCGTCGAGCGCCGACACGCAGCCCGAGCTGGCCAACAAGCGGCAGGCCGAGATGGCGCTGCAGCGCGCCTATCCGCCGCGGCTGCGCGACGTGGGCGTGGCCGGCCATACCACGGTGATGCTGATCATCGACAAGGACGGCAACGTGGAGCCCGGCAGCGTGCAGGTGCAGGAGTCCACGCACGATGCGTTCAGGGAAGCCGCGGTGCGTGCGGTCGAGCGCTTCCACTTCAAGCCCGCCACCCTGCGGGGCCATCCGGTGGCGGTGCTGGTGACGCTTCCGATCGCGTGGGAGCTGGAGAACTGATCGGGGCGAGGAACCGCGAGCCGGTGCGTGAGCGCGTGAGTGCGCTGATCGGGATAGGGGGTAGCCGGTGATCCCGGCTACTCCCCTCCCACACCACCGGACATGCGGGTCCGCATCCGGCGGTTCGGACTGAAGCTTGACGCCAGCTCCGCACGGCCATTAGTTGGGTTACGGGCTGATGCGAATCATCCACAATGGGTCCGGAGAGCCGGCTTTGGGTCAGACATGCTTTGTCGTGATGCCGATCGGAAAGCAGACCTTTGGCAAGAAGATCATCCAGGCCGACTCCCTTCGCGCTCACTACACGGACCTGATCAGGGAAGCGCTCCTGAAAGTCAGGCCCGACCTCGAGATCATCAGGGGAGACGAGGTCGTCGCACCGGGAGGAGTGACCACCGACATCCTCAAGCGGCTGATGTACTCAGATTACGTGCTGGCCGACATCACCTATCCGAATCCGAACGTTTACTACGAGCTGGGAATCCGGCACGCGTGCAGGGGCCAGGCGATGCTGATACGGGACGAGAATGGCCCACCGCTCCCGTTCGACGTCTCGGAGCTGCGGCACACCACCTACCAGGCAACGCTGAGCGGGTTGAAGGAGCTGGCAGAGAAGCTGAGGCGACAGCTCGACTGGTTCGACTCCCACCCGGGCTCGCCGGACAACCGCTTCATGGAACTCGCCCAGCAGGCGCGCTTCGAGTTTCCCACCTATGAACGAAGCCTGTTTCCACAGCCGATCGAGTCGGCCATGGTTCAGCAGCTTCATTCCCGCGCGTTCTACAAATCCCGGGTACGCTTCGAAATCACCGTTCTTTCCGTCGCCGCCACGCACGTGGCGACGCAGACCGTGCTCGAGTACGACGTGACGAACAGAACGGAAGAGGCGCGTTACTGGGACATGGAGTACAAGGAGGCCAGTGCCGGCGAAGGCGTGGTGGAGGCCAGATTCCGCGGCCAGCAACTGGATCCCTCGGTGCGTGACTACAGGATCGGACGTGGCGTAAGCATCCGGAAGCTGGTCGAGCCGGGAGAAACCGCGCCCGTGTATTTTCGGGCCATCGAGCACTACTATCACACCGACTCGGAACTGTATACCACCTATTTTCCCGCGACGGACATGAAGGTGGTGGTCGTCAATCCATTCCCGCGCCTGACCTTCGACTTCGAGGTTCTTTACCTGGGCGAGGTCTGGCCGGTGATCCGCGACCAGGACCGCATGGAGGTTTCCGTCACCACGGGCATTCTGCCCTACCAGGGAATTCGACTCCACTGGCGAGGAGGAGACAGATGATTCAATACGCCCGCCGTTCCGACAGAGCAGAATACGCGCAGCTCCTCGAAGCCGCTCACCGGGTCTGCGCCGATCTCAGTTCCGGACTCGACCCGCGAACGTCCCGGCCTGATGCCGTGGCGACGCTCTCCTCGCACGCGGCATCCACGACACCGCGGAAGCTGGGCCGCAGGTACGCCACGGGTGAGAAATGCGGCGTGGCAGGCGTTCCTGAAACCCCCGGCCGCCTGGCGGTGGAGGTCTGGCTGGAACTCGAGACCCGCTGCAATCTGACCTGCAAGTTCTGTTACAACTACTGGAAGGACGGGCAATCGCCCACGCCGCAGCGCCTGGGGACAAGGCAGGTGCTGAATGCGCTCGACCAGGTGTTCGATGCGGCTGATTGCACGCAGATCACGGTGTCCGGAGGCGAGCCCCTGCTGCGGCGCGACCTTCCGGAAATCCTCGCGTACATCAGGCGCTTCGGCGTACCCACCGTGGTCACGACGAACGGAACGCTCCTGACGCCGGCTCGCGTGGCGATGCTCGTCGAAACCGGGGTGGCGACGGTCCAGCTCCCGCTCCACGCCGTCCGGCCCCCTGTGCATGACTACCTTACCGGGCGCCCCTCCTGGGAAGACACGATCATCGGCCTGGCCATGCTTCACCGGCAGTCCATGGCAACCGCCGTTACCTTCGTCGCTTCTTCCGTGAACCTCGGCGACTTTCCGGCGGTCGTCCACCTGTGCGGAATGCTGGGATTGAGGCACGTGATCTTCAACCGGTTCGTTCCCTCCGGGCTCGGCCTCCTGCACCGTGACGAGATCGGCGTGCCGGCGGACGAGGACCTGCTCCCGGTTCTGCGCATGGCCGATGCGATCGCCGGTGAATGGGGCATGGCCATTCACCTCGGAACGCCTATCGAGATGCCCATCACCTGCCAGGACTCGATGCCGCGAGTGCGCGTCGGCTCCTGCCCCGTGGCCACGGGGCAGCGGCGGTGGACGATCGGCGCCGACGGATCCCTGCGCCGGTGCAATCACTCCGCACGCACGTTCTCGAACCTCCTCGTGGACGGTTCCGGCGCCTGGATCGACGAGCTCGCGTCGTCGGGTCCGCGGCATCCGGAAAACCGGATCGAGCCGTGCCAGTTCATTCAGCCGCAGCGCTTGGTCCAGCTCAGCATGCGGTAGAGTTGGAAGGAACCTGCCACGCGCCGTCTATTCCGCGGCCGAAAGAAGGGGCGGGCCCGGGGAGCCGGATCCGCCCTTCCGTACGGCGCCGCCTCGCCATGTCGTCCGAAAACTCAACGACCACGGCCGCACGAGCCGGAGCCGCGCGGGGGGGCCACGCTCCTGGATCCCCGGGTTGGGAGCCCCTCTCGTTCGCCACCTCCGGGACCCGCAATGCGTCTGTTCGTCCGTATCGTCCCGCTGCTTCTCGCCCCCGCGCCGCTCCACGCTCAGGAGCCGGCCGTGCCGCGCGAGGCCTTAGGCGCCCCCGCTCTCGCGCGAGCGGCTGTCCACCACCGTCTTCGCCAGGGTGGCGCCCAGGATCAGCACGCCGCCGGCCAGCGACCACGCGCCCGGGCGCTCGCCGTGCACCAGCCACGCCCAGAAGGGGTTCACCGCCGGCTCCAGCAGCAGCAGGGTGCTGGCCTCCACCGCGGGCACGTGGCGGATGCCGGTGGCCAGCAGCAGGTAGGCGGCGCCGATCTGGAACACGCCCAGGTAGCCGATCACCCCCCAGTCCAGCGGCGCGGCGTGCGCGGGGAGCGCCATGGGCAGGCACGCCAGGAAGGCGATGGCGTTCCCCGCCACCACGCTGGGAAAGGTGTTGCCGTCGGTGCCTGGGCGGCTCCCCATCCAGCGGAAGCCCATGATGGTGGCCGCCCAGCACACGCCGCTCACCGCCGCCAGTACGTTGCCCGTGCGCGGGTCGGGCGCGGTGGCCACGGCGGGCGCCCGCTCCACGAAGAACAGCAGCATCCCCACGGCCACCACCGCCATGAACCCCAGGTCGCGCGCGCGGATCCGCTCGCGCAGCAGCAGCGGGCTCAGCAACAGCACGTACAGCGGCGCGGCGGCCTGCAGGAAGATGGTGTTGGCCGAGGTGGTCAGCTTGTTGGCGGCCACGAACAGGATCATGGTGGCCGCGTAGGCCGCGCCCACCGGCAGCGCGTGCCACGTCCAGCCGCGGCGAGCGTCGCGCATCACCAGCAGCACCACCAGCGCCGCCACCCCCGAGCGGAAGCTGGCCACCTGCCAGCTGGTGAGCGTGGTGGCCTTGATCGCCGCGCCGCCGGTGGAGAACAGCAGCGCCGCGCCGAGGATCTCGAACCTGTGCCGGAGCTGCGCCACGTGGAAAGCCGGGGATGCGCGGGAAACCAGGAAGCTCGGAAGGGGATGACGATGCCGCTGCACCCCGCCGGCGGCAACCCCGGCACGCATGCTGCACCGGCTTCCCACCCCGTTCAAGATTGGACGAACCCGATACAGAGTGAGGGATGATGGCGGAGACCAACGCGCCGCACGGGGCGGAGCCCGTGCCCACCCAGAAGAAGCTCGACGATCTGTACAAGCTGGTCGAGGGGATCGAGGTGGCGATGTTCACCACGCGCCGGCTGGACGGCAGCCTGGTGTCGCGCCCCATGGCCACCCAGGAGCGCGACGCGATCGCCGACTTCTGGTTCGTGACCGACGGCGACAGCGACAAGATGGACGAGCTGGAGCACGACTCGCACGTGAACCTGGCGTACTACCGCGAACGCACGCGCGAGTGGGTGTCGGTGAGCGGCGTCGCGCGCATCTCGCACGACCGCGAGCAGCTGCGGCGCCTGTACAAGCCCGACTGGCGCGCATGGTTCGGCGACGAAGGCGGCGAGCGCAACGGCGGCCCCGACGACCCGCGCCTCACCCTGGTGCTGGTGGACGCGGCCAGCGTGGTGTACATGAAGAACGACACCCCGCGCCCCGTCATCCTCTTCGAGGTGGTGAAGGGGATGGTGACCGGCAGCACGCCCGACATCGGCTCGGTGCGCACGGTGAGCGGCAGCGAGCTGCACGGCGGGCGCTAGGCTCGCCGCGCGGATCCTGACGAAGCGCGTCCGTTCCTCTCCACCACGGCGAGGGACGGGCGCGTTTGCGGTCGGGGGATTTCGCAGAGTGGGCGAGGACGAGGGAGACCTGTGGCCCGCGATCATCATCGCGCGCTACGACAACGGCACGTCATTCTGAGGGAGCCGCCGCGCCTGAGCCGCATCCGCGAGTGGTCCTGGCGGCGACTGGAGAATCCAGACTCCACGCGCGAGCGACAGCCAGCCGTTCGCGTGGACCCGGACCACGGACCCAGCGGTCCGCCATGATGGGAGATTCTTCTACAGGGGGAGCTTACCGCCCGAGGATGCGCCGGGCTTCGGTCAGCAGGGCCAGCGGGGGGCAGGGCTTCGCCAGGTAGCAGCTGACGCCCTCGGCCAGCAGCAGGTCGCGCTCGCGGTCGGTGGGCACGGTGCTGAGCACCACCAGCGGCACGCGCGCGGTGGCGGGCTCGCCGCGGAAGCCGCGCAGCGCGTTCAGCGCCCCGTCGCGCGGCGGCGCCACCTCCATCACCACCAGGTCGGGCGGCGTGAGGCGCGCCTGGCGGAGCGCTTCGTCGGCGCGCGCGGCGGCCACCACGGCGAAGCCGCCGTGTCGGAAGATCACGCTGTAGATGGCACGGCTGTCCTCGTGCGAATCCACGAGCAGCACCAGCGGGGTGGACACCTGACTGCGGCGGGATGAACGTGGGCGGGGAGAAGAAGACCAGGCGTCAAAGATGTGAACGAAGAGGCCGATAAACAAGAGTTTTGAGGCCTGCGCCCGGAACCCGCCGCAATGGGTTGGGCCCAGACGCGAGACGCGCCGCAGGCTGGTGAGCCGGCGGCGCATCGCATACCCGTCCGTGAAGGGGAAAGCCCGGCCGCGTCAGGCGCCGGAGGTCTCCACCACGATGAAGCGCGCGTCGTCCTTCCCCATCTCCTTCAGCCACTGCATCAGCGTGGGGGCGGCGCTGGCGGGCTGCGTGCCGCGGCCGCCGCTCACGCGCTTGACGATGGTCAGCTCGCGGCCGTTCTGCGCGTAGCTGGCGGTGTAGCTGCCGAACACGCTGGTGGCCGTCACGCTCTGCGGCAGGCGCGCCCGCCACCCGGCCGGCAGCGTCACGCGGAACTCGGTGACGCTTTCCACCGGGCCGATCACCCCCGCCACGTTGAACGGGAAGCGGCGCGCGGGGGCCTGCTCGAGCTGCGCCACCAGCTCGTCGTTCTGGCCGTTGGCCACCGGCAGCGTCAGGATCATCGTCTCGCCCGAGCGGCTGCCCGCGCGGCCGCCGCTCACCCACACCTGCGTCTGCGGGGTGGCGCTCAGGTCGCGGCCGTCGAAGATGTGCAGCGAGTCGGCGGTGGCGCCGCTGAACAGGCCCTGCGCCACCGAGCGCCCCAGGTCCTGCCGGTCCTTGTCGCTCAGCCGGCTCGCGAAGGCGCCGCGCATGCGGTACTGCAGCGCGCCCGCCGCCCGCGAGGTCACCAGGCCCTTGAACACGCCGTCGGTGGTCAGCTCGCCCGTGACCACCGTCTCGCGGCGGTTGGCCGAGGGCGGGTCGAGCGGAAAGGTGATCTCCTCGCCGCGGCCGTCGGGGTGCACCACCAGCCCGAACTCGCCCTGGTAGCCGGGGACCACGGAGCCGTAGGGCGTGAGCTCGGAGGTCAGGTCCACGTAGGTGTAGCCGCCGCCCGGCTTCTCCACCGCGGCGATCATGTGGTCGAACTGGCTCACCGACGGCAGCGCGCGGTTCACCCCGCCGCCCGACGAGAGCAGCACGGGATAGGCGTTCACCCCCATCCTGCGCAGCACCGCGATGAACAGCGTCGCCTTGTCCTTGCAGTCGCCGTACTGCGTCTGGAACACCGACGCGGGGAGCCGCGGCTGGTAGCCGCCCATCCCCAGCGACAGCGACACGTAGCGGAAGTCCTGCGCGACCCAGCGGTGCACCGCCCGCACCGAGTCGTCGCGCGTGCGCGCCGCCTTCACCACCTCGGCCACCTTGGCCTCGATCTCGGGCGTCAGCGCGTAGCGGCCTTCCTCCAGCCCGTGGTACCAGCGGGCGATCTGCTCCCAGGTCACGTCGCCGCCCAGCGCCACGCTCATGTACACGTCGTTCGAGTCGGCCATGAACAGCTCGCCCTCCACCTTGGGCAGGTTCGCGGTCGACCAGTCGTACACCACCACGCCGCCCGTGCGCTGCTCGCGGCGGCGGAAGCGCACGTTGGTCTCGCGGATGCGTGCGTGCAGCGACGCGGGCATCTCCACCACGTAGCGCGAGCGCCGCACCGGGCGGCCGGTGTGGATGCTCCAGTTGCCAAGGAAGTCGCCCGGCAGCACCGGCTTGATGTTCTCCACCGTGTAGCTGTAGTCCACGATGGCGCCCGGCACCACGCCGCCCATGGTGATGCGGCGCAGCTTCTGGTCGGTGTACACGGGCGAGCTTTCCGACACCGGCGCCAGGCTCTCCTGGTCGTGCTCGGGCTTGGCCGAGATCACGCGGCCGTCGGGCCCGATCACCCGCGCCCAGTTGAGCCGGAAGCGCTGGCGCGAGGCGTCGTAGCCGAAGGTGTTCTCGGCCAGCCCCTCCACCGCGTCCTGCGTGAGCACCTGCGCCACCGTGCGGTAGGTGCGCGAGTCGGTGCCGTCGGCGTTCACGATCACCACCCCGTCGTCCAGGATGGTCACCGCGTCTTCGTCGGGAAAGTCGGCCGGGGTTGCGGCCAGGCGGTAGAGCGTGTCGTCGCGCACCGAGGGGTCGCCCCGCTCGGTGATGCGCGGAGCCTGCGCGTGGAGCGCCGGCGCGGCCAGCGACAGCGCCGCCAGCAGGGCCAGGGTTCGCATGGTGCTTGCTTTCGGGAGGAGTGGGGCGGCGGGCGGGGGGAGCGCCGCCTGGATCGGGCAGGACGTGGTGAATCTATGTATAGCCCCCACAGCGTTCAAGCCGCTAAACAAATGCGGCCGCGGAAGCCCGGGGGGGGTCGCCGGGAGCACCGCCGGGCGAACGGAACGGGCGCGGCCGCGCCCGCCGTGTCACTCGGGGGGTGGCGTGCGCGCGGAGATCAGGGTGTCGAAGCCGCTCTCTTCCGCGATCTCCAGCACGTAGCCGTCGTCGGCCGGCTTGCGCAGCCAGGGGAAGAAGAGCACGGGAACGGGGGCCAGCAGCTCGCGCAGCGTTTCCAGGTTGGTGCTCTCGGCGATGCCGGGAGGGTCGGGGTCGAGCGTGTTGAGCACCACGCCGCGCACGCGCAATCCGGCGTCGTGCGCGGCGCGGACGGTGAGCAGGGTGTGGTTGATGGCGCCCAGGCGGTTGCCGGCCACCACCACCAGGTCCAGGTCCCACTGCACGAACAGGCCGTCGTAGGCCACGTCGCGGGTGAGCGGCACCAGCAGCCCGCCGGCGCCCTCCACCAGCACCGCGTCGCGCCCCTCGCACAGCGTGCGGAAGGCGGAGTCGAGCGCGTCCAGGTTCACCAGCGTGCCGCCCCGCGCGGTGGCCACCCACGGCGCCAGCGGCTCCTTCAGAAGCAGCGGCCGCACCAGCTCGATGGGGTCGTGCCCGCCGGCGGCGTCGCGCAGGCGGGCCGCGTCGCCGGTGGGGTCGCCGGGCCGCACCCCCGTCTCCACCGGCTTCATGGCGGCCACGTTCATCCCGCGGGCGCGCATCAGCCGCAGCAGCACGGTGGACACCAGCGTCTTGCCCACCCCCGTATCCGTCCCCGTCACACCCAGGCGGATCATCGCATCTCCCGGAATCGGCCGGTCACGCCGTGCACGTCGTCCATCTCAACCCCGTCAACAGGCGCACCCCATGCTCGAGAACCCGCGCACCCTCGCGGCGGCGGATGCTGACAACATCGCTCGGGCGTGGGGGTGAGTCCAGTCACGCGACTCGGTCGCCTGCGGGTGGCGAGGGCTGATATCGGGATCCGCATGAATCCTCGCGGCAGCAAGGACCTGCTGAAATGTCACACAGAGACACGGAGGCACGGAGAAAAACCCGCAGTTCTCTGCGTCTCTGTGCCTCTGTGTGAAAAAGCAGTTCCGCCGGATCTGGTACGCAGGGATTCGCAACGTTCACGCGAAGATCCCTTCGTGAACGACCGGTTTCGGAGTGATCGTTGAAGGAAACGCCGGGCATGTGCACGACGGCTCCGGCGCGAACGATCTCCGCGCCGGAGCGAACAGGTCCCCGTGCGGCCGTCAGTGGCCGATCTCGGTCGCTCCCGGAGACGAGGCGAGGCAGCGCTCGCTGGCCAGCGGCGGAAGCGGCGAGGCGCCGTCAGGGCCGGGGCGGGGCAGCGCCTTCGGCAGGCGGTCGCCCGCGGTGGCGGTGCGAATCTGCCGGTTGGCGCGGCGCCCCAGCAGCAGCCCGCGAAGCCCGCCCCACACCCCACCGAACGCCGCCCCCTGCGCGGCCGACTGGCACGGCGAGCGTGACGGCGCGCAGTCGGGGCGCTGCTGTGCCAGCGCCGCGCCATAGGCCGCGCCCAGCACCGCCCCCTGCATCGCCCCCGATAGCGCGGCCTCGGCCCGGCTTTCTGCCGGCAGCAGCAGCGCGACCGGAGGAACGGGTAGCGTGTCGCGCCCCTGCTGCGGGATCGGCCGCGGCAGCGGCATGGGCACCTGCTGCGCCCGCGCGGTGCCCGGCGCCGCGGCCAGCGCGAGGGCGAGGAGAGTTTTCTTCATGGACAGCCTCCGGATGTGTGCTCCCCAACATGCGCCAGGAACGATGCGCCGGGCAAGGAAAACCTTCGGCGCCTTGCAAGAACGCTCAAGCTCCCACACGTGAGACAGGGGGGACTTGAAGAAGACGGATCTGGAGACTATAATTTCTATAGAACCTGGAGAAAGGGAGGTCTCGTGGCCGGAAAGACGATTTCAGCCTATACCGACGAGGGGACGGCGACCCTGGTCGAGCACGTCTCCCGTACCGAGCAGCGCAAGCCGTCGCAGATCGCGGCGGCGGCCATCGGGTTCTACGTACGGCTGCCGGTGGAGGCGCACGCGGCGCTCCGGCGCCTCGAGGCCATCGCCACGCCCGAGGACCTGAACCTGATGCGGCGCGAGGTCACCCGTGCCATCAGCGATGCCTCGTACCGGGCGGCGGTGCGCCAGTCGGCCCCACGTGTCCGCGAGATCTACGGCGACTCGCTCCAGACCGACGACCAGATCCTCGCGGAAGCCGTCCGGCTCACCGCGAAGCCCCCGGCGCCGGGGCTCCTCCGCGCCGCCGAGCCGCGGCCGGCGTACGGCGAGGAGCGCCAGAGCGCCGACGGTGAGCCCGGGCAGCCCTGATGCCCGACATCGAGCCCGCGCCCTTTCGGCTCTGCCTGGACCTGAACGTCTGGTGCGCGGCGGTGCTCAGCGAGGCGCGTGGACGCTCGGGAAGCGCGACCCAGTTCCTGGTGGACGTGGCGAGGCGCGGGGTGTCGGAGTTCGGCCCCACGCAGGTGGTGGTCTCGTGGGGGATGATCGACCGCCTTTCGCTGGTGCTGGGCCGCGACATGGGTTTCACGCGCGCGGCGATCGAGACGATCGCGGCCGAGATCGCGCTGACCGCGCAGATCGGGCCGGCCGGGCTCGCGCCGCTGCTGGTGCTGGGCGGCGCCGGGCTCGTTCCGCTGCGCGACGCGGAAGATGCACACGTGCTGGAGGTGGCCTTCGCGGGCCGGGCACGCCTCCTCGCGACCGCCAACTTCGACGACTTCATCTCCTACCGCACCACCGTGCTGCAGCGCGGCAAGATCGCGCTTTGCCGCAGCTTCGACCACGAGGTGATCATCGCCCACCCCGCGATTGCCGCCGGGTGGCTGCGGGCGGGCGAGATCCGGCTGGGATGATTCCCGCCGAGCCCTCCGTCCGACGATTTCCTTCGGCTGACGATACGCAAGGATGAAGAGGCGGCGGGCCAGGGGGTCCGCCGCCTCTCCCCGTCTTCGCCCGGAGCCACTACGGCCGGTCGACCACGATGTCGATGCGGCGGTTCTTCGCGCGGTTGGCGGGCGAGTCGTTGGGAACCGTGGGCTGGGTTTCGCCCAGGCCCCGCGCCTCAAGGCGCGCCGGCGCCACGCCGCGCTGCGTGAGCCACTGCACCACGCTGCGGGCGCGCGCCTCGGAGAGCGCCTGGTTGGCGGCGTCGGCGCCCACGTCGTCGGTGTGGCCCTCCACGGTGATGCGCGCGGTGGGGTACGGGTCGATCATCGACGACTTCAACTCCTCGAGCGCAGACACGGCCTGCGGCTTCAGCACCGAGCTGTTGGTGTCGAAGAGCACGCTTCCGCCCAGCTGTGCCACCAGCCGCCGTCCCTCTTGCCGCACCGTGGCCGCGCCGTAGCGGGCGAAGTCGAGCGGCGCGTACTCCTCGTCGCCGCGCGCCATCTCCAGCACCAGCGCCACGTCGTAGCGCGGGCCCTGGAAGTACTGCACCTCCACCGCATGCGCCCCTTCGGCCAGCTCCACCGTGGCCTCCTCCGACGTCTCGCCGTGCACGCCGTCGTTGTCGATCACCCGCCGCCCGTCGATCAGCAGCCGTGAACCGTCGTCGGAAAGGAGGCGGAAGCGGTAGCTGCCGGCCTGCGGAAGCACGATGCTGCCGCGGTAGTCGATCGCAAACCACTCGAAGCGGTCGGTCACTCCGGGAAAGCCCGCCTGGAAGCTCTGCGAGGGGATGTTGAGCACGGTGGTGGAGATGGTTCCCTGCGGCCGCAGGCGCGAGAAGTCGGGGAGCTGCTCGGTGCCTTCGGGGAGGAAGTAGACCTGCCCCTTCAGCGCGAACGGGGTGTTCCCCGCGGTGCCGAACGCGCCCCGGTTGCCCTGGGCGTGGAGGTGCGCGGCCAGGACCAGGGGCGCGCAGAGCGCGGCCGCGCGAACGATGCGGTGTGCCATTGCGGTTCTCGTGAACGGGTGGGATGATGATCGGGGAGGCTGGACGGACCCGGCAGTGGCTCCAGTTTGTGGTGCGGGGAGGCCGCGGACAAGAGCGAAGGCGCGGCGCGAGGGAATGTTTCATCTTACACAATGCGCCACATTGCGCCATCGTGGGAGAGGGCTCCGGCCGCGTGGCCCGTGACGCGGCCATATGCGCGAAAACCCGCTCCGAATCGGCCGCCGCTGCACCGGAGGGACGCATGAGAGCGGACTTACACGCGAGTCACGGGGCCGCAGCCTTCGATCTTACGTCGTTCTGGTATCGCCTGATGGCTGTTTGACGTACGTGCCGATTGCGCCACCGGATCACACGCACCTCGCTCGCTTTGTTCGCGAGGGGCGGATAAAAGTATGGCGCGGCAGGGGGTTGCGGCTTAAGATACCGTACAATTTTCCTCCCTGTGGTCCGGGGCCCTCCCCACACACCTCTGCCGTACCTCTGGAGCGACATGCGACCGAAGCGCCTTTCGCCGCCCGTGCGCCGTACCACGCGCCGCTGGCGCACCCCTCCCGCCATCAGCCATGGCGCGGAGGCTTACGAGGGTCTCGCGGTTCTCGAAGAGGTGAAGGGCCCGCTCGGGTTCCTGCTCTGGCAGATCACGCGCGACGTGTCGCTGTGGGCCACGTTCCCGCCCGAGGAGCGCGCCGAGCTGTTCGTGCCGGGCGCCGAGGCCACGCTGCACGGGCTGGTGCGCTCGGCGGGGGTGGAGGTGCAGCTCGAGAGCCCGCTGATGACGGTGGTGCGGATGGTGGGCGCGCCCGACACCGCGCGCCCCGAGGCGGTGGAGCTGGCCTGCCAGCACATCGCGCACTGGGCCGACGGCCACGGCTACAGCGCGACCGCCGTGGCGTTCGCACAGGCCGCGGCCATGACGGTGCCGTTCGACGCGGGCGCAGCCTACGCGGTGGGGCGCATCGCCAAGCGGCGGGCCGAGTATTCGCGCGCCGAGACCTGGTACCGCCGGGCCATCGCGCTGGCGCGCCAGAGCGGCGACTGGAGCAGCTATGCCATGGCCTTCTCGGGGCTGGGCAACCTGTACATGCAGCGCGGCAACATCCCCACGGCGCGGCGCTTCCACCTGCGCGCACTGAAGGCGGCGCGGCGGCACTCGCTGCGCTCCATCCAGGGCTCGGCGCAGCACGACCTGTTCGTGATCGCGGCCAGCCACAACCACGTGGACGAGGCCGAGCGCTACGCCCGCGGCGCCTTCGAGAGCTACGGCCCCGAGCACCCGCGCCTGGCCGCGCTGGCCCACGACATCGCCTACTTCTGGATCGAGCGCGGGCACTTCGCCCCGGCGCTCACCGTGTTCGAGGCGCTGCTGCCGCACATGGCGCGGCACGACGACCGCCTGGTGGTGCTGGCCAACATCGTGCGCGCGGCCGCGGGCGCCGGCGAGCGCCGCCAGTTCGAGCAGATGTGGGACGAGGTGTGGGACGGTCTGGCCCGTGACGAAGCCACCGAGAACCCCGCGCAGGTGCTGCTGGAGCTGGCCCACGGCGCG